>Ga0213836_100947_pt1 | contig 19768 bp, 15 predicted proteins | sample SWPATP03_FD_160578 | JGI IMG/M metagenome (GOLD analysis project Ga0213836, IMG submission 160578) | Coastal seawater microbial communities from Marineland, Florida, United States - SWPA TP0 #3 | ecosystem: Environmental > Aquatic > Marine > Coastal | place: USA: Florida | collected 2016-08-05
GGAACAGGCTGGGCGCGAACACCCCGCCCGATCCGCCGGAGGCGAGGGTGATCGTGGTCGCGACGGCTTTCATCGCGGCGAGCAGGATGAGGAACCAGAGGATGACCGGCAGCCCGCCCGGGTGGGCCGCGTCGGGCGTGGCGGCGAACGCGCCGGGGCTGATGAGCCAGCGGATGGTGTCGTACCCGTTGCCGAAGAACGCGGGGACGCCGGCGTCGGCGCCGGGCGTGCCCGGGGCGGCAAGGGCGCGGGTCAGGTGCAAGAACGCGATCCCCACCACGCCCAGCAGGATCGCGCCCGTGATCGGCTTGACCAGCGGGTGCAGCTTCACCTCGCTGTACAGATCCTCACCCGCGTGCAGCAGGCGGCTGAACCCGACCGCCACCAGCCCGCAGATCACGCCCAGTAGCATGTAGCTCGGCAGCTCGATCGCGCGGAAGGTGTACGCCTGCACCGCTTCGCCCGAGGCGAAGATCGCCTCGTTCTCGCCCATGAACGCCTGGGTGGTCGCGGTGCTGAAGACCGCCGCGACGACAACGGGGGTGAACGTCCGCAGGCTGAAATCACGGAGCAGGATCTCCATGACGAAGAAGACGCCGGCGATGGGGGCGTTGAAGATGCTCGCGATGCCCGCAGCGGCCCCGCACCCGAGGAACGTCTGCATCCGCTCTCGGCTTACTCGGAACCGCTGCCCGACGACCGAGCCGGCCGTCGCCCCGATCTGCACGATCGGGCCCTCGGTCCCGCTGCTCCCGCCGGAGCCCACGGTGCAGATGCTCGCGAACACCTTGACGACGCCGACGCGGAGGGGGATGACGCCGCCTTTGTCGATGATCGCCTTCATGACCTGCGGCACGCCGTGCCCGCGCGCGTCGGCCGCGAACAGGTGCACCAGCAGCCCCGTCAGCCCCATCCCGACGACGGGGATCGCGATGACCAGCCAGTCCCCCCCGGCCGACATGGAGCCGCGGGTCAGGCGCTCCACCCAGTGCAGGGTCTCGGCGAACGCGATGGTGCCGAAGGCGGTGATCGTCCCGATGAGCGCGCCGAAGGCGATCAGGATCAGCGTCTGATCCGCGGCGATGCGCCGGGCCCAGCGCCGGATGGGGTTGCGCTCCGCCAGTTCGGGCGCGGACGGCGTTGCATTGGATGGTCCCGCGCCGTCACTGCCCGGCATCGCTCACCCGTTCGCCCGAAGCATCGTGGCGCAGGCAACTGGCCCGCGCGCTCCACGACGGGTGTTATACCAAGGATCGCAGCGCCCTACGTCCGGCGGCGCGTGGCGTCGTCCAATTCGAGCCCGGCTTCGAACGCGATCCGCGCCAGCTCGACGCGGTTGGCCCCGCCGAGCTTCTTCGCGAGCTTGTCCCGGTGCCGATCCACGGTCTTGGGCGAGCGGTGGAGGACGTCGCCGATCTCGGCGACGGTCAGCCCTTGCCCGAGCAGCGCGAGCACTTCGAGCTCCCGCGCGGTCAGCTTGCCGAGCTCGCCCAGGCTGACGACCCCGCTGTCGACGATCTCAACGTCGCGCTTGGCCGACACCTCGGCGAACTCGCGGGCGTCCATACGCCGGGTGATCGTCAGGTAGAGCGCCAGCGGCTTGCCATCGGCGCCCAAGGGGGCGTTGTGCGCGAAGGCGTTCTCCTCTTCCGGGTCCGGCTCGATCAGGCGCACCCACGAGCCCTGCTGACGACCGCGCCAGAGCGTGCGGATCAGCACGCCCTTGCCGGTGCGCTTGACCTGCTGGAGCAGCGCGAGGCGCTCCTGAATCCAAGGCTCCGGGAAGACCTCGCGCCAGTACTTGCCCATCGCGTCCGGCGGCTTGGCCTTGTCGCCCAAGAAGATGATCGCGGCTCGCTCGTTGCACCAGACCGTGAACCCGTCTTCGCGGATCACCGCGACGCCGATCGTGGGGTCCGATCGCATCGCGGACCACAACGCCCCGTCCACCCCGGGCTCGTTGGCAAGTTCCGGCTCGGAGGAGGCTGCGCCCGCACGCTTTTTCGGGTCGGCTGCAAAGCTCATGGCACCGCTCCGTATCTGAGGCCCGCCCGCCCCGGCCACGGACGGCCTCCGTTCGCCAACATACCCTGATGCTCGGGCCTCATACAGAATCAACCCACCAAAACTGACCGACTTTCCCCATCATGCCGAAAACTGGTCTTTATGCTGGCCCTGTTTGGGTGAATGCTTCGCAAAATCACGGCTGCTCGGCCCACACGGCGGGTGTGGGCGGCGACTTGGAGGCGACGGATGACCACGCTGCATCTTTATAACACCCTCACCCGTCAGCAGGAGAAATTCCTCCCGGAAAATACCTCACGAGTGACCTTCTACACCTGCGGGCCGACCGTCTACGACGACGCCCACATCGGCAACTTCCGCGCCTTCCTCGCCGCCGACTTGCTTCGACGCTGGATCGAGTCCCCGCTCTGCGAGATCCAGGCCCCCGACGGCGACACGCATCGCGGCCCGCGCGAGGTCGTCCACGTCATGAACATCACCGACGTCGGGCACATGACCGACGACGCCGCGGCCGACGGCTCGGGCGAAGACAAAATGGCCCTCGCCGGCCGGCGCATCGCCGAAGCCAAGAAAGCCGGCACCCTCCCCCAGGACGCCGACGTCGATCCGCAGAACCCCTACGCGATCGCCGCCTTTTACGCGGGGCGGTTCATCGAGGACGCGGCGAGGCTCGGGCTCAAAGTCGCGCGCGAAGCCGAGCGCGAGCCGTGGCGGATGCCCCGCGCGACGGCTGCCGTCCCGCGGATGATCGAGTGGATCGCGGAGCTGATCGCCAAGGGGCACGCGTACGTCGCGGGGGAGAGCGGCGCGCGGGCCGTGTATTTCGATGTGCGCTCGTTCCCGAGCTACGGGCGTCTGAGCGGGAACACGCTGGACGACATCCGCGGCGGGGCCGGCGGGCGCGTCTCCGACGCGAACCAGTCCGCCAAGAAACACCCGGCCGACTTCCTGCTCTGGAAAGAAGACGCGAGCCACATCATGAAGTGGGACAGCCCCTGGGGCGCGGGCTACCCGGGGTGGCACATCGAGTGCAGCGTGATGGCCGGCGACGCGCTCGCGCCCGACACCGGCGTCATCGACCTCCACTCCGGCGGCGAGGACAACATCTTCCCCCACCACGAGTGCGAGCGCGCCCAGAGCTGCTGCCACAGCGGACAGCCCGAGTTCGCCCGCCACTGGCTCCACGCCCGCTTCCTCCAGGTCGAGGGCGAGAAGATGTCCAAGAGCAAGGGCAACTTCTTCACCGCGCGCGACCTGTTCGCCAAGGGGCACGAGCCCGCGAGCGTTCGGCTCGAACTGATCAAAACCCACTACCGCAGCAACGCCAACTTCACCGAGCAGGGGCTGAAGGACAGCGCCCGCATCGTCGAACGCTGGCGCACCTTCGCCGATCGTGCGCGCGCCTCCAGCATCCCCGGCGAGCGGAACGACGCGGTCGCCGACGCCTTCGCCAGCGCGATGAGCGACGACCTGAACATCGCGGGCGCGCTGGGCGTGGTGAACGCCTGGCTCGGGCAGACGCCCGAACCGACCCAGGCCGACGCGGCTCTGTTGGCGGAGTTCGACGCCGTGCTGGGCTTGCTGGAGCTGGAGCGTGCCGCACGAGCCGAGACCGCGATCGGCGTCTTCGCGGCCGGGCTCGAGCCCGACGCGGAGGTCGAACGCCTGCTGACCGAACGGCGCGACGCGCGGGCCGGCAAGGACTTCGCCCGGGCCGACGCGATCCGCACCGAGCTGACCAGCCGCGGCTACGCGATCAAAGACATGCCCGGCGGGCGCGTGGAAGTCACGCGAGCCTGACGCGGCGCGCACTGTTCAAGCACCGATCGGCGTAGCCGATCGCGTCGGGGGATGGCACGCTGCTCAGGCGAGCGCCTTCGGGCCGAGGGTCTGGATGGTGGTGGTGCCGAGGGTGCGCCGGGCGAGGTAGTCGTGGACGCGGTCGAGGTTGATCGCGTCGATCTCGCCCGCGATCTCGGTCAGGGAGCGGGCTCGCCCGAGGCGGACCCAGTCGCCCGCCATCGCCGCCGCCCGAGCCGAGGTGGACTCGCCGCTGAACACGACGCGGCTTTTCATCCCGACCAGCGCGCGGTCGAGCTCTTCGGCCGTCACGCTGCCCGCTTCGGTGCCGATCCGTTCGAGTTCGTCGCGGAGGACGCGGAGTGACTCCTCGGCTCGTTCGGGCGTCGTGCCCACGTACGCCGTCACCGTCCCGCGGTCGCGGTCCGAGCGGTACCCGCAGCTGACGGCGTAGCACAGCCCGCGTTTCTCCCGCACCTCCGTGAACAGCCGCCCGCTCATCCCGCCGCTGAGCACGCTGCACACCGCGCGCTCCAGCGCCGAATCCGGGTTGGGCTCGGCCGGCCCGTCGTGCACCAGCACGATCTGCACCTGGTTGCTCTCGTCCAGTTCGTGCGCGTACCCCCGGGGCGCCGGGGCCCCGAGCGCGGGCTCCTGCCACGAGCCCGTCCAGGCGTTGAGCAGCTCGTCCAGACGGCGCGCCACCGCTTCGGCGTCCACCGCGCCCGAGACGGCGAGCACGCTCCCCACCGGGACGGCACACCGCGCCCAGGCGCGTGTCAGATCCTCCCGCGTGACCGAGGCGAGCCCGTCCTCGGTGCCGTAGCCCGAGCGGTTGATCGGCTCGGGGTGGTGGCGCGAGCGGGCCGCGAGGACGCAGCGCTCCTGCGGGTCGTCGGCGAGCGAGGCGAGCGATTGCAGGCAGAGTTCCCGGACCGGCTCGATCGACGCCTCCCCGAAAGCCGGCGAACGCACCATCTCGACCAGCAGCGGCAGCGCATCGAGCAGTCGATCGCCCAGAACGGTCATCCCGAGGCGGTAGTGGCGCATCAGCGCGTCGGTGGATCGGCTCGCGCCGAGGCGGTCGAAGGCGTCGGCCTGCTCGCGCGAGCCCAGCGTCGCGCTCCCACGCAGCAGCAGCTCGTGCAGCATCGCGCACAGCCCCAGACGGTCCGCGGGGTCCGCGCCGGACCCGCCGGGCAGCAGCCACGTCAGCCCCGCCGATCGCACGGCGCGGCTCTGCTCCACCACCAGCGGCATGCCGCAAGCAAGCTCGAACACCCGGATCTCGCCCATGCGTCGCCTCCTGACCTGCCCATATGGAGCCAATCACTAAGCCCCAAGGCTGCGCGAGAGTCTATCGGACCCACCGCGCGACCACACACGGGCGCGATTTCGACGCCGAATCGCGCATGATGGCCGAGGTTTCGACGCGATCTCGCGCGAACATGCCGCGATCGCGCGGGGTTCGTGCGGACATCTGCCCTTGAAGCGTGCGAAGCGCGAGCAAGACGCGAGCTTGTCGGTTGCGCGGGTTGGTGAGGCTTGATCGCGCGTGCCGATCGGCGTGCGCGCGCGTGCGGACGATCGAGATCGCGCGCTTGAACACGCGTCGCGCGCCGTCGCGAGCGACGTTGCGAAGCTCAACAACGGCAGCGCGCACGCGCGATGAAGCGCGTCAGAGCGCTTGCAAAGCATCGCGCGAGCAAAAATTTTGAAAATTTTTTTCGGGGCTTCGGGCGCGATCATTCGACCGCTTCTGCGATCGGCGTGTCGCTCTTGGATCGAGCGTTCGCGCGGGCGTCGTCGGGGCGTGCGCCGAGTGGCGCTGCGCAGGCTTACTCAAGAAAGCATCGGAAAAACGCCCGAATTTTGCGGCGTTTTTGCAAAGGGCTTGTGGTGTGTCGCGCGACGGGGTGTCTTGTTGCGGTCGGTTGCGCGGCTTTGTGCGCGGGCGCTTCGGGTGTCGGGCGTGGTCATGATCGGGGCGGTTGGCGGCGCCGGCGCGCGTGGAACAAGGGCTTGTGCGCTGGCGTTTCTGTCCGCAAGCTGTAGAGTGTTCGCTCAAGCAGTCGGAAGGAACGTCCCGATAGAGGAAACGAGTCCGGCCGCAGGTCGTGTGCCACCCGCGAACCGGAAGAGTCAGCGCCCGGCACACCGCACGGAGATTGCCATGGCAAAGAGGACCGCCAAGAAAGCCACCCGGAAGAAAGCCGCCAAAAAGACGGCGAAGAAGGCCACTCGCAAGAAGGCCGCCAAGAAGACCGCGAAGAAGGCGACCCGCAAGAAGGCCGCCAAGAAGACTGCAAAGAAGGCCACCCGGAAGAAGGCGACCCGCAAGAAGGCCGCCAAGAAGACCGCGAAGAAGGCCACTCGCCGCGCGGTCCGCAGCGCCTGAGCCCCGCCGCCTGGTGCACACCGGGCGAGCCGTGAGGCGGCGCCCGACTGTGCTCCATCGGCATCCCGCTCAAGCGAACCGGCCGAATTTCGGCCGCTGATCCGTCGCTCACAGCGCCCCGCGCTGAGGGGGTGACGACGCCCAGACCAACGCGCCGCCCGGCGCACACCGGGCGATCTGTTCGCGGGTCTGGAACACACTGGCCGAGCCCGATCCAGGGGCCGACCCGAACGGTCGGCCCCTTTCGTGCGCGCACCGATCGACCCGGTGAGCCCGCAGCCGCCCGTCCGCGCCTTGCCGGATCGCGTCCGGGCGGCGACACTGCAACCGTGACCGCCAACCCGCCCGAAGCCGAGACCGACGCGGGCGTCTGGCCCGAAGGCCCGACGCCCACCGACGCGCTGCGCGCGCTCCGCCGAAGCCGCGTCGGCACGCTCTTTGCCGACGAGGCGATCTTCCCGGTCGTCTTCATCGCCGACGGCTCGACCGGTCGTCTGGTCTTTCCGCTCGCCCCGCGAGCGCTCGACGCCGGGCAGCACGTGCTGCATGTGCCCGAGGAGGACCCGGACGCGATGCAGCTCCTGCTGACGCTGCACCCGATCGACCGCGACAGTGCCGAGGCGTGCGATCGGCACCTGGCGTACCACCCGTCCCACCACGGGGCGCCGCGCGCGGGGGCGTGGGTCGCGGCTTCGATCGACAGCGCCAAGTGGCGCGACCTGGTCTTTGATGGCTCGGTGCTGACCGTGCCCAACGCGCTCCGCGAGGGTGAGGCGCGCCTGGTCAAGCGTGCGAACGCCGACCGGGACGCGCTCCGCGGCGCGTGCGCCCGGCGCGCGGGGGTGGAGCCGGTGGACCCGCTCTGTGTGGGTGTGGACCCGGACGGGCTGGACGTGCGCGCACGGTTCGGGATCGTGCGCGTGGAGTTCGAGTCCCCCGCGGGGACGGTGCCGGAGGCTGAGGGCGCGATCGACCGCCTGCTCGGCAAATCCACCTGACGCGCCGTGCTGGACCCGAGCCCCTAAGCCCTAAGCCTTCGTTCTTGAACCCGATTCCTGAGGAGCCGACGCCGATGCCGTACACGCCGCCCCGATCGGTCCGTTTGCGCGAGGCGCACGCGCACGTGTTTCAGCACGGGCGGAGCCTGGGGATGATCGACGCGTCGTCGTTCGAGCACGCCGGGGTGCTGCTGGAGGCGTTCAGCGAGCGTTCGCGGGCGGTGCGCGAGTCGGGACAGGGGGCGGTGGTGCTGGGGGACAAGGCGCGCCCGGAGGGGTGGAAGCCGGATGCGCGGGGGCGGGCCTGGCCGAGCCTGAGCGACTTCGATCGCGCGACCGTCGGCACGCTCGCAGCCTGCTGGTGCTTCGATTATCACCAGATCTTCGCAAACTCGGCCGCGCTGGCGCGCGCGGGGATCGGCCCCGACACGCCGGACCCGGAGGGCGGGCGGATCGAGCGCGACGCGGACGGCCGCCCGACGGGCGTGCTGCTGGAGCGGGCGGCTTTGCAGCTCTGGCACGCGCTCCCGGAGCCGAGCGAGGACGAACGCGAGCCCTTGCTCCGAGCCGCGTGCGCGGATCTGGAACACGAGCACGGGTTCGCGGAGGTGCACGACCTGAAGGCGCCACCTTGGCTTGGCGAGGCGCTGGCGAGGCTCGACGCGAACGGGGAACTCGGGGGCGTCTACCACCTCTGGGCGCTGCTGCCGGATCTGGAACTGCTGCACGCGAGTCGGGAGGCGTGGGCGGGCGAGCACGTGCGCCTCGCGGGGGGCAAGATCTTTGTGGATGGCACGCTGAACAGCCGGACGGCGTGGATGCTTGAGCCGTACGCCGACGGGCCCGAAGCGCACCCGTCGGGCATGGCGATGATGCGTCCGGCAGAAGTCGAGGAGGCGGTGGGGCGTTGCGATGCGCTGGGCTTGCCGCTGGCGGCTCACGCGATCGGGGACGCAGCCGTGCGCGCGGTGCTCGACGCGATCGAGCGTGTCCGCCCGCGCACGCCGGGGTTTCGGATCGAGCACGCGGAGCTGATCGACCCGGCGGACGTGGCGCGCTTCGCGCAGCTCGGCGTGACGGCGAGCGTGCAGCCCTGCCACCTGCTGCCGGATATGGAAGCGCTGCGTCGCGGCGTGCCGGACCGGCTGCACCGCGTGCTCCCGATCCGCGAGCTGCTGGACTCGGGGGCGAAGGTCGTGTTCGGGAGCGATACGCCGATCGTGCGCCCGAACCCGGGCGATTCGATCCGGGCGGCTGTGGAACGCCGACGCGAGGGGATGGGCGAAGCCGAGGCGATCGGGCTCGAGCAGGCGATCAGTGAAGAAGAAGCCTGGACGTGCTTTGCCGCGGAGGGGTGAGCGAACTGGTGGAAGATGGCATGGTGGAAGGTGGCACAGCTCTCTGAGCTGTGTCTCTCTCGGGTGCCCGGGAAATGCGCAGCTTTTCCCGGCTTTCGTCCTTGGAGTCTCCGATCACCATGGACGTCCGGCACGGAAATGCTCCGCCCCGGAGGGGCTGCGCGTTTCCGTGGCACCATGAACCTTGGACCTTGGATCTTGTTGGGTTCGGTTGTCTCTTGGTTGGTCGGGAAGACACAGCTCGGAGAGCTGTGCCACCACTGGGCTACCTCAGAGGGGGAGGCTGTCGAGGGTGGTCAGGCCGATCGGTTCTTTCGTGAAGAACGCCTCGGCGGCCTGGGTGCCGAGGCGGCTGCCGAAGTACGTCGCAGCCGCATCGACCCACGCCACCACGCCCCGGTTCTTCTCGGGCAGCACGAACTGGGTTTGGTACGCCTTGATCGCGTCCCGCTTGCGGTCGGTGTACCCGGTGACGTCGATCAGGAAGCTCGGGTCGGCGACCCAGCGTAGGTGCGTCGCGTAGTAGTAGAAAAGCCACCGGGGATAGGTCGGAGCCCCCACGTCGAGCGACTCGGTCCCGCCGCCGGGCAGCGTGGCGGCGGGGGGCGTCGGCATCTCCAGCTTGCTGAGCTTCGCGTCGAACCGCGCGTCCTCGACCAGGCGCGTGACGGCCCGGTGGTCCGGGTGGGCGTCCTCGAAGTAGGGCGTGAACAGGATCTCGGCCTGATGAGCGAGGATCACGCCCGCGAGCGCGTGGCGGGCTTCGATCGTGTGTTCCACAAAGCGGTTGGGCAGCCCGAGCAGCACGCGCCGAACACGCCCCGAGCCTGCGCGGGGGGCGAGGATGTCCAGCGCGGCTTGCGCTTCGCGGGCGCGGGTCGCCGGGTCGCCCATCGGCGTGGGTTCGCCGTTGGTCACGTCCACGAGCAGGACGTCGTGCCCCTGCTCGGCGAGCTTGGCGATGGTGGCGCCCATGCCGAGTTCCTGATCGTCGGGATGCGGGCCGAACACGCAGATCCGCGCCATCGGGGTGCTCCTCGGGTGGGGTGTGTGGTGGGGTGTGGTGGGGTGGTCAGCGGTCGTCGCGTCGGGAGACGACCACGAGCGGCACGAGGCGGAGCGAGCCTTCACCGGCGGCTTCGCTCACCGGGACGGCCAGCTCGGCGAGGATGACGCGTTCGGGCGTTTCGGTTGCGAAGAAGCCGCCTTCGCGGATCGCCTCGCCGTAGCGGTCGCGGAAGGAGCGGAGGGGGAGATCGACGCGCTGCCCGACGGCGAGTGCTGGGAAATCTCGGCTGTACCAGCGGTTGAGCCAGAGTCGCCCGGGGCCGAGCGTCTGGGCGGTGGTGTTGGTGATGCGGAGGGTGCGGTCGAAGACGAAAGCCTGGACGTCGATGGTATTGGCGCTGGCGGCGTGCTCGGGGAACGCTCGCACGCCACGGAGATCGCGCCCCGGGGCGCAGGCGGTGAGGGTGAGGGTCAGGAGGATGAGGATCGCGGTGGTGCGGCGCATCCGCGTATCGTCCCCCCGATGTCCTGCCACGGCAACAACGCGACCGCGCCGAGCCCGGCGATCGCCCCTGGGAGCGCCCAGGGCCCGTCGGCCCACGAGCTGGACCCGCGCCGGGTCGCTGAATCGCTGCGGGCACGGCACTGCGGGCGCGCTGTGGACCCGCGTCTGCTGGAGCTGGTGCCGCCGGGCGCGGGGCACGCGGGGTTCGATGCACCGTTTCTGCAGGCCGGGCTCGCGGGGTATTCCGACGCGGCGATGCGGATCGTGGCGCGTCGGCACGGGTGCCCGGCTTGCGTGACCGAGGCGCTGCTGGACCGGACGCTCCTCGCCGGCGGGCGCGGGTTCGCGAAGGCCGACCTGGGCGCGCTGCACGACAACGTGCCCGCGGGGGCGGAGGACGCGCCGCTGATCGGGCAGATCATGGGCAGCGACCCGGGCGAGATGGCGGCGGCTGCGGTCAAGATGCTCGAACAAGGTCGGCGGCACGCGAGCGCGTACCGGGCGATGGCGGGGGCCCTCGCGGGCGAGGGCCAGGCACCGGGAGCCGGGCACCGGGCACCAGAGAAGACGTCGCATCCGGATCCACTGGCGCCTGGTGCCCGGCTCCTGGTGCCTGACTCCCCTCCCTTCGCCGCGATCGATGTGAATCTGGCGTGCCCGGTGAAGAAGATCGCGAGCAAGGCGCGCGGCGGGCACTGGCTGGCGGACCCGGCGGGGGCGGTGCGGATTCTGGAAGCCGTGCGCGAGGCGCTGCCGCCCGAGGTGCCGGTGACGGTGAAGATGCGCCGGTCGTTCGATGACACGCCGGAGATGGCCGAGCGGTTCGACCGCCTGCTCGACGCGGCTTTCGACATCGGGTGCGCGTGGGTGACGGTGCACGCGCGCACGGTGCAGCAGAAGTACATCGGCCCGAGCCGGTGGGACCTCTTACGCGAGATCGTGCAGCGCCGCCCGGGGCGGCTGATCTTCGGCTCGGGCGATATCTGGTCCGCGGCGGACGTCTTCCGCATGATCGGGTACACCGGCGTCAGCGCGGTAAGCGTGGCGCGCGGGTGCATCGGGAACCCGTGGATCTTCCGGCAATGCCGTGAGATTCTGGACGGGCGCGAGCCCGCGGCCCCGACGCTCGACGAGCAGCGCGCGGTGCTGGAACAGCATTTCGAGCTCGCGATGGAGGTCAACCGCGCCCTCATCGGCGCGACCGACGACGAGGCCCGCGCCCGGCGCAGCGAACTGCACACCGGCAAGACCATGCGCAAGTTCGGCATCCGCTTCGCGGCCCATCACCCCGAGCCGGCGATGGTCAAGCAGCGCATGATCGGCGTCGAGAACCTCGACGACTGGCGGCGCGTGCTGGACGAGTGCTACCCCTCGCGGGCGGGGCTTGGCGTGCGCTAGCCGAAGACGACCGGCAGGACGTACCACTTGCCCTTGTCACGCTTGAGGCGCAGGGGCATCCAATCGACTTCCTTCTTCGCGGTGGTCGCGCGGACCAGGACCGTCGCGGTGTCCCCGTCGCGGTGGCTGTCGATGATCTTGAAGCGCCCCTTCTGGCTTTGCACCTCTTTGGCCTGCTCGGTGATGACCATGCGGAAGAAGCTGGTCTCCTCGCGATCATCGGGGTGGAGCATCGCGATCGCGCGGTCGGGCTTGTTGTTGCTCATGGCGTCGAACCACGCCTTCGCCGCGGACTCGGGCGAGCTGTGCTTCCCGCCGCAACCGGTGAGCAGCATCGCGAGAATCGCCACGCCGACGGCGCCGATCACGAGCCGCCCGATCCCGCCCTGCCGCCAAAGATTTTCCATCACACACCCTTTCATGCACGCGCTGACCCCGCCGCCCTGCCCACAACGATTCGGGCGATCGGAACCACGAGGATATCCACGGGTGAACGGGATCGCAACACAGATTTTTGGTGCTCGAGCGGGTGAATTGCCTGAATCGTCTTGGCAATTGGGGATATGACGCCGCGCCGGGCGGCGTTGGCTGATCCGCCCGGCGAGGGTGACGCAGTCTGGTTGGCATCCCGACGATCGCCCGCGCGAGAAGGCCGCGCGGGCGAAGTCAGTTCAGGACTCGCCTCCGCCCATGGTCGGGCAGTTCGGCAGCGGGTACTGCTCGATCAGGCGGTCCAGCGACCGGTTGAAGCTCTCGCGGCAGTCGGCCTCGGTCTGCACCGTGGTCAGCATGCACGCGTTGGCCGGGTTGCTGCAGGCGAGGTAGGCGCAGTGGTCGCGTTCGTAGCTCGCCCAGACGAGCCCGTCCTGGAAGAGGTCGCCGGTCATCTTGGGCGGCAGCGGCGTCGGGCCGCAGACGTTCCCGAAGCACGCGCTGATTCCGTCCACCCCGCCGCCGCCCGGGTTCACGTCGCCCGAACGCGCGACGGCGAGCTCGAGACGGAAGTTCATCCACGCGAGCGCCAGATCCTCGCCAGCCGGCACGTCCAGCGTCAGCAGCGGTGCGCTCAGCCCGTCCGTGGCGCGATAGACCGCGACGTGGCGCCAGTCGCCCGAAACGGCCCAGACCTCGGGGTGGTCGCTCCAATCGAGCTGCGCGAACAGCATCGCCGGCTCGAAGCCCAGGTACGCCTCGTCCAGTGAGATCACGGCTTCGTACTTCGGCAGCAGCAGGTGGCGGATCGTGCGCGCGTTCTGATCGGCGACGTACACGTCGGTCAGCCCGTCGCGGGTCAGGTCGCCGGCCGCGACGCCGATGGCGTTCTGCACCGGCAGGATCACCGGCAGCCCGGGCCCAAAGCCCGGGATGTCGAACCGCACCCGCACCAGCCCGGCGTCGCGATCGAGCTCGATCATGTCAAACCGTCCGTCCTGCTCGCGATCGAACAGGGCGTACGACATCCCGAGCGTCTCCGTCGGGCGGTGCTCGATCGCCGGCTTTAGCGGGCGGGTGTCGAGCTGAGCCGAATCCGTCCCGGCAAGGCGGGCAAGCTCACCCGGGCGAGCGCCGGTCAGCGACAACGGCCCGGAGACGGCCAGCGCGGCCGCACCCCCTGCCATTGCCAATCCGACCAAAAGGGCGGTCCACTTCGCGCTGTTGTTCTGCGTCGACATGGCCTTCTCCTTTCATTGACTGGGTACATATGGCCTATCGACAGCATAGATCATCAAACAGGATAAATCAATGATTTATCCTTTATTGAACCACAAAATTTCATCCCCATTTCTGGGCATTTACGGGGTGGCGAGAAGCCATCAATCCCTGCTTGAAATCGAGATCGAACGATCGCCCGAATCGCGCTCACGCGGCTCATCTGGATCGGAGACGGGCCCCGGCGGCTCAGGGCGTGGTGGCGGCGGTGCGGATGGAGCGGGTTTCTTCGCGCCGGTCGCTCGGATAGGCGATGCGCCCGTGGTAGATCGCGGCGACGGTCTTGCTGATCGACTCTGCCGCGATGTGCAGCTCGCGCAGCGTCAAGTCGCAGTCGTCGAACTGCCCGTCGAGCAGGCGCTTGTTGGCAATCGTGCGCACGAGCTGGTCGATTCGGCTCGGCGTGGGCTCGGCGAGCGTGCGCGTGGCGCTCTCGACGGCGTCGGCGAGCATGAGCATCGCGCACTCTTTCGTGCGCGGACGCGGCCCGGGGTAGCGGTACTCGACCTCGGCCGGGAGTTCCGGCTCCGGGGCCGGCGGACGGGCGGAGGGGCGGGCGCCTTCGGCGCTCGGCGGCGTGGCGCTGCGCGTCTCTTCGAGTTCCTGCTCGGCTTTCTGGCGGGCTCGCTGGTAGAAGTATTCGACGAGCGTGGTGCCGTGGTGGGCTTCGATGAAGTGCAGCAGCGGGCGCGGGAGCCCGGCTTCGCGCGCGATCTCCGCGCCGTCTTTGACGTGCCCGACGATGACCAGCAGGCTCATTGCGGGGCTGAGCTTGTCGTGCTTGTTCGGGCCGCCGGACTGGTTCTCGACGAAGTACTCGGGCTTGTTCATCTTCCCGATGTCGTGGTAGAGCGAGCCGACGTAGGTGAGCAGCGGGTCGGCGCCGATGGCGTCGGCTGCGGCTTCGGCGATGGAGGCGACGTTGAGCGAGTGGTTGTAGGTCCCGGGGGCGCGCTGCTGGAGCTTGCGGAGCAGGGGCTGCTTGGGGTCGCGGAGCTCGATGAGCGTCATACCGGTGGTGATGTCGAAGGCGCGTTCGACCAGCGGGAGGACGAACAGCGTGACTGCGCCGACGAGGACCGCGCCGACGCCGGCGAAGAGGGCGTCGGTCAGCGTTTCGGTGAGCCCGTTGCCGACGAGTGGGCGTTCGATAATCCCGCCGAGGAGGAAGGCGATGCTGAGGGCGAGCCCGGTCCAGAGCGCCATCGCGACGAGCCCGCGCCGGTCGCGGACTTCGCCGAGTCGCCATGCCGCGACGCAGACGCCGGCGAGGATCGCGCCGAGGAACCCGACGGGCAGTCGGAGCGCGACGCCGACGAGGATCGCCAGCAGCGTGCCCATCGCCAGCGCCACGCGCCGGTCGTAGGCGATCGCGAGGATGACGGCTGCGAAGAGGACCGGCGTGCTGGCGGTCTGGGCGAGCAGGTGGGGGTTGGTCGCGCTGAGCAGGGCCGCGAGAAGCAGGCACGCGCCCAGCAGCCCGGCGAGCCCGCCCATCCGCGTCGGGTTTCGGCGCAGGCGGGGGACGAACATCGCGCCGTAGACCCCCGCGGCCAGCGTGATCGACGCGACCGCGAGCACCAGCGCCGCGCGACGGAGCGGGCGGGCCCAGTTCGAGCCTTCGGTCGCGGCGGCGGCGAGCTCGGCCTTGAACAGGTCGTACTGCGCCGGGTTCAGCACCTGCCCGCGGCTGAAGATCGGCGTGCCCGCGGGCACCTGGCGGATCTGCGCCTCGACGCGCGACGCGGATTCCTGCTGAGCCGAGGTCGTCCCGGCGGCGTCGTAGCGGAAGGTCGGTCTCGGCGTGACCATCAGGCGCGACGCGACGACCGCGCGGGAGGCGCCCTCGAACCCGGCCCGGCGCGCCAGGCTCGTCGCGGCTTCTTCGAGCGAGTCGGGCTCGGCGATGTTAACCACGGCCGTGCGCGCCACGCCGATCCGCTCGTGACCCACGCGCAGCTCGATCCGCGTGCTGGAGCCTTCCTGCACGGCGCGCTGCCAGGTCTGAGCGTCGAGCAGGGGGCGTTCGCGGAGCAGGGTGTGCAGACGCCGGACGCGCTCGTGCCAGGAATCGATGTGCGTTGCTTCGCGCTGCAAAGCCGCGAGCCCGTCGGGGGTCAGGCGGAAGCGTTCGCGGATGCGGGGTTCGACGGCTTCGAGGCTCTCGGCCGAGGCGAGCGCGGTCGGCAGGTTCTCCAGGCTGGCGCGGATCTCTTCGATCGCGGCTTCATCGGCGACGAAGACCCGCGGGGTCTGCTGGCGCGCCAATTCGCGCCGGGCGGAGGTTTCCGCCTCGTCCACGATCGTGAAGTTCACGCGGACGTCCCGCGTTTCGGTCATCACGCGCCCGACCGCGACCAGCGGCTGCTCGCGCGACCAGATCACCACGGCGCTGGCGAACAGCACGAACGCCGCCCCGAGCAGCACGGCCCACCCGAACGGGGCGCTCTGGATCATGTGGCGTACACGTTCGCCCGCGCCGGGCTCGCGCACGCGCAGCACCGCGCGACGAGGGCGTGAGCCGCCACGCTTGGTGGCGCGACGGGGCCCGGGGGCGCGCTCACCCATCGTCGCGCTCCGAGGAGGAGCCGCGGAGCGCCTCGCGGATCATGCGGTCGCCCTCGCGCTCGGCTTCTTCGCTGCCGTAGGCTTCGATGACGCGCTGCACGAGCGGGTGGCGCACCACGTCGGCCCGGTCGAGGTGGACGAACGCGACGCCGGGCGTGCGCCGGAGGCGGCGCGCCGCGTCCACGAGCCCGCTCTGGGTCGCGTCGGGCAGGTCGATCTGCGTCGTGTCGCCCGTCACGATCATCTTGCTCCCGTGCCCCATCCGGGTCAGGAACATCTGCATCTGCCCGCGGGTCGCGTTCTGCGCCTCGTCCAGGATAATCACCGCGTTGTTCAGCGTGCGCCCGCGCATGAACGCGAGCGGCACCACCTCCACGATGTCGTTCTCCATGAACCGGCGGATCGTGGAGAAGTCCATCATGTCGTGCAGCGCGTCGAACAGCGGGCGCAGGTAGGGGTTCACCTTCGCCTCGATGCCGCCGGGGAGGAAGCCGAGCTTCTCGCCGGCTTCGACCGCCGGTCGGACCAGGATGATCTTGAGGATCCGCTCGGTCTTGAGCAGGTGGACGGCGGCCGCGACGGCGAGGTAGGTCTTGCCTGTGCCCGCGGGGCCGATGCCGAAGACCAGGTCGTGGTCGCGGATCGCTTCGAGATAGAACTGCTGGTTGCCCGTCTTCGGTCGCACGGGGCGACCGGCGGCATAGACATCGAGCCTGCCGTCCCACGCGGGACGGATGGTGGCGTGCCCGGGGTGGGCGTCGAACGCGAGTGGCTCGCCGGGGCGGAGGTCGCCGCCGGCCGGCCCGGTCGCGGCGCGCCCGCCTTCTTCAGCGATGAGATCGAGCACCTGCTGTCGGGAGCGTTCGCGCGGCCCGCGCCCGGGGCCTGTGGGCTCGGCGAGTCGCTCGAGGACGGCTCGTGCCGCCGCGAGGGAGCGCGGGTCTTCGCCGGTGAGCTTGATGGTGGTATCTCGCGCGGCGATCATGACGCCCAGCGTCTCGCGGAGCATTTTGAGGTTACGCTCGCCCGGGCCGAGGACGAGCACGCGCTCGGGGCCGGAAGGAACTCGAACCGTGACTTCCACGCCGATGGTGCTCCTGAACCCCAACCAACCAGACTCGGGCGGGAATCCTACCGCCCCCGCCCCCAGCATTTCGGCCGAATCCCGCCCCGACGCGAGGCACGCCTCGGTTCGTCGCAGGGTGAACGCTTGGTGGCGAACCACCTGTTTCGGTGTATTCGGAGCCTGCCTGCTCGCGATCGGCGGGTGCGCGGCGGGTTCGGGCGGGGGGCACGCCGGGCCGCTGATGCTTGGGGAGGGGACGGCTCGCGCAGGGGTGGCGGGGGATTGGGGCGATCTGGACGCGGCGGTCAGCGCGGCGGCCTCGCGCTCGGAGCTGGCGGTTGAGCGGAGAGAATCCCCGGAAGAGGGCGTTCGCGTGTACGTGCTGCGGAGCGTCGCCAGCCGTCCGGGGCGGCTGGAGGCGGTGCGTGCCGAGGACGGCTCAATCGTGCTGACGGCTTCGATCGGGCGGTTCGGCGATCCGGCGGCGGAAACGCGCCTCGTGCGGGACGTTGCGACGCGCCTGCGCCAGCTTCAGGGCGTGGATTCGGCCCCGATCCGGTGGTGAATCGGCTTCAAGGCGGCTCCGGAGCGGGGTTTGCGGGGTTGAGCCGCGCCCGATCCGTGATCCTGCACGAACCGAGGCCCGTAGGATTCAGGCCTGGGGGTGTGACCGGGTTGGATGGTTGAGGCGGTCGGATTGGAGGCGTTGATGCTCTGGCAACCCTCGCTCCCGGAGCGGTACACGCGGATGCCGGCGGCTGAACTCGCTCGCGAGATCGACGACCGTCGTGCGCGCCTGGCCGGCGAGCTCGCGATCCTCGGGCACCACTACCAGGTGGACGAGATCATCCGGCACGCGGACCTCACCGGCGACAGCCTGAAGCTGAGCCAGGAAGCGGCGGAGCTGGTTCGGCGACAGCCGGGGATCCGGACGATCATCTTCTGCGGCGTGCACTTCATGGCTGAGACCGCCGACGTGCTGACGCCGGAGCATGTCCGCGTGATCCTGCCGGATCTCTCAGCCGGGTGCTCGATGGCGGACATGGCGCAGTACGACGACACGGTCGAGGCGTGGGAGACGATCCACGAGTCGCTCGCGGCGCAAGGGTGGCGCGGGCGCGTGGTGCCGATTACGTACGTGAACTCGTCGGCTGCGATCAAGGCGTTCGTCGGCGAGCGCGGCGGGGCGTGCTGCACCAGCTCCAACGCGGACGCGGTCTTCGACTGGGCGATGCGCGGCGGGGACGAGCCGCTGGCGGACGGGGAAGAGGTCAAGATTCTCTTCCTGCCCGATCAGCACCTCGGGCGCAACACGGCTGCGAAGTATGGGCTGGATGCGCGCACGCAGACGTGCCTCTACGACCCGAAGCGCACGGCCCGGGGCGAGGCGCTCGGCGGGGCGAGCGAGGACGAGGTGGTTCGGTCGAAGGTGATCCTGTGGGCGGGGCACTGCTCGGTGCACAAGCTGTTCCGCCCGGAGCACTGCGACGAGATCCGCGCCGAGAACGAGGCGCTGGTGGCGCGGGGCGAGACGCCGACGACGATCCTGGTGCACCCCGAGTGCTGCAAGGAAGTCGTGGACAAGGCGGATCTCGCGGGCTCGACGGAGTACATCATCAAGCAGATCGAGCAAGCCGAGGCGGGCTCGAAGTGGGCGGTGGGGACGGAGATCCACCTGGTGAACCGCTTGGCGAAAGCGGCGGCAGCCCGCGGCTTGCATGTGCGGATTCTGAGCGATTGCCAGTGCTTGTGCACGACGATGTACCGGATCGATGAGCCGCACTTGCTGTGGGTGCTCGACAACCTCTGTGGCATCGGGACGAGCAACAGCGAGGCGAAGGTGGTCAACCAGGTGAGCGTGCACCCGGAGGCTCGGCGTCTGGCGCTCTTGGCGCTGGAGCGGATGCTGAAGCTCTCGCCGGGACGGATGGCGGACGCGCCGGAGGGGGAGGCGGTGGGCGCGGGGTCGGGCGTTTAGGGGACAAGAGATTTCGAGCACGCGTCAGGCGTTGATCGCGTCGCGCAGCTTTTTCATCGAGCCAACGGTTCGGATGATTAGCACGATGACCGCGAGCAGTGCGGCGAGGCTCAGGAGTGTGCCGCCGAAGCTGGCGACCCAGGGCGCGCCCGGCGCGTTCGGGAACGCGATCGCCGCCCCCTGCACTACGAAGGGCACAGCGACCAGTGCGTAGACCACGATGAGCATCGGCGTGAGGCGTTCGGCGCTGCGGGCGATCCGGAACGCGCCGGCTCGGGCGGCGAGCACGGTGAGCCGGCGCGCCATGAAAAACGGGATCGTGAGCAGCGCGGGTGCGCCGATCAGGACGAGCACCAGGACGGGCGGGTTGGCGATGAGTGCGCTGAGGCTGAAGTCGTAGATCAATGCCGCGAACATCGCGGGAAAAAACGGGATCGCGGCGTAGGTGCACCATCGGGCGAACGTGAGCTCGCGCCCGAACAGGACGCGGTCGGCGCGGTCGTGCTTCAGCAGGCTCAGACAGAAGCACAGCGCGAGCGGAGGGGCGATGAGCCATGTGCCGAGCACCACTGGGACCCAGAGCAAGATCAGAGCCGCACCGAAAAGGCTGATGACCATGCTGACCATCATGATGAACAACGGCGGCACCAGCGTGACGATCGATACGGCGTAGAGCAGCGATGCGATGACGGAGAGCGCGCGGCGGTGCCGGCGTTGCAGCTTCGCGTTCGTGCGGTAGGCGAGGATGAATCTGTGACGTGCGGCTTGCGTCAGCCCGCACTCGGGGCAGCGGTTGGGGGCTCGCGCGTCGGCGGTCGGCAGCGACCATGCGTAGGCGCAACGCGGGCAGTCGCCGACGAGCAGCGTGGCTTCGAACCGGTCGGTTCTCGGTGTGCTCGATCGCTTGCGTGGGGCGGGCTCGGGAGGCTCCGGCGGGTGCATCGCGGGCTCCCGGG
>Ga0213836_100953_pt1 | contig 19685 bp, 15 predicted proteins | sample SWPATP03_FD_160578 | JGI IMG/M metagenome (GOLD analysis project Ga0213836, IMG submission 160578) | Coastal seawater microbial communities from Marineland, Florida, United States - SWPA TP0 #3 | ecosystem: Environmental > Aquatic > Marine > Coastal | place: USA: Florida | collected 2016-08-05
TGCAAGCCATTGTTCGGAAAGTTATCCAGGGCAGCGCCGCGATTGATCCCCCACAATTCCTGTCCAGGCTCGGCCGGTGGCTCGGGAAGAGGGCCCACCCTACCGGGGATTTCCAGGTTGATCAGCGAGTTGGGCCTACCGGGGGTAACAAACGGATTCCAGGGAAATGAGCGCATGGCGGTTGACTCCTGTCGGGAAATTCCAGGAGTCATTGAGCGCCGGATTGGAGGAATTGACTACTGTCAGAAATGACAGGTTTTGCTACCGCTGGTCGGCTTTGCCTGAGGTAAAGCGTGCACTTGCGAGCCGAACGACCGGCTGCAGACAGCCATCAGTTTTGCCGTTTCCCGGGGGTTATTTCCAACGATGAATCGGCCATCCGTGCTTTTCCGCTTCCGCGCGCAACACCGCATCGGGGTTCACCGCGTGGGGGAAATCGACCTTGCGCAGCAGCGGCAAATCGTTGCGTGAATCCGAATAGAAACTTGCGCCTTCGAGGTTCTCGCCTTCCTGATCCAGCCATTCCATCAGCCGCGTGATCTTGCCTTCCCGGTAGGTCAGCACGCCATGGGTCTTGCCGCTGTAGACGCCGTGGGCGATGTCCAGATCGATCGCCAGCACCTCGTCGACGCCGATCCGTTCGGCGATGGGCTTGACCAGATGCACGCCCGAGGCCGAGATGATCAGGATACGGTCACCCGCAGCGCGATGTTCGGCGATGGCCTTGGTGGCGTCGCTGAAGATGATCGGCTCGATGTAGTCCTCGACCCACGGCCCGACGAGAAACTCCACTTCCTCGGGCGTACGGCCGATCATCGGCTCCAGGCTGAAGGCCATGTAATCTTCCATCGCCAGCTCACCCTTGCTGTAAGCCTCCATCAATTCGTGGTCTTTCTTGATGAATGATTCGGGATCGACCCAGCCCAGACGCCCCATCTGCTCGCTCCAGAGGCTGGCGCAGTCGCCGTGAATCAGCGTTTCATCCAGATCGAATATTGCTAAAGCCATTACCGCTGTCCTCTCAAATCATTTACACGCAATCAACTGTAGGAGCGTGGCTTGTCCCGCGAACTGCCGGGAACCGGCAGCAACCCAAGTGAATGCGGTGTGTCAGTCTGAATCCCTTCGCAGGTTTTACGGCGGGTTCCCCGCCGATCGCGGGACAAGCCACGCTCCTACGGGTCTCGTGGCGTCTACGCCACTTCGCACAGCGCCGATGCTTCGATGTTCAGGGTGACGCGCTGGCCGTTCGGGTGCAAGTCGCTTGCCGATCGGTTGAGCACATCCACCACCAGTTCGACGCCGTGAGCCTGGACGCGATAGCGGATCACGTTGCCCAGCAGGCTGTGACTGAGGATCTCGCCTTCGAGCAGGCCTGTGAGGCTCAGCTGAATGGCTTCGGGCCGGATCGCCACCCGGCTGCCGATCGGTCGCTGCATCAGGCGGCTGGCGTCCTCGGCTTCCAGCAGGTTGTAGTTGCCGATGAAACCGGCGGCGAAAGCGTCCACCGGCGAGGTGTACAGCGTCTCGGCATCGCCGCTCTGCACGATGCGGCCCTGGTTCATCAGGAAGATGCGGTCGGACATGGTCAGCGCTTCTTCCTGATCGTGGGTCACGAAAATCGTCGTCAGGCCCAGCTCCTGCTGGATCGCTCGAATCTGTTCGCGCAGGTGCTTGCGGATCCGCGCATCCAGCGCCGAGAGCGGCTCGTCGAGCAGCAGCAGGCGAGGGCGCGTCACCAGCGAGCGCGCCAGTGCCACACGCTGGCACTGGCCGCCCGACATCTGATGCGGGTAGCGCTTGGCGAAATCGGTCAGTTCCACCAGCTTCAACACTTCGGCCACGCGTTGCTTCGTTTCATCGCCGCTGACTTTCTGCATGCGCAGGCCGAAGGCGACGTTCTGCTCCACATTCATGTTGGGGAACAGCGCGTAACTCTGGAACACCATGCCGATGCCACGCTTCTGCGGTGAGACCGGGACGATGTTCTTGCCATCCAGAAAGATCTTGCCGCTGGTGACGGGCGTCAGGCCGGCGATGCAACGCAGCAGGGTGGATTTGCCGCAGCCGGACGGGCCGAGCAGGGTGACGAATTCGCCCTTGTTGATCACGCAATTGATGTCGCTGAAGACCGCTGTGCTGGCGTAGTTCTTTTGCAGGTTTTCGACACTGACGAAGCTCATATCAGTCTTTGTCCTTGTTCAGTCGGTTGGCCGCCCAGGTCAGCAGCAGTACGAAGAGGAAATAGGAGATCACCAGCGCACTGTTGAAGTGGCCGCTGCTGTTGCGCATGTTGTTGAGGTACACCTGCAACGTTTCGTAGCGCGTGCCGACCAGCAGGTTGGCGAAAACGAACTCGCCGAACAGGAACGAGAACGACAGCAACAGCGCGATCATCAGGCCCTTGCGCAGGTTGGGCAGCACCACCCGAAACGCCGCCTGGAACGTGCTGGCGCCGAGCAACTGAGCGGCGTCCATCAGATCCACCAGATTGATCGCCTGCAGGTTGTTGGTGATCGCCCGGTACATGAACGGCAACGCCACAGTGAAATAGCAGCCGATCAGAATCCACGGCGTACCGACCATGGCCAAGGGGCCGGAACCATAGAGCTGCAGCAGGCCCACCGAGGACACCACGGGCGGCACGGCAAATGGCAGCAGGATGAGGATGTTCATCAGTGCATCGAGTTTCGGGAAGTGGTAATGCACCACGAACAGCAGCGGCAGGATCAGCACTACGGAGAGGATCAGCGCGCCCACGCAGACCAGCAGCGACTGGCCGAAGGCGATGAGAAACCGTGGGTCGCTCCACAGCGCCACGTACCATTTGTAAGTGAATCCGCTGGGCAGGATCGATGCCGACCAGCTGGTGGCAATCGAGTACACGAAGGTGCCGAGCAGCGGCGCCAACAGAATCAGAAACAGGATGTACACCACCGTGCGGTGGTAGAGCCCGACCGGGCCGCGTTCAGCGCGAGACATGGTAGCTCCTCTTCAACAGCCACTGATGGACGATGGTCACCAGCGTCATCATCCCCACCAGAATCATGGCCAGCGCACTGGCCAGGTTCGGGTCCAGTGAAATGTCGCCCGCCACCATCGCGGCGATGCGGATGGGCAGCACGTTGAAGTTGCCGGTGGTCAGCGCATACACCGTCGCATAGGCGCCCAGTGCATTGGCCAGCAGGATCACGAACGTGCCGAGCAAGGCCGGCGTCAGCACCGGGATGCCGATGTGTCGCCAGAAATCCCAGCCGCTCGCACCCAGCAGCGAGGCCGACTCGCGCCAGTCTTCACGCAGCGCGTCGAACGCCGGATAAAGCAGCAGCACGCCGAGGGGAATCTGGAAGTAGGTGTAGAGGATGATCAGGCCGGTTTTCGAATACAGGTTGAAGTCGTCGATGATGCCGGCCTGTTTCAGGATAAGCGTCAGCGCGCCATTGAAGCCCAGCAGGATGATGAACGCGAACGCCAGCGGTACGCCGGAAAAGTTGCTGGTCATGTTGGCGAAAGCGCTGACGAAATCCCGCAGCCGCCCTGGCACTTTGCGCAGCGAATAACTGCCGAGGATAGCTATGAAGATGCCGATCAGACTCGACCAGAAGCTGATCTCCAGGCTGTACTGCATGGCCTGACGATAAAAGCGCGAGTTGAACGCCTTGATGAAGTTGTCCAGGCCCCAGCCGCTTTCCGAATACAGGCTGTTGATTGCCACCCACGCCAGCGGCGCGAGCTGAAACGCAATGAAGAACAGGGCGAACGGCACCAGGCACAACAGGCCCAGCCATTTGCCGCGACTTTGTGAATTCACTTGAGCACCTCGGTGCAGACAGGTTTGTCGTGGGGCACGCCGAGCAGTTCGCAGACGGTTCCGCAGATCTGGGTCTGTTTCGGTTGCGCATCAGGGTCGAGGCTGAAGGCATCGCCGATGACGAACAGCGGCACTTCGCGTTCCTCGGGAAGCAGGCCGTTGTGTGAGCGGTCGTTGTTCATGCCATGGTCGGCCGTCACCAGCACCTGATACCCCGCGTCCAGCCAGCGCTGCAGGTACTCGGCCAGGATGATGTCGGCCGAGCGCGCGCTGTTGCGGTATTGCGGGGTGTCGAGGCCGTGCTTGTGGCCGGCGTCGTCGATGTTCATCGGATGGATAAACAGAAAGTTCGGCTGATGCGCGGTGCGCAGGTGCTCGGCATCGTCGAACAAGTGGGAATCGGGGTAGTGGTCGACGTAGTAGAAGTGGCCGTGCTGGATCGGCAGATCGGCGTCGTCGGTGTGGCGATCGCGCCCGGCAATGAACGGGCTGCGGTTGTACAGCTCGCTGACCCAGTGATAGGCCGCGGCGGCGGTTTTCAGTCCGCCAGCGGCAGCGTAATGGAAGATGCTGCGCTGGCTGGAGAGACGGGAAACATGGTTATGCACGATGCCGCTGTCGATGGGCGCAACGCCTGTCAGGATGCATTCGTACAGCGGTCGTGAAAGCGCCGGCAATTCGCATTCAAGCTTGTACAGCGCGGCCCGGCCTGCATTCCGATACGCCAGCAGATGCCCCATCGCATGCTGCGCCACGCTGTAACTCAGGCCGTCCAGCAGAATGAGGATGACGTTGTGTTTCATGGCCTCTCCGGGGGAAGAGGGCAATACGCATTGTGCTGTCGGAGCGCGCATGCCCGCGAACGCGTTGGGTGGGTCACCCGGTATGAACCTGATACGACGCACTCGCGGGCAAGCGCGCTCCTACATCAAACGCGCGTGCCCGTTGTAACGCTTACTGCATCTCGACGATGACCTGTTCGTTCCACTGCTGAGGCAGGGCTTTGGAGGTCTTTTCCCAGGCGGCCGGATCTTTGATCGGCTGGGGATTGGCGGCGACATATTGCTCGGAAGGAATCAGGTTCTTCGCGATGTCGGCGGGCAGTTTGAGGTTGGTTTCCGCACGAATAGGACGCGCATTGCCTTTCGCCAGATTGATCTGCCCCTCATCGCTGAAGATGTATTCGCGGGTCAGCTTGGCTGCGTTTGGATGTTTTGCGTATTTGTTGATGATGGTGGTGTAGCCGGATTTCACCGAACCGTCCGAAGGAATCAGCACGACGTAATCGTCAGGATTGGCCATCTTGGCCTTGTAGCTCAGGCCGTTGAAGTCCCAGACGATGCCGACTTCCACTTCACCTTTTTCCATGGTCTGAATGGTCGGGTTGTTGATGCCCAGACGCTTCTGTTTGGCCAGTTCAGTGAACAATTGCAGGCCGGGTGCGATGTTGGTTTCGTCGCCTTTCATGGCAATCGACGCTGCGAGCACGCCGTTGGCCGCCTGGGCCGCGGTGCTCACATCACCGATGGTGACTTTGTATTTGCCGTTTTTCAGGTCCGCCCATTTGGTCGGAACCTCGGAGCCGTGCAGCAGCTTCTTGTTGACGATGAACGCGATGGTGCCGGTGTAGGCCAGTGCCCAGTGACCGTCCTTGTCCTTGGCCCAGTCCGGTATCTGATCCCACGTCGTCGGCTTGTAAGGTTGAGTCACGCCCTTGGTCGTTGCGATAGGGCCGAACGCGGCACCCACGTCACCGATGTCGGCGCTGGCGTTGTCTTTTTCCGCATCGAACTTGGCCACTTCCTGAGCCGAGCTCATGTCCGTGTCCATGTGCACCAGACCGTATTTGGCGGTGAGGTCGGTCCAGGTGCCTTTCCAGTTTGCCCAGTCATCGGGCATGCCCACGCTGTTGACTGCGCCTTCGGCCTTGGCCGCGGCTTCGAGCGTCTTGAGGTCGGTATCCGCGGCCATGGCCGATGTGCTCAGCGCGATGGCCGAGCCCAGGAGTGATGCCAGCAAAAGGTGTTTCATTCGAAGCTCCTTTGGTACTTCCCGACCGTTATGAAGGACGAAGTCGTTGAAGTGCGCGTTGCGATGGGGTTGGTCTAGGTCAGCAATACCTGAGCCAAGTTAGGCCAGTTACATGACGTTTTCATGTATGGACCGACTTTTGCTGGGTGAAGCGCAGGCATCAGGCATCGCTGTCGAACAAGCGTAGACCATGCCCAAGTGGCTGATATAAAAAGGCTAATTTCTTTTTTATGCCTGATTTATCAATCAGATCGCGCTGGATTGTCACGCAACAGTCATCTACGCTGCCTACGCTGTGGATCACTGAAGCGGGCCGTTCGGCAGTAGACCTTGCCCCGAAATAGCGCTGGTCTAGTCCAGATAGGTAACGAAATGCGCCAAGATGTGCCCCGAGCGGTGACGACCATTTGCAACGCGTTGCAAGAACAGATCGAGCATGGCCTGTTATTGCCCGGCAGCAAGCTTCCGGCGGAGCGCAAGCTGAGCGAAGTGTTCGACACCACGCGTATCACCCTGCGCGAAGCGCTGGTGCAGCTTGAGGCGCAAGGGCTGATCTACCGTGAGGAGCGTCGCGGCTGGTTCATTTCGCCGCCGCGCCTGGCCTACGACCTGATGCGCCGCAGTCATTTCCACGCGATGGTTCAACAGCAGGGCCGAGTGCCTGCCACGCAAATGCTATCGGCGCGGCTGCAACCGGCATCGGCCGTCATCTGTGAGTTGCTGCAACTGCCTGCGTTGTCCAGCGTGATCCAGATCTGCCGCGTGCGGCGCATCGATGAGCGATTGGTGCTGTACGTCGAGCACTACCTCAATCCCGAATACTTCCCGCAGATCCTCGACTTCGACCTGGATCAGTCGTTGACCGAGTTGTACGCGCGTCACTACGACATTCTGTACGGTCAGGTGCGGTTCGAGATCGTGCCCACGGCGTTGCCGGTCGAGGCCGCCGCTGCCCTGAAAGTATCGATCGGCAGCCCCGGACTGCGCATCGCCAGGGTCAACCACGACCAGCACGGGCGACTGATCGATTGCGATCTGGAGTACTGGCGTCACGATGCAATCCACGTAAGCGCAGTAGTCGCAGAGGTGTGAGCCGCCGCACTGGCGACGGCTTCTCGCTGCCCAATATTAAGACGAGGTGCAAGGAGCGGTCAGCAAGCGCAAGCCTGGCGATCCACTGACCATTGGGATTGGCCGACACAGTGTCGACCAATCCGTTGCATTCCTGCACGGTAGGGATGTCACAGCGTCTCACTTCCGAGTCGGGATAGTCGGGATAAGAGCGCCAACAATGGTTACGGTTTGATCAGAGGTACTGCCGCCGTTCGGGATGTCGTCCCCGTTCGCGTCCAGGATAGTCGTGATAACCGGGCGAAGGGTAACGGCGCTTACAGTGAAGGTGCGCACCGCTGTCTCTGTGCCATCACCATACAGCGCTTTGGCTTTGATGGCATGATCTGCAACTTCCAGGTCATTCATTGCAAGAGTCCACTGCCCGTTTGCGTTGGCGGTCAGCTTGCCCTTGGAGATTGTGTGGTCAAATACTTCGACATCATGATCAGGCGCCGCGGTGCCACTCACCGTTACGCTGGTATCCGAGGTAGTCTGACTGTCCGGGATTTCGTTGCCCTTCGAATCCTTGATATTGCTGATCACGGGAGGGTCCAATACCACGGCCGGACCCACGCTGAACTCAAGAATTGCTGAGTAACTGGTGCGTTTGGTGCCTGCGCGAGTCACCTCGTACGAGGCCTCGACGGTGCCGCCGTCGTTGAGCGAAATGGCGTTTGCAGGCACTGTAAATTTGACGTAGTCGTCGCCCACGTTATTGCCTGTAATGTTGATCGAGTCCTTCACGTCACCGGCTTCGCTGCCCCGCCACAGATAACGCACGACATCGTTAATGGCCATTCCCGTATAGCGCTTGATGATCAGGTCCGTTGAGCCGTATGCCGGATCTATCACGCCGTTCTCGTCCACCCCTTTAACTTCGGGGGCTGGCAGCTCGGCGCGGGGGGCGCCGATGTTCAATTTTTCGGCTCGGGCAGATTCACGGTGGACGGTTGTGCCGTCCACGAATCTTGAGAGGATGAAATACAACTCCAGAGTGCCCCCCTCGATCGCCTTGAGGTGCATGCCGTCTACCTTGAAAATGAATGCTGGCTTGCTGGACGCTTCCCCGTCGCTGATGTCATGCGGCTCTAACTGCGGGTCGTAAATGGTGAAATCGGGCCGGGTGCCGATCCACTTCAGAGTGATTCGATCGTCTCCCTTCATGCGGTCATCCCACGGGACCGTCACGGTCGTAGTGGGAAGGTCCGGATTGAGTGCGCCGCCAACGGCATTATCGGCTACTGGCGCGGGCATGCGCTCAGCTTCACCGATCACACTGATGAACGCCCCTCTGGACTTCGACTCGGTATTGTCTTGATGAATCAGCCGATAGGAGAACACCGCCTGGGTTTGCCCCAGCGTTCGGATGACAATATTAGGGATTTCCACATCATAGGAATACGGCACGCGGTCGATCGTAATCACCGGCGCGTCATAGCTGACCGGGGCGCCTTCGGCTGTAGTGCCCGTCAACGTCACCGCAATCCTGTCGCCCTTGACGAAGTCGGCCTTGCGCGCCTGAAGGCGCGAGAGCGTCTTTCTGCCCCTCGACGCTTGCAATCGTGAAGCCTGTTCTGGCGTCAACGACTGACTGAGTTGCTCCAACTCGCGATCCGTGACCGCCCAGACCTGCACCGTCACCGGGCCGCCTTGCAGGTCGTCCAGCTTCAGTACGTTGTCGTATGCTTCCAAGATGATCGGTGCGTCCGGCCGCGAGTTGTCGGTGTCAACGACAACACGGCTCTCGGCAGCCCAGTCTTCCGAACGGTTCTGCACCACGTCGTAGAGTTCGAACGTCACGGCCAGGCCGAATGCGTCTGAGTCTCCCCCCGCAAGAATGGTCTCTTTCTCGACCATGATCTCGATCGGTTGGCCATTTTTTCCAGCCTCTACGTCCTCAGCCGTGACCGTGTGGTACACAAATTCTCCGCCCCAGGAGAGCTTGATACGGTCCCCTTCGGTCATGTCGGGGTAGGGCTTAATCTTGACCGGCACACCGTTCTCGGCGTCATCGGCGTCCACGCCATCGTTGATGATCTCCTCAGGCAGGGTCAGCACAAGTGCCGAGTGCCCAGGGGTATCGCCGTCCTGATCCTTTCCGCCGGGACGATTGAGCTTGACCAGTATGTCGATTGCAGCGGAGGTTTCGGGGGCCTGGCTTTGTCGCTTCACGGAATACTGAAGGGTGTGTCTGTCCGAGGTGAGGCGCGCCGAATCGACGAAGGTCGTCACCCGCTGGCCGACGTCTGTCAGGTCAATGATCTCTGTCGAGACGACAATGCCATCAAGTAACACGGACACGCTGTCGGCTGCTTTCATGTCCGACCATGCCGGGATGTACAGCTGCAAGCCATTGTTCGGAAAGTTATCCAGGGCAGCGCCGCGATTGATCCCCCACAATTCCTGTCCAGGCTCGGCCGGTGGCTCGGGAAGAGGGCCCACCCTACCGGGGATTTCCAGGTCGATCAGCGAGTTGGGCCTACCGGGGGTAACGAACGGATTCCAGGGAAATGAGCGCATGGCGGTTGACTCCTGTCGGGAAATTCCAGGAGTCATTGAGCGCCGGATTGCAGGAATTGACTACTGTCAGAAATGACAGGTTTTGCTACCGTTGGTCGGTATTGACCTGGATGAGCAGGCTTAGCATTTGATCTCCTTATGGCGTTCTTCGGCCTGTGCTTCACGGCGAGTGATCCCATGCGGACATAAGTGGATGTCACTCAAATGTACAGAGGTGTACATGAAAAGATCATGCGCGTACAGTCGCTTAACTCATCTCAACGTAAGGGCGACGCGCAATGTCGGTATCAGGCAAGGAGCGAGGCAAGCCTCATGACTCCGGTTGGAGAGGCTCCGCCGATGGATGGCTGGAAGCCGCCTATGAAGCCTTGAAGGAATCTGGAGTCGATGCGGTTCGCGTGATGCCACTGGCCAAGCGTCTGAACCTTTCACGCACCAGTTTTTACTGGTTTTTTCAGGATCGCGAACAACTGCTTGCCGCCTTGCTGGCGCGCTGGAAAGACAAAAATACCGGCGGCATGCTCAAGCAGTCCGAACGCTATGCAGAGAACATCACCGAAGCGATCCTTAACGTTTTCGAATGCTGGCTGAATCCTGAACTGTTCGATTCGCAGTTCGAGTTCGCGGTCCGCAGTTGGGCCTTGCAGTCCGAGGAAGTGGCCACGGAAATCGCCGCGGCGGATGACGCACGGATCAACGGCTTGTCGGCGATGTTCCGACGCTTCGGCTACGACGCCGATGCCGCTGACACGCGTGCCCGAACGATTTATCTGACGCAGATCGGTTACATCTCGATGAAGACCACCGAAGACATCACCGAGCGTTTCCGACGCATCCCGCACTACGTTGCGATCTTTACCGGCAAGGCGCCGAAGAAGCGCGAGCTCGACCGCTTCTACGGCGCCTTCGGTTACGCCGAAAAAGAGCCGGGCGCATTCGTGCCGCTGGCTGAAACCTTCGAGGAGAGCGCCGGTGCGAGCTGAAACCCTCGGCATCATCGGCGGGACCGGCTGGCTCGGTGGCGCGCTGGCGCAGGCGCTGCTGGAAACGGGCTTCGTCAGCGCCGCGCAGCTCTTTCTGTCGAATCGCTCCGGCAGCCATCCGCTTAGCGCCACCGGCGCGCATCTTGTCGGCGACAATCAGGCGCTGGTAGACGCCAGCGATATCGTGATTGTTTCGGTGCGCCCTGAGCAATTCAACGCGCTGAAAATCGATGCGTCCGGCAAGCTGGTGATCTCCTTGATGGCCGGCGTGACGGCGCAGACCATCAGCGAGGCGACGGGGGCGAGGGCGGTTGTTCGAGCCATGGCCAATGCCGCAGTTGAAATCAGGCAGTCCTTCACGCCCTGGCATTGCGCGCTGGAGTTGTCGGCGTCAGAGGTCGATTTCATTGAGCAGTTGCTGGCGTGCGTCGGCACGACGAGCAGAGTGCCGACAGAGGATTGCATCGATTATCTCAGTGCCTTGTCTGGGACAGGACCGGCGTTTCCGGCGTTGTTGATGACCGCACTGACACACCAGGCGATGGCGGCGGGCATTCCTCAAGATGTCGCGCATCAGGCGGCGCGCGGTGTGGTGCTGTCGGCCAGTCAGTTGCTCGCCGAACATGACCCGCAGGCGATGATTGATTCGCTGGTCGCTTATAAAGGCGTGACGGCGGCGGCGTTGCAGAGCCTGCTGGATACGGGTTTCGAGCGGCAGATCGGTGAGGCGGTGCAGGCCGGCGCAGAGGTCGCTCGCAGAGGGATGTGACCTCTTTGCCGCCTGCGAAGCTCTAAAGATCCTTCACCAAACGCAAGGCATCGTAAATCGCCGCATGGGTGTTGCGTGCAGCCACCGCATCGCCGATGCGAAACAGCTGGAAGCGCCCCTCGGGGTTGGTCACCAGATGCTGCGCGTTGCCTGCGATCAGGTCATGCTGCTCGACCGCGCCGCCGTTGCTGGAGAGCGGACGCAGTTCGAAATACAACTCGTCCATCGGTAACGTGCCGTGGTTGATGACCACTTGATCGACGACGCGCTCCTTGTTGACCCTGCCGTAATCGCTGCCGAACACCGCCACCAGTTTGCCATCGCGCCTGAGCACTGACTCCACGCGGTACGTCACGGTGAACACCACGTCCAAGTCCTGCAGGCTGCGCATGTAGGGCACCAGATTCATGGCCATCACTTCCGGCGCGAAGGCCCGGTCGGGCGTGACGATTTCCAGATGAGCACCGCTTTGTGCGATCACTTCGGCTGCCTGCAGCGCGGCATGATCCCCGGCGTCGTCGAAGATCAGCACGTTCCTGCCTGGCTTCACGTCTCCGGAAATGATGTCCCAGGCCGACACCACCAACTCGTTGCCTTGGCTGAGCACCTCGGTATCCGGCAGGCCGCCGGTGGCGACGATCACCACGTCCGGCTCATGATCCAGCACTGTCTGCGCTTCGGCCCAGGTGTTGAAGTGAAACTTCACACCCGTGCGTTCGCATTGCGCCATGCGCCAGTCGATGATGCTGATCATCTCGCGGCGTCGCTCGCTCAATGATGTCAGCCGAACCTGACCGCCAGGCCGATCCGCCGCTTCCAGCACTGTCACGTCGTGCCCGCGCTCGGCCGCGACCCGTGCAGCTTCCAGCCCGCCAGGGCCTGCGCCGATCACCACCACCTTGCGCCGGGTCGCGGCTTTGTGAATGTCGTGGGGCATGGTGGTCTCGCGACCGGTCGCCGGGTTGTGGATGCAGTAGGCCGCGCCACCCTGATAGATACGATCCAGGCAATAGTTTGCGCCGACGCAGGGCCGAATCTCCTCTTCGCGCTTCTCGATGATCTTGCGCACGATGTGCGGGTCGGTCATGTGCGCGCGGGTCATGCCGACCATGTCGACCTTGCCCGAGGCGATGGCATGACGCGCGGTCGCCACGTCGGGGATCTTCGCGGCATGAAAGGTCGGAAAACCGGTCGCTGCACGGATCTCGCCGGCAAAATCCAGGTGCGGCGAGTTGCGCATGCCCTGAATCGGAATCACGTCGGTCAGGCCGGCATCGGTGTCGATGTGGCCTTTGACGACGTTGAGAAAATCCACCAGCCCGCTGTCCTTGAGCATGTGCGAGATCGCGATGCCTTCCTGGGCGCCGAAGCCGCCCGGCAGGTCTTCGTCGCCGGTGTAACGCACGCCCAGCAGGAAGTCCTCGCCACAGCGCTGGCGGATCCCGCGCAGGACGTCGAAGGTGAAGCGCAGTCGATTCTCCAGCGGGCCACCGTATTCCCCTTCGAGCTCGTTGGTCAGTGGCGACCAGAACTGATCCATCAAATGGCCGTAGGCCTGAAGCTCGAGACCGTCCATGCCGGCAGCTTTCATGCGTTCGGCGGCATCGACGTAATCCTTGATGATGCGCTCGATGTCCCATTCTTCGAGCTTCTTGGGGAACGCGCGGTGTGCAGCCTCCCGCCGATGCGAGGGCGAAACCACCGGCAGCCAGTCGGCTTTGTCCCAACGGGTGCGGCGGCCCAGGTGGGTCAACTGAATCATCACTGCCGCGCCGTGTTCGTGGCACTCGTCGGTCAGGTCCTTCAGCCAGCCCACCACTTCATCCTTGTACGCCAGCACGTTGTTGAACACTGGCGGACTGTCTCGCGACACCGCGGCCGAACCGGCTGTCATGGTCAGCGCCACGCCGGCCTTCGCCCGCTCCACGTGATAGGCGCGGTAAAGATCCTTGGGCATGCCGTCCACGGGATAAGCGGGTTCGTGGGAAGTGGTGATGATGCGGTTTCTGAGTGTCAGGTGCTTGATCGTGTAGGGCTGCAACAGCGGATCGCTGGACATCGTGGTGCGCTCCTGGGAGGGAACATCAGGCTTGGTTTGACGCAAAATTAGGTGGAATGTACATAGGTGTCAAGCATGACTGACGGCTGTGTACATTTCGCTTGCGTCCACACGCACCGTGTGGCTACTATCGGCCGAACAGCTGGCCGAGACTGGCGATTCGACACTTTCACTGCCGCACCCAGTAACACCCATACACGACAGGGGACATGCACGATGGATGCTTATTCGCCGTATAAGAAAAAACGTATTGGTTGGTTAGCAGGGATCGCTTTGACGACAGTGAGCGTGCTCAGCCACGCCGCCGATCAGCCGCCGGTTCGCATCGGTTGGGTGAACTGGTCGGACACGGAGATTGCCGTCAAGCTGGCCAACATCGTTCTGGAAGATCAGCTGAAGCAGCCGGTCAAGTTGGTGATGGCCGACATTGGCATCCAGTTTCAAGCGATGGCCAACGGCAACATCGACCTGATTCCCATGGTCTGGCTGCCGGGTACGCACAAGGCTTTCTACGACAAGTACAAGGACAAGCTCGAAGATCTGGGCGTGCTGTATGAAGGCCGCATCGGCATGGCGGTGCCGGACATCGTGCCGGCCAGCGAGGTGTCGAGCCTTGCCGACCTGAACAAGCCGGGTATCGCGCAGCAATTCGACGGCAAGATCCTGACGTCGGAGGTGGGCAACGGGCAGTACAAGCTGACCGAGAAAGTCCTCAACGACAAGAAGATCGTCGGCTACAAAATGGTCGCGTCTTCGGAAAGCGGCATGCTCAGCGAGCTGGACCGCAACCTCAAACGCGGGAAATGGTCACTGGTCAACGCCTGGAGTCCGCACTGGATGTTCGCCAAATACCCGCTGCGCTATCTGGATGACCCGGAGCATTTGTTCGGCGGCACCGAGCAGATTCACGTCGTCGCCCGCAAGGGATTCAGCGAGCAATACCCGAAAGTGGCCCGGTTCTTCTCCCATTACTCCATCCCACAGGCTGACTTGCAGACAATGATGTCGGCGGCGCGGGAGCCAGGCAACTCGCCGGAAAAAGTCGTCGCAGCTTATTACGCGCAGAACAAGGCGAGGTTCGTGGCGATGGCCGAAGGCAACAAGACGGCGGCAACCAGCCCTTGATCCTGTAAGAAAGGGGCGGGCGGCCTGCTGCTGAATCACGGGCAAGCCTTGGTCCTGTGGGAGCGACTCGCTCCCACAGTTCGTGCGTTGCATCAGTCAGCGGACGCGCCGTCCTTCTTCCCGCGCAACTCACTCACGCTGCCGCCGCTGGTGCTGACCTGCACGTTCAGGCGCGGTGTCGCCAGGTCCATCCCGGCTTCATCCAGGTAGCGTTTGAGCGACAGATTGAAGGCTCGCGAAACTTCCCACTGCTTGATCGGCGCGGTCTTGAAGCGTGCACGCAGAATGGCGTTGCCCGACTCGAAGCTTTCGACGCCCTGAATCTCCAGCGGTGACCAGATATTGCGGCGCTGCAGCGGATCGGTGCGCATCTTCTGGCCGACGTCGCGGATCATTTTCAAGGCGTCGTCGATGTTCATGTTCGACGGGATCGCGATGCGGAAGATCGCGTAGCCGAACTCCCGCGAGTAGTTCTGGATGCTCTTGATCTCGCTGAAAGGGATGGTGTGAACGATGCCGTCGATGTCCCGCAGCCGCACGGTCCGGATGGTCAGCCCTTCGACGGTGCCCAGGTGACCGCCGACGTCGACGTAATCGTCGATCGCCAGCGAGTCCTCGATGATGATGAACAAGCCGGTGATCAGGTCCGCAACCAGCGACTGCGCGCCGAAACCGATCGCCAGGCCGATGACACCGGCACCCGCCAGCAGCGGCGTGACGTTCATGCCCATGTTCGCCAGCGCGACAATCACCGCAATGATGAAAATCGTCACGAACAGCACATTGCGAATCAGCGGCATCATCGTCTGCGCGCGGGCGTTGGCCAGGCCCTTGCGCGAGCGGGTGAGGGCATGATGAATCGCGGTATCGGCAAGGATCCACACCAGCCAGGCAAACATCAGCGTGGTGGCAAGGCCAATGATTCGCAGGCTGATGTCATGCCCGTCGCCGTCGGCAAACCGAATCAGCGACAGGCCCCACACGCGCATCCCCAGTTCGATGAACACCAGCCAGATGAGCAGGTGCACGACGGTGTAGAAGAAGTTCTTGAGACGATCCGAATACAGCGCATGACGCTTGTGGCCGTGGGACGGTTTTTGCGCGTAACGCCGCACCAGCCCGTTGATCACCATGCACAGCACCAGCAGCACCGTGCAGATCAGCGCCTGACGCAACGCCGTGCTGGTATCGCCGGCAGAGAAAAACGTCGCAAACAGCGACACGCCCACCAGCACAAGCGCGGGCAGGTACCAGAAGCTGCCGAGCACTTCGATGCTGTCGCTCAACGCGCGTCGTTTCAGACGGCGAGCCAGGGGCTGGTTGCGAATGAGGTGAGCGATGGGCCGACGGAAACGGATGATGAACAGCCCGGTCGACAGCGCGGCCATGACGTTCGCCAGTGTCGCGGCGGTGTGCGCCAGGTGCACGCCCAGGCTTGCCACCAGACGCGGATCGCTCAACGCTTCGCCGAACGCTGCGAAACTGCCGATCCACCACAGCGGGCGGAAGGCCTGGTGGCGCAGGATGTACAGCGCCTGATGCCGATGAGGACCGTCCAGCAGCGAGAACGCGATCACGCAGATGGCCGAAAACAGCGTGCCGACCACCAGCGCGTAAGCGAGCACCATCGCCAGATCACGACCCAGCGACGGCGGCAGCGAGTAACTCAGGTACACCGTGATCACCAGCGCCACCAGCCAGGGCCCGAGCTTGCGCAGCGCAAAGCGCAGCATGTCCCACGGGCGTGGGTGTTGCGGCAGTTCTTCGGACAGGCCAAAGCGCAGCCGCACCTTGTGCCCGAGCCAGATCAGCGCCGCCGCCAACAGGCTCCAGAGCGCAAGGACCACGGCGAAGCCGAAGATGATCGGCCACCATTGATTGGCCGGCAACATCAATGCGACGAGTTCGTCCTGGGCCTGCGACACCTCATCTGCCCAGCGACTGAGCGGGCTGTCGTCCCCGGTGAACTGTTTCTCCAGCTCCGCGAAGGAACTGCCGATCAGCCCCAGCACGCCTTGCTCGGCGTTGGGTTGAGCTTTTTGCGTGGCATCGCGAAGCTTCTTCAGGTCCTCCAGCAACTTGCTGCGCTGTTGATCGTTCTCCAGCGACGTGATCACTTCATCCAGCGACTGCCCCAACGGCTCCTGCGCCTGCGGCTGAGCTTTCTGGCCACTGAGCAGACTCGGCAGTCCAGCCGCCTGCGTGAGGGCGACGGGGAACAGTGCCAGCAGAAAGATCAGCAACAGGCGTGGCAGGGTGCAAAAGCGGGGAGAAGCAGTCACCGGGTCATCAACCTCGAGTCGGGCGGGCGATAGGATTGTAGTGCGCTTGAGGTGCAGGCGCGGGGCTGGCCCGTGAGCAGCGCTGCGAAGTCGTGCATCGCGGCACCCGGCCGTCAGGCTGGACCGGATGCCGATCTGGATAATGCGGTCCGCGCAGGCGGCCATGCCAGGCCCCTGCGCGACTGCGAGTCAAGGCAGCTCGGCACTGGCGTAGAACGCCGAGAGGACTTTGACCAGATGCGCCAGGTCCTGGCTGCCTGCCAGTTCGCGGATCGAGTGCATGGCGAACGTCGGCAGGCCGATGTCGACCGTGCGCACGCCCAGGTGGCCGGCGGTGATCGGTCCGATGGTCGACCCGCAGGCCATGTCGGAACGCACCACGAAGCTCTGCACTGGCACTTCTTCAGCCATGCACAGGTGACGGAAGAAACCGGCGGTTTCGCTGTTGGTGGCGTAGCGCTGGTTGCTGTTGACCTTGATGACGGGCCCGGCGTTGAGTTTCGGGCCGTGATTGCCGTCGTGCTTTTCGGCGTAGTTAGGGTGCACGCCGTGGGCGTTGTCGGCCGAGATCAGCAGCGATTTCTGAATCGTGCGCACGTAGTCGTCGCCTTCGGGCAACAGGCGTTGCAGCACTTGTTCGAGCATCGGACCATCGGCGCCGCAGGCCGACGTCGACCCCACTTCTTCGTGATCGGTGCAGATGAGCAGGCAGGTTTCGTCGCCATCGGCGTTCAACAGCGCTTGCAGACCCGCGAAGCACGACAGCAGGTTGTCCAGACGCGCGCCGGCGATGAAGTCGCCGTTGAGGCCGATCACTGCTGCGCTTTGCGTGTCGTAGAAACTCAGCTCGTAATCGAGGACAACGTCGGCGTTCAGGCCGTGCTCACGGGCCAGCTGGTCGGTCAGCAGGGCACGGAAATCGGCGCGTTCATCGCCCGCGACCTGCGCCAGGATCGGCGGAAGTTCGTTCTGTGCGTTGATCGGCCAGCCTTCATTAGCGGTGCGGTTGAGGTGGATCGCCAGATTGGGGATGGTCGCGATGGGCAGTTTGAAATCGATCAGCTGGCTTTCGACCTTGCCGTCGCGGCGGAAGGTCACGCGCCCGGCCAGGGACAGGTCGCGATCGAACCACGGGGCGAGCAGGGCGCCGCCGTAAACCTCGACGCCCAGTTGCCAGAAACCCTGGCGCTGCAGCTCAGGCTGCGGTTTGACGCGCAGGCATGGGCTGTCAGTGTGTGCTCCGACCAGGCGGATGCCGCCGATCAGGGGGGACAGGCGACCGAGTTTGAAGGCGACAATGGAGGAATCGTTGCGGGTGACGTAGTAGCGACCGCCGGTTTCGGTGTGCCATGGCTCGCGTTCGTCCAGTCGCTGATAGCCTGCGCCTTCCAGACGTTGCACCAGGCTTGCAGTGGCGTGAAACGGGGTGGGAGAGGCCTTGAGAAAGTCGATCAGGCCTTGGTTCAGCTCTTCGCGCATAAGTTACTCCAGACAGCAATGGCGGGAGTTTACAGGCCTCTGAGTGAGGTAGCGAGCTTGGTGGTTGCAGGATTTTATGGCGGGGGCATATCTGACGTCGGTATCGACGCACCTTGAGTTTATGACGCCAGGGCCACTCCGCGACGCCTGCGTTCAGCCTGCACCCAAGTCGCGTTTTGTGTCGTCCAAACGTTCTCGGTATGAAGATCAAAAGCAAAAACATCGGATGATGCGAATTCTGTAGGAGCGCGCTTGCCCGCGATCTACCGCGCAGCGGTAGCAAAACCAGACGACTCGGTTATGCCTGAGATACAGCATGTACCGGTCTTGCTGCCGGTTCCCGGCAGATCGTCCGAGTGCGGCCCAGAGCAAGCGCGCTCCTACATTTCGGGGCGTGCGGATGGTCGATGACCGAATGAAGAATGCGAGGAGCGTTAGCTCCAGCCTGAATCACTCTTGACGCAACCGTCCAGACACCACAAAACGCGACTTTGCTGATCGTTCCCACGCTCTGCGTGGTAACGCATCGATTGACGCTCCGCGTCGAGTTGGACGCAGAGCGTCTTGCCACGCATTCCCACGCGGAGCGCGGGAACGATCATGCAAAGTCTGTACTGACTAACAACATCAAAACGGCGCCGGGCACTCAAACCGCACCCGCTCACCCGTCACAGGATGCGTGAACGCCAGCATGCTCGCGTGCAGGCACAATCTCGGATACGCCGCCAGTGCCTCGGGATGTGCATACAGACCATCGCCCAGCAACGGGTGCCCGATCGACAGCATATGCACCCGCAACTGGTGCGAGCGGCCGGTAATCGGCGTCAGCTCGACCCGACAATGGGTGTCGTAACGCTCCAGCACCCGCCAGAACGTCAGCGCATGTTTGCCAGATTCGTGGTCGACCACATGCCGAGGCTTGGTCGGCGGGTCATAACGCAAGGGCAGGTCGATACTGCCGCTGTCCAGTTCAGGTTGTCCCCAGGCCAGCGCGGTGTAGGCTTTTTCGGTTTCCCGGTCGTGAAACTGCCGGGACAGTTCCCGATGGGTATCGGCATCGCGTGCCAGGAGGATGATCCCGGAGGTTTCCCAATCCAGGCGATGGACGATTCGCGCCTCGGGATAGCCGTTTTCCTGCAAGCGGGTGATCAGGCAGTCCTTGTTATCGTCCGCCCGGCCGGGCACGGAGAGCAGAAGGGTAGGCTTGTTCACCACCAGAACGGCGGCGTCCTGATGGAGAATGTGAACGTTGGACAGCGGCATCGGACAGCCTCGCAGCTAAACAGTCTCAGGACAAAATCGGTCCTGTAGCAAACGCCAACGGCGGCTCGCTCACCCGTATCCCGAGTAAGGATGCGAGCAACCGAGCCGCCGTGGCGGCTGCCTTTTCGATCAACGATCAGGCAGGGTGATATTGAGTTCCAGAATCGAGCAGCTGCCGTCGTTTTCCAACGCGACATGCACGTCATCGTTGCCGATATTGACGTATTTGCGAATGACCTCAACCAGTTCC
>Ga0213836_100956_pt1 | contig 19624 bp, 19 predicted proteins | sample SWPATP03_FD_160578 | JGI IMG/M metagenome (GOLD analysis project Ga0213836, IMG submission 160578) | Coastal seawater microbial communities from Marineland, Florida, United States - SWPA TP0 #3 | ecosystem: Environmental > Aquatic > Marine > Coastal | place: USA: Florida | collected 2016-08-05
GCCGCCGAGGCCATCCGCAGCCACTGGGCCATCGAGAACCGCCTCCGACTTCGGTGCTCGATGTGACCTTCAGGGACGACCAGTCGCGCCTGCGCAAGGGCCATGGCGCTCGCAACATGGCCACCGTTCGCCACTTCGCCCTCAACCTCGTCAGGGCCGCAAAGGACAAACGCTCCCTCAAGTCCCGCCGCAAGCTCGCCGGATGGGACCCAGCCTACCTCGAGACCATCCTCGCAACGCATATGCCGTGAGTCGGATTCGGAGCCCTGGGGCCCGCAGGCTGTCGCCGCGGCGGGGGAAACCATCGCGGTGCGATCCCGCCGGGGACGGTCGGGCATCGCTTTCGCCTCCGCAGCTCGATCAGGAGGCAGACAGGCCTCGCTCCATGCGCCGGAGGGCAACGGCCGGCGGATCGAGGCCGAACACCGGGTGCTCGACATCCCGTCCGGGATCCGGCCGGAGGATCGCCTGCCCGTCTTCGATGCCGTCCGCGGGTGGGCGTCACCGTACCAGCAGGTCCGGCATGAACCGGCGAGGGCTCCCCGTGAACACGCTCACCACGGCCGGCTTCGGCGCCTGTCACCGGCGGTCGCGGCGCCCGGGCGGGCGGTGCTCGCGGCGAAGCCCGACGAGTTCCGCGGCCAGCCGCATTCCACCGAGGTGCAGGACGTCGAGGTGCCGTCCGAGGCGGCGCGGACATCGCGACACCGGTGGTCCCGCCGGCGGTGGGCGGGCAGGGGGATGCCCACTTCATCCTTGGCGCCGACCCCGAGCGGACGCGAGCCGATGGCCGAGCCCGTGCCGGAAACTCTCGACCAGACGCTCGAGCCTCCGTTCGCCGACATCACCCGGCATCGGGCGCCGATGGCGATCAGCGACGCGCTCGCCCTTCTCGGCGTCTGGATCGAGGTGTCCACGCCGCACGGGCCGCGATGGACCTGCGCCTGAGGCAGCCGAAACGAGCCTGATCGCGGTCGAGGGCCATTCTGCCCATCGCATCGGCCGCGACCTCGACGACCGCTGCCCTGTCGCCGGGGTGGCCTTGCACCCGACCGGAGCCGCAGATCGCGCCGGTGGTGCAGAACCCGCGCAGCGCGCCCGACCCGCTGTCGCGGCTGGGCCCGCAGTTGGTGCGCATCCATCAGGCGCATGGCCTCCGCCCGCTCGCCGCCTCGCGCACGCGCGCGTCCTCGCCGCCTCGCGCACGCGCGCGCCGGAGATGCTGGCCGCGGAGGGCATCCCCGACCCGGAGGGCCGGGCCAGGGCCCGGCCGCACGAGCTGTCGGGGGATGGCGCAGCGGGTGATCATCGCCATGGCGCTGATGACCGGCCCGCGGCATCGCGACCTCGCCACCATCCGCGCGACCGGCGACCGCATCGTCGCGCCCTGTCTCGGCGCCGTGGTCGAGGAAGCTCCGGCCGAGGTGCGGTTCCGGGCCCAGGCGCACCCCTCGGTGCAGGCGCTGCTGCCGGTCAGGGAGCAGTTCCTTGCCGGGGCGCACATCGCCCTTGAGCGTGCCCGCGCGTCCACCACCCGGCCCCGCAAGGGCAAGGCCCTTGCCTTCGACCCCGGCCTGGTGCCCGGGTCTTCCAAGCTCGCGGACGTGGTGCCCAGGCATGACGCGCCGTTCGCGCAGCAGTGCCACCGCGCCGTGTCACCGCGCCGCGTCGACGATGCCGTCCGCGAGGGCGCGCCGGTCGCCCGCCGCATCCGCGCTCTCGAGGGAAAGGACGGTGCCATGACGCCCGAGGGCATGGCCGGACGCGACAGGATCCGTGCGGTGCGGGGCCGTACCCTGCCGCTCCATGCATCCCTCGCCGAACGCGACCCCGCGATGCCGCGCCGCCAAGGCGATCTCGCTGCCGGTCCGGTCTTCGGCGATGCGCGATCGACCTCGAGACCCGGTTCCTCGTGCGGGTGGGCGCGACCGCGGCGATCAGGGGCGACCGCGAGGGGGGAATGGGCCGCCGTCGGCGCGATCCGGAACGGCGCCGCCCGGAAGGAGGTCTGCAAGGCCTTCGACGAGATGACGACGGGCAAGGACCGGCTCGACCTCGAGCTGCCGGAGGAGACCGCCAGCCGGCGAGCCGGGCGGCGCAGACCGCGCCGACGGTTGCCCCGGCCCCGGGGGGGCGTGAGCGGCTCTTCGGGGCTGGTGGGCGCGCGGCTGCCGGGCGGGGGCATGCGTCGGGGAGGCTGTCCTGGACGCCGGCGCATGCGGCTGGCGGAGGAGGGGGGCCTTCTGCCCCCCGCTCCCTGCGGGAGCTCCCCCCGAGGATATTTGAGGAAAGATGAAGGGCTGGGCCTTGGGTGCGGGAAGGACGGGAGGTGAGCCGAGGGGGGGCGATGCCGTGCGGCCTCGCGCAAGGGGGCGCCCGGGCTCGCAGGATGGCGAGGGGGAAGGTTGTGGCGCGGGGTGGGGGGCGGCGGTCGGGGCATGGGTATCGTGCGGGAGCGGCCGGGCCGGCATGCCGTCATGGCGGCGGGGCTGTTCGAGCGGGGAGCTTTGCCTGTCGACGGCGTTCCTTGCGGCGGGGAGGGGGCGCAGCGGGTGCGCTGGCTGCCGGGGGCGCCGGCGGGCGTGGCCGTGCCGGCGCCGGCCGAGGCGGTGCGCCAGCGCAGCGGTCTGTTCCCGAAGCCGCGTCCCGGGGCCGGGCCCCGATCCGGGGGGGGGCGTCGCCATCGCCGGGATCTTCGATCTCGAACGCGCGCGGAAGGCGCGGCCCCGTGTCGACCGACGCGACGGAGCGAGCGCATGAGCACGGGAGCCATCGTCGTCCCCGGTGTCAGGATCGGCGCGGCCGTCGCCCGCCCGGTGGCTGCCGGGGGGAGGGCGCCGCTGATCCCGATGGACCGGGACGCGGCGGCGCGGCGGTCGAGACCGGCGGGGCGGCGCTGGCCGACGAGGTTTCGGACGAGGGCGGGGTGGCCGCGGCCTTTGCCGCGGCGCGCGGACATGCCGGGCGGGGTTGCGGCCTCGTTACCGCCGCGGGCGTGGTGGACAGCGGCGGGCAGGGGTCGCTGCCGTATGCGCGCCGGGACGAGATCCTGCGCAGCAACCGCACGGGCACGTTCCTTCGTGCCCGTGCGGCGCGCGTCAGGGAGCAGGACGGCGGCCGGATCGTCACCCTCGGCTCGCTCGCCGGGCGGATCCGGGGTCATCACGGGGGCGGCCCATGCGGCCTCGAAGGGCGGGGTCGAGGCGCCAAGCCGATCCATGGCGCAGGAGCTGGCGCGCCGCGCGATCACGGTCGACTGCGGGCGCCGGGGGAGAGGCGCCGACGCCGGCCGCCAACACCCCCAAACACGGCGCCGCCTGCCGACCGACCGCCACCTCGCCCGGCACCGCGCCCGGGCTCCGGGGGGCGCGGCGCTCGTCCCGTTCGAGGGCATCGGCGTTCACCGTTCCAGCCTCGGCCGGCAGCAGGGGTGAACCGGCACGCGCCCGCCGCCATCCCCCGGTTTCGCCGCCTCGCCGAGGCGGTGCAGGCCGAAGGCTGCCGGCTCTTCGGCCGGATCGTCCGAGTGGGCCGGCATATCGACGGCAATGTCGCCCGCATGCCCCCGCGGTCGGCCGGCGACACCTCCTGGTCGTCCGCAGCCCCCCCGCCGCATCCTGTGACCGAGGCCGAGATCGCCATGGCGGTGCAGGACCATGCCGGGGTCGCGGGCACCCGGATGGAGGCGGGCCTCGAGGGGAACGCGCTTGGGATGGCGCTTGGGCATCTGGTGCAGCAATGCCTCGCGCCCGCCTCGAACCGGCGCGAGGACGGCCATGGCGGCAGCGCCGGCAACCGGCTGCGGTTTGCGCTGGAGACGTTGCGGGCGGCGCCGGGGCCGGACCGCGCGCCGGGCATCCGCATCGGCGCCGACGAGTTCCCGCCCGGGGGGCTGACGCTTGCGGACATGACCGACATTGTCCGCCGCCTCTGCGCCGCCGTGCAGGCCGGTTTCGTCAATGTCCCGCATTCGGCCCGTCACGGGGGCCATCCCGTCTCGCCCCGGATGGCCGACGCGACCCTCTGGCCGGAGGGCTTGCAGCCGCCGACCCGCGGGACCGGCGGGGCGCAGGACGGTGCGCGCCACCGCCCCGCGGTGCTGACGGTCTGTCGCCATCGCACCGTTGACGCGCGAAACTCTCGGCTGCCGTGGGGGGTCGGGGATTGACGACATGGGAAAGGCTTTGCGGTCACGGGGTTGGCGCGATCCATGGCAGAATGGCCTTTTTGTGAACTCCCCGCGGACGGGCGTTGATTTCATTGGGGTTTGTCGGATTGACGACACGAACAACGACACCGTGAGGTGGGGTGCCGGGGCAGGTCAGCCATCGCCCTCGGCGGCGGGTTCGTCCCTGACAAGGGTGCCGTCCGGGAGGCGGCGGTAGGCGCCGCCGCGCCTGGGCGCTGCCGGCACAAAGCCGGGCTCGCGCTCGCCCTGGTAGAGCTCTTCGTAGACCATCAGCCGGGCGCATTGCAGCGGGTCTTCGAGGCCGGTTTCTTCCATCTTCGCGTAGAGGTCGAAGACCGCCCTTTCGAGGCCCATGGCGAGCTGCGCCCGCACGAACGGCCCCTTCATCAGGTATCCGGTGTAGTCGGCGAGGTTCTCGGCGCCCCAGCCGCGAATGAGGCGCACGAGGGCGAGCTCGCAGGCGGCATGCTCAGCCTCCGTCCATGTCGGATCGTCCATGTCCGGCGGGAATGACAGGGAGGTGCCGTAGTCCGCGAGACGCGCATAGCGCTCGGGGACCGACCCGCGGCGGCGCCAGCTTGTGACAGTGCTGCGGCCGACCTTGAGGCGCTCGGCGAGCTCCTGATCTGTCGAGACCCGAAACCGCCGCTTGAGCTGCTCAATGGTGTCGTCTGCGGTCATTCCACAAGCCAACTCTTGACAGGGCGCATTGCGCCGTCAATTGTTGCATGCAACCAAACGCGGACGATAGCGCCTGATCATGTTGCACCTCGGTACACCATCCGATCAGCGTCTGAAAGACGTTCGCGCGCATCTGGTGCAGCGCGGCATCACGCTGGCGGCCTTCTGTCGGGAGCACCGCTTCGTCCGGCAGGCGGTGAGTGTTGCGCTTTCAGGACAACGGCGCGGCCCGCGGGCGCAGAGGCTGGCGCGGGAGTTCCTTGCCAAGGTGAGGACGACCCTGTGAACTGCCTCGCGCCCTCACGGAGGCTGGACGCCGCAGGCTTCGCAAAGGCCATCGGTTGCGACGAGAGGACAGCGCAGCGCGCCTTCGAGGCCCGGCATTACCATGGCGTCCCCCTTCCCCTGGGTGCAGGCGCGGGGCCGGTCGCAGGTCGAGACGGCGAAGATGTGCTCGGCCTGGCTGGCGCAGGAGCTGCGCCTTGCCGGCGCCACCCGGCCCGAGGCGGAGCTTGAGCGCGTCTGCCGGGTGCCGGTGCATTGGGTCAAGCGGTGGTATGACGAGGCGTTCACCGTCTGGCAGGCGTCGCAGCGGCGCGGCCAGTGGAGCGCCACCGGGGTTGCACTGCTGACGCGCACCCCGCCCGCGCGGCCCTTCGCGGAAGTCGAGCTGGACGGGCATGTTGTGGACATCGGGTCGAAGGACCGGCGGGCCATTGCCGTGACGGCGCTGGACCGGGCCAGCGGCCATCTGTGGGCGCACCTGTTCATCCTGCCCTGGACGAAGGGCTCGAAGAAGGCCCTGACGCAGCGCCATGCGGCCACCGCCTTGGCAAGGTTCTTCTGCGAGCCGGGCGGCTGCGGCGTGCCGGGCATGCTGATCCCGGATCAGGGGGGCGAGTTCAAGAACCTCGGCTTCGGCATGGGGGAGCTGAAGAAGCTCGCGCTGGCGCAGGGGCTCGACTTCGCCGTGCGCCCCGCCGCCGCCTACAACCCGCAGGGCAAGGGCCGCCTTGAGCGGGCGCACGCCGCGCTTGAGGGGGGGCTCGCCCTGTTGCCGGGCCATACCGGCGGCGACTGGGCGAACCGCGCCACGAAGGCGCCGGGAAAGGACATCGACCCCTATCCCGGCGACGAGGCCGCGCTCCGGGCCGACTTCGACCGGGCCGTGGAAGCCCCCAACAACAAACGCCCGGCACCGGGCAAGCCGAGCGCGCGCGAGCAGCTTGAGGCGCAGTGTCGCGAGACCGGCGCCGCCGCACGGATCATCGACCGCGACGCCTTCGACCTGTGCCTCTACGAGGAAGAGATAAACCCTCAGGTTTCCGGCACTGTGGAGGTGGACGGCCGGAAGGTCGGCCTGGACTGGCTTTGCGATCATCCCGGCCCGAAGAGGGTGACCGTCCGCAAGCCGCTGCGGTTCGTCCCCGAGGGCGAGCTCCTGCGCGCCTGGGCGGTGCATGGCGGCCGGCTGCATGAGCTGCATGAGGAGCGGGTCGAGACCATGGACCCCGCCGGCGTGCGGCGCATCGAGGCCGCGCGCGCGGCTCAGGCGGCCGCGCTGGCGGCGCTCGCGGCGCAGGGCGCCGAACCGACGGGCGCGCTCGGCGACTACATCGCCACCCTGCCCAGCACCGGGCCGGCGGCGATTCCGGTCGAGACCTGGACGCTCACCCCGCCGGCCGAGGAACTGCCGGCCGAGGCCGAGGACATGGCCGAAGCGGAGGATGACGCCGAGCTCCGGTGGAACTTCGAGAAGAACACCTATGGCGCCAGCGCCTATTCAACGACCCAGCTCGCCACAGCCTGCGGCGAGTGAACGGCGGCCTCGGGGGGCGGAATCCCCCGAGGCCATGATCGGCCGAAAGGCCATTCCATCAAGGAGAATGGACCACGCGACACTTGCGACCCGTTGACAATACCGAGGCGGAACGGCCGCGCGGGCTGGGCTTTGTCGAGGCGCCCGGCGCGAAGCGGATGGCCGAATACCTGACCCGCGCCGTGATGCAGCATCAGATCGGCATCATCAGCGGCCCCACCGGCTCGGGAAAGACCGTGCGGGCGCGGGCCTGGCGCTGGGCGCAGGACGATCCGCGCGAGGTCTCGATCGTCCCGATCTACGAGGGCGAGGGCGATGTGAAGGCCGCCGTCAAGACGCTGTGCCTGGCCTTCGGCATCCCCTGCGACCGCTCGGGGCCGGAGAGCCGGCGCGCCGAGATCGTCTACACCCTGCGCCACTATCCGCGGTCGCGGGCGGTGATCCTGGACGAGGCGCAGTTTCTGACGCGGCCGGCGGTCGGGCACCTGCGGCAGCTTGTCCATGACGAAGCCGGCGTTGCGCTGATCCTGATGGGCGACACGCGGCTGCCGGACCTGCTGAAGGGGCTGGACGCGGTCAATGGGCGGGCGCTGCATCCCTTCTTCCTGCCCGCCTTCTCCCCCGCGGACGTGCGCGCCATGGCCGAGGCCGACCGCGAACTCGAACTGTGGCTGAAGAAGAAGTGGCGGGTGGACAGCCTGCGCTTCCTCGATGCCTCGACCGCGCCGAAGGTCATCACGGCGCTTCTGGCGATGGAAGCGCGCGCGAAAGCGGCACGCGCGGCCCAGATCGTCTTTCGAAGGGGATCAAGAGCCGCAAGAAGGGGGGGGTGCCCTGCTTTGCAGGGTCGGGCACCCCCGACACGAGAGGCCCGCCAGCGGCCCGCTGAGCGCCTCTCCCCCCGGCCGGGCGCACCGACCATCGCGAGGCATCATCCGCCCCGCCCGCGCCGCCAGTGTCCCGCAATCCGTTGCGGATGACGCGCGCCCCGCCTTTCCCCGTAGTCTCGCGGCATCCGCCGCCGACCCGAGGGAAGCCCAGATGCCGCCGACCCGAGGGAAGCCCAGATGCCGCTGACCGCCGTCAACAACGCCCCCCGCGCCGAAGGCGATCTTGGCTCCGGGAGTCTGGCTGCCTCGCAGACGGTGTTCAAGGGCGCGCTCCTGATGCGCAACACCGCCACCGGCGCAACGCCCGTCACCTTCCGGCCGGGCACCTTCCGCTACCGCAACTCCCCCTCGGCCGATGCCATCACCGTCGCCGATATCGGCAAGGTCTGCTTCGTGATCGACGACGAGCGGGTGCGAAAACGGACGGCTCCGGCGCCCGCTCGCCGGCCGGCGTGGTCGAGGCCGTGGACGGCGCCGGCGACTGGGTCCGCCTGGACGAAGCCGTGACCGCCGGCGTTCTGAGCTGAGGAGGCCGCCATGCTGATCAACGGGGAAAAGCTCGCCGCCACATTCAAGGGCTTCGATCTGGTCTTCAGCGATGCCCTCGCCGCCGCGCCGCGGCACGCCGAGCGCATCGCCATGATGGTGTCGAGCTCCGCCCGCGAACAGGCATATCCCTTCGTCGCCGCCGCGCCCAAGGTGCGCGAATGGCTGGGCGAGCGGCAGGTTCACCAGCTCGCCGCGCATGACGTCGCGATCAAGAACAGGACCCATGCGCTCACGGTCGAGCTGCCGCGCGCCGATCTGGAGGACGATCAGATCGGCGCCTATCGCGGCCTCTTCGCCGAGCTCGGCCATTCGGTCGCCGAGTTCAAGGAAGAGCTGATCTTCGAGCTCCTGGCCGAGGGCTTCACGCGGAACGGCTGGGACGGGGTGCCGTTCTTCCCGGCCTCGCACCCGATCACGGATGCCACCATCGGCACCGTCACCACCTGGTCGAACTCCGGCGGCGGCTCGGGCACGCCCTGGTTTCTGCTGGACGTGTCGCGGCCCATCCGCCCCTGATCCGGGCCGGGAGCGCGAGCCCGTCATCCTCACCTCGCTCGTGCGCGACGAAGACGCCGAGGTGTTCCGCGACAACCGCTTCCTCTACGGGGTGCGCGGGCGCGGCAACGCGGGCCACGGCCTGCCCCAGCTCGCCCATGCCTCGCGCAAGACGCTGAACGCCACGAACGACGACGCCGCGCGCGCCGCGATGATGGCCTACCGCGGCCCCGGCGGCCGGCGGCTCGGCATCATGCCGGGGCTTCTGGCGGTGCCGCCCAGCCTTGAGAGCGCCGCGCGCGCGCTGCCCAACTGCGAGCTGGGCACCGGCGGCGAATCGAACGAGTGGAAGGGCACCGCCGAGCTTCTCGTCACGCCCTGGGTGTCGTGAGGACCGCCGCCGCCATCGACCTGGCCGAGCTGCCCGCGCCCGATGCCGAGGGCATGATCCGCGCCCGCGACGGCCGCGCCTGGCGGCTGGACGATCCCGCCGCCCTGGTCGGGCGGTTCAGCACCCATGGCGCCGATCTGCCGGTCGATTTCGACCACGCCCACGACAAGCCCGAGCCCGTCGGCGGCCTGTGCGCCTGCGCGCCGGGGCGAGGCCCGATGACGCGTCCGCGGCTCCCGGCCCTGCGCGTCCCGGGACGCTGCCCGAGCCGGCCTTTCCAAAGCCGCCCGCCCACATCGCCCGCTTCTCGGACGCCATCGGCCCCGTCTGACAGTCCAGCTTCTGCTACAGTTCGGCGGCGCCGAGATGACCTTTTCGCTGAAGCCGACCCGGCGCTCAGCCCTTGTGCAGGCCCTCGGTCAGGAGGCCGCGCAGGCCCTGTGCGACCGCGCCGACGAGGTGCCGCAACGGGTGCCGATTGGCAACCCCTGGCTCGCCGCCTGCCTTGCCGCCGAGGGTCTGCCCGTTGCCGAAATCGCCCGCACCTTGCGCGCCTCGGACACCGCCGGCCCGTGGCTCCCATCGCCGCTCAAGACCTGTGAAGACCGGTGCGGACCAGGTGACAGACAACGGACGGGGCGCAGGTCCAGCACGGCGCCCGATGGCCGACGCCACGGACACGCTTCCTTGCCCACCATGCCGAGCTGTCCGACGATGGCGGAGGCCCGGCCCGCGGCGGCCGGGGCGCGCGCGGGTGGGTGGGTGGGGCGCGCGGCCCGGGCGGCGCGGGCCGGGCCGCCCGTCCCGAAGCAAGCCCCCGAGGGGGCCGCGGACTTGCCCCGCCAGCCGCAGTCGGGCAGAACCGCGCCATGAGCCGCGCCGCCCCCGCCTTCACCTGCACCGCCTGCGGCGCGGCCCATCGCAAATGGGCCGGCCGCTGCGACGCCTGCGGCGCCTGGAACACCCTGACCGAAGAGGCCGCGCTGCCCACCGCCCGCGGCCGCGCGCGGGGCCGCAGCGTCACGCTCACCGGCCTTGCCGACAGCGAACCGCCCCCGCCCCGCTGCGCCTCGGGGCTGGCCGAGCTCGACCGCGTCCTCGGCGGCGGGCTGGTGCCGGCCTCGGCCATCCTTGTCGGCGGCGATCCCGGCATCGGCAAGTCCACGCTGCTGTTGCAGGCCGCCGCCGCCTTTGCCCGTGCGGGCCTCGAGGTGGTCTATGTCTCGGGCGAGGAGGCGGCGGCGCAGGTGCGCATGCGCGCCGCCCGCCTCGGCCTCGCCGACGCCCCGGTCCGGCTCGCGGCCGAGACCGGCCTGCGCGACATCCTCACCACGCTCGATGCCGAGCGCCCCGGCCTTGCCGTCATCGACTCGATCCAGACCATGTGGCTCGACGCGGTGGAAAGCGCGCCGGGCTCGGTCGCGCAGGTCCGCGCCGTGGCCCATGACCTCACCGCCTTTGCCAAGCGCCGCGGCACCTCGGTGATCCTGGTGGGGCATGTGACCAAGGAGGGGCAGATCGCCGGCCCCCGGGTGGTCGAGCACATGGTCGACACGGTGCTCTATTTCGAGGGCGAGCGGGGCCATGCCTTTCGCATCCTGCGCTCGGTCAAGAACCGCTTCGGGCCGGCCGACGAGATCGGCGTCTTCGAGATGACCGGCGCGGGGCTGTCGGAGGTCGCCAACCCCTCGGCGCTGTTCCTCTCGGAACGCGACCGGCCGGCGCCGGGCTCGGTGGTCTTCGCCGGCATCGAGGGCACGCGGCCGATGCTGACCGAGATCCAGGCGCTGGTGGCGCCCTCCAGCCTGGGCACGCCGCGGCGCACGGTGGTGGGCCTCGACGGCGCGCGGCTCTCGACCATCCTCGCGGTGCTCGAGGCGCGCTGCGGCATCCCCTTCGGCGGGCTCGACGTCTTTCTCAACGTCGCGGGCGGGCTCAGGGTGGGCGAACCGGCGGCCGACCTCGCCGTCGCCGCCGCCCTCCTGTCGGCGCGCGAGGACATCGCCCTGCCCGCCGACACGGTCGTCTTCGGCGAGATTTCCCTCTCCGGCGCGCTGCGGCCGGTGGGCCAGACCGAAAACCGGTTGAAAGAGGCGCGGAAACTTGGTTTCACCCACGCCATCGCGCCCGCCCGCAGCAAGACGGGCGGCGGCGAGGGGATGAAGGTGCGGGCACTGCCCGACCTGACCGCCTTCGTCGGGGATGTGTTCGGCGCAGGCTGAGGCAGGCAGGAGAACGGCATGGACGGCTTCACCCTGATCGACGGCGTGGTCGCCGCGGTCGTCTTCATCTCGGCGATCCTGGCCTATTCACGGGGGCTGGTGCGCGAGGTGATGGCGATCGCCGGCTGGGTGGTGGCGGCGGTCCTCGCCTTCGTGCTGGCCCCGACGGTCGAGCCGCTGATGCGCGAGATCCCCACGGTGGGCAGCTTCCTCGCCGACAGCTGCGAGCTGTCGGTCATCGCCGCCTTTGCCGCGGTCTTTGCCGGGGGGCTGGTGCTGGCGGCGCTGTTCACGCCGCTCTTTTCCTCGCTGATCCGCCGCTCGGCGCTGGGCGGGATCGACATGGGGCTCGGGTTCCTGTTCGGCGCCGCGCGCGGTCTGCTGCTGGTGGCGGTGGCGCTGATCGCCTATGAGCGCGCGGCGGCGCCGGGAACGGTGCCGATGATCGACAACAGCCGCTCGGCCGCGATCCTGGGCGATGTCACCGACGCGCTGATCGCCGCGGTGCCCGAGGACGCCCCGGCCTGGATCGTGCAGCGCTATGAGGAGCTGGTCGCGGTCTGCACCGCCAACTGAGGGCGGCGCCTGGCCGTACGGGGGGCCATGCGGGGGGGCCGACGGCCCCCCGGGGGCCTCAGTCCTCGGACAGGCGGCTGATGACCACCGAGACCTCGGGCTTCTTGCCGATCTCCTCCATGCTGAGCTGGCGCACGACGCGGCGCAGCCCTTCCTCCAGCGCGTCGTCGTCCTTCATCGTCCGCCGGCCCGCGCGCTCCAGATACGCGCCCATCTCGCGCTCCAGCAGCTCGGCCAGCGGCGCCCGCGAGCGGCCCTGTTCCGGCAGGCCGCGCAGCTCGCACCAGGGATCGCCCAGGACCTCCTCGTCCTCGAGGATCAGCGACACCATCACGAGGCCGTTCATCGCCATCCGCAGCCGGTCGCGCACCACCCCGTCCAGCGCACCGTAGATGACCGAGCCGTCGAGATAGAGCCGGCCGGTGTCGATGTAGTCGGCGACCTTGGGGATCTCGCCGGTGATGTCCAGCATCATGCCGTTGACCGGGATGGCGGTGGCGATGCCGGCATCCTCGGCCAGCCGGGCATGCGCCCGGAGCATCCGGTGCTCGCCGTGGTTGGGCAGGAGCATGTCGGGGCGCAGGAGCGCATGGAACCGCTCGAGGTCCGGGCGGTTGGCGTGGCCCGAGACGTGATAGCGGCGGGTGGAATCGTCGATCACGTCGACGCCCTTTTCCGAAAAGGCGTTGATGATGCGCAGCACGTCGCGCTCGTTGCCCGGAATGGTCTTGGAGGAAAAGAGGAACAGGTCGCCCTCCTTCATCTCCAGCCCCAGGTAGCGACCGCGCGCAAGCTGCGCCGAGGCCGCCCGGCGCTCACCCTGGCTGCCGGTCACGATGAGCATGAGGTTCTCGCGCGGGATGTCGGTCGCCTCCTCGGCGCTGACGGTGGCGGGCATGCCGCTGAGCACGCCGGTCTCCTGCGCGACCCCCACCATCCGCTTCATCGCCCGGCCCAGCAGGCAGACCGAGCGGCCGGCGGCGCGCCCCGCCTCGGCCAGGGTGCGCACCCGGGCGATGTTGGAGGCGAAGGTGGTCGCCACCACCATGCCCTTCGCCCCCGCCACCAGCTCGGTGATGGGCTCGGCCAGCGTGGCCTCGGAGCGACCCTCGTGCAACACGCCGACATTGGTGGAATCGCACACGAGCACCTTGACGCCCTCGTCGCCCAGCGCCTCGAACAGCTCGGCGTCGAAGGGCTCGCCCACCACCGGGGTCGGGTCGAGCTTGAAGTCGGCGGCGTGGACGATGCGGCCGGCGGGCGTGTCGATCACCAGCACCGCCGTCTCGGGGATGGAGTGGCTGATGGGCACGAACTGCACCCGAAAGGGGCCGGCCTCGGTGACGGAGGGGCGCGGGTCGGTGATGCGCACGACATCGGTGGGCAGGCCCTGCTCCTCGAGCTTCATCTGCGCCAGCCGGCCGGTGAAGCGGCGGGCATGCACCGGCGCCTTCAGCCGCGGCCACAGATGGCCCAGCGCGCCGACATGGTCCTCATGCGCATGGGTGATGAAGATCGCCTCCAGCCGGTCGGCATTGTCCGCAAGCCAGCCGATGTCGGGCAGGATGAGGTCGACCCCGGGCGAGCCGTCCATGTCGGGAAAGGTGACGCCCAGATCCACGAGGATCAGCCGCTCCTTGCCCGGCTGACCATAGCCGTAGACATAGGCGTTCATGCCCACCTCGCCCGCCCCCCCGAGGGGCAGATAGATCAGTCGCTCGCCGCTCATGCGTTTTCCTTGTTGAAGTCGTTGATGATGCGCAGGCCTTGCATGGTGAGGTCGGGCTCTATCGCATCGAACAGCGCCTCGCCGGTGGCGAAGAGCGGCGCGAGGCCGCCGGTGCCGATCACCCGCATGGGACGGTCGCGCTCGGCCCGGATGCGCTCGCAGATGCCCTGCACCAGCCCGACATAGCCCCAGAAGATGCCCGCCTGCATGCAGGCCACGGTGTTGGTGCCGACCACCCGGTCGGGGCGGGTGACATCGACATGCGGGAGTGCGGCGGCCGCCATGTGCAGCGCCTCCATCGAGAGGTTGACGCCGGGCGCGATGACGCCGCCGACATAGGCGCCATCGGCCGCGACCACGTCGAAGGTGGTGGCGGTGCCGAAGTCGACCACGATCAGGTCGCCGCCGAAGAGGGCGTGGCCGGCCACCGTATTGACCAGCCGGTCGGGACCCACCTGGGTGCCGGCATCGACCCGCACATCCACCGGCAGGCGGCACTCGGGCTTGCCCACCACCAGCGGGCGGCAGTCGTAATAGCGGTTGCACAGGACCCGCAGGTTGAAGACCACCCGCGGCACGGTCGAGGAGATGATCGCCTCCGAGATCCGCACGTCGAGCTTTTGCAGTGCCATGAGGGTCGAGAGCCAGACGTGGTATTCGTCCGCCGTGCGCTGGTGCTGGGTGGCGCAACGCCAGGTGGCGACGAAGCGCTCGCCGTCCCAGATCGAGAACACCGTGTTGGTGTTGCCGCAGTCGATGGCCAGAAGCATGCCCGCCGCCCCCCCGCGGATCAGAAATAGACCTCGCCCGCCGGGATGATCCGGCGTCCCTCGTCGGTCGCGAGGACCAGCGCGCCGGTGTCGTCCAGCGTCTCGAACCGGCCTTGGACCGTCTCGCGCGCGGTGCGCGCCATCACCCTCTCGCCCAGCCGGGCCGCGCGCGCAAGCCAGTCGGCGCGGATTGCGGGAAATCCGTCGCGCGAAAGCTGCGCCGCGCGGGCGGCGAAAGCCGGCGCGAGGCGGTCGAGGAAGGCCTCGGGGGCGATCGTGACGCCGGCCTGCGCGAGGCTGACGGGCGGCACCGCGCCCGGCTCGGCCGGGGGGGCGGCGGCGAGGTTCACGCCGATGCCGATGGCGAGCCGGTGGACCCGGGCGCCCATGCCGGCGCTCTCCAGCAGGATGCCGGCGAGCTTGCCGCCGTCGAACAGCAGGTCGTTGGGCCATTTCAGCGCGAGGCGGGAGGGGCCTTCGACAGGGTCTCGCGGTGAGGGGCTGGGCGCCTCGGGCGGGGGGGGGCGCCCGGCCCCGAGGGTGTCGGGGGGCCGTCTGCCCCCCGTCGCCTGCGGCGACTCCCCCCGAGGATATTTGAGGAAAGATGAAGGGGGGAGGGAAGCGCCGGAAGCATCGGGCGGGAGGCGCATGAGGCCGGCCACCGTGTCGTGCAGCGCAAGGGCCGCCACGAAGCTGTAGAGCGCCGCCTCGGGCGCGGGACGGTCGAGCGGGAGGGCGAGGGTGGCGGCGAAATTGCCCGGCGGGTCGTGCCATGCCCGGCCGCGGCGGCCCCTTCCGCCGGTCTGGCGCAGCGCGAGCACCCAGGTGGGGCGGTCGGGCGCGAGCCGGGCGGCCTCGGCCATGGTGCTGGCGGCCTCGGCCAGCACCAGCCGGCCGGTGCCGGCAGGCCAGGCGTCAGTTGACAAGGTCGGCCGCGGCAAGGATGGCGAAACCCTCGATCCCCATCAGGTTGATCACCCCCACCACCATGATGACCGCCGCCGCGCCCAGCAGCACCAGCGGCACCGGCGCCATGCGGCCGTCGAGCGGCTCGCGCTCCTCGCCGAAATACATCAGGTACACGATGCGGAGGTAATAGAAGGCGCCGATGACCGAGGCGAGCACCCCGGCGATGGCGAGCCAGGCCATCCCCGCCTCGACCGCCGCCCAGAGCACGGCGAACTTGCCGAAGAAGCCCAGCAGCGGCGGCACCCCGGCCATCGAGAACATCAGGACCAGCAGCGCCAGCGCCTTGGCCGGCTCGCGTCTGGAATACATGCTGAGGCTCGCGATCTCGGTCACGTGCCGGCCCTCGCGCTCCATCCCCAGGATGAAGGCGAAGGTGCCGATGTTCATGGTGACGTAGATCGCGAGGTAGATCAGCGCCGCCTGCACGCCGGTGGCGGTGCCCGCCGCCAGCCCGACCATCGCATAGCCCATATGCGCGATCGAGGAATAGGCCATCAGCCGCTTGATGTCCTTCTGCCCCACCGCCGTGATCGCCCCGAGGAACATGGAGGCCACCGCGAGGAAGGCGAGGATCTGCCCCCAGTCGCCCGGCACGGTGCCGAAGGCGTCATGCACGAGGCGGGCGAGCAGCACCACGGCGGCCACCTTGGGGGCGGTCGCGAAGAAGGCGGTGATGGGGGTGGGCGCGCCCTCGTAGACGTCGGGCGTCCACATGTGGAAGGGCACCGCCGAGATCTTGAACGCGAGCCCCGCGAGCATGAACACCAGCCCCACCAGCAGGCCGAGCGGCATGTCGCCGTCCGCGATGGTGGCGAGGATGCCGGCGAACTGGGTGGTGCCGGCATAGCCATAGGTGATCGAGGCGCCGTAAAGCAGCGTGCCCGAGGCGAGCGAGCCGAGGATGAAGTACTTGAGGCCGGCCTCGGTCGACTTCACGCTGTCGCGGCGCATGGCAGCGACGACGTAGAGCGCGAGCGACTGAAGCTCCAGCCCCATGTAGAGCGCGATGAGGTCGCTGGCCGAGACCATCAGCAGCATCCCCAGCACGGCGAGCGTGATCAGGATGGGGTATTCGAAGCGCATGAGGTCGCGCCGGGTCAGGTAATCCTGCCCCATCAGCATCACGGCCGCGGCCGAGGCGAGGATGGTGATCTTGGCGAAGCGCGCCACCGGGTCGTTGACGAAGAGCCCGTTGAAGGCCTCGCGCGTGCCCGCCGGCGAGATCCCGATCCACATCGCGAGCAAGAGGAACAGCCCGGCCGTCAGCCACATCAGCGGCCCGGCGATGCGATCCCCCCCGCCATAGGCGCCCGCCAGCAGCGCCCCCAGCGCCCAGACGGCCAGCGCGATCTCGGGGAAGGCGGTGAGAATGTCGGCAGCGATCATGCGCGCGTCCTTACTGCTCGGCGAGGCGGGTCAGCGGCTCATGCGCCGCCAGCGCCGTCTGCATGTCGGCCACCAGCGCCGCCACGGCGGGGCCGGTGATGTCGGTCACGAGGCTGGGATAGACCCCGAGGATCAGCGTCATCGCCACCAGCGGCGCGAAGGTCGCCTTTTCGCGGCGGTCCATGTCCTTGATGGTCTTCAGGCTCTCCTTGATGAGGTCGCCGAAGACGACGCGGCGATAGAGCCACAGCGCATAGGCCGCCGACAGGATCACCCCCGAGGCCGCGAGCAGCGCCACCCAGGTGTTGACCTGAAACACCCCCATGATGGTCAGGAACTCGCCCACGAAGCCCGAGGTCCCCGGCAGGCCCACATTCGCCATGGTGAAGAGCATGAAGACGGCGGCATAGACCGGCATGCGGTTCACGAGCCCGCCATAGGCGGCGATCTCGCGCGTGTGCATCCGGTCGTAGATCACGCCGACGCAGAGAAAGAGCGCGCCGGAGATGAAGCCATGGCTGATCATCTGGAAGATCGCGCCGTCCACCCCCTGCTGGTTGGCGGCGAAGATGCCCATGGTGACGAAGCCCATATGCGCCACGGAGCTGTAGGCGATGAGCTTCTTCATGTCCTCCTGCACCAGCGCGACCAGTGAGGTGTAAACGATGGCGATGGCCGAGAGCCACAGCACCAGCGGCGCCCAGATGTCCGAGGCCACGGGGAACATCGGCAAGCTGAAGCGGATGAAGCCGTAGCCCCCGAGCTTCAACAGGATCGCGGCCAGCACCACCGAGCCCGCGGTGGGCGCCTGCACATGCGCATCCGGAAGCCAGGTGTGCACCGGCCACATCGGCATCTTCACCGCAAAGGAGGCGAAGAAGGCGAGGAACAGGAGCGTCTGCAAGCCGCCGACGATCTGCCAGCCCATGACCTCGATCGTGCCGGCGCTGAACTCGTGGCGCAGCAGAAGCTCGATGTCGGTGGTGCCCGCGTCGACATACATCGCGATCATCGCCACCAGCATCAGCACCGAGCCGAGGAAGGTGTAGAGGAAGAACTTGAAGGCGGCGTAGATCCGCTCCTTGCCGCCCCAGATGCCGATGATCAGGAACATCGGGATCAGGCCGGCCTCGAAGAACAGGTAGAACAGCACGAGGTCGAGCGCGGTGAAGACGCCGATCATCATCGTCTCGAGGACGAGGAAGCCGATCATGTATTCCTTGACCCGGTGCGTGACGGTCCAGCAGGCCGCGATGGTGATCGGCATCAGGAAGGTCGTCAGCATGACGAACAGGACCGAGATGCCGTCCACCCCCATCTTGTAGGTCAGCCCGAAGATCCACTCGCGCTCCTCGACGAACTGGAAGCCGGTGTTGCGCGGGTCGAACTGAAACAGCAGGATCAGCGAGATCAGGAAGGTCGCCGAGGTGGCGATGAAGGCCAGCCACCTGGCGTTGCGCTGGGCGTCCGCATCCTCGCCCCGCAGGAAGACGGCCAGGATGACGGCCGCCACCAGCGGCGTGAAGGTGATGATGGAGAGGAGCGAGGTCATCTCAGTTCCCCCCCGCCACGATCATCACATAGGTGACCAGCACCACGATCCCCAGCACCATCGCCAGCGCATAGTGAAAGATGTAGCCGGTCTGCGCCCGCACCGAGAGGCGGGAAAAGAAGGGGATCACGCCCATCGCCAACCCGTTGATGCCGCCGTCGATCACCGAGCCGTCGCCCTTCTTCCACAGGAAGCGGCCGATGGCCTTGGCCGGCCGGACGAAGAGGAAGTCGAAGATCTCGTCGAAGTACCACTTGTTCAGCAGGAACAGATAGAGCGGCCGCTGCTGGCGCGCGAGCGCCCCGGGCAGCTCGGGCTTCTGGATGTAGAAGAGCCAGGCGAGGCCGAGGCCCGCGAGCATCGCGACGAAGGGCGAGAGCTTCACCCAGGTCGGCACGTAATGCGCGTCATCCAGCACGGTGTTGTCCGGCGCCATGAAGATCGCGCCCGCGAACCACTCGTTGACAGAGGCGATGGAGCCGAAGAAGGGCTTGTACCAGATCATGCCGGCAAACACCGCCCCCAGCGCCAGCACGCCCAGCGGGATCAGCATGGTCATCGGGCTTTCATGGGCATGCGCATGGGTCTTGGCATCGCCCCGCGGCGCGCCCCAGAAGGTCAGGAACATCAGCCGCCAGGAATAGAAGGACGTCATGAAGGCGGTGACCACCAGCACCCAGAAGACGATGGCGGGCCCCCCGGCATAGGCGCTCTCGATGATCGCGTCCTTGGACACGAAGCCGGCGAAGCCGACGGGAAACCCGAGATACAGAAGCGGGATGCCCACCCCGGTGATCGCCAGCGTCCCGATCAGCATGGCGCGGAAGGTCCAGGGGAAGGCCTGCCGCAACCCGCCATAGTTCCGCATGTCCTGTTCATGGTGCATGCCGTGGATGATCGAGCCCGCGCCAAGGAACAGCATCGCCTTGAAGAAGGCGTGGGTGAAGAGGTGGAACATCGCCACCGAATAGACCCCCACCCCGGCCGCGACGAACATGAAGCCCAACTGCGAGCAGGTGGAATAGGCGATCACCCGCTTGATGTCGTTCTGCACGAGGCCCACGGTCGCCGCGAAGAAGGCCGTGGCCGCGCCGATGGCGGTGACGAAGACCATGGTCTCGGGCGCGTACTCCATCACCGGCGACATCCGGACCACGAGGAAGACGCCCGCGGTGACCATGGTGGCGGCGTGGATCAGCGCCGACACCGGCGTCGGCCCCTCCATCGCGTCGGGCAGCCAGGTGTGGAGGAACAGCTGCGCCGACTTCCCCATCGCCCCGATGAAGAGCAGGAAGGCCACGAGGTTCGCCGCATTCCACTCGGTCCAGAGGAAGCTGACCTGCGTCTGGGCCAGCGTCTCGGCCTCGCCGAAGATCACGTCGAACTCGATCGAGTCCACCAGGAAG
>Ga0213836_100958_pt1 | contig 19519 bp, 19 predicted proteins | sample SWPATP03_FD_160578 | JGI IMG/M metagenome (GOLD analysis project Ga0213836, IMG submission 160578) | Coastal seawater microbial communities from Marineland, Florida, United States - SWPA TP0 #3 | ecosystem: Environmental > Aquatic > Marine > Coastal | place: USA: Florida | collected 2016-08-05
CATGCCGCGTTTCTGCGGCGGCCTGGCCGGCTACTTCGGCTACGACACGGTGCGCCACATCGAGCGCAAGCTGGCCGGCAAGGCGCCCATCGACCCGCTCGGCCTGCCCGACATCCAGCTGATGGTCACCGAAGAACTGGCCGTCATCGACAACCTGTCGGGCAAGCTGTACCTGATCGTGTACGCGGACACGGCGCAGCCGGAAGCGTTTTCGAAAGCGCGCCAGCGTTTGAAAGACTTGCGCGTCATGCTGCGCCGTAGCGTCGATGCGCCGGTCACGACCGCCTCGGTGCGTACCGAGGCGGTGCGCGAATTCGCCAAGGAAGATTATTTGAAAGCGGTGGCCAAGGCCCACGACTACGTGATGGCCGGCGACCTGATGCAGGTGCAGATTGGCCAGCGTATCCGCAAGCCCTACGTCGATTCGCCGCTCTCGCTGTACCGCTCGCTGCGTTCGCTGAACCCGAGCCCGTACATGTATTACTACAATTTCGGCGACATGCAGATCGTCGGCGCCTCGCCCGAGATTTTGGTGCGCAACGAAACGTCCGCCGCCGGCGAGCGCAAGGTCACGCTGCGTCCGATCGCCGGCACCCGCCCGCGCGGCGCCACGCCGGAACGCGATACCGAACTGGCGGCCGAGTTGCTGGCGGACCCGAAGGAAATCGCAGAGCACGTGATGCTGATCGACCTGGCGCGCAACGACATCGGCCGCATCGCCGACACCGGCAGCGTCAACGTCACCGACCGCATGGTCATCGAAAAATACTCGCACGTGCAGCACATCGTCTCGAACGTCGAAGGCGCGTTGAAGGAAGGCATGTCCAACCTGGACGTGCTGCGCGCGACCTTCCCGGCCGGGACGCTGACGGGCGCGCCGAAGGTGCGCGCCATGGAAATCATCGATGAACTCGAACTGACCAAACGCGGCATCTACGGCGGCGCCTGCGGTTATCTCTCCTTTGGCGGCGAGATGGACGTGGCGATCGCGATCCGCACCGGCGTGATCAAGGACGGCAACCTGTACGTGCAGGCCGCGGCCGGCATCGTGGCCGACTCGGTCCCCGAAATGGAATGGCAGGAAACGGAAGCCAAGGCGCGCGCCGTGTTGCGCGCGGCCGAGCAAGTGCAAGACGGACTGGATGGGGAGTTCTGACATGCTGCTAATGATCGACAACTACGATTCCTTCACCTACAACATCGTCCAGTATTTCGGCGAGCTCGGTGAAGAGGTGCGCACGGTGCGCAACGACGAGGTCACGATCGAGGAGATCGCGGCCATGAAGCTCGACCGCATCTGCATCTCGCCGGGGCCGAAAGCCCCGGTAGACGCGGGCGTCTCGGTCGAGGTCATCAAACGCTTCCAGGGCAAGCTGCCGATCCTCGGCGTCTGCCTCGGCCACCAGGCCATCGGCGAAGCCTTCGGCGGCAAGATCATCCGCGCCAAGCAGGTCATGCACGGCAAGACCTCGATGATCGCGCATACCGGCGTCGGCATCTTCAAGGGCTTGCCGAGCCCGTTCACCGTGATCCGCTACCACTCGCTGGCGATCGAACGCGCCTCGCTGCCGAGCTGCCTGGAGGTGACCGCCTGGACCGACGACGGCGAAATCATGGGCGTGCGCCACAAGGAGTTCGACATCCAGGGCGTGCAGTTCCACCCCGAGTCGATCCTGTCCGAGCACGGCCACGCGCTGTTCAAGAACTTCCTCGAAGGCTGTTGATCGCCTGCCGCGCCGGCGCACCGGCGCGGTTTTCAACCATTACTGGAACCACCATGCCGATCACCCCGCAAGAGGCGCTGCTGCGCTGTATCGAACACCGCGAAATCTTCCACGACGAGATGCTGTCACTGTTCCGCCAGATCATGTCGGGCCAGATGTCGCCGACCATGGTCGCAGCGCTCACCATGGGCCTGCGCGTCAAAAAGGAAACCATCGGCGAGATCACGGCCGCCGCGCAAGTCATGCGCGAATTCTCCACCAAGGTGCCGATGGCCGACACCACCCACCTGCTCGACATCGTCGGCACCGGCGGCGACGGCGCGAATACCTTCAATATTTCGAGCGCCTCGATGTTCGTGGCCGCCGCCGCCGGTGCGCGCGTGGCCAAGCACGGCGGGCGCAGCGTGTCGTCGTCCTCGGGCAGCGCGGACCTGATCGAAGCGCTCGGCGCCAACATCGACCTGAAGCCCGAGCAGATCGCGCAATCGATCGCCCAGACCGGCATCGGCTTCATGTTCGCACCGAACCACCACGCGGCCATGAAGCATGTGGCGCCGGTGCGGCGCGAGCTGGGCGTGCGCAGCATCTTCAACATCCTCGGCCCGCTGACCAATCCGGCCGGCGCGCCGAACATCCTGATGGGCGTGTTCCACCCCGACCTGGTCGGTATCCAGGTGCGCGTGCTGCAGCGCCTCGGCGCCCAGCATGCGATGGTGGTCTGGGGCCGCGACAACATGGACGAGGTCTCGCTCGGCGCCGGCACCCTCGTCGGCGAACTGGTGAACGGCGAGATCCGCGAGTACGAAATCCACCCGGAAGACTTCGGCATGCCGATGATCGCCAGCCGCAACCTGAAGGTGGCGAACACGGAAGAGTCGAAACTGCGCGTCATGGAGGCGCTGCGCGGCGAGCCAGGACCGGCCACCGACATCGTGGCGCTGAACGCCGGCACCGCGCTGTATGCGGCGGGGGTCGTTGCATCGATCGAGGAGGGTTTGGCGAAAGCCCGTGCGACAATCGCATCCGGCGCGGCCATGGCCAAGCTCGAACAATTCGTCAGCGTCACGCGCCAGCTGGGCGCCCACGCATAAAGGTTTTAAGCATGTCCGATATCCTGAACAACATCCTCGCCGTCAAAGCCGACGAAGTGGCGGCCGCCAAAAAATACCGCGACCTGGCCAGCCTGCGCCGCGAAGTCGAGGGCGATGCCCAACTGCGCGCCGACATCCGCGGCTTCGAAGCCAGCCTGCGCAAGAACATCGCCGCCGGCCGCGCCGGCGTGATCGCCGAAGTGAAAAAGGCCTCGCCCTCGAAGGGCGTCTTGCGTGCCGACTTCAAGCCGGCCCAGATCGCCGAAAGCTATGCCGAGGCCGGCGCCTCCTGCCTGTCGGTGTTGACCGACGTGAATTTCTTCCAGGGCAGCGTCGACTACCTGAAGCAGGCCCGTGCGGCAGTCGAGCTGCCCGTGATCCGCAAGGATTTTATGGTCGACATGTACCAGGTGTACGAAGCGCGCGCGATGGGGGCCGATGCGATCCTCTTGATCGTCTCGGCGCTCGATCACGGCCTGATGGCGGAATTGGAAGCCTGTGCTCAGGAACTTGGCATGGATGTGCTGGTCGAAGTACATGACGGTGATGAGTTGACCGCGGCCCTGAAGCTGAAAACGCCGCTGGTCGGCATCAACAACCGCAACCTGCGCACTTTCGAGACCTCGCTCGAGACCACGCTGGGCCTGCTGCCGCGCATTCCGGCGGAACGCCTGGTCGTCACCGAGTCGGGAATCATGGTGCCTGGCGATGTGCAGCGCATGCGCGAGGCGAACGTGCATGCCTTCCTGGTGGGCGAGGCGTTCATGCGAGCACCAAGCCCTGGCGCCGAACTTCGACGATTATTCGACTGACATGACTACCTCCATCCGCACCTCGGCTAGCTTCCTTCTCCTACTGGCAGCCTTGGGCGGATGCAGTGCGGTCCAGCCCGTCGCTTCCACCGCCAGGCGCATCGTCGCCGCCATTCTTCCCTCGCCTGCTCCCACCACCCGCGCGCCGGTCGCGCCGCCTTCGCACACGCTCGACGCCTACAAGACCGAAGTGGCGCAGCACGTCATGCGCCACAACAGCGGCCAGACCTTCAGCGGCCAATTGCCGCCGATGCTGCCGGCAATCGTGGTGGTGAACATCACGGTGGGCGAAGATGGCGAGTTACAGGACGTCGTCGTCCAGCGCTCGCGCGACCCGGACGCGTCGAAGGTGGCGCTGGATTCGATGCGGCGCAGCGGGCGCCTGCCACGGCCGGTGAATTTGCTGGCCACGAATATGCGGGCGCTGACGTTTTCGGAGACCTTCCTGTTCAACGACCAATACCGCTTCCAGTTGCGCAGTTTAGCCGGGCCGCAATGATCGGACGGGTGCAAAAACCGAAGGAAAAAGCAGTCCCGATTCAGCGGCTCAGCACGTTCAACACCGCCATGCTCATCGCCTGCGCCGCCGTCTTGATCGACGGTTCCGGCACCGGCGCATAAAACGGCGAGTGATTGAACGCGATCGGCTTGCCGCCTTCGCGCGCGGCCTCCTCGAGCATCTTCGGGTCGTACACGCCGGTGAAGAAGAACATCGACGGCACACCCTGGTTCACGTACTGCGAAAAATCCTCGCTGGCCGTCATGGCCGGCATGCGCTGGGCCTTGGCATCGCCGAAGGCGTCCTTGAACACGGCTTCGGTCCTGGTCACCAGCGCTTCGCTGTTGACGATGGCCGCGCCGCCACTGATCAGCTGCACGTCTGGGGCCGGTGCGCCGGCCATCGCGCTCGATGCGTTGGCCACGCGGCGCACGCCCTCCAGCAGTTTGGCGCGCACGGACGGGCTGTAGGAACGGATGGTGCCGCGCACCTGCACGCTGTCGGGAATGATGTTGCCGACCGTGCCGCCCTGGATCGCGCCGATCGTCACGACGCCGAATTCCTTCGGATCCTTTTCGCGCGAGATCACCGTTTGCACGTCGACCACGAAGCGCGCCGCGATCGTGATCGGGTCGACCGATTTGTCGGGCGCCGAGCCGTGGCCGCCGCGTCCCTTGAACACGATCTCGAGCGCGTCCGAGTTCGACGACACCGCACCGGTGTTGTAGCCCACCGTGCCATACGCCAGCGGCCAGGAATGCAGGGCGAAGGCGAAGTCCGGTTTCGGGAAGCGCGTGAACAGGCCGTCTTCCAGCATCGCCCTGGCGCCGGACACGGTTTCCTCGGCCGGCTGGCCGATGAACACGAGGGTGCCCTTCCACTGCGACTTCATCTCGACCAGCGTGCGCGCGGCGCCCAGCCAGCTGGCCATGTGGATGTCGTGGCCGCAGCTGTGGGTGACGAAACTCTCGCGCCCGTCGCTGCTCGCCTTCGCGCGGCTGGCGTAAGGAAGGCCGGTCTTCTCTTCCATCGGCAGGCCATCGAGCTCGGTGCGCACCAGCACCGTCGGCCCGGCGCCATTTTTATACACCGCGACGACACCGGTCTTGCCGACCTTTTCCGTCACCTGGAAGCCGAGTTTGCGCATCTCGGCCGCCAGCTTGCCCGCCGTGCGCAGCTCCTGGAAGGCGATCTCAGGGTGGGCGTGCAAGTCCTTGTAGACGGTGTCGAGCCAGGGATACATGCCGTCGACCCGTTTCGTCACGTCGTTCTTGAGCGGTGCAGGGAGCTGGGCCAGCGCGGGAAGGCTGGCGAGGGCGAGAACGGCGGCGGCGAGCTTTTTCAACATGCACCTCTTCTAGAGTCAGGAAATGGAAACGGCCGCACCTGCGGACAAACTCAGGCCGCGCTCGGACGCGCAAGCGCCGTCGACTTCTTGCCGGCGACCGCCTGCGACAGCGTAATGCCGGGCACGCGGTCGCCCTGCAGCGTCACCTCGAATGCCATCAATTCGTCGCGGCGGAAGGCGTGCACCGTCACCTTGTCGCCCACCCGGTAGCGCGACAGCAGCATGTCGACGTTCGACGGGTTGCCGTTCACACGCAGGCCGTCGATGGCGATCACGATGTCGAGCGCCGACAGGCCGGCCTGGTGGGCGGCGCCGCCTTCGTGCACTTGCGTCAGCTTGGCGCCGAGCGCATCGCGCCCGATGCCGGCGTCGAGCGAGGGCTTGCTGTGCTTGCGCTCGTCGACCAGCTTCACGCCGAAGGGCGTCAAGAGTTTGGCCAGGGGCAGGTCCTCGGTGCCGCGGATGTATTTGTCGAACAGGGGGCGCAGCTTCAGGCCGCTGACCTCGTCGAACAGCGCTTCCACCTCGGCCTCGGTCACGCCGCGGCCGACGCTCGGATAAAAATCGCGCCCATAGCGCTGCCACAGCGCGCGCATGATGTCGTCCAGCGTCTTCGCGCCGTTGGTCTTGGCGCGGATCGTCAGGTCGAAGGCCAGCGCGATCAGCGAGCCCTTGCTGTAATAGCTGATGATCGCGTTCGGCGAGTTCTCGTCCTGGCGGTAGTACTTGCTCCAGGCGTCGAAGCTCGAATCGGCCACGCTCTGTTTCAGGCGCCCGCTGCCGCGCAGCACGCTGCCGACGGTTTTACCGAGCAGCTTGAAATAGGTCGGCTCGCCGATGATCCCGGCGCGCACCAGCATCAGGTCGTCGTAATAACTGGTGAAGCCCTCGAACAGCCACAGGAGCGGCGTGTAGCTCTCGACCTGCAGGTCGTAGGGTGCGAACACCGCCGGCTTGATGCGCTTGACGTTCCAGGTGTGGAAGTACTCGTGGCTGCACAGGCCGAGGAATTTCAGGTAGCCCTCGTTCGGCTCGCCGGACTGGGTCATGGCGTTCGTCGGCAGGTCGGCGCGCGAGCAGATCAGGGCTGTCGAGGCGCGGTGTTCGAGGCCGCCGTAACCGTCGCCCACCGCCATCGTCATGAAGACATAGCGGTCGATCGGGGCGCGCCGGGTTTCCGGCTCGAAGAGCGACACCTGCGCTTCGCAGATCGCTTTCAAGTCCGCCTGCAGGCGCGCCATGTCCAGGTTCGGCACGCGGCCGGTGACGACGATGTCGTGCGGGACGCCGTGCGCCTTGAAGGTGGACAGCGCGAAGTCGCCCATCTCGACCGGATGGTCGATCAGTTCGTCGTAGTTGGCGGCGGCATAGGTGCCGAAGCCGTAGCGCTTGGCGCCCGCTTCCTTCATCGCGGTGGCGACGCGCCAGGCTTTTGCGGCCGGGTCGCCCGGGCGCTGGATGTCGACTTCGTGCACGCCCTCTTCCTGGCCGTGCACGCGCAGGAATACGCTGGTGCCGTTGAAGAAGCCGTGGGTCTGGTCGAGGTGGGCGGCGCGCACCGACAGGTCCCAGGCATAGACTTCGTAGTGCAGCGTCAGCGGCCCGGCGGCCGGGTCGGCGCGCCACGAATGCTTGTCGAGTTTCGTCAGCGCGACGGCGGCGCCGTTCGATTCAGCCCGGATGCGCACGATATTGCGCGCGAACTCGCGGATCATGTAGCTGCCCGGGATCCAGGCCGGCAGCGCGAACACCTGGCCGTCAAGCGCGGGCGCCGGCACGGTGACGGTCACATTGAACAGGTGGCCGGCCAGGTCCTTCGGGACGATGGTGTAGTGAACCGCGGGCTGCTTTTTCTGGGCTGTTTTTTTCATGATGACGAAATGAGTCGGGCGATCTGCGTAGTGTAACGGATTCGCAGGGGCTGGCGACCGGCGGCGGCGCGAGGCTGCAGGGGCTGCTTGGACGCGTGGGCGGCGCCACAGTCCGCGAATGATCGGCTGCCCGGGTGGAGCCGCCCACCCTACGTGAGGTCGTCCGGCGTATCGATATCGCGCAAGATGCCGGGGTCGTTCACGGCGACTTCCATCACAGGCGCCGATTTCAGTAAAGCGCGCGCCCCGTGCTCGCCCCGCAGCGCCAGCAGCGCCGGCAAGTGCAGCGCGGCGAAGGCGACCGGATTCCCGCGCCGCCCTTCGAACACGGGCGCCGCGATGCCGGCGCCGCCGCCGAGCGCGTCGAGCAGCGCGCGCAGCGTCGACGGCGCCACATACGGCATGTCGCCCAGCGCCACCAGCCAGGCATCGGCCTGCGGCAGCGAAGACCTGATCGCCTGCACCAGCGAGGCCGCCATGCCACTGTCGGCCTCTTCGCACAGGGTAACCTCGCAGCCAAGCGCGCGCAGGACGTCGGCCACGCCGCCATCTTGCGGCGGGACGACGGCAATCACGCGGGGAAGAACGGAGAGAAGATGACGCGCACTGGCGACCACGATCGCATCGCCGGAAGGCAGCGGCTGGAGCAGCTTGTTGCGCGTCCCGAGTGGATCGAAACGGCGCCCGCGTCCCGCCGCCAGCAGGATGCCGACCGCGTTCATGGGCAGGCGCCCGGATCAGGCCAGCGTGGCAGCGGCATCCTTGATCGCGGCGCGGATGCGCTGGTAAGTGCCGCAGCGGCAGATGTTGCCGCTCATGGCGTTGTCGATGTCGGCGTCGAGCGGCGCGCGGTTCGAGCGCAGCAGCGCCACGGCGCTCATCACCTGCCCGCTCTGGCAGTAGCCGCACTGCGGCACGTCGTGGCGGATCCAGGCGTCCTGCACCGCCTTGCCGATGCCGTCCTGCGCCACCGCTTCGATGGTGGTGATGTTCAAACCGACGGCGCTGGAGATCGGCGTGATGCAGGAACGGATCGGTGCGCCGTCCAGGTGCACGGTGCAGGCGCCGCAGAGGGCGGCGCCGCAGCCGAACTTGGTGCCGGTGAGGTTCAGGTTATCGCGCAGCGCCCACAGGATGGGCGTGGACGGGTCGGCGTCGACCTGGGTATCGCGCCCGTTGACGTTCAGCCGCACCATGATTACTTGATCGATCCGAGCTTCGCTTCCAGCCCCGCCAGGTCGACCGCGCCCGGAATGCGGGTGCCGTCGGTGAAGAAGATCGCCGGCGTGCCCTGGATTTTCAGCTTCTGGCCGAGGGCGACGATCTTGTCGTTCGGCGTCTCGCAGCTGGCGGGCGCCGTCGGCGGCAGCTTACCGTTGACCATCCAGTCGTCCCAGGCCTTGACCCGGTTCGGCGCGCACCAGATGTTCTTCGACTTCACGAACGAGTCCTCGGACAGGATGTTGTACATGAATGTGTAAATGGTGACGTTGTCCAGCTCCTTCAGCGTGGTCTGGCGCAGGCGCTTGCAGTAACCGCAGTTCGGATCTTCGAAGACGGCGATCACGCGCTTGCCGTCGCCCTTCACCTGCTTGAGCGCGGAGGCCAGCGGCAGGTCGGAGAACTTGATCTTGTTGAGGTCCTCGACGCGGGCCTTGGTGATGTTGCGCGAGGTTTTCGCATCGTAGACCTGGCCGATGAACAGGTATTCGCCCTTCTTGTCCGCGTACAGGATATCGGTGCCGACCCGCAGTTCGTACAGGCCGCCATACGGCGTTTCGGTGATCGATTCGATCTTGGCGCCGCCCAGGCGCGGCTCGATATTCTTGCGGATGGCCGCTTCGGTCGTATTCTCGGCGCCCACGCAGGAAGCCATCATGGCCGTCGCCGCCAGCACGGCGATCTTCGTCTTCAACATCACTATTTATTCCTTAAAAATTACTGACCGAGGGCATGCGCCATTAGCTGACGCTTAATGAAAGGCAACTTGTCGAGCAAGTTTAATCCTAAATTACGAGCAATGCGCAGCGGTTCGAGGTTGGCGCCGAACAAGCGCTCGAGTCCGTCCGTGGCCAGCTGCATCAGCAGCACATCTTCCTTGCGCGCTCTGGCGTAACGCGCCAGGACCCGTTCGTCACCGGGGGCGCGGTGTTCTTCGCGTTCGGCCACCACGCGCAGCAAGTCGACGATGTCGCCGAAGCCCAGGTTCATGCCGTGGCCGGCCAGCGGGTGGATGGCATGCGCGGCGTCGCCGATCAGGGCGACGTGGGGGGCGGTCAAGGCGTGCGGGCGCACCAGCGCCAGCGGCACGGCTTTCACCGCTTCCGGTTGCAGCGGACGCAGGGTGCCGAGCGCCTCGTCGGCGTATTCGCCCAGGCGCACCGCCAGTTCGCCCATCGATTCGTCGAGCAGGGTCGCGGCCAGGGTTTCCGGCGCCGACCACACCAGCGAGACGCGGTTGCCCGGCAACGGCAGCAGCGCGATGATGCCGTCGCTGCAGGTGAACCACTGGTGGGCGACGCCGTGGTGCGGCTTGTCGCAGGAAAAATTCGTGACGATGGCCTTCTGGTGGTAAGAGCGGTAGTCGATCCCGATGTCGCATTGCCCGCGCACCCAGGAATCGCGGCCGTCGGCGCCGATCACGAGGCCGGCGTCGATGCGGCGGCCGTCTTCCAGCTGCACCGCCGCGCCGTCCGGGCCGCAGCGCAGGCGCGCGCCGCAGCCTTTGACGATCTCGACCTTGTGCGCGAATTTCAGGGCGGCGTCGAGCGCGCCATTCAAGTTACTGTCCTCGACGATCCAGGCCAGGGCGCCGGTATGGGCGCCGAAGGCATCGAAACCGAGGCTGCCGCCGTTCTTGCCGTCGCCGTTGACCGCCATCGCATCGACCGGGGCCACGCGGCCGGCGTCGAGCGCATCCCACACCTTCAGCGCGCCGAGCAACGCGCGCGCCGTGTGGTTCAGCGCATACACGCGCACATCCCACGGGCGTTCGCCGCCGCTGACGGCGCCTTCGTTGCCGACAGGATTCGATGCGGGAACGAGCAAGGTCACGCTGTGCCCGGCCTGGGCGAAGCCAAGCGCCGCCGTCTTGGCGATGGCGCCATTGCCGACGATGCAGACGTCGCTTGTAGTATGTGCGGTGGAGGAAGTGGGTGTCGTCATGCCTGGCATTATAGCGGCATGTCCATGGCGCACTTCAGCCAGGGCGCGCATGGCGGCCGAAGAAAGTTGCAGTCGGGACTTGCACAGGCGCGAGCGGGTGGCTATAATCATGCCTCTCTTGGCCTGGTAGCTCAGTTGGTAGAGCAGAGGATTGAAAATCCTTGTGTCGGTGGTTCGATTCCGCCCCGGGCCACCAAGATTCAGGAAAACGCCACCCCCAGGGGTGGCGTTTTTCATTTCAGACATCAAAATCCCAGCGCCAGATTCTTTCTGCCAGCACAAGTATTGTCGTTGATGAGGCCGTTTTTTTGCGGTATGCTCGCCCTCTTAACGATCTAATTTCCAGCAGGATACGAGTCATGCTCAGCAACATTCCCCGGGTAGAGACGGACGTGCGTCCAGCGCCGGTTGCGGCGCCCAATGAGCGTGAGCCTGCTGCGTGAGCACCCTCCTTCCTTCGATCGAATCCGACGTCGCCGTTGCCCGTGCCACTGGCTTTTCGGAATGTGCCTATGCCCTGCGGCGCGCCCTGACGACCACCCCGGTCGGTTGGCTGCTTGCCGTGTGGTTCTGCTGGGACCGCGTGCCCCAGGCCTCGATTCTGCTGTGGCTGGGATGTTTTCTTGTCGTATGGGCGCTCGGCCTGCGCATATTGCAAGGCATCATCGTCGCGGGCGCGAACCTGGAGCGGCATGCCACGCGCCTCCATTGCGTGGCCGGCCTGGATGGATTTGCCTGGGGCCTGACGTCCTGGTTCCTGATGGGGCATGACCCGATCCTGGATGCCGTCCTGAACGCGCTGCTATGCGGCGTGATCGCGGTCAATGCACAAGTGTACGCCACCTACATCCCCGCCTTTTTCCGGCAAATCGGCGTCATTTGGTGCGTGTCGGTACTGGGTTTGCTGCTGCATGTCGCCAGCCGACAGAGCGCGATGGACTACGCCGCCGGCCTGACCGTGTTCTTCGCGCTGATCGCGTATTACACGGCCGCCATTTCCAAGCGCCTGCTGGAAGGCATCCGCTTGCAGGGCGCCAACGCTTTACTGGCGGCGCGGCTGCACGTGGCCTTGCAAAAGGTGGAACTCGACGCCGCCACCGACGCCTTGACGGGCCAGGGCAACCGCCGGGCGCTGGACGAACTCCTCAAGCAGCAAGCGGCGTTCTACGTTTCGAGCGGAAAGTCGTTTTCCATCCTGATGCTCGATATCGACTTCTTCAAGAGCATCAACGACGGCTTCGGCCACATGACCGGCGACGACGTCCTGCGCGCCTTCGTCCAGCGCGTGCGCGAGTACCTGCGTCCGGGCGACGTCTGCGCCCGTTTCGGCGGCGAGGAATTCGTGGTGGTGCTGCCCCAGACCACGTTCGTGGAAGCGCGCGAAGTGGCCGAGCGCCTGCGCCTGGGCGTGGCCCAGTGCCCCCTGCTGGAAACGCCGCGGGTGCAGGTCACGGTGTCGATCGGCGTTGCCACGCTGACAGCCGGGCAGACGGTGGGCGAGCTGCTCGCCACGGCGGACGCCGCGGTGTACGTGGCGAAAAAAGCCGGCCGCAACCAGGTGCAGCCGTAAGCATCGCGGGAATTACTTGCGCTGGGCCCCGGACTTGTCGCGCGCCGCGCGGAATTCCGAGTCGATCGACCAGTTCGGCCAGGTCTTCGCGTTCGCCAGGTCGGCGCCCACCGCATACAAGATCCCGAGGTCGCGCGCCATGCCGGTGAAGGTCCAGGTCGGATCGAATTCATCCGCAGGCTGGTGGTAGGCCTTCTCGACGTAGTCGTCCTCGGACGCTTTGCCCGCCTTCACGCCGCCCTCGATCCAGTCGTTGCCCGAACCGAAGGAGATCGCCGGGACGCCGCGCTTTGCGAACGGGAAGTGATCGGAACGGAAGAAGTGGCCCGCTTCCGGCTTCGGATCGGGCGAGTAGGCGATGTTCGCCCCCTTCGCCTTGGCGACCAGCTGGTCGAGTAAATCGAGCTTGGCGCTACCGGAAATGTTGAAGTCGCGCGCCGGGCCGCGTGGGCTCAGGGCATCCATGTTGATCAGGCCAACCGTCGAGGCCAGCGGGTAGACCGGGTTCGACGCGTAGTATTCCGAACCGAGCAGACCCTTCTCTTCCGCCGTCACGGCCAGGAACACGACGCTGCGCTGCGGCGCCGGCTGGGCGGCGTAGGCGCGTCCGAGTTCCAGCAAGGCGGCGATGCCGGTGGCGTTGTCGACGGCGCCGTTGTAGATCTTGTCGCCCCTGGCGTCGGGCTGGCCGATGCCGAGGTGATCCCAATGGCCGCTGTACATCACGTATTGCTTGGGCTGCTTGCTGCCTTCGCGGATCGCCAGCACGTTCTTCGATTTGATCACCTTGGCGTCGACCGCATAGCTGGCCGACAGGGTCACGCCCTTGAGCGGGAGCGGCTGGAAGTTGCGCGATTGCGCCGCTTTCTTGGCCGCCTCGAAATCGAGGCCGGCCGCCTTGAACAGGCTGACGGCCAGCGCGCGCTGGGCCCAGGCTTCCATCGGCGCGTGCGCCTTGCGCGGCTCCTTGCGCACGATGTCGTACATCACGTTGGTGTTCGAGTTCTTCACGGTCGGCCAGCCATACGAGGCCGGCGCGGTCTCGTGCACGATGATCGTGCCCAATGCACCGCGGCGCGCCATTTCCTCGAATTTATAGGTCCAGCGGCCGTAATACGTCATCGCCTTGCCGCCGAACTCGCCCTGGCCGGATTCGAAGTCGGGATCGTTGATCAGCACCACGGCCAGCTTGCCCTTCAGGTCCATGCCCTTGAAGTCGTCCCACTTGCGCTCGGGGGCGGTGACGCCGTAGCCGACGAAGACCAGCGGCGCGTTCTTGAAATCGACCTGCTTCGCGCCGCTCATCGATGCGCGCACGGCCAGGTCGTCGCCTTGCACCAGCTGGCGCGTGCCCGCCTTGTCCGTCACGGCCAGTTTGACGGGGCCGGTGATCTCGAAGCGGCCCAGCGGCACGTCCTGGGTCCAGCCGCGTTTGCCGCCATGCAGGTCGCCGCCGGGTTGGAGGCCGGCGGCCTTGAATTGTTCGATCAGGTAGTCGACGGTTTTGGTCTCGCCGGCGGTGTTGGGGCCGCGGCCCTCGAATGCGTCGGACGACAGCACCTTGACGTCGCGCGCCAGGCGATGCGGATCGAATGTCGGTGCTTCAGCGGCCTGGGCCGACGTTGCAAGAAGGGCCAACAGCACGGGCGTGACGTTTTTCAAAGTGGATCTCCAGTACGTGACATGCAAAAAGGCGACATTAGCATAGGTCAGGTGTGCGCCCGCATCAGCTCCGCGATCCAGTCCATGAAGCGCTGGGTGCGCTGCGCCACGTGGCGCCGGTTCGGGTAGAGCAGGGTCACCGGCATCGGTTCGGCCCGGTAGCCGTCGAGGATGGGCACCAGCCTGCCCTGCGCCAGCAAGTCCGCCAGCCCGGTGAACGGCGCCTGGATGATGCCGAGGCCCGCCAGGCAGGCGGCCTGGTAGGCATCGCTGTTGTTCACGGCGACCGCCGCCGGCAGTTCCAGGCGGTGCACGCGGCCGCCCTCGACATACTCGAACTGCGCCGCCCGTCCGCCCAGCGCCGGCGCGTAATCGACCAGGCGGTGCCCGGCGAGGTCGGCAAGCCCTTGCGGGGTCCCGTGGCGCGCCAGGTATTCCGGGCTAGCGCAATTGACCATCGGAAAATGCCCGAGCGGGCGGGCGATCAGCGAGGAGTCGTCCAGGCGGCCGACCCGGATGATGCAATCGAAGCCTTCCTTGATCACGTCGACGCGCCGGTCCGTGCTCGACAGCTCGACCTGCAGGCGCGGATGCTGGTGCAGGAAGGCCGGCAGCTGCGGCATCACGATATGGCGCGCCACGCCGATCGGCATGTCGATCCGCAACCGGCCGCTGAGCGCGGCGGCGCCCTGGCGGAACAGGGTTTGCAGCTCGTCCATCTCGTCGAGCATGTGGCGGCAGCGTTCGTAAAACGTCAGGCCGTCGGGCGTCATGTGCACCTTGCGGGTCGTGCGTTGCAGCAGGCGCGTGCCGAGCCCCGTTTCCAGCTCGCGGATCGCCATCGAGACCGCCGCTTTCGACATGCCGAGCTGGTCGGCCGCCTGGGTGAAGCTGGCCAGGTCGGCCACACGCACAAATACGCCCATCGCATCGAGCCGGTTCATGCCTGTCCTGTTCAATAATTGTTCAATCGGTGTGAACAGTGTAATCGCGAATCACGCCTTTGTTCGCGCGAGCTTCGACAATACACTGGCCCTCATCGCGACTTCATTACAGAGGACTTCAATATGGCAAACAAACTGGCAATCGTCACCGGCGGCAGCCGCGGCCTGGGCAAGAGCACGGCGCTGGCACTGGCGCGCGATGGCGTCGACGTCATCCTGACTTACAACAGCAATGCCGCCGCCGCGCAAGAAGTGGTGGCCGAGATCGAAGGCATGGGCAGGCGCGCGGCGGCGCTCCAGCTCGACACCGGCAAGGCCGGCGCGTTCGCCGCGTTCGCCCAGCAGGTCAAGGACGCGCTGGCGGCGACCTGGCAGCGCAGCGACTTCGACTTCCTGGTCAACAACGCCGGCGTCGGCGTGCACGCCGCGTTTGCCGAGACGACCGAGGAACAGTTCGACATGCTGGTCAACATCCACGTCAAGGGCGTGTTCTTCCTGACCCAGCAATTGCTGCCGCTGATCGCCCAGGGCGGGCGCATCGTCAACGTGTCGTCCGGCCTGACCCGCTTCGCCCTGCCCGGCTACGCCGCGTATGCGTCGATGAAAGGCGCGGTCGAAGTGCTGACCCGCTACCTGGCCAAGGAACTGGGCGAGCGCGGCATCGCGGTCAACACGATCGCCCCCGGCGCCATCGAAACCGATTTTGGCGGCGGCACGGTGCGCGACAACGCCAACGTGAACGCCTTCATCGCTTCGCAAACGGCGCTGGGACGGGTCGGCCTGCCGGACGACATCGGCGGCGCGATCGCCAGCCTGCTCAGTGAGCACAGCCGCTGGGTCAACGCCCAGCGCATCGAGGTGTCGGGCGGCATGTTCGTCTGAGGCGCGGGTTCAGGCCTTTTTCAAGGCCTCCGGCTTGTGCGCCGCTTCGGCCCCGGTCTTGTCGCTGACGACCAGGTATTCGGGATTGTCCGCCGAGGCGGCCACGTGGTGGCCCTTGATCTCGGTGGGGACGGACAGCTTCTTCTTGACCGTTCCGGTCACCGTGCCCTGCGAGGAATGCCACTGCACCTTGTCGCCGGCCTTGAATGTGTTCGTCATGATGCGTCCCGTCGAAGTGAAGAAAAGGCATCCGCTACGGCCCACCTTGACATCCCGGCACGGTGCACTAGGCTCCAATAAGAACTTACCGTGCCTTGTGAAGGAGAGCTGCCATGAATGCGCAGGAAAACAAGCGGCTGGTGATGGAAGGCTACCAGAAGTACCAGAACGGTGACATTCCGGGCTTGCTGCAGATGTACCACGACGACGCGCAGTGGATCGAACCCGAGTCGGAACATATACCTTTTTCCGGAAAACATACCGGCAAGAGCGGAATCGCCCAGTTCTTCCAGGAGCTGGACCGGGCGGCGCAGCCACTGCGCTTCACGCCGAAGGAATTCATTGCCGAAGGCGACAAGGTGATCGTCATCGGCGAAGCGAGCTGGCTGGTGAGGAATACCGGACGCACCTACGACAGCCCATGGGTGCACGTGTTCACCCTGCGCGACGGCAAGGTGGCGCGCTTCGAGGACTACCACGACACCGCCGCCAGCGAACGCGCCTACCGGCCGGACCAGCCGGGACAAACGAGTGCGGGAGCGCCCCTGCATCACTGACGGGCACGCCCCGTCGAACAAACGCCACCTTCGCGGTGGCGTTTTTCATGACTGCGGCGGCGTGGCGCTTACCACATCAGGTCGTCGGGAATCTTGAAGGCCGCGTACGGATCGTCTTCCTCGAGCGCGGCCTCGTTCTTCTTGACGCGCACGACCAGCGAGGCATCGCGTTCGGCAATCTTGTCGGCAATGACGCGCGGCACCAGCTCGGTGCTGTCGCCCAGGCGCACGATGACCAGGCGCCCCGCCATCAAATGCTCCTGCACCGCGTTCGAGACGTGGATGCGCTCGATTTTGGTGCCGTGCGTGAAGTTATAGGCAACGTCGCCATTGCCCTTGTTCTGGCGGTTCTTCTGCACCAGCTGGACGATCTGCGCCATGATCGCCTTTTGCTGGGCGGCGGCGTCGCGCTGGGCGTTCAGTTCGCGTGCGCGCTCGGCATTCTTGCGCTGCAGCTCGGCGGCGGCCAGCTTGGCCTCGTCGACCGACTCGGTGCCGGTGCGGCGCTCGATCTTCTTTTGTTTGGTCTTGTCCTGCTGGACTTGCTTGGCCTTGTTCTTGTTGACCAGCCCGGCTTTGAGAAATTGGTCCTGCAACGATGCCATGGTCGGCGCTCCATCTAAATAAAAGGGCGCCGGAACGGGCCGGCGCTGATGAACCGAAGCATAGCAAGTCGCCGTGCCCGCCGCCAGTGGTGGCGGCAATCAGTTGGGCGGCGGCGGCAAGGGCAGCCCATCGGCAATCGCCAGCGCCACCATGGCGTTCTCCAGCACCACCCGCGCCTGGCCCGCCGCCAGTTCGAGCTGGGTGTGCAGGCGCGCGTCTTCCGGATTGCGGTTGGCGCACTGGGCGCTGTAGCGCTCGAAACTGCCCACCATCAGCAGCAGTTCGCTCAGGTGACGCGGGCATTCGCAGGTGAGCCGGTTGCCGGCGGCGGCAATGGTGGCCAGCGCCTCGTCGTCGAAGCGCGGCGGCGCGACGGTCGCCAGCGGCGCCTGCTGCAAGGGCAGGCGTTGCCCGGCCATGGCCGAACGGCACAGCAGGGCCAGTTCGCCGAGGTCGGCCGGCACGCGCGCCACCAGGTAGCCCTGCGAACGCAGCGCACGGATCGTGGCACTGGCGCAGAAGCGGTACAGCACCACCGTGGCCGCGACGCCGACCGCTTCGCGCGCCGCCGCCAGCTGCGGCAGGACGCTGTCGTCGAGCTCGGACAGTTCGACCACCAGCACCTGCGCCCCACCCGCGCCTTCCAGTGCGGCCACGCCCTCGAGGCGGGTACAGCCGGCGCGCACCTCGAGCCCGAGCGGCTGGCGTTCGGCCGCCACGCGCCGCGCCAGACTCGGCCCCACCAGCACCACCCGCACCGGCCCGGACGCCAGCCGGGCATCGCCCGCCCCGGCGCCGATCATCGCCTGCAGCTGTTCGCGCGCCAGCCCGGCCAGCACGCCGATCGCATGTCCCTGATCGACCAGCTGCTTCAACAAACCCAGCCGCGCCACCTGCTCGGCCGAGTACAGGCGCTGCCCGTGTTCGGAGCGTTCGGCGTCCGACAGGCGATAACGGCGCTCCCAGATGCGCAGCGTTTCCACTGGCAGCCCGGCGAGCCGCGCGGCGGCGCCGCTGCGGTACATGATGCGTTCTTGCTCAGTTTTTTCAGGTAAGCTCATTGAAATGTCCCGACGTTGTCCCGTATATCGCCCATTATATCGCCCTAAACCTTGGACAAGCGCACGACAAACGAATAGATTGGAGCAATGCTGGTTCATCGCGAACTGGCGCCATTTTACTGACAGGAGCCTCACATGAAGAAAATCTTGTTCGCCCTTCCCCTTGCCCTGGCGATCGGTTCGACCCAGGCCGCCGACATCGTCGACACCGCGCAAGCGGCCGGCGGCTTCACCACCCTGATCGCCGCCGTGCAGGCCGCCGGGCTGGTCGATACCCTGAAGGGCCCGGGTCCGTTCACAGTCTTCGCGCCGACCGACGCGGCTTTCGCCAAGATTCCAAAAGCCAAGCTGGACGCACTCTTGAAAGACAAGGCGGCGCTGACCAAGATACTCACGTATCACGTGGTGCCGGGCGCGGTGATGGCGGCCGACGTCAAGCCGGGCATGGTGAAAACCGTCGAAGGCAGCTCGTTCAAGGTCAGCACCATGGGCGGCAAGGTGTCGGTCGACAAGGCGCATGTGATCAAGACCGATATCGCGGCCGATAACGGCGTGATCCACGTCATCGATTCGGTGATCATGCCGAAGTAATAGCCGGGCAGGCCGAACGCCACCATCCGTACCGTGCGGATGGTGGCGTTTCGCTTTTGCGCGCCAGCCTATACTTTCCTCTCACTTTCTTATCGAGGTTCACATGCCGCATCTGGGCCTGGTCTGCATTACCGTATCCAAAGACGTCCGCTACCGCACGGTGACGCGCACGCGCCTGCATGCGCAAACGCCCGAGGGACAAAGCATCACCCTGGAAGACATTTACCGGGACAACCTGCAAACCCTGGACGGCGCCCTGCGCTACTGCGAGGGCGCCGGCATCTCCCTGTACCGCCTGCCCTCCTCGATCTTCCCGTTCGCGGACACGCCCGAGGGCCTGGCCATCCTGCGCACCCTCGCCACGAGCCTGGCGCGCACGGGCCAGCGCGCGCTGGCCTCCGGCATCCGGCTGGTGATGCATCCGGACCAGTTCGTGGTGCTCAGTTCCGATTCGCCGGACGTGGTCGCCAACAGCGTGCGCATCCTGCAAATGCACGCCGACATCATGGACTTGCTGGAACAGCCGCGCTCGCCCTGGGCGCTGCTGGGAATCCATGGTGGCAAGGCGAACCGGGCCGATGCGCTGGTGAAGGCGATCGCGGCCCTGCCGGACGCGATCCGTTGCCGGCTCGGCCTCGAAAACGACGAGTATTCGTACAGCGCCGACGAGATCCACGCCATCAGCCTGCGCAGCGGCGTGCCGATGGTGTTCGACGCCCATCACCACATCGTGCATGAAGACCTGCCCAGCTACGATCACCCGAGCGTGGCGCAAGCCTTCCTCAAGGCGCGCGCCACCTGGGCCGACCCGGCGCACCAGCTGGTGCACATCTCGAACGGGCGCAGCGGCTTCAACGACCGCCAGCATGCCGACCTGATCGATACGATGCCGGCCTGCTATGCGCAGGCGCCCTGGA
>Ga0213836_100965_pt1 | contig 19416 bp, 23 predicted proteins | sample SWPATP03_FD_160578 | JGI IMG/M metagenome (GOLD analysis project Ga0213836, IMG submission 160578) | Coastal seawater microbial communities from Marineland, Florida, United States - SWPA TP0 #3 | ecosystem: Environmental > Aquatic > Marine > Coastal | place: USA: Florida | collected 2016-08-05
TCTGCTAGAGCCGCTCGGCTATATACCGCCGGTTGAAGCTGAGGCAAACTATTACAAGCAACTGAGCAGTCAAGCCGTCGCGGCCTGACTCACACCAACCGGCCTCCACGAAAGCCGGGGCGATTCAGTTTGCTCAGAAGTGCTTGCAGTCGGTTGGCAGAGATGGGGGAGCCCTCATCCATTTTGATGTCCAGAAGAGCCGATAGATCACGACGGGTCACATCTTTAGCGGCCCGTGAGCCTAACCTAGCGATCACATCACGTTCAAGACGCCGAGCATCTGCAAGCCATGTTCGCTTGTGTACCTTGGCATATCGTTCAATGAACTCATGGCAAAGCGCTTGAACGGTGATTGCAGTACGTTCGGCTACGCGCTTGCTGTCCCGCTCTCGTGCGGGGTCGCGTCCCTCGTCAACACAAACTGCCGCTTTCTGATACTCCATTCGTGCTGCACGCAGGCTTAACGATGGATACTTCCCTAACGTGTATCGGCGCGCTTTACCGTCGATGCGATAAAGGTACTGAAACGATACTTCTCCCTTGGTGCCGATGCGGACACCGAAGCCGGGATTACCGGTGTCCCATACCTCAGTGCGGACACCGCTTGGTGGTATAGACCGGAGGAAGGAATCCGTAAGAACACGCTTATCTGCCATATGCGAAAGTTGCTACCCTAAAACGCCAGAGGGTAGCATGTAGAACGCTGCACTTACCACATAATTATCTGTAACCTATTGATTTTATAGTGCGTCAGGCTCTCACTGACTCAGCAACAGTGTTTTGTAATCATCAGGTGGCCAGTTCGAAACCGGCAGCCGGCACCACTATCCTGCGAAAGCCCAGCCCTGACCGGTTGGGCTTTTTGCTTTTTGTCTCCCCATCTTCTTGCCGATGCCTGCGCCATGTTGGCGCGTCGCCAGATAAACGCGCGTTTCCGGTGCAGGCTTGCCATCTTCCCCGGCAAATAAAGACTTATTAGTGCGGCACGGTTCTTGCTGAATCATCAGCAATGAACGATCGCGCCCCTTCCCTGTTGAGAACCACCCTGCCTGGCAGTTGCTGGCAGGCGCATTTGCGCCTTGGGTTTGCAAACGGTGTACAGGGCACCAGGCTGGCCGATCGCATTCACGCAGGCCCATTGCGCGTCCAGAAGCCGCTGTATCCGGAAGGGCAGCAAGTCTGCCACGCCGTGATCGTCCATCCGCCCGGCGGTGTCGTCGGCGGCGATGCGCTCGACATCGAAATTGTCGCGGACACCGGCTCGCACGCGCTGCTGACGACGCCGGGTGCCGGTAAATGGTACCGGGCCAACGGGCGGCCGTCGCGCCAGGACGTGCGCATCGACATCAAGGCGAATGCTGCCCTCGAATGGCTGCCGCAGGAAACCCTGTTTTACCGCGATGCCCAGGTCGAACTCACCCATGCGGTGAAACTCGCCGAGAACGCACGCTATCTCGGCAGCGAGATCCTCTGTTTCGGCCGCACCGCCTCGGGCGAGGTATTCGAGGAAGGGTCGGTACGGCAGACCAGCACGATTCATCGCGCGGGTGAACTGGTCTGGCATGAAGAGGGGCAGGTCGACGGTGCCGGTCCGTTCATGCACAGCCCCTTCGGATTGGGCGGTAATACGGTCTGCGCCACCCTGGTCGCCTGCGGCCTCACGCTCGACGCCAGTAAGCTCGCGCAGCTGCGCCAGGAACTCGATGTCGCCGGTGGATACAGCGGCGTCACCCAACTGCCAAAGATCGTCGTCGTGCGCCATCTGGGCCGCTCGAGCGAGGCGGCGCGCGCCGTGCTGCTGGCCGCCTGGCGCCGCTTGCGTCCTGCCCTGCTGGGACGCGAGGCGGCGGTCCCGCGCCTGTGGAATACCTGAGAGGACAGCATGGAACTTACGCCACGCGAAAAAGACAAACTCCTGATTTTTACGGCCGCCCTACTGGCCGAACGGCGCAAGGGCCGCGGCTTGAAACTGAATTATCCGGAGGCGGTCGCCTATATTTCGGCCGCGCTCATGGAGGGCGCGCGCGACGGCAAGAGCGTGGCGCAATTGATGAGCGAAGGGACGACCATCCTGTCGCGCGAGGACGTCATGGAGGGGGTGCCGGAAATGATTCCCGACGTGCAGATCGAAGCTACCTTCCCCGACGGCACCAAGCTCGTCACCGTGCACCACCCGATCATTTAGGAGAGATGAATGATTCCAGGAGAGATGCTGGTCGAAGCCGGAGAGCTGGAGCTGAACGCCGGCCGGCCCAGGGTGACGCTCGCCGTGGCGAACGGCGGCGACCGGCCGATCCAGGTCGGCTCGCACTACCACTTTTATGAGACCAATCCGGCGCTGCGCTTCGAACGCGCGCTGGCCTACGGCATGCGCCTGGATATCGCCGCCGGCACCGCCGTGCGCTTCGAGCCGGGCCAGGTGCGCACCGTGACCTTGATCGCGCTCGCGGGCGACCGCATCGTCCACGGTTTCAATGGACAGGTAAACGGTCCACTGAAGGAAACGCCATGAGCCGCATCGGACGCCAGGCCTATGCCGAGATGTACGGCCCGACCGTGGGCGACCGCCTGCGCCTGGCCGACACGGCGCTGTTCATCGAGATCGAACGCGATTATGCGATCTATGGCGAAGAGGTGAAATTCGGCGGCGGCAAGGTGATCCGCGACGGCATGGGACAGTCGCAGCGCGTGCACGCGCAGGTGGCCGACACGGTGATCACGAACGCCGTCATCGTCGATCACTGGGGCATCGTCAAGGCCGACATCGGCCTGAAGGACGGCATGATCGCGGCCATCGGCAAGGCCGGCAATCCGGACATCCAGCCGGGCGTCAGCATCGTGATCGGCGCCGCCACCGAGATCATCGCGGGAGAGGGCATGATCGTCACCGCGGGTGGCATCGACAGCCACATTCACTTCATTTGCCCGCAGCAGATCGAGGAAGCGCTATATAGCGGGATCACGACCATGCTGGGCGGCGGCACCGGGCCCGCAGTCGGCACGGCGGCGACGACCTGCACGCCGGGACCGTGGCACATCCACTCGATGCTGATGGCGGCCGAGGCCTTCCCGATGAACCTGGGCTTTTTTGGCAAGGGCAATGCGAGCCAGCCAGCGCCCTTGATCGAACAGGTGCAGGCCGGCGTCATCGGCCTCAAATTGCACGAGGACTGGGGCACGACGCCAAGCGCGATCGACACCTGCCTGGGCGTGGCGGACGCGATGGACATCCAGGTCGCCATCCACAGCGACACGCTCAACGAAGCGGGCTTTCTCGAGCATACGCTGGCTGCCTTCAAAGGCCGCACGATCCACACCTTTCATACCGAAGGCGCGGGCGGCGGCCATGCGCCGGACATCATCGCCGCCGTCGGCGAAGCGAACGTGCTGCCTTCGTCGACCAATCCGACGCGGCCCTACACCGTCAACACGCTCGACGAGCACCTCGACATGCTGATGGTCTGCCACCACCTCGATGCGGCGATCGCCGAGGACATCGCGTTTGCCGAATCGCGCATCCGCCGCGAGACGATTGCGGCTGAAGACATCCTGCACGACATGGGGGCGATTTCCATGATGTCGTCGGATTCGCAGGCGATGGGCCGCGTCGGCGAAACGATCCTGCGCACCTGGCAGACGGCGCACAAGATGAAGCTTCAACGCGGCGCCCTGCCCGGCGACCCCGCGCGTCACGACAACGGACGCGTCAAACGCTACGTTGCCAAATACACGATCAATCCGGCCATCACGCACGGCATCGCGCATGCGGTCGGCTCGATCGAAGCGGGCAAGATCGCCGACCTGGTGCTGTGGAAGCCGGCCTTCTTCGGCGTCAAGCCGTCGATGGTGATCAAGGGCGGCATGATCGCGGCGGCGCAGATGGGCGACCCGAACGCGTCGATCCCGACGCCGCAGCCCGTGTACGCGCGGCCCATGTTCGGCGCCTTCGGGCGCGCGCTGACGAAGTCGTTCACCTTCGTTTCGCAAGCCGCGCTGGACGCCGGCATCGGCACGCAGCTCGGTCTGATCAAACCGCTGCTGGCGGTACGCGATACGCGCCGCCTCGGCAAGGCTGACATGGTCCATAACGACGCCACGCCGCACATGCAGGTCGATCCCGAAACCTATGAAGTACGCGCCGACGGCGTGCTGCTGACCTGCGAGCCGGCGACCGAACTGCCGCTGGCGCAGCGCTATTTCTTGTTCTGAGGTTGACCATGCTGACCTTGCATACCCTGATCGATGGCCCGGCGCCGGTGGACGGCGAACTGGTGCTGCCCTTCCACCTGCGCGAAAAAAGCCGGCTGCGCGCGGCGCTGGCCGACGGCGAGGAAGTGGCGGTGCTGCGCCCGCGCGGGACGGTGCTGCGCGGCGGCGATTTGCTGCGCGGTGAGGGTGGGCGCGTGGTGCGCGTCGTCGCGGAAAGCGAAGCCGTGTACACGGTCGCGCATGCCGATGCGGCGGGCCTGGTGCGCTGCGCTTTTCACCTGGGGAACCGGCACACGCAGGCCCAGGTTGGCGAAGGCTGGCTGCGCATCCGCGCCGATCCGGTTTTAAAGGAAATGCTGATCGGACTGGGCGCGCAGGTAATGGGCGAACAGGCGCCATTCGAGCCGGAAGCGGGCGCGTATGGCGGCGGCCACCATCACGGCGAGCACGGCGCGCATCCGCTGGCGCCGGTACCGGTGCGCCAGAAAATCCACCGCCCCTCGGACGACGCATGATGATGGCCGACGCTTCCCTGCTGCGCCTGCTGCAACTGGCCAGTCCGTCGCTGCCGATCGGCGCCTACAGCTATTCGCAAGGGATGGAGAGCGCGATCGACGCCGGCCTGGTACACGATGCGGCCAGCGCGCGCGGGTGGATCCATACGGCCCTGATCGACGTGGTGGCCCGCTTCGACGCGCCGCTGCAGTGGCGCCTGTTGTGCGCCTTCGCCGGGCGCGACGGCGCCGCCGTCTGCGACTGGAGCGAACGCTGGCTCGCCTCGCGCGACACGGCCGAGCTGCGCGCCGAGACCGTGCAAATGGGGTATTCGCTGCGCCAGTTACTGGGCGCGCTGCTCGAGGATGTGCCGCAGGCCGACCCACGCATGCTGGCGCTGCTCGATGCAACCGTGCTCTCGCTGCCGGCGGCGTTTGCCTGCGCCGCGGCGGCGCTGGGCGTGGCGCCGCCGGCCGCCCTGCTCGGCGCGCTGTTCTCGTGGGTCGAGAACCAGGTGCTGGTGTGCGTCAAGACGGTCCCCCTGGGCCAGGTGGCCGGGCAAAAGATGCTGCTCGCACTGGCGCCGGCCGTCGAGGATGTCGCCCGCCACGCGCAGGCGCTGCCCGATGCGGCCTTGTCGAACTGGGCGCCGGGGATGTCGCTGCTGTCGATGCGGCACGAAGTCCAATACAGCCGGCTGTACCGCTCATAAGGAGAAACGCGATGACATCGAATAAAACGCCGCTGCGGGTCGGGATCGGCGGCCCGGTCGGATCGGGCAAGACGGCGCTCTGCGAAATGCTGTGCAAGGCGATGCGCGAGCGCTACGAAATGGCCGTCATCACGAACGACATTTATACGCGCGAGGATATGGACATCCTGCTGCGCGCCGACGCGCTGCCGGCCGCGCGCCTGATGGGCGTGGAAACGGGCGGCTGCCCCCATACGGCGATTCGCGAGGACGCGTCGATCAACCTGGAAGCCATCGCGCGCATGAGTGCGGACTTTCCGGAGCTCGACCTGATCCTGATCGAATCGGGTGGCGACAACCTGGCCGCGACCTTCAGCCCCGAACTATCGGACCTGACGATCTATGTGATCGACGTGGCTGGCGGCGAAAAAATTCCGCGCAAGGGCGGGCCGGGGATTACGCGCTCGGACCTGCTCGTCATCAACAAGACCGACCTGGCGCCCCATGTCGGCGCCAATCTCGAGGTCATGCGTGACGATGCTGCGCGCATGCGCGGTTCCCGTCCCTTCGTTTTCAGCAACCTGCGCAGCGGTGCAGGTGTCGACGACATCGTCGCCTTCATCCGGCACCAGGGCTTGCTCGATGCCGCCCCCGCTTCCATTTGACCAAGGAGTCATCATGTCCCCTTTTCTCCGCCGCCTCGCCCCGATCGCCGCGATCCTGATCGCGATCCTCGCCGCCACCCTGACCGCCGTGCCCGCCCAGGCCCATGAGACGGGTGCGCCGCACCTGATCCACGAGTACGAGGGCTGGGTGGCGCTGGCCGTGGTCGTGCTGTCCTTGACGGGCGCGGGCTTGCTGGTGCGGCGCGCGCTGCGCCGCTGACCGGGTCTGCACTCCTCCACCTTAAGCTGCGCTTGGGCAGGTTACGGCATTTCAGGTCGCGTATTGTGCAGTCCGTCGCACAGCAGGCGCCGCGGCGATCGTCCGGGTCTAGAGTGAAACCATCCACTCGATGACGGAGACAACGATGAACAAACTGCTCGGCACTACCCTGATGGCAACGGCCATGACCATGAGCGCAGGCGCTGCCCTGGCAAACGATGCGGTGCGCGAAGCGCGCGCCGTCGATGCGCGCGTCACCCGCGTCAAGCTCGACGGCGTGGTCGACCTCGTCGTGCGCCAGGGTGCCACGCCTTCGCTCGTGATTTCGGGCGAGCGCGGGGATGTCGCGCGAGTGACGACCCACCAGCAAGGAGACATGCTGGAAATCGACACCGAACGGCGCAACAACTACGCCCACGGCCACAGTCCGAAACTGCGCGCCGAACTGGTCGTGCCGAACCTGGCCGAGTTCGTGTCGGAAGGCGTGGGCGCCAGCACCGTCAGCGGTTTCAGCGGCGACAAGATCGTGCTGGCCCTCGATGGCGCCGGCGCCGTTACCCTGAACGGCAGCTACCGCAACGTCGATGCCCGGCTCGGCGGCGTCGGCAGCCTGAACATCGACGTGGCCAAGGCCGAGCGGATGGACCTCGCCCTGCGCGGCGCCGGCCAGCTCGCCGTCAGCGGCCAGACCCGTGCGCTGCGCGCCACCCTCGCCGGCGTCGGCAACCTGGACGCGGAAAAGTTGCGTGCCGAAACCGTCAAGCTCGACATGAGCGGCCTGGGCGGCGCAAGCGTGTATGCCAGCACGGCGGCCAACCTTAACCTGAGCGGCATGGGCTCGGCCACTGTCTATGGCAATCCCACGCAGCGCAATGCGACCACCGACGGCATGGGCAAGGTGCGCTGGCGCTAGGCGTCGACCGCTACTTCACGACGGTGTTGTTGCGCACTTCCTTGACGCCCTTCACCTCGCGCGCGAGCTGCACCGCCTTCTGGGCGCTCTCGCGCGATTCGACAAAGCCGCTCAGCTGCACCGTTCCCTTGAAGGTTTCGACATTTACTTCGGTGGCCTTGACGGCGGGATCGGCGGCGAGGGCGGCCTTGACCTTGCTGGTGATGAGGGTGTCGTCGACGTATTCGCCCGTGCCTTCACTCGTGCTGGTCGGCGCGCAGCCGACCAGCAAGACCACCATGAAGGCGGCGAACATCGAGATGAGACGCTGTGCAATATTCATGGCAACGCTCCTGTGAGGTTAAAGTGATCATCTCATTGTCAGGTGGGCGTGCCGCCAGCGTTTGATAAGGAACAAAAGTGCCGGGCTGCCGCGCGCTCAGGGCGCCGTGACTGGCAAGTCCGCCGCCAGGGTTTCATTACGCTGCACGGCTGGGCGCAGCACCAATTGGCCGCGCGCAAGATCCTGGCCCAGCACCAGGCGCATATCGGTCGGCTTGCAATTGTCGACCTGCACGATCTGGACCGGTTCAAAGCGGCCTGCCTCGCGGCCACTCAGGCGCTCGGCCAGGCGCTCGGCCGCGGCGCGGAAATCGGGATGGTGTTCGATGCGGGTACGGCGCACCTGGAAACCCTTTTCATTGCTCAGTCGCGTTACCTGCAGGCCGTCGCCCATGACCTGGCGCGACAGCGAACGCGCCATGCCACTTACGCCGTTGCCATTGCGAATTTCCAACAGTACAAGGTCAAGCCGCGCGCGCGGCGCAGGCGGGGCGGGCGGCGGTACCGGCGCCGTGTGCGCCAGTGCGCGCGGCGATGGCAGGCGCAGCAGTTCACGGGTTCCGTCGGCCGCCGTGCGTACTTCGGTTGCCGCCCAGCCGGTATCCGGCCGCGCCGGACGCGCGACCGCCGCTTCGATCGCGGCCACCGCCGAACCACCGGCGGCGGCGTAGTCGCCCCGGAAATCGTGGTTGCGCAAGGCATCGGCCTGGCGGAACATCTGGGCGGCGCGCTCGTCCTGCCCGAGCCGGTGCAGGCTTTCGCCGAGGTTGTTCCAGGCGCGGTGGTCGAGCGGGTCGAGAACGCAGGCTTTTTCCAGCGCGACAAGCGCATTCTGGAAATCGCCACTGAGCAGGTAGGCGTAGCCCAGGTTGGCGAACAAGTAGGCGCCATCCGGTCCGGTGCCCGGCGCGATGTCGTCGGTCAGGGCGCGCCAGATGGGAATCGCCTGGGTGAAGTTACCCTGCCGTGCGAACGCGGCAGCCAGCGCATTGCGCGCGCGTACGTGGCCAGGCGCTGCGGCAAGGACCATGCGGTAGGCTGCGATCGCATCGTCGTAGCGGCCGGCCAGGTGATGCTGGCGTCCCTGGTCATAGGCGCGGTCGGCGTCGCTCCCCTGCATGGCGCCGGGCTGGCGCGCGACGTCGGCGCAGGCGAGCAATAGCGCACCGGCGCACACGACGGAGATTTTCTTGAGCAGACGGTGGGTATGCATACGTTCCTCTTCGATTCAAGACGCGCCGTTGACGGCGCCAAGTGTGCGGCTCAGCTGGATTCCAGCCGGTCCCAGCAAGACCATCAACAGGGTTGGGAAAATACAAAAGATGAGTGGAAAGAGCAATTTCAGGCCCATCTTGGCGGCGCATTCCTCGGCGAGCAGGCGCCGCTTGTTGCGCAGGTTTTCCGCATAGACGCGCAGGGAATCGCCGACACTGGTGCCAAAGCGTTCGGATTGGATCAGCATCGCGACCAGGGTGTCGACGTCGCTGACGCCGCTGCGCAGGGCAAAATTGCGCAAGGCCCGCTCCTTGCTGAAGCCGGCGCGCATTTCCATCAGGACCAGCTGCAGCTCCTGCGCCAGGGTAATGCTCTTGATATGGATCTCGCCCGCGACCTTCACGAAGGCCCGCTCCAGGCTCAGTCCCGCCTCGACGCAGACGGTGAGCAGGTCCAGCGCATCGGGCAGGGTCTCGAAAATCTCGCGCTGGCGTCGGCGCGCTATCTGGCCAAGCGCGACATTCGGCATGTAGTAACCGATCGACGCAGTCAGCAGCAACAGGAGCAGCAGGGGTATGCCCGACAGCAGGATCACGGCAGCGGCGACCAGTACGCCGATGATGGCCGGCCCCAGCAAGGCCAGCGTGGTTTTGGCAGCGAAGAACAAGGTCGGCGCATGCGGGTTGCGCCAGCCCGCATTCATGAAGCGCGTGCGCAGTGCCGATTTTTCCCAGCCCTCTTCCGGAATCGACAGCTTGGTCAGCGGCTGGGTAAGCTTGGCCACCCGCTCGATCCAGCCATCGGATTCGAGTTGGGTGGTATCGGATTTGCCGATGAAGCGGCGCAAGCGGGTCCGCAAGGCCACCGGCGCGAACAGCATCATCGCCAGCCAGGCCAATGCGCAGACGATGCCAAAGACGATCAACAGGAACGATAGTTGTGCAGCATTCATTGCAGCTCCTTAAACACGGATCCGGATCAGCTTGCGCAGCCAGAGAACGCCGAACAGGATCATGCCGGCCGCGTACCACAGCAGGCGTATACCGGTGGGGTCGGTCCACAGCAAACTGACGTAGTCCGGATTGAGCACGGTAAGCGTCAGCATCACGGCCAGGGGCAGCAGGCCGAGAATCCAGGCCGACATGCGTCCCTCGGCCGTCAGCACGCGCACCTGGCCAAGCAATTTCAACCGGCTGCGAATGATGGTGCTGATGTTGCCGAGGATTTCGGCCAGGTTGCCGCCCGACTCGCGCTGGATCAGCACCGCGATGATCAGGTAGCGCAGGTCGGTGAGCGGGATACGCGCCGCCATGTTGTGCAGGGCCTCGCTCATCGGCACGCCATAGTTGATTTCCTCGCGCGCGATGCGAAACTCGCTGCTCAGCGGCTCGGGCAGCTCGTTGCCGACAATCTGCAGGACGTTCGTAAACGAGTGCCCGGCACGCAGGGCGCGTGCGATGAAGTCGGCTGCGTCGGGCAACTGGTGCTCGATGCGGGCCAGGCGCCGCGCGCGCGCACGGGCTACCAGAAAATACGGTATGCCGAGTGCCGGCAACGCCAGCAGGAAGCGCAGGCCCAGTGGCAACGGCGCGCGCGTGGCCAGCACGCAGGCCAGCAGGAAGGCCGCCAGGGAAAAGCCCAGGAAGCGATCGACGGTCAATGCGCTGCCGGCCTGGACCAGCAGGACATCGAGCCGCTGCAGCGGCGAGATTCCATGCAGCAGGCGATCGATACCGTCATGGCCGCTGAAGCGGCGCTGCTTGAGAATCGAAATGCGTTCACCGCCCCGCCCCACTCCACCGGACATGACCTGCAGCCGACGGGCGATGCGTTGCGCAGCTTTGCCGTGGGTACTCGACCACCATAAATATACCCCCTCGATCAACAGGATCACGGCGGCGAACAGGAAGACGGTGAAGCTGTAGAAAAGCAGATCCATGGCGCGGCTCCACTGCAGGCACGGCCTGCGGGTTCATTGGAATATGCGATCGGGGTCGAAGGTGTCATCACCGAGCTCGACCCCGTACATTTTGAGGCGGTCGGCAAAGCGCGGCCTTACACCGGTGGCAAAGAAATGCCCGAGCACCTTGCCGTCACGGTCGACACCGGTTTGCTCGAAATGGAAAATCTCCTGCATCGAGATGATGTCGCCTTCCATGCCCGTGATTTCCTGGATGCTGACGAGCTTGCGGCCGCCGTCGATCAGGCGCGACGCCTGCACCACCACCGTCACCGCCGAGCAGATCTGTTGGCGGATCGCACGCGGCGTCAGGTTCACGCCCGCCATGCCGACCATGTTTTCCAGCCGCGACAGCGCGTCGCGCGGCGTGTTCGAGTGGATCGTTGCGAGCGAGCCTTCATGGCCGGTGTTCATCGCCTGCAGCATGTCGAGCGCCTCCGGCCCGCGCACCTCGCCCAGGATGATGCGGTCCGGGCGCATGCGCAGCGCATTCTTGACCAGCGCGCGCTGCGACACTTCCCCATTGCCTTCGATGTTCGCCGGGCGCGTTTCGAGGCGCACCACGTGCGGCTGGCGCAATTGCAGCTCGGCTGCGTCCTCGATGGTGACGATGCGCTCGTTGGCGGGAATAAAACCCGACAGCAAATTGAGCAGCGTGGTCTTGCCGCTGCCGGTGCCGCCCGAGATCAGGATGTTGATCTTGGCGATGCCGAGGCCTTGCAGCACCTTGACCATGGGCGGCGTCACGCTTTTGTAATCGAGCAGGTTCTGCACCGTCAGCGGCGTGGCGCCGAAGCGCCGGATCGACAGGATCGGGCCGTCGATCGCGAGCGGCGGGATGATCGCATTCACGCGCGAGCCATCCGGCAGGCGCGCATCGACCATCGGGCTCGACTCGTCGACGCGGCGGCCCACGCGCGAGACGATCTTTTCGATGATCTTCATCAGGTGCGCGTTGTCGTGGAAGGTAATGTCGGTCATTTCCAGTTTGCCGCGACGCTCGACGTAGACCCGGCTGGCGGTGTTGACGAGGATATCGGAGACGGTCGGGTCGTTCAGCAAGGGCTCGAGCGGGCCGAAGCCGAGCATCTCGTGCTGGATGTCGAGCACGAGGTTATGCCGCTCATGCTGGTTGAGGACGATGCGCTCTTCCTCGATGATGCGCTGGATCAGCAGTGCCAGTTCGTGCTTGAACTGCTCGGCGGTCAGGCGCTTCAGGCGCTCCAGGTCGATCCGGTCGAGGATCATCTGGTGCATCATCTTTTTCAGTTCCTGGTAGGCCCCGTTTCCGGATTCCGCCGGCAGTGCGCCGGTCTTGCGATCATCATCAAGGACGGAAAGGCGTTCGCGCAGCGACATGGACTTCTCCTTGCAAATTAATCGTCGGTTTCGCCGCGGCCGAACAGGCGGTCGAGCAGGCCACGGGTTTCGGGGGCGCGCCGCGCCGTGACCAGTTCCACCAGCTCGGCCAGGCTGCGCGCCGCCGCACTCGCGCGTGCCAGTTCAAGGACCGGCACGCCCTGGTTGACCGAGTCGGTGACGGCGACGTAATCGTTTGGCACGGTATGCACGACCTCGCAGCCGAGCGCTGCATGCAGATCGTGCAAACGTAGCCGGCCCCCTTTTTCATAGCGGTTGACGATCAGGCGGATCGTCTCGAGGGGATAGCCGAGCGAACGGAAGATGTCGAGCAGGCGCCGCGCGTCGCGGATATCCGGCAACGCCAACTGGAGTACCGGGTAGATGGTGTCGGTGCTGTCGAGTGCGCGCAGCGAGACGGCGTCGATCTGGCGCCCGACGTCGAGCACGATGTAATCGTAGTGCTGGCGTGCCACACGCAGGATGGCGTCGATGTGTTCGGGCTTGGCCTCCTTCGCCTGCGACGGATCGTCGGCTGCGGCCAGCACGCCGAAGCCGCGCGTGACATGCACCAGGCAGGAATCAAGAAAGGGGCCGTCGATGCGCGTGATCTGCTTGCACACGTCGGACAGCGTCATGGCCGGCTTCTGGTCCGAGACATACAGTGCGGCGTCACCGAACTGGCCGTGCAGGTCGATCAGCAGCACCTTCTTTTCAGCCAGCGTGGCCAGCGCATAGCCGAAATTGGTCGAGATGAAGGTCGCGCCGCTGCCGCCCTTGCAGGCGATGAAAGCGAGCACCTTGCCTTCGCGTAGCTGGGCAACGCCGGCAGCGGTCGAAATGCGATCCATCGCTTCGTGGAAGGCGCGGTGCACCAGCGGCAGCTGCAGGACTTCACGCACGCCGGCGCGCATGGCGCGGATCAGGAATTCCGGTTGATGCTGGCTGGTGAGCAGCATGAACTGCGCTTCCGGGTACTGGCGCGCCATCCGCTCGAGGAGGTCGGCGTCGTCCGGCGCGCCGTCGCCGGCATCGACAATCACCAGACCAGGCGCCTCGCCGAGCGGCCGGTCGAGTGCCTCGCGCATCGAGACCCGGCTGTTGGCCACATTCAGCGGCGGCACGCGTGCCGCGCCCTGGGAGGCGAGCTCGGCAAACAGCAGGCTGTCGCGGCTGATCAGAAGGGCTTTCATGACAATCCTCGCAGAGGCACTGGAGTTGAAAACAATGGGCGCTTGTGCCCCAGCCTCGGTTAGCGCTACTTCCCGCCACCGAGCGTGTTGAGCTGAGGCGTGTTTGCCGCGCTCTCGGGCTGGGCGAAGGATCGCTGGTAGCGCTGTTGGGCGGCCAGCGCCGCCGGCCCATCGATGCCGGTGGCCGGGTTCGGATTCGCGGCACGGCGCGGATCGATCGTTTGCGCGGCAAGATTGGCACGCACCGACTTGCCGAAATCCTTTTCGAAACGCGGCGCGGTCGTACAGCCTTGCAACAGCAGCAGCGCCACGATGCCTGCGATAGTCCTGGTTGTCATTGCCGCCTCCTATTTGAGTTCGAATCCGTCGACGCTCTGGGCCGTACGCGCGCCTGGCGCCGGCGGCCGTGGGGCGCCTTCGAGCCGGCCACCGAACATCAGACCGGCGCGCGACGGCACACCCACGCCATCGGTCGGCAGCGCGTAACCGGTGGCTGTCAGCGGCTTGACCAGGCGTGCCGTGATCACGAAGACGAGTTCAGTACGGTCCTGCTGGAAGTCGGTGCTGCGAAACAGCGCGCCCAGCACGGGCACCTGGCCCAGTCCGGGAAGGCCGTTCAGACTCGTCACCAGGTTGTTCTTGATCAGGCCGCCGATGGCAAAGCTCTGGCCGTCGTAGAGCTGTACCGTGGTGCTGGCGCGGCGCGTGGTCACGACCGGCAAGACCGCACTGCCATTAATACCGCTGGCGCTGATGCCAATGCCCTCGCGCGATAGTTCGGACACCTCGGGTGAAACACGCAGGTTGATTCGCCCGCCGCTCAGTACGGTCGGGGTAAAGCGCAGGCCCACGCCGAATTCCTTTTCTTCCAGCGTGATCCGGTTGTTCTCCTGCGCCACCGGAATGTAGAACTTGCCGCCTGCGAGGAAACTGCCTTCCTGACCGCTGATCGCCATGACATTCGGCTCGGCCAGTACGCGTACCAGGCTGTCCTTGGTCTCGGCACCGACAGCGAAGCCCTTGCCGCCCGGACGCTGGGCGCTCAATAAACCCTTTGTAGTACCACTCAGGAAATTCGAAGCCAGCGTCGCGGCCCAGCTACCTGGGCTGAAACTCCAGTGGACGCCGGTTTCGAGGTTTTCGAGCAGGCTCTTCGACACCTCGGCCACCTTCACTTCGAGCTGCACCTGCTGTGGTGCCGCGACGCCGAGCAGGTTCACCAAACGAAGTCCGGCATTTCCACCAGGGCTGGCCGCCGCGCCGCCAGTGCTCGGGGCCAGGTCCTTCTGTACAGCGCCCAAGGGACGCAGCGGGCGGCGCACATACGCAGTGGCGAGCTCGGCGGCACGGGCGACTGCCGAGGCGTCCGACACGGTCCCGGTCAGCACGAGCGAATCGGCGGCGGCCAGCACACGAATATCCTTTTCCTCGGGCATGACCGCAGCGAGCGTGGCCTGGAGCGCGCCCGGGTCCATCGATACCGTGATATCGAGCACGCTGCACAGACCGCTACGGCCCTGGACGATCATATTGGTGGTGCCCACGTCGACCCCGGCGATGTACATCGTGTCCGCCGACACCAGCATGGCTTGCACGACATCGGGATTGCCGACGCTGCGATTCTGGACAGCTTCCGGCATGCGCATCAGGGTCGATTTACCCATTTGCAGCGCGACCTGGGCCGGACGCGCCGCTTCGCCGCTGCAGCGTGGCCCGGCACCGGCGCGCTCGCCGGCGGCCGGCGCGGCATCAAGCTGAGGGCCCTGGCGCGCGCCATGCGCGGCGCCGGCCAGCGCCAACGCCGCGCCGCCAAGCGCGCACTGGCGCAACAGGGAACGCAAGCCGACGCGCGGATGCGTGTGATGGCCGGACGGTTTTGAAGGGGTGTTCATGATTTCACCTGACACGGTAAAGGGATCAGAGGCACTCTTGCGAGGAATGCAGGCCGTTGATGACGGTGATGCAGTTGCGCCGCACAACCGGCATCGAGACCCGGTGCACGACGGCCTTGTCGGGACGCGGCGCAGCGGCCGGCTTCGGCGCTGCCGGCTTGACGACCGGTGCCGCGACCGGCAACAAGGTCAGCTTGGTAGCGCCCTCGGTCTGCGCCGATTGGGGATCGACCTGGTTGCGCAGCGCCAGCGACAGCGTGCCGACACTGCGCGCCAGATCGAGTTTTTCGGCTTGTTCCGGCGTGACCTCGAGCGTGACGGCGTTGACCACGCGCGGCTTGGTTTCGTCGCGGTTGACTTCCTGTGCCACCGCCAGCACCAGGATGCGCTCGAGGACGATCTTCGAAATGCTTTGTTCGCGCGCATTTGCCTCGGGACCGGGGTCCTTTGCGGTACTGACGATGATGTCGACATAATTTCCTGGCAGCGTGAAGCCGGCCACGCCAATGACATCGTTGACGCGTACCGTGATCGCGCGCTTGCCTTCGGTGATCAGGGCCGACAGGCCGCCCAGCGTGCCGGCTGGCGCCAGCTTGGCCTCGCTGACCGGCTCGCCGGCCAGCACGCTACTTCTGAGCACCCGGCCGGCCAGCTTCGCCGGATCGGTGAAGGCGCCCTTGGGCACGCTGTCGGCAGGCCATTCCGCCAGCTTGACCATCTCGGGCGTCAGGCGCTGGCCGAGATTGATGTCGACCGCGGCAACCGCGATATGCCCGGCGCTGCTCGACGGCTGCAGCAGCAGCCAGCGCGAAGCGAGAATCACGGCGGTCAGGCCGAACAGGATGGCGATGGCCATCACGACAAGGGCGCGCTTGTTTTTCATGGTTCGATTCCTGCAACGGGGCACGAGGCCGGGACGCTGCCGCTGGCGCAGATACTGTTCCACGCCTGCTCCAGGGCAGCGATCGTCAGGCGGGGTTCGGTGCCGGCAAAACCGGCGAAATCGAGCACACGGCCGAGCAGCTCGTGCGGATAGCAGGCCAGCAGCGGGGTTCCGCTGGTACGGTGCAGGCACCCGACCAGATGATCGATCACGGCTTCGTCGCAGTCGATGCCGTGCAGGCGGCAGGCACGGCGGAGCACTGCGCGGTAGCTTGGCTCGGCCAGCGGTCCGAGGCCGATGCGATAAGCGATGCGGCGCAGGAACGCGGCATCGAACACACTGGACGGCGCCAGGTTAGTGACGAGTACCAGCATCGCGTCGAAGGGCATCGTCTCGCCATGGCCACTGGCCACCAGGCGTGCCGGCACGCCGTCGAGCATACCCAGCCAGGCGGCGAGCACATCCGCCACCGGTGCGCGGCCGCGACCAAGATCGTCGAGCACGAGAATGCCGTTGTTGGCCTGCAGCTGCAGCGGCGCGTGATGGACACCGCTTTCGGCATCGGGATGCAGGGTGAGCATGGACGCATCGAGTTCGGCCCCCACATGCACCAGCGGGCGCTGGCAGATCGCCCAGCGCGCATCGCAGCTGCGCCGTTCTTCCTGCTGGCGTCCCAAGGGCAGCGGCGCCGAATGGCGCAGCGAATCGTGGAACGGGACGATGTGCTCGCCCACCAGGATCGCGTACGGCACCGCCACCGCGCCGGGCAGCAGGCGCGCCAGCTTGCGTGCCAGCGTGGTCTTGCCGGAGCCGGTCGGGCCATGCAGCAGCAAGGGACGTTGCGCGTGCAGGGCCGCACCGAGCAACTCGCGCAAGCCGGGATCCAGGCCATCTTCGGCCAGCAGCGCGGCCAGCGCGGCCGATACGGGGCCACGCGGCCCGGACGATTGCGGAACACCCTGGCGCAGCAGCGGTTGGCGCAAGGACTGGCGTTCGACCATCGTGCGGTAAGCGGCCAGCGTAACCGGTGCCGGACCGGCGTAGCGGCATGCTTCCAGACAGGCCAGCGCGGCGCGCTGACCGATCGGCGTCAACTGGTATTGGACGTCGATGTCGGAGTCGCCGGACCAGGCCACCTCGACATGCTGTTCGACCGTCATGGCATTGAGCATTTCGCGCAGCACACTGATGGACAGGCGAAGTTTTCCGGCCAACAGCGGTAGTGGCGCGCGGCCCGTCGAATGCAAGGTCTTGAGCACGAGCGCGGATAACAGGCGCGGATCGAGCCCGGTATCGCTGACGGTCCGCGGCTGACGCGGCAGGATTGCAGCAATCTCGAGCTCTCCGGACGGCACGCCGGGCGCACCTGGTGCTGTCCCGAAAGCCGTTGCCGACGCTGTAAACGACAGCGTTTCACTCATCGTATTTCTCCTCGCATTCGTGTGGGAACATTCCCACAGAACATTGAATCCATTCTAACGACCGAGTCCTTCTGGCCATTGAGGCGGAGCAAGCGAGGCCTCATGGAAAATGACTTTGTGCCAACAGCCACAAGGTGCTCAATGCGATGGCCAGTCCATACGGCATCGAGCCCGCACTGGGGCGAACCATGGCCGTGCCGGATGTCGGTGGCCCGAGACGCAGCAGCTGCGATAACAGCAAGCCGCGCAGATTCGCATAAGTGTTCCCCCAGCGCCGCGTACATAAAATCATCACCAGCGCCATCAGGCCGCCGAGGCACCAGGTCAGGACGCAGGCATGGGCCGTTTCGGCAGGACCTAGAAACAGCCCGACGGTCGCCATCAGCTTGACGTCGCCCGCAGCCATTCCACGCAGGGCGTACAAGGGCAGAAACAGGGCCAGGCCGACAACTGCGCCACCGAGGGCATTGCCGATACTGCTGGCTGGAGCGGTGTCGCACAGGTGCAGGCCGAACGCGGCGCACCAGCCGAGCAATAGAAAGAGATTCGGGATTTTGCGTATGGCCAGGTCGGTCACGGCAGCGCTGACGACGAGAATGATCAACAACAAATCGAGCCAGGTTGCGATAGGCATCATCATTCTCCGTTGGATAAAAAAACCCCGGACCGGCAGCCCAGGGCAAGCCAGATCGGTCAAGCGACAGCGGCAGCCAGGCGGGCCACCAGGTTGTCGAACGTGGCGCTGATCCCGCTACCCAAGGCTTTTGCGGCGACCGCCACACCAACGCCAACGAGGGCAGCAATCAAGGCATACTCGATGGCCGTGACGCCGTCTTCTTCAGCGAGGAAAGCATGAACAGCGGTAGAGATCGTTTTCATATGAACCTCCCATCAGTCTCCATTAAAAAAAAAGCCCTCCGGATCGAGATCCGGAGGGCAACCAGGCCTAATTACGCGACAGCAGCAGCCAGGCGGGCGACGACATTGTTAAACGCGGAACTGATCCCGCCACCCAGTGCTTTTGCGGCAACCGCCACGCCGACGCCAACCAGGGCAGCAATCAGCGCATACTCGATGGCCGTCACGCCATCTTCGTCAGCAAAGAAAGCCTGCACAGCGGTAGAGATCGTTTTCATTTAAAACTCCATATGGTGGTTTATAAGAACAACCCTGCAACGGCTGAAACTCCCTGACTCTGCCAACTACGCTTTGTCGTTTCCGCTGCAGTGAGTTCACTATAGAAGATGATGCTGCAAAGCAAGTTGACCAGATGCAAGCTTTCCATGTGGAATCTATTCCCCCATGAAAACATTGATGCAAATCGTGCAGGGCTGGATGCGTTGCCGAAAACGCCAAAAAAACCGGCGCAATTATTGCTCGGATAGCAAAAAAGGATTATGCTGTTCCGCTTGCTCTTGGGAAATTCGGCGCGTGGCGCCCCCTCGGAGAAGCAGTAGCGGGTTGATTACATTTCTGAGAATGACATGGATTCCCTTCTGAAACACATGGTGGACATGACCGGCCACCGCGACCATGCGATGCTCGACATCTCCGTGGTCGCGGCAGTGCAGGAACTGGCCGCCGCCGCGCAAACGCGGGTGTTATCCATCTCCACGATCGGCGCACGCCAATATGTGCGAGTCCGTGCCAGCATCGGCACCGATGGCGGCGCCCGCATCGAAGACCTGCATGATGTAAGCGCCCCCGGCCAGCCGATGGAGGACTTTCCGGAACTGGCAGCCTGCCTGGCGCGCCAGGAGACCAGCATCGAAGCCTGCGGTCCCGGTTGTACCCGCACCCTGTGGCTGCCGATCTGGTGCGGCGACAAAGTCGATACCTGCCTCGAAATCGCGCGCGACGCCCCCTTCCCTGCCGCCACCATCCACATGGTCGCCGGCATCGTCGGCGTGTATCGCAATTTCCAGAATCTGCTCGACTACAGCGAACGCGATTCGCTGACCGGTCTCCTCAACCGCAAG
>Ga0213836_100969_pt1 | contig 19364 bp, 14 predicted proteins | sample SWPATP03_FD_160578 | JGI IMG/M metagenome (GOLD analysis project Ga0213836, IMG submission 160578) | Coastal seawater microbial communities from Marineland, Florida, United States - SWPA TP0 #3 | ecosystem: Environmental > Aquatic > Marine > Coastal | place: USA: Florida | collected 2016-08-05
AGACCGGGTACACGGTCGGCGAGACGCGCTACCCGCTGCGCTACGGGATGACGGCGGTGGCCGAAATCGTCGTGCGCGAGCGGCGCCTGATCGACCTGGCGCTCGACCCGTTCCGCAATATCGGCGGGTGAGGGCCGCCCGGCGCTTTTTTTGCGCTTATGTCTTCCATTACACTGTTCTCGAACGAACTCTTGTGCACACTGGCGCAATGAGAAACCCGCATCCAGAGGAAAACACGATGTCGACAGCGCCGATCACGGTGGAGCAGGGCATACAGGCGGCAGGCGTCGGCAAGTTCCAGTACCGCCTGTTCCTGATTTTCGGCCTGGTCTGGATGGCCGACGCCATGCAGGTGCTGTCGATCGGTTTCAGTGCGCCGTCGATTGCCGCGACCTTCGGCATCAAGGTGCCCGAGGCGCTCCAGACCGGCACGCTCTTCTTCACGGGGATGCTGCTCGGCGCCTTCGTCTTTGGGCGCCTGGCCGACCGCATCGGGCGCAAGCCGGTGCTGATGATGGCGGTCGTGATCGACGCCTGCTTCGGCGTGGCCTCGGCCTTCGCCCCCGATTTCACCTGGCTGCTGGCGCTGCGCTTCCTGACCGGTATCGGCGTCGGCGGCACGCTGCCGGTCGACTACACGATGATGGCCGAATTCCTGCCGAGCGACCGCCGCGGGCGCTGGCTGGTGCTGCTCGAATCGTTCTGGGCGGTCGGCACCATCCTGCTCGCGGTGCTGGCCCTGGTGGCCCTGCGCTGGGGCAGCGACGCCTGGCGCGTGATCTTCCTCGTCACCGGACTGCCGGCACTGATCGGGGTCGTGCTGCGCTTCTTCATTCCCGAGTCGCCCATGTACCTGCACCGTAACGGCAAGTCCGAGCAGGCGCGCGCGGTGCTGGCGCGCGTCGCGCAAGTCAATGGCCGCAAGGTGACCATTCCGGTCTTGAGCCCGGAAGCGGCGGTCAAGACGACGCTGTTCACCCTGTTCTCCAGCAGGCTGCGGCGCCGCAGCCTGGCGCTGTGCGTGGCCTGGGCGCTGATCTCGATCGCCTATTACGGCGTCTTCGTCTACCTGCCCGTGAAACTGAGCGCCGAAGGATTCGGCTTCATGCGCGGCCAGGAATTCCTGATCCTGCTGGCCGTGGTGCAGTTGCCCGGTTTCGCGCTGTCGGCTTACGGGGTCGAGCGCTGGGGGCGCAAGCCGACCCTGATCGGCTTCCTGCTGCTCAGCGCACTGGGCTGCATGCTGTATAGCCTGGGCAGCGCAACGGCCCTGGTCGTGGGGTCGACCTTGCTGATGAGCTTTGCGTTGCTCGGCACCTGGGGCGCGCTGTACGCTTTCACGCCGGAGGTGTATCCGACCGACCTGCGCGCCAGCGGCATGGGCCTGGCCGGCGCCATCGCCCGCTTCGGCGGCCTGTTCGCGCCGACCATCATCGCGCCCGTGATGGCCGCCCATTTCACGCTGGCGCTGGCGATGCTGGCCGCCTTCCTGGTCATCGGCGCCGTCGCGATCGCCTGTGTCGACGTCGAGTCGCGCAACCGGGTGCTCGATTGAATTGGCGGCGAGCCGACGACGCTGCCCGTAATGACCTGCATGCCTAAGCACAAGGCAATCACAAAATAAGTAACTAACCAACTTATGAAGATTCGAAAAAACGCGATGCCAACGCCGCTGGTCCTACAACCTGCAACAACATACCAACACCCAGACTCCGGCAAAAAAAACGCGACCAACAGAGGGGGCGAGCAAAATGCAGCCCGTCTGGTGTCTTGAGCGTGAGGCACTAGCCGGGGCATACTAGGAGCCATTAACGTGCGCGCATGGCGAATCGACTGCGTCATCCAGGAGGCATATGAGAAAAACCGTTCTTTGCGCCCTGGTCGCGTTCGCCGGCGCCGCGACGCATCTGAACGTACACGCGGCCGCACCAGCGCCGGCCGACCTGGTCTATCGCAACGGTACCGTCTACACCGTCGATACCCGGGACAGCGTGCAGCAGGCGCTGGCCGTGCGCGCCGGCCGCATCGTCTACGTCGGCCACAACGCCGGCGCCATGCGCCTGGCCGGGAAGGGCACCCGCGTCGTCGACCTGCAGGGCCGCATGCTCATGCCCGGCCTGATCGACGCCCACATGCACCCGCAATCGGGCGGCAGCCGCCTGCTCAACTGCAGCCTCGATTACCAGCCGTTGACGGTGTCGCAGTTCCAGGCGCGCATCCAGGCTTGCCTGGACCGCGACACGAAGGCTCCCCAGCGGCGCTGGCTGGTCGTCGTCAACTGGTTCCAGCAGGGCATGCAGCCGCAGGGCGAGGCAGCGACGGCCGCGCTGCTCGACGTCTTGAAAACGGCGCGTCCCATCATCGTGCGCTCCTCGTTCGGCCACTCCGTGCTGCTCAACACGCGCGGCCTCGCGCTGGCGGGCGTGAAGCGCGACACGCCCGACCCCGCCGCGGGCAAGATCGTGCGCGACGCCGGCGGGGCGGCGACCGGGCTGCTCGAAGACGCCGCCCAGGACATGGCAATGGGCTTGCTGCCGCCGTTGACGGTGGCGGAGAACCTTGCGGCATCGAGCGCCGCACTGGACGCGCTCTGCAGGCAGGGCATCACCAGCTTCCTCGACGCCTGGACCGACCCCGAGACGATGACCGCGTTCGCCACGCTGCAGCGGCGCGGCAGGCTCACCGCGCGCGCCCACTTCGCGGTGCTGGTCAAGCCGGACAAAGGCAGCGCCAGAGCCGCGGTCGCCGCCCTGGTCAAGCAGCGCAAACAGTTCGACCAGGGCCCAACGCGGGTCCTGCCCTCGATGCAGGTACGCCACGCCAAGCTGTTCATGGATGGCGTGATCGCCGCGCCGGCCTTCACGGGCGCGCTGCTGGCGCCCTACCTGGTCGACAAGGGAACGGCGGCGCAGCCGGACTGGCAGCCCGGCGCCAGCAATGGACCACCCGGCTACTTCAGTGCACCGGCCTTGCGCGCAACGCTGGCCGAACTGGCGAGACAGGGCATCGATCCCCACATCCACGCCGATGGCGACCGCGCCGTGCGCGAGTCGCTCGACGCCATCGAAGGTGAGCGCATCACGCGCGGCGGCAAAGGGCTGCGGCCGGTGCTGGCGCATGCCGAAATCGTCGACCCGGCCGATTATCCGCGCTTCGCCAGCCTCGACGTGACGCCGGTGCTGTCCTTCCAGTGGGCCAAACCGGCGCCCGACACCGTCGGCGCGCTCAAGGATTACCTGGGGCCGGCGCGCTATGCGGCGGTGGAACCGCAGGCCCTGCTGCTGGACGCCGGCGCGCGCGTCGCCTACGGCAGCGACTGGCCGGTCGACCCGCTCGACATCCCGTTCGCGCTCAAGGTTGCGGTGACCCGGACGGCCGCCCCGAGCGCCGGCGAGGAGTTCGCCGGCCGCCTCACCTCCCAGCCCGGCATGCCGCGTTCGGCCGTCCTGCGCGCAATCACGATGAACGCGGCCTATACGCTGCGCCAGGAAAGCAGGCTCGGATCGCTCGAGGTTGGGAAGCTGGCCGATTTCATCGTCCTCGACCGCAATTTCTTCGACGTGGCCGACGAAGACATCGCCGGCATCAGGGTGCTGCAGACCGTGGTCGGCGGCAAACTGGTGTACCAGGCGGCGGACCCCGGCGCCGCCCGATAGGCTATCCTGTCGCCTGTTTTGGATGTCAGGCGATGTAAAGGAAGGCGTGTGTCATGGTAAACAAGGATGAATCGGCGGGGCAGTCGCGCCTGCCGCCGCGGCTGTCGCCGCAGGAAGCACTCGCCAGGAAGGCCGAGCGCGAGCGGCGCGATGCCGAAATGCGCGGCGTGGCTTCCATCGATGCGATGCGCGCGGCGATCCGCGAGGCGGCACGGGAGCTGCCGCCGATCCTTGACGTGCCGCGTGCCGGGAGGATGGGCGCCGCCGCCTTCCTCGCACGCGCCGAGCAAGGCTTGCCCTTCCTGATGCCGGGCCTGGCCAGTCACTGGCCGCTGGCTGGCTTCACGCCCCAGACCCTGCGCGAACGCTTTGCCGCCATGCCGGTGCGCGCCCGCGTTGGCGACTACGTCAACAATGCCTTCGCGCTCGACCGGGCCATGCAGGACATGTCGATGCTGGACTACCTGGACCTGGCAGCGGCGGGTGCCGAAGGCCTGCCGCCTTACCTGGGCAACCTGGAGCTGCGCGAACTGAACCGCTTCTGCCACTGGCCGGCCTGGTTCACCCGGCCGGGCCCGCCGCGCTTCTGGCTGGGACCCGCCGGCACGGTGACGCCACTGCACGCCGACTACGACGACAACCTGTTCGTCCAGATCTGGGGCGCGAAACGGATTTTCCTGGCGCCGCCGCACCACGACGAATTCCTGTACCCGGTCGAAGCGAACGCGCTGCTGTTCGGGTCCCCGTTCGACCCGGAAGCGCCGGACTACGAACGCTTTCCGCTGGCGCGCCGGGCGGCGCTGCTGGAACTCGTGGTCGAACCGGGCGACATGCTGTATGTGCCGGCCGGCTGGTATCACCAGGTGCGTTCGCTTTCCTTCTCGCTGTCGTCGAACCGCTGGTCGCGTACGCTGCCGCTGGCGCTGGCCGGCCGTCGCGCCTAGCGGTTGTCGTCTCGTTCATCCGCCTCGCGCTGGCCGCTGGTGTGTTCGGGCAGGCGGGCGCGCGGCAGGTGCCAGTCGTACCTGACCGCGAGCATGCGCAGGCCGAAGCACAGCGCAGCCCCGGCCACCGCGGTGGCGGTGGTCGGCAAGTGCAGCGCGTCCCCGATCACGACCACGGCGGCGCCGGCCAGCGCCGCGACGGCATAGATGTCCGACCTGAACACGGCCGGTACGTTCGACAGCAGCACGTCGCGCGCGATGCCGCCGCCGATCCCGGTCAGCATGCCGAGCAGGGCCGCCATCACCGGTTCCAGGCCGTAGACCAGCGCTTTTTGGGCGCCCGCCACGCAGAACAGCGCCAGGCCGACAGCGTCGAAGAACAGCACGGGACTGCGCAGGTGGTTGATGACCGGGTACCAGAAGAAGATCACGACGCCGGCCAGCATCGATACGGCCAGGTAGCGCCAGTCGCTGATGGCCGCGGGCGGCGTCGCCCCGATCAGGAGGTCGCGCACGATGCCGCCCGAGTTTGCGGCGACGAAGGAGAGCACCAGCACGCCGAAGATGTCGAGCCGGCGCCGTGCCCCGGCGGTGGCGCCGCTGAGGGCGAAGACGAAGGTGCCGACCAGGTCGAGCGTGAGCACGAGGGTCTTCATGGCGGCCCCCATGTGGAGGGAGAGGACATCAAACACGGTGACTGCCTTTGCGGGTGGAATGCTGGAGATAACCCGCAATGATATCGCGTACGGCGCAGGGACGTAAAAAAGCCCCTGCGGACAGGGGCTCGCCGAGCGGCTAGAGGCGATCAGCCGTGCATCGTCAACCTGCGGCGGCCCAGAGCCGCGGCGCCGAACAGGCCGATGCCGAACAGCGCATAGCTGGCAGGTTCCGGCACGTCGGCCTGGGCGCCTGCGTCAGCCGTCACCGCGAGTTCGTTGAAGGCGCTGTCGAGGAACATCAGGTCCGAGAACGAGAAGGCGCCGCTGCCGATGCCGAGCGCCTCGAACTGGATGTGCGCCAGGCTGCCGCTGCCGGTCGCGCCGAATTCCGGGCCGAACACGTAGCCGTAGACGTAAGAGACGTTGCCGGCGGTGTTGTCGATCCGGGCATAGCCGAAATCGGTCGCACCGGCGGTGCCGAGGAAGGTCCCTTCATTGACGCCGATGGCGCGGAACAGGCTCGCGTCGAAGTTCAGCGTGAAGTTGTAGGAATACAGGTCGACGGCGTCGGCAATCCGCACGTCGACATCCACCACCGACCCGACCTGGGACGGATTGGGCGTGGTCACGATCGACAGCGTCGGCGCGGCCCAGGCGTGGGAACAGGCGGCGAGCAGGCCGGCAACGAGGGTTTTTTTCAAGTGCTTCATCTTCATTGTCCTTGTATAGCGTGGTATTCGGTGGTGACCGGGAGGATGAAGGCATCCGGCCGGCGGGTTTCAATGGGCGGGGCGGCGACTCAGTTGCAGACGGTCCCCTTCGGCAGGCGCTGCGACACATAGGCCAGGTCGCGCGCGTCGACCAGGCCGTCGCCGGTCAGGTCGGCGCGTGCATCGAAGCCGGTTTGCCCGGTGCGCTTGCCGATCGAGGCCTTGACGATGGCCAGGTCGGCGCAGTCGACCGTGCTGTCGCCATTGGCGTCGCCGGCCAGCTTGATCGTGAAGTCGGCATTCGACACGTCGAAGAAGACGTTGCCGATCGCCTCGATCTTGACCCGTGCCGCGGTCGTGCTCAAGGCCGGCATGGTGACGCTGGCGCTGCCGCTGTTCGGCACGCTGGCGGCGAGCACGTAAGGCCAGGTCTTGCCGCCGTCGACCGACAGCGTGATTTTCACGTTGGCGGTGTCCACTGGTGCGACGTTGGTATTCGCTACGTTCCAGGTGACGGTCTGCGCCGTGCCCGATGTCAGCGTCACCGCCGTGTTGGGCGAGGTGACCAGGAAGGGCCCGGCCAGCGGTGCGAGTACCAGTCGCGTGGTGGCGTTGTTGATGCCGCCACGGCCGTCGCGCGCCGTCAGCTTGAAGTTCAGCGAAGCAGGCGCCGCGTTGACGCCGGCGAAGCCCTGATACGCCGCCGTCGGCAGGTACTCCGAGAAGCACTCGATGTCGGCCGCGGTCGGCGTCGTCTGCGCCGTCGGGCAGGTGCCGGTCAGCGCGTTGGTGTTGTTCGACAGGATTTGGGCCATGTCGGGGAACACGCGCGTCGGGTCGCTCGTCGTGTGGTTCTCGCCCGGCGAACTGTATTCGAGCGTGTTGCTGCCGACGATGACGGCGCGCGTGCCGAACTGACGGAACAGCGGTCCATTCGTCTTGCTGTTGCTGATCAGTCCCGTACCGGTCGCGGCGCCGCGGTCGTTCTGCTCCCACATATAGGTGAGCGGGTCGTCATTGGCGTCGGTGGCGCTGCCGGTCAGCGCAAACGGCGTGCGTACCGGGATCGTGTACAGGGGCTGGGTGGTCACGCTCGGCGCGATGTTGGCGTTGGCGCTGACTGCACCGCGGCGTGTCGTCGGGCCACCGGCGGTGACGTCGTTGATGTAACCGGTGCAGCCTGCAGTGCAGTTCACCAGCGACAGCGGGGCCACGTCCACTCCGGCCAGCGTCCCGCCGAACGTGACCGTGAAGGTCGTGTCGGACAAGGCGCTGACGGTGGCCGTGCCGCCGGCGGGCCAGCCCGCGATCGCTTCGATCGCGGCTTTGACACCGGCGGTGGTGTAGTTGGTGCCGCGGACTATCGGCGCCGACACGTTGCCGCCATAGCTGATCTGGAATTGCTGTCCGTTCGTCGTAAGGCCGGTCAGGACGCCGACCTGCACTTCGCTCAGCGTGCTTTCGGCGGCCGAGGTGTGGGCGGTGATCTCGTCGAAGCTGCGCTGCGACCAGTACGGGTCGCTGTGCGATTGCAGGTTGTCGGTGCCGCAGATGCCGGCATAGGCCATGATCGAGGAGCCGCTGCCGACTTCGACAGAGTTGGCGGCGCTCCGGTTGCCGCCGCTGCAGTTGCTGATCACGCCATTGAAGGTGTGGTTGCCGGCGAATTGGTGGCCCAGCTCGTGGGCCACGTAGTCGACGGCGAAGAAGTCGCCCACGGGGGTGGGGATGCCGGTGCAGCCCTGGGCCTTGCTGCCCAGGCCGACGACGCCGAGGCTGGCGATGCCGCCGCCGTTCAAACCCAGGCCGATGTGGCCGACGTCGAAGTTGCCGGCGCCCGCCAGCAGGCCGGTGACAATGCGGTTGCGCGTGAGCGTGCCGCTGCCGCAGGTGGACGCCTGCGCCGTTGTATAACAGGCGCTGCCGCCGCAAGGGCCGTTGGCGCCGGTCATCTCGGCGGCGGTATTGAGGTTGAGCTTGTCGGTGGCGTTGATCAGTACCAAGCGGATCGAGGTTTCGTCTTCGTAGACCTGGGTTACGCGGTTGATCAGCGAGACTTTCGCCGCCGTGACGTTGGCAGGGCCGCCAAAATAGGTGGCGTACGATGGGTCGGTGACCAGCGCCAGGCGGTAGGTGCGCAGCTGGCCGGCGGGCACGGCGTCGGGGGAGGCCGCGGCGTCGACCACCTGGAAGGCGGCCGCGCTGCTGGTGGCGCCGTCGCTGGCGGTCACTTCGAACGAACCCGAAGGGCCAGGCTGCAGCGCGACGGTGATGGCGCCGTCCTTGTCGGCGGTGGCCGTGACGGTCTGCAGCGCGGCGCTCTCGCCTTCGCTGCGCAGGGTCAGGCTGATGGCGGCGCCCGGCGTGAAGCCGCTACCGTGCACCTCGACCGTATCGCCTTCCTTGTAGAAGGAACGCGACAGGCTCAGTTGCGATTCGCCCGTGTCGCCCTCGACCAGCGGACCGTGTTCGTTGACCAGGTCGGCGCGGCTGTAGCTGGCGTAGACGCTGTCGTCGCCCTTGTAGTAGGGGTCGACATAGTAGCCGCCGCGCGGCGACCGCACCGAGGCGTGCAGGCCGAGCGGGGTGACGTCCATGCGCAGGGTGGCGCTCGGGTCGTCGATGCCCTGGCCCTTGTAGGTCTTGATCTCAGGATGTTTCGCGGCCAGTTCCGGCTCCATGATCGGCGACTCGATCAGCGTGAAGCGCTGGTAGCCGCCGTCCGGGTGCGGCAGCGAGACGGTCAGCGGGCTGGCCAGCGCGCGGCTGCTGCGCTCGGCCGGCGCACCGGCCGCATGCGAGCGCATCGCGCCCAGGTCGAGCATGGCGCCGCGCAGGCGCCTGAGCTTGAGCACAGGCGTTTTGCCCGAAGCGCCGCCGGCCGACCGGGCCGTGCCGGCACTGGCGCCCGATTTCGCCGAAGCGGTGCTTGCAGCTTCGCCCGGCAGCACCAGGTCCTGCCAGTGCGCCGCGGCGCGCTGGTTCGGGAGCGCGGGCGTGTCGGCCTGGGCGGCGTGGACAAGGGGGGCGCCGGCGGAAAATGCCAGTGCAATGCAAAGCGCCAGCAGGGATGGCTGGCGCGGGGACGTGCGAATCTGGTGCAGCCTGCCGTGGTTCGGCGGGGTCGAGGCTTTCTTGCTCATGCAAAGTCCTTTCGCGACTGGTTTTGGAGTTCGAGCCTGGTTTGTGCGACCTTGTTGGGTCCGGTTTTGCGGACGCGCTTCTTGCGTGCGCTTGCCTTGGCCATGCAAATAATGCAATGGCCATACATTCATAGTATTGCTGAAATTATATTTAACGCAAGAAATTATTTGCTTTTTGTAAAGCGCATTGACTTAGTTGCATCGGGCGCACTATAGCGGGGCGGGAAAGGCAAAAACGAGGGCGCGCGCGCCCCGGGATCGGGCGCACCATGCGGTGTGGCGGGAGAGGAAAGGCGAACGATGTGCGCCTGACCGGAGGACGGCCAGGCGGGGATGGGGGTCGACCTGGCTTATTCGACCCAGCTGAAGCCGTCGCGCGCCAGCAGCGCGAACGATTCCGGCGGGCCCCACGAGCCGGCGGCATAGGCGTGCGGCTTTTCGCCCAGCGTGACCCAGCCGTCGATGATCGGATCGGCCCAGGCCCATGCCGCTTCGAGTTCGTCGCGCCGCATGAAATGGGTCAGGCGGCCGCGCACCACGTCGATCAGCAGGCGCTCGTAGGCTTCCGCGCGGCGCTGCTGGAAGGCCGATTGCAGGTCGAGGTTGAGGGCCACCTGCTGCATGTGCATGCCGCTGCCCGGTTCCTTGGCCATGATCTGCAGCTTGATCGCTTCCTCGGGCTGCAGCTCGATCACCAGCCGGTTGGCGACGCCGCCGGGCGCTCCCGGAAATAACGGGAACGGCGGATTGGCGAATTCGATCACGATCTTCGAAGAGCGGCGCGCCATGCGTTTGCCGGTGCGCAGGTAGAACGGCACCTTCGACCAGCGCCAGGTGTCGATATGGGCGCGCAGTGCGACGAAGGTCTCGGTGCTCGAATCGGGCGGCACGTTGCGCTCTTCCAGGTAGCCGTCGACTTCCTGGTTGCCGCTGACGCCATGCCCGTACTGGCCGCGCACGGTATCGCGCGCGATGTCGGCCAGCCCGAAGCGGCGCAGCGAACGCATGACCTTCAGTTTTTCGTCGCGCACGGCGTCCGGCGAGAGCGAGGTCGGCGGCTCCATGGCGACGATGCACAGCAGCTGCATCAGGTGGTTCTGGACCATGTCGCGCATCGCCCCGGTGTTGTCGTAGAAGCCGGCGCGGCTGCCGACGCCGACTTCCTCGGCCACCGTGATCTGCACGCTGGAGATGTTCGGCGCGCGCCAGATCGGCTCCAGGATCGAATTCCCGAAGCGCAGCACCATCAGGTTCTGCACCGTCTCCTTGCCGAGGTAATGGTCGATCCGGTAGATCTGCGACTCGGCGAAGTGCGCGCCGACCGCCTCGTTGATTTCGACCGCGCTGGCCAGGTCGCGGCCCAGCGGTTTTTCCAGCACCACGCGCGCGTTCGCATCCACCAGGCCGGCTTGCGCCAGCTTCTCGCAGATCAGGGTGAACAGCGAGGGCGCCGTGGCAAGATAGAAGACGCGCTGGGCGCCCGGGCGCGAGGCCGCGGCCAGCGCCGCGAAGTCGGGCGCGGCCTGGACGTCGATCACGACATACTCGAGCAGCTGCAGGAAGCCGTCCCAGGTCTTGTCGTTGAAATTGTCAAGCGCGATGAAGGAGCGCGAATGCTCCTCCACGTGGGCGAGGTAGGCTTCGCGCGCGAACGCCTGGCGTCCGGTGGAGAGGATGCGGGTCGATGGCGGCAGGTTACCGTGCAGGTAAGCCATGTACAGCGCCGGCAGCAGCTTGCGCATGGCCAGGTCGCCCATGCCGCCGAAGATGATCATGTCGAGGGGGAGGTCGCTCTCGTGCGTGGTGGGCGTGCTCGATTGGGTCATGTCTGGGCTCAGGAAAATATAGTCGTCGTGTCGATAACTATAGCCTAGATCGCGGGCGTCGATCGGCGCGGGGCCTGCAAGCGGGCCATGGTGCCCCGGCCCCGGACGGATCGGTTATCCTTGCAATGATTCGTACGACAATAAAAGGGACACCATGCAATCGACCATCCTGAACCGCCGCGACATCGACTTCCTCCTCTACGAATGGCTCGACGTCGAGTCGCTGACGGCCCGCGCGCGCTACCGCGACCACAGCCGCGAGACCTTTGACGCGGCGCTCGACACCGCGCAGCAGATCGCGACCGACCTGTACGCCACGCATAATAAGAAGAGCGATGCCAACGAGCCGCATTTCGACGGCGAGCGCGTGACGATGATCCCGGAAGTAAAGACCGCGCTGGACGCTTTCTGCGCGGCGGGCCTGATGGCGGCGGGCCAGGATTACGACTATGAGGGCATGCAGCTGCCCTGCGTGGTGGAGAAGGCGGTCGGCGCCTGGTTCCCGGCCGCGAACGTCTCGACCTCGTCGTACACCTTCCTCACGATGGGCAACGCGAACACCCTCTTGAAGACCGCGACGCCGCGCCAGGTCGAGCGCTTCGTGCGGCCCCAGCTGGCGGGCCGCTTCTTCGGCACCATGTGCCTGTCCGAGCCGCAGGCCGGTTCCAGCCTGTCCGATATCACGACCCGCGCCGAGCCCGACCCGGTCGAGGGTCCGGAGGGCGAGCGCCAGTACCGCCTGCGCGGTAACAAGATGTGGATCTCGGCCGGCGAACATGAACTGGCCGGGAACATCGTGCACCTGGTGCTGGCGAAGATCCCCGGCCCGGACGGCAAACTCATCCCCGGCGTGAAGGGCATCTCGCTGTTCATCGTACCGAAGTTCCTGGTGCACGAGGATGGTTCGATCGGCGAGCGCAACGACATCGTGCTGGCAGGCCTGAACCACAAGATGGGCAACCGCGGCACCACCAACTGCCTGCTGAACTTCGGCGAGGGCAAGTTCAGGCCCGCGGGGAAGGCCGGCGCGATCGGCTACCTGGTCGGCGAGCCGCACAAGGGCCTGGCCAACATGTTCCACATGATGAACGAGGCGCGCATCGGCGTCGGCCTCGGCGCCACCGTGCTCGGCATCACCGGCTACCTGCATGCGCTCGACTATGCGCGCAACCGCCCGCAGGGACGCCCGCCGGCCGAAAAGGACCCGGCCAAACCGCAGGTCGCGATCATCGAACACACCGACGTGCGGCGCATGCTGCTGGCGCAGAAGGCGTATACCGAAGGCGCGCTGGCCCTGATCATGTACTGCGCGCGCCTGGTCGACGAACAGCGCACCGGAGATTCGCCCGATGCGCAGGCGCGCGCCGGCATGCTGCTCGACTTCCTGACCCCGATCGCCAAGTCCTGGCCCTCGCAATGGTGCACGGAGGCGAACAGCCTGGCGATCCAGGTCCACGGCGGCTACGGTTACACGCGCGAATACAATGTCGAGCAGTTCTACCGCGACAACCGCCTGAACGCGATCCACGAAGGCACGCACGGCATCCACGGCCTCGACCTGTTGGGACGCAAGGTGTCGATCCAGCAGGGGGCGCTGTTCAAGGCGGTGAGCGAGGAGGTGGCCGCCACCATCGCCAAGGCGCGCGCGGCGGATCACGCCGACCTGCAAGCGTATGCCGGCCAGCTCGAGACGCTGTGGCAGCGCATCGGCGCGGTGACGGCAACACTCTACGCCGCCGGCGACATGAACAAGACCCTGGCCAATGCCAGCCTGTATCTGGAAGCGGTCGGCCATGTAGTGATTGCCTGGATGTGGCTGGAGATGGCGTTGGTGGCCGCGAAGCATACTGCTGATGATGACTTCTACCGCGGCAAGCTGCAGGCCTGCCGCTACTTCTTTAATTGGGAATTGCCGAAGTCGGCGCAGCAGCTCGACCTGCTCGAGACCATCGACACGACCACGCTCGACATGCAGGACGCGTGGTTCTGATGACCGCTTCATTTGACCCGATCGAGCAGCTCACGCTCAACGACATCGAGATCGGTGCGCGCCTGGTCGAGGCGATGGTGCACTCCGCAACCAAGTTCGATGCCGCGCCGATCGCCTGGCCGCAATTGCTGGAACTGGCGCGCTTCCTCGATCCGAAAGACGCCGCCATGGCGCGCGCCGAAGTGCTGGGCATTGGGATGAAGCTGCGCTTTGTGGCCGGGTTCTGCAAGGCGAACGGCTATCCGAACCTGGCCAGCCTGGCCGTGCATCCCGCGTCGACCGATCCGGGCGACGCGGCCGAACGGCGCGCCATCGCGGCCTGCGACTGGTCGCAGCTGCCCGCCAAGCTTGCCGACTATGTAAAGGCTGCGCGCGCGGCCGTCCCGGTACGCCTGAAGCTGCGCAAGGAAAGGCCGGCCGAAGTCTCCTGGTACGCGTATTTCACTGCGCACCGCGAGGCCTGCAAGGACATCACCTCGAACGACAAGAAGGAAGTCGTCAACCTGGTGATGGCCGGGCTCGATCCGGAAACGGCATTGAAGCGCTTCCTGGCGGCGAGGGCGGCATTCGAGGCTTGCACGCCAGGCTGAAAAAATTGCCGGTCTTACCCTTGAAGGATACTTGCCTTAATTAAACAATGTTAATGTGGATGTTCTTATCAAGCGAGGGGGAATCATGTTCAAGAAATTGGCAGCGGAAGCGCTGGGCATCAGCGATATCGGGGTCATTGTCGGGCCGGCGGATTACAGTAAGGTCGATGCCGACGATTACCTGTTCAGCGAAGACGGCGAACAGATCTTCTTCCTCATCAAGAGCAAGAAAGACGAATACTGCTTCACCAATCTCGCGCTGATCCATGTAGATGGCGACTCCGCCGTCTCGTCCAAGCGCACCATCAAGCGTTACGATTATTCGTCGCACCAGGTGTCGGGCGTGAGTATCGAGACCGCCGGCACGCTCGATATGGACATCGAGCTCAAGTTCCGGATGGACGATACGGTGTTCTCGATCGACGTCAAGAAGACGTTTATCGAACAACTCAAGGACATTTATAAAGCCTTGATCACCATCGGCAAGCAGCAGAAACGTGATGCGGTCTCGCGCGACAATGCGTTGCGTACACTGGATGCGACGGCATCGGTGCACAAGCTCAATATCGCGCCGGGTGCGGGGAGTCTGGTGACGCAATTCGGCGAGTTGCTGGAGGCATTGAATACGGCCATGCTGGATACGCATACCAAGCGCGATTTCAGCGACGTGTTTACCAAGTACATTCACAATTAAAGAATCGCCATGAATTAACTCGTGGTTTGCGACGTTACATGGAGGTCTGCTTTCGGCCAGGAGCAGACGTACCAAGCTGGACTTTACAAGGACGTTGATGAATCTCATCTTGGAAAAGACAGATCAAGTCCGCTGGTTCACAAACATGCGAGAGGTGCTCAATGCCGCAAACATTGCGCCTCAAGACTTTGACTGGTACGTCAGCAACATTGAAACAAACTGGACACCGCCGGGGTTCTCGCCAGTTGATCAATGGTTCTCTGGCGAAGAGTTGGCGACATTTTTAGAGGAGCATGAGGTGCAATTCATCTGGGCAGTATTCAGTGCTGTCCCCAGAGGGTTTCGCTCAGCCCCTTCTCCTGCACCGTACGTCGAGGGCAACCCGAGCTATTGGAGCGGGAAAGAGCCTGATCCTCAGCTTGACGGCGCTTTGTTCGAAATCGCTTGCTGGGACAGTAGTGGAACTATCCTCATCAACTTACCTGCGGAAGCAGCCCGTTCATTCGTCGCGAGGTTTACCGATACCCGGTCCTTGGCGACTGCACGAGTCTGACCAATGTCTGAATGTCTGCAATGGGTCGAAAGCGGACTATCCACGAACTGCGCAAGTTGGTGTCCGAGAATCGGCCTGAACCCTTGATGCATACGAGTAGCTCATGCTCTAGCGCTGCAACTGCACTCTGTTCGATACCGAACCGAAGCATCGCGCGCTGCCGGTTAAGGTGATCAATTCGGCAACGCAGGTACGCCCCTCGTCCTTACTCGGGCGTAGCCTCTCCCGCATTGCCATCACACTTACAAGCGGAGTTTTCATGGAACGGTATAAAGCGGCAGTGGTAGGCGGCCTGATTGCAGGCGTGGTGACGACGGCGGTCATGGTGGCGGGCCGCAAAAGCGGCGTCATGACCAAGACACTCGACCGCGATGCCGTCGACTGGATCGACGACATGACGGGCTCGCGGGCCTTGATCGGGGACACGGGCACCAGCGTCGTCGAATTTGCCAACCACCTCGGCGCCTCGGCAGCCTTCGCGGCGGCCCTGCCGATGCTCAAGGACCTGGCGCCGTCGCTCGGGCCAGTCGCCTTGGGCACGCTGTACGGCACCGCCTTGTACGCGGTGAACATCGGCTGCATCGCGCCGCTGCTTGGCATCACCGAAGGCGAGATCGAAGCCGGTCCGCGCAAGGCAACCGAGCGCTGGGCGGTGCACGTCATCCAGGCCGTGGTGTCCGCCGTGCTGGCCGAACGCCTCGCATCCCCGACCGAAATCGATCTACCCTTCTGAAGAGGATCAGTGCCCGAGCAAGGCCAGGCTGCGTTCCCATTCGTCGTGCCACGGATCGAGGAAGTCGTGCGCAGAAAACGCGCGTTTCAGGCTGCGTAGCGGAACCCGGTGCACGTCGTGCAGGCCCAGCGCCAGCACGACCGGGTTCCAGACGATCTTCGACTTTGCCTTCCTGGTGCTGGCCTTGACGCGTGCGCCGTCGTCGCCAAAGATGCCGCCGGCGCTGTTCAAGGCCGCATCGAGGTCGAGCTTCGCCAGCCCGCCAAAAGCGGCGATGACCTGCTCCTTGTAGATGCCTGCCGTCGATTCCGTCGCCGGCTTGGGTTCAGGCGCCGGTTCGGCCGCGCGCTTGAGGGTCTTGACCAGTTTTTCGACTTCCTTCTTCAGGAAGCGCAGTTCGTGCAGCTCGCGGCGGAAGCCCGGTGCTTGCAGGGTGGTCACGATCTTGTAGGCGTCCTTGGTGATCGTGATCAGCACGTCCTCGCTGCCGGCCGCCAGGCGCGCGGTGTCGCCCTCGAAAAAGATGGGCGCCGCGTAGCCGCCGTTGGCGTCGCCGAACAGGTCCGGATAGGCCGGGTCGTAATCGAGCCAGACATAGGGCGTGAGGCCATGTTCGATCAGGCGCGCCAGCGTCCAGGGCATGCCGGTTTGCTGTTCCAGCCAGTCGCAGGTTTGGTCGAGGGTGGCGCGGAAAGGCAGGATGGTAATCGTCATTGAGGGTCTTTCAGCCGGCGCAGCTGCGCGGCTTGGTAGGCGCCGAAGGCGTCGTTGAACAGGCAGCGGATCAGGGGATCGTCGACCAGTTCGGCCGTCTCCAGGTCCGATTCGGTCGCGGCGTCGAAACGCATGTCGTTGATCCGCATGTACATCGAAGTGAGAGATTCGCCCAGTTCCAGCGCGGCGTACAGCTTCGCGGCCGGGATCTCGGTGGTCCAGGACAGCGGTGCGGCGTCGCTAGCGTCGATGCTGTTGCCGTGCACGCGGTAGTGGTAGCGCGTCTCGCCGCCCTCATGGTCGAACACGGACAGACGCCAGACCCGTGGCTGCTCGAAATAGCTGTCCTCGGGCAGTTCCATGTCGCGGTATCTGTCGAGCAGGCCTGAACGGCAGTAGTCGCGCACGCGTTCGGCCTGCTCAACATTCAAGGACGGGAAGCGGCGCGCGATCTCGCCCGTCGGCGGCGGCACGGCAAGCGGATCGTAGGCGTAATCGACATCCTGCTCGCCCACCGGCAGCACCCAGTCCAGTGGCGCGGCGGGCGTCAGGCCATCCCGGTCGAGCCGCATGGTGACCGACGGATTCATACGCACCACGCGCGCATGCGGCAGCGCCGCGCTGATCTCGTTTTCAAATTGCCGATAGCTGATCGGGAAGAAGGCGTGGTTGTACCAGGACCAGGGCTCTTGCAGGAACTGGCAGGAGCTGGGCACGACGAAGCGCGGGTCCAGGGCCTGCAGCTGCGTGATCCATTCCGATGGCAGCGCCGGCGGCGCGGGCGATGCGCGCGACGGCGACAGTACCTCGATCTCGCGCATGGTCTGGAAAGGCCACAACACCATGTCCCAGGGACCGTGCGCGGCCAGCGCGGGCAGGGTGTCGGGATCGATCCACGAGTCGACGACGTTCAGTATTTTCAACCCATGCGCCTCGACCTGAAACAGCGAATCGACATCCTCGTCCATCGCCACGCGCGGCGTCACCGTCAGCGGGCCAACCTGGACCGGCACATCGATGCGCAAGGGTCGTACGTCGACGAAACCGAGCGCGCGCACCATTTCGAACAATTCGTCGAAGATGCAGTAGATATGGATCGGCGTCGCGCGATCGAGCAGGTCGAGGCTTTCGAGCGAGCAGTGATCGTCGTGGAAGTGGGAGATGAAGACGGCGTCGAAGCGCAGCCGGCGGATCTTGTCGTGCTCGAAACGGACTGGCGGAAAGGCGTGGCAGTTGCGGCTGAACGGGTTCTCGAAGATCGTGTCGAATGCGATGGTCGTTCCCTCGCATTCGAAGACGTAGCCGGCGTGCAGGATCCGGGAGATGTGAAGCGGCATAGATTCTGCATAAAGGGTGGCGGCGCGCTATGTTAACACGCCGCCCCCGGGCTAGGCGATGTCGTCCGAGCCGCCATCGTCGTTATCGCCGGCGAAGTTGTCGGTGTCCATGCCGACGTCGTCGAGCAGGGCGTTGCCGCCGCCGCTGCCGCTGTGATGGAAGTCTTCGATCGGGGAAGTCAGCGAGGAGAAGGCGTCGTTATTGCCCAGGAAGCCGTTGCCGTCCTGGTTGTGATGGCCGAGCAGGTTGCCCAGGCCCTGGAACAGGAAGGCGCCGGCCGCCACGCCGGCCGCGGTCGAGGCGATGCTGCCGAGTGCACCGCTCATGCCGATGCCCGTGCCGCCACGCAGGAAATTGCTGGCGCGGCTGGCCAGCGACGGCTGCTGGTAGGCTTGCTGGGTGTCGTAGGTTTGCACCGGCTGACGCTGACCGGCGCTGTTACCCCAGGCATTCGGATCGAGGAAGCGGCTTGCGCTTTGCTGTCCGCCCTGCAGCTGGCGCTGCAGGTTCGCGATCTCGGCCTTCGCATTGTCGAGCGCCTGCTGCTGCAGGAGGGCGCGCTGCACGAGGAGATAGGCGGCATCCGGCTGGTAGGCGACGGCCTTCTGGATCATGGCGTCGGCCTCGGGATCCTTCGGCAAGCCGCGCGCCTCGATGAGCTGGTTCAGGAAATTTTCCAGGAGCTGGGTATCTTGCGGACTCATGGTGTCAGCCTCCACATGGTTTGAATGGTCTATATGGCACCATTGTGGAGGCTTTCAAGATTCCCGAGCGCGCGCCCGGTTCCCCGGTTTAAAACGCGGCGATGCCCGTTTGCGCACGGCCCAAAATCAGCGCGTGGATGTCGTGCGTGCCTTCATAGGTGTTCACGACTTCCAGGTTGACCATGTGGCGGATGATGCCGAATTCGTCCGAAATGCCGTTCCCGCCCAGCATGTCGCGCGCGGTGCGGGCGATATCGAGCGACTTGCCGCACGAGTTACGTTTCATCATCGAGGTGATTTCGACCGCCGCCGTGCCTTCGTCCTTCATGCGGCCCAGGCGCAGGCAGCCCTGCAACCCGAGGGTGATCTCGGTCTGCATGTCGGCCAGCTTCTTCTGCACCAGCTGGTTGGCAGCGAGCGGCTTGCCGAACTGGTGGCGGTCCAGCGTGTACTGGCGCGCCGTGTGCCAGCAGGCTTCGGCGGCGCCGAGCGCACCCCAGGCGATGCCGTAGCGCGCCGAGTTCAGGCAGGTGAACGGGCCCTTTAAACCGCGCACGTCCGGGAAGGCGTTTTCTTCGGGGCAGAACACGTTGTCCATGACGATCTCGCCGGTGACCGAGGCGCGCAGGCCGAACTTGCCGTGGATGGCCGGAGCCGACAGGCCTTTCCAGTCCTTCTCGAGCACGAAGCCGCGGATCGCGCCTTCGTCGTCCTTGGCCCAGACCACGAACACGTCGGCCACCGGCGAATTGGTGATCCACATCTTGGAGCCGGTCAGCGCATAGCCGCCGTCCACTTTACGGGCACGCGTCACCATCGAACCGGGATCGGAACCGTGGTTCGGCTCGGTCAAACCGAAGCAGCCGATCCATTCGCCGGTGGCCAGCTTGGGCAGGTATTTTTCCTTGGTCGCGTCGTTGCCGAACTCATGGATCGGCACCATGACGAGGGAAGACTGCACGCTGGCCATCGAGCGGTAGCCGGAGTCGACGCGTTCGATTTCGCGCGCGATCAGGCCGTAGGCGACGTAGTTCAGGCCAGGGCCGCCGTATTGCTCGGGAATCGTTGGACCCAGCAGGCCCAGCTCGCCCATCTCGCGGAAGATGGTCG
>Ga0213836_100972_pt1 | contig 19299 bp, 14 predicted proteins | sample SWPATP03_FD_160578 | JGI IMG/M metagenome (GOLD analysis project Ga0213836, IMG submission 160578) | Coastal seawater microbial communities from Marineland, Florida, United States - SWPA TP0 #3 | ecosystem: Environmental > Aquatic > Marine > Coastal | place: USA: Florida | collected 2016-08-05
CATGCTGGGCTTACGCAGTGCGGCAACCGCGCTGGCGCGCGCCGAAGCGGCGCCGCGTCCCGAACCGGTGACGCAGGCCCTGGACCTGGCGCGGGCGGCGGTGGCGCGCCATGCGGCCTTGCTGGCGAGCGGCGCGTCCGCCTGAGGCCGGGCTCAGAGCGTTTCGGGTTTTTTCGCCGGGCTGCTTGAGGCGGCCGGCGCGCGCCAGCTGATCACGCGGTACAGATACCAGGCCAGCATGGCGCCCAGCACCACCTTCGACACCGGATCGACATACTTTGCCACGTCCGTGTAGTTAGTCTCGAGCAGGAAGCCGGCCGCCGTCAGCAGCCCGGCCCAGGCCAGGGAACCGATGCCCGAATACAGCAGGAACTGCCCGAGCGGCATCTTGCCGAGGCCGGCGGGGATCGAAATCAGGGTGCGCACCGCCGGAACCAGGCGTCCGAACAGCACCGTCTTGCGGCCGTGCTTCTTGAAGGACGCCAGGGACGTATCGATTTCATCCGGGGACACGGTCAGCCAGCGCCCGTGGCGTTCGGCCAGCCGCTTGAGGCGTGCGCAGCCATACACCCGGGCCGCGTAATACCAGGGCAGGGCGCCCACCACCGAGCCGGCGCTGCCGGCCAGCAGCACGCCCACCAGGTTCAGTTCCTTGCGCGCGACGACAAAGCCGGCGAAGGGCATGATCATTTCGGAGGGAATCGGCGGGAAAATGTTCTCCAGCGCCATCAGCGCGAACACGCCCAGGTAGCCGCTTTTTTCGAGGAAATGGGTGATGAATTCGAACATCGGGCACTCCAGGCAGGCTCAGGAGTGGGGATGATAGCGTGGATGGGGGAAGTGGTTCGCACGGGCGGGCGAAGGGTCCCGGGTCGCGACGGTAGAAGGGTTGGTCCCCCCGACTGGAATCGAAAAACGCCACGGAAGCCTCGCAGGGGGCGCTCCAGGCTGAGCACCCTCGGCCAGATGCCAACAAAAGTACCAACAGCCGAAATGCGACGGAAAACTCAACGCGTTCAGAAGTTGCCTTCTGAACGCGTCGGGCAAACTTTAGACAAGCTTGCACTCTGTGCCGCATTCGCTCTGCGAGAGCAAGTTGTTGTTCCATTTTCCGTCTGAATAGGTCCGCAGATATGGCAGCTTCCCGGCCTCACGGTGGACGCCGATGTAGGCCCGCGTTCCAGTCGCTCGGTCTAACGTGTAGAACGCCTCAGTTTTTGACTCGATCCGGGTGATCGCAGACTCCCGTGTCAAGCGCCACTTGTTGCCAGTGTGGCCAATGTGCGTGATGTGCTCGTGGGGGCTATCGCGGTGCGGCTTGTTGACGCAGTTCACGTCATATTCTTTCATCTTTAGACCTTTCTATTCCAATTTTTTAGCATCATCCTCAATGATGCGAGAAAACATATGCTAGTTGCTTTGCCATGGTTTTGCAAGCATAATTACGCATCAAAGCAATTGATGCAAAAAATGAGTGTTTTATTGAAGAGCATGGCGGAGGTGCAGGCGGGCCACCCTTTCCGCGGTAGCGTTCCAGCCATCAAGGGAGGGAACGCGTACGCCCTGCAGATGCGAGATCTCAACCCTAGCGGCGAGGTTGCGTGGGATGGGGTGGTGTGCACTGAGATCGATGCGCGCAAGCCAATCCAGTGGCTAGAACCCGGCGATGTGGTTTTTGTTGCCCGAGGTGCGCGTAACTATGCTGTGTGCCTCAAGGAAGTTCCTAAACCTACAGTCTGTTCGCCGAATTTTTTCCTAATCCGCATTAATTCGCCAGTGCTGCTGCCAGAGTTTTTGGCATGGCAGATCAACAGGGCGCCTGCGCAACGCTATTTCGCAAGCAGCGCCGAGGGCTCTGATCAACTTAGTATCCGCCGCCCGGTTCTGGAAGCTCTTCCGGTCTCTGTGCCTACTTTGGTGCAGCAGCGGCTCATCGTTTCATTGGCCGAAGCGGCCGTGCACGAGGAGCGACAACTCCAAGCCCTGATACATAACCGCCAGAAGCAGCTTGACGCTTTAGCGTTCGCGCTTGTCTCAAATAACCTTGAAATGAACTGACCGATGTCCCCCACTCCCATTCAGCAAGACTCAATTAATGCCGCCGTCTGGAACGCCTGCGATACGTTTCGTGGCACTGTAGATCCGGCTATTTACAAGGACTATGTCCTGACCATGCTCTTCTTGAAGTACATCTCCGATGTTTGGCAGGACCACTACGACCGTTACAAGGCGGAACACGGTGATCATCCGGGGTTGATCGAAGAGTTGCTGAAAAACGAACGCTTTGTACTGCCCCCCAGCGCAAACTTTTACAAGCTTCATGAGGCCCGCCACCAGCCCGGCAACGGCGAGCGCATCGACAAGGCGTTGCATGCCATCGAAGAAGCAAACCTGTCTAAACTGCGCGACGTGTTCCAGGACATCAGTTTTAACGGCGCCAAGCTGGGCGACGAAGCACAGAAGAACGACATCCTACGCCACCTGCTTGAAGACTTCGCCAAGCCAGAGCTCGATTTGCGGGAAAGCCGTGTTGGCACACTGGACGTTATTGGCAACGCTTACGAATTCCTCATCAAGAACTTTGCATCGACGAGTGGTAAGAAGGCGGGGGAGTTTTATACTCCGCCCGAAGTTTCTCAATTGATGGCTCGTTTGATGGACCCGCAGGAGGGCGACGAAATCTGCGACCCCACTTGCGGCTCTGGCTCGCTGCTGATGAAATGCGGCCAGCTGATCCGTTCACGTGCGGGCAGCCGCAAATACGCGCTCTACGGGCAGGAGGCGATCGGTAGCACCTGGGCGCTCGCCAAGATGAACATGTTCCTGCATGCGGAGGACAACCATCGCATCGAATGGGGCGACACGCTACGCAATCCCAAGCTGTTGGATGGCAACGGGCTGCTCAAACACTTCGACATCGTGGTCGCCAATCCACCGTTCTCGCTGGAGAAGTGGGGGCACGAGGCGGCAGCTGGCGACCCCTACAAACGCTTCCGTCGTGGCCTGCCGCCGCGCACGAAAGCCGACTACGCGTTCATCTTGCACATGGTCGAAACCATGAAGCCCGGCACAGGCCGTATGGCCGTGGTGGTGCCGCACGGCGTGTTGTTCCGGGGGGCAGCCGAGGGCAAGATCCGCCAGAAGCTGATTGAAGAGAACCTGCTCGACGTGGTTATCGGTCTGCCTGAAAAGCTCTTTTACGGCACCGGCATCCCCGCCGCCGTCCTTGTGCTGCGCAAGAAGAAGACAGACGACAAGGTGCTCTTCATCGACGCAAGTCGCAATTACCAGGACGGCAAGAACCAGAACGTCTTGCGCAAGCGAGACCTGGAACGCATCGAGCAGACCGTGCGTGCACGCCAGAGCGTGGATAAATACGCCTATCTGGCCAGCCCGGCCGAGATGGCGGAGAACGACTTCAACCTCAACATCCCGCGCTACGTAGACACCTTCGAGGAGGCCGAGGCCATTGACCTGAAGGCCGTGCGCGAAGAACGGCTCACACTGAAGGCCGAGTTGGCGATGCTGGAGGAAAAGATGGCCGGTTACCTGAAGGAGCTTGGTTATGAATGAGCCCACGTCGCGCGGCGAACTGGTGCTGTACGCCACCGAGGATGGGTCTGCGCAGTTTTTCCTGCGCGCCGAGGATGGCAGTGTTTGGCTTAGCCAAAGCGAAATTGCCGAGCTGTTCCAATCCTCTGTGCCTAACGTCAATATTCACATCAAAAACGTGCTGGATGAACAGGAGTTGAGCGAAGTTCGAACTGTTAAAGATGACTTAATAGTTCGAATTGAGGGCACGCGGCAGGTTCGCCGTACGGTCAAGCTCTATAACCTGGACATGATCCTTGCCATCGGCTATCGGGTGAAGTCACCGCGCGGCACGCAGTTCCGACAGTGGGCAACCACACACTTGAGGGAATATCTCGTCAAGGGCTTCGTCATGGACGACGAGCGCCTCAAGGGAGGGGAGCGCTGGGACTACTTCGACGAGCTGCTGCAGCGCATCCGGGACATACGATCCTCGGAAAAGCGCTTTTACCAGAAGGTGCGTGACCTGTTCGCCCTATCGGTGGACTACTCCGACGACGGGCAGGCCACCGGCCTCTTCTTTGCGGAGGTGCAGAACAAGATGTTTTTCGCCGTGACCGGCCAGACTGCCGCCGAGCTGATCGTGCAGCGGGCCGATCCCACGCTGCCCAACATGGCGCTTACCTCATGGAAGGGCGGACGCGTGCGCAAAGCGGACGTGACGGTGGCCAAGAACTACCTGAACGCCAAAGAGCTGGAGCAGCTCAACCGCATCGTCAGCATGTTCCTGGACTTTGCCGAGCTGCGTGCCACGCAGCGCAAGAACCTGCGCATGGCTGACTGGCGGACCTACGTGGATAGTTTCATGACCTTCAACGAGCAGGCGGTACTGCAAGGGGCGGGGCGCATGAGCCACCAAGCAATGACCACAATCGCGCACGAGCGATACGAACAGTTCGATGCTGGGCGACGCAAAACCGAGGCACTGGAGGCCGATTGCGAAGAACTGCGCGAGTTGGAGCAGGTAGAGAAACAACTTAGCAGTCGACGGAACAACGGCAAGGGAGGGAACGATGTTGCCTAAGAATTGGAAACGGGTCCCGCTGCATACCGTTGCTGAGATTCGAACGGGTGTCGCAAAAGGTAAGCAGGGTTTGGCTGACCCAGTTGAATTGCCTTATCTAAGAGTCGCGAATGTTCAAGATGGACATTTCAATCTGAATGAGGTCAAGACTATTTTGGTTGAACGCAGTGCGGTTGAGCGATATACATTGAGGTCCGGTGACGTTCTCATGACTGAGGGCGGAGATTTCGACAAACTTGGCCGCGGAGCTGTATGGAAAGCTCTGGTGGCGCCATGTCTACACCAGAACCATGTGTTTGCTGTACGCCCTCTAAAAGAGGTGCTTGACTCAACATTCTTGGCGGCTCTTTCGTCCAGTCAATATGGTAGGGCTTATTTCAAAAGCTGCGCGAAGCGAAGCACGAACCTCGCGAGTATCAACTCATCCCAGCTCAAAGAGTTCCCTGTCGTCCTCCCTCCATATCGAGAACAGCAGGAAATAGCTCGTGTGTTGGATACTTGGGAAGCTGCTATCAACTCAACCGAAAAGCTTCTTGCTAACAGTCGTAGACGGAAGCGCGACTTGATGCAAGGACTGCTGAGTGGCCATCGCAAATTTGGACTGGCTAAGTTGTCCTGGGAGCAACCTGATTTCGATGAGGTATTCGAGCGTATCACCCGCAAGAATGCTGTGGGCGATCAGAATGTGCTCACTATTTCGGGGCAGCACGGGTTGATCAGCCAACGCGAGTTTTTTAATAAAAACGTAGCCAGCGAAAATCTTCAGGGCTATACGCTATTGGAAAAGGGAGATTTCGCCTACAACAAGAGCTATTCCGCAGGTTATCCGGTTGGCGCTATCAAGCCCCTGTTGGCCTATAAGTCCGGGGTAGTCTCCAGCCTGTACATCTGTTTCCGAATCAAGGCAGACGTCGAGGCTGACGCGGACTTTTTCCGGCACTACTTTGAGGCCGGCATGCTAAACGACGCGATCACCGGCATCGCTCAGGAAGGCGCCCGCAACCATGGTTTACTTAATGTTGGTGTGAAAGACTTTTTCAAGCTCAAGCTTCGCGTGCCAGAAATCGAGAGCCAGCGGAAAATTGCAGCAGTGCTCAACACTGCGGAATCTGAAGAGCGCTGTATCGAGCAACAGCTAGCGAAGCTCAAAAAGGAAAAACGCGTTCTCATGGCCGATCTGCTCACCGGCAAGCGCCGCGTCCATCTGCTGGAAGCCACTGCGGAGCCGAAGGCCGCATGAGCGCCATCCCCCAAACCCGCGAGCAGTACAGCGCCCACTTACCGGCGCTACATTTGCTGATCAACCTGGGCTGGCGCTTCTTGCCCACGGCAGAAGCCTTGGCTCTACGTGGTAGCACGCGCGAGCTCATCCTGAAAGCCCGGTTGATTGAAGTGCTGCAAACCCGCCGCTTCGACTATAAGGGTGAGCAGTATCCGCTGTCCCCAAGCGGAATTGATCAGATCGTACGCCAAGTACATGCACTAAATTTGGCCGAGGGGCTGATGCCGGCCAACGAGCGGCTCTACCAGATGCTCACGCTGGGCGTGACCGTTACTGAGTTCATGCCGGACGGTAAAAAGCACCAGCCGACTATCGCACTTGTCGATTGGTGCGACATGGCGACTAACCGTTGGGACGTGACCGAGGAGTTGGAGGTACTCTCCACCCACGGCACGCACCACCGTATCCCCGATGTGGTGGCTTACCTGAACGGCCTGCCGCTGGCGGTAATCGAGGCCAAGCGGCCCGATGCCACGCATACAGGCAAGGCGATGGTCGACGAGGGCATCAGTCAGCAACTGCGCAACCAGCGCCCTGACGAGATTCCGCATTTGTTTGCCTACGCCCAGTTGCTGCTGGCGGTGAACCATACCGAAGGGCGCTACGGCACCACCGGTACCCCGCTGAAATTCTGGGCACGCTGGCGCGAAGAGCAGTTCAGCGATGTACAATTGAGCGAGTGGAAGAATCGGCCACTTTCACCCGGCGTCCAGGCTGCGCTCCTGACCGGTAAGCCGTCCAGATTGCAGGCCTACTTCCGCCAACTGTGGGCACAACCGCTGCTCCCCACCGACCAGGATCACCTGCTTGCCGCGTTACTGAAGCCTGAACGCTTCCTCGAGTTCCTGCGCTTGTTCGTGCTGTTCGACCGCAACGCCGGCAAAGTGGTGGCACGCTACCAGCAGTTTTTCGGCATTCGTGCGCTGATGGAACGCATCAACCTGCGCAAACCCGACGGGGGACGCGAAGGTGGCGTGGTGTGGCACACAACAGGGTCTGGGAAGAGCTTCACCATGGTCTTCCTCACCAAGGCGCTGGTCCTGCATCAGAACACGCAGGCTTGTCGCGTGGTCGTGGTGACGGACCGGTTGGACCTTGAAGACCAGCTGGCGCGTAACTTCATGAACAGTGGTGCCTTCGGCTCGGCCGTCGCCACCAAAAAGGACGGCGAAAGGGCCAAGGTCGGTTCAGGCCGCGACCTAGCCAAGCGCATCGGTCAAGGGACCGAACGAATTGTCTTCACATTGATCCACAAGTTCGCCACTGCATCCAAACTGCCGGAGTGCTACAACCCCTCAAGCGACATGATCGTGCTGGTGGACGAAGGCCACCGCAGCCATGGCGGCGAGACGCACGAGCGCATGCGCAAGGCATTGCCGTGCGCCGCCTACGTCGCTTTTACAGGCACGCCGTTGCTGAAGAACGAGAAGACGGCCAACAAGTTCGGCCCTATTGTCCATGCCTACACGATGCAGCGTGCGGTCGAGGACGGTACGGTTACGCCCCTGCTGTATGAAGAGCGCAAGCCCGAGTTGATCATTAACGAGGACGCGGTCAATCGCTGGTTCGACCGCATTACGGCGGGCCTGAGCCCGGAGCAGGCGTCTGACCTCAAGCGCAAATTCGCTAACAAGCAGGTGGTGTATGGGGCGGCCAATCGCATCGAGCTTATTGCCTGGGACATCGCCCAGCACTTCAGCGAGAACATCAAGAAGCTAGGTCTGGGGCTAAAGGGCCAGGTTGCCACCGCCAGCAAGCTGGAAGCTATCCGCTACAAGCAGTACCTGGATGATACCGGCTTGGTGAGCAGTGCCGTCATCATCTCCGCTCCTGACAGCCGCGAAGGCAACACCGAGGTGGACGAGAGCAAGCTTCCTGAGGTGCAGAAGTGGTGGAACAACAATGTGGGCAAGAATGCCGAAACTTACGAGGATCAGGTGCTGCAGGACTTCGGCAGCGATGGCGACCCTGACCTGCTCATCGTGGTGGACCGGCTGTTGACCGGTTTTGACGAGCCGCGCAACGCTGTGCTTTACATCGACAAGCCGTTGAAGGAGCACAACCTGATCCAGGCCATCGCTCGGGTAAACCGCTTGCACGAGGCGAAGCGCTACGGTGTGCTGGTGGATTACCGGGGCATCCTCGAGGAGTTGGACACGGCGGTGCGCGCATACCAAGACCTGGAGACTCGCACGCAGGGTGGCTACGAGCTGGCCGACATCGAAGGCTTGTACCAGAGGATCAGCACCGAGTACAAGCGGTTGCCCAGTCTGCACGATGTCCTATGGGCGATTTTTGCGGAGGTAAAGAACAAACAGGACCTGGAGCAGTATCGCCAGGTCCTGATACCGCGCTACGTCGAAGACGAGGATGGCCAGACTTATGACACGCGCCAGAAGGTGCGCGACGAGTTCTACAGCGCATTGACGGCGTTTGGCTTGTGCCTGCAGACTGCTCTGTCATCCCGCAGCTTCTTCGAGGACCACAGCTTTTCCGAAGCCGACCTGCAGCGCTACAAGGAGGACCTGCGCTTCTTTACCGGCCTGAGGAAAATCGCCAGGCAGGATGCGCTTGAAACGGTGGACTACAGCGTCTATGAGGAGCAGATTCGGCGCTTGGTGGACAAGCAGGTGATCGGCAACCAGGTGCGGGAGCCCGAAGGCGTCTACGTGGTTCATCAGCTAGTTCAGCAGAAAGCCACCGAGGAGTGGAGCGAGGAGAAGACGCGTAACGAGACGGACATGATCCGTACGCGTTTAAAAAAGACCATCGAGCAGGACCTGGCTGACGATCCCTATGCACAGAAAGTGTTTGCCGAGTTGCTGAAGCAGGCGATCGCGGAAGCCGAGGCCATGTTCGACCATCCGGTCAAGCAATACGCCTTGTTCAAGAAGTTCGAAGAGCAGGTCCAGACGCGAGACACCGGAGGATTGCCCGAGGAGCTGGGAGACAACAAGCATGTGCGCGCCTATTTTGGGATCTGCCGTATGGTGCTTGGCGAAGAGGTATTTGAACAGGCTGACCATGCCGCGCTGATCGAACAGGCCAGGGAGATCGACGACATTGTCCAGCGGGCCGTGGCCGAGCATTCGCTCAGCCCGCAGGACATTGAGGCTGCCATTCGCAAGGCGCTGTTGCCCAAGCTGTTTGGATTGATGGGGCTCGATAAGGCCAAAGAGGCGATCGACCAGGTGATTCAGGTCACTCGGGTAGGACTGTCGCGCGGAGGTCAATGAGGTGGCCGAGTATTCCGTCGTCTATGGCGACGAGCGCATCAGTTTTTCGGTGCGCTTCATATCCCGATTGCGAAAGCGCGTCTCGATTCACGTGATGCCGGATGGCGGGGTGCAGGTCGATGCACCGGAAGGTGTCGCGATCTCCGAAGTCAAGCAGGCCGTTCACCAGCGTGCGCGCTGGATATGGCAGCAACTGCAGGCACAGCATGAGCGCAAGCGTTATGTGCTTCCCAGGGAGTACGTCAGCGGCGAGACGCACTTCTATTTGGGGCGGCGCCACATGCTGAAAATCCAGCCTGCGCAAGGAAGCCAATGCACTGGAGTCCGCTTGTGGCGCGGCCGTTTGGAAGTCACCATCGCCAAGCCTGACCCGCAAGCCGTGCGTCGGCTTCTCGACGCTTGGTATCGGGAGCGTGCCGGCGAAGTGTTTGCACGCGTAATGGGGGATTTGTCAAAACGCATGCGCCTGCGCCACGCGCCGCCTTTGCGCTTGCTGTCGATGAGAACTCAGTGGGGGAGCTGTTCACCGAAAGGGGAGGTTCTGCTGAACCCACATCTGGTGAAAGCCCCAAGAGCGTGCATTGAGTACGTAGTCGCCCACGAGTTGTGTCACCTTAAAGAGCACAACCATAGCGAGCGCTTTTATCGGCTGCTGGGAACTGTGTTGACCGACTGGGCCACACGTAAATCTGAGCTCGACGACTTGGCGGAGTTGTTGCTCAATCGATGACCGACTCGGCCGATGTCATCCGCTGACTCGGAGCGCATCGCAAACAAGCTCAGAGGGAGAGGTGGAATGTTGAGATGCGGTGAAACATCTCGATGCGACGAATTCGTCCCGACTCGAATCGACGAACCTCTCCGATTGCGCATGAGCGCTAAGGTCAGGGCTGAGCATCATCGGTCAGATACCAACAAAGTACCAACAGTTTCAGTGCGTGGCTGAGACGTTCCGATCTGTTGTTAATTGTTCGTTCGACTATGAGCGTCCCCAGGGCCGTAAGTGAGGCCCGAGCATGAGATTGTTCAGCATCAAAGATATCGCCGTTTCAGGTACGTACCATTGATTTTTGGAACGTACTAAAAACAGATATCACAGGTGAATGGCTCTGCTTAGGAAGCTCTAATGAATCTCAAGGATCTGCTACAGGGGGCGTCCGGCTTGAGCGAGGCGAATCGCCCCATTCGTGTACGACTATACCAACAGAAGGATGTGCTCGACGACGCCCTGCTGGTCAAGCGAGTCACAGGCAGCGAAGCCCTGTGCGGCGGGCTGGAATATCGGCTTCTATGTGTATCGGGGAGCGCAGACCTCCCCTTGAAGGAGCTCATCGCCTTACCCCTCGAGCTGCAGTTCGTAACGGACAGCGGCAACATGCGCGCGGTGTGCGGCATTGTCGCGCAAGCGGCTGCCGGCCAGAGCGATGGTGGCCTGGCGACCTATGAACTGGTGCTGCGCGATGCACTGGCGCTGATGGAGCAGCGCACCAGTACCCGGGTCTTCCGCAACATGAACGAACTGGACATTACTCAGGTCATTGTGGACGAGTGGCGCCAGAAAAACCCGGTGCTGGCCAGGGCATTCGACGTGGACTGGTCGCATCTGAAAGGCAGCTTCCCGGCCCGCGAATTCACCATGCAGCACAACGAGTCCGATGCCGACTTCTTGCGCCGCTTGTGGAAACGACGCGGTATTGCCTGGTTCACGCGCCCAGGGTTCGCCAGCGAATCACAGGGTGAGGACATGCCGGCACACACCTTGGTGCTGTTCAACGACGGATTCACGCTGCCGCAAAATGCCTCCGGCGTGGTGCGCTACCACCGGGACGACGGTACCGAGCAAAGCGATACCATCTTCGCGTGGAGTCCGGTACGCAAGCTCGTCCCAGGCAATCTCAACCGTCTCAGCTGGGACTACCTGCAGGGCCGGCCGATGACCGCCAATACGCCGTCATGTATCGACCAGGGCGCGACCGGTAACCGTTTCGCGCTCGGTCTCGATGACTACCTGATCGACGTGCCGCATGCTGGGGAGGACGGCGACGATTACCGCGAGCTTGGCGAACTGCGCATGAAGCACCATGAGTACGAATCCAAGTGCTTTTATGGCGAAGGAAGTGTGCGCGCGCTTTGTATCGGGGAATGGATCGCCTTGAGCGGCCATCCGGATATCGACACCCACTCGCCGCAGGAACGGGAGTTTGTCATCACGCGCCTGGAGGTCGATGCGGAGAACAACCTGCCGAAGGCACTCGACGATCGGATACAGCGCCTGTTTGCGCTCAACCGGTGGCATGAAGCTCAATTCGACAGCGCTCTGCGCCAGGCGAGCGATCAACGCGGCATGCGCTACACGAACCGCTTTGCCTGCGTTCGCCGCAGCGTTCCGATCGTGCCGGCATTCGATCCGCGTACCGATCTGCCGCGTCCGCAGCTGCAAAGTGCAATCGTCGTCGGCCCTCCCGGCGAAGAAGTGCATTGCGATGAATACGGCCGGGTCAAGGTACGCTTTCCCGGCACCAGGGTCGAAGACCACGAGCATGCGCAAGGTGCCGGTGCCAGCGGCAGTGACCGGGATTCCGCCTGGATACGGGTTGCTAGCACCTGGGCCAGCAATCAATGGGGAACGATCACGCTGCCGCGCGTAGGCGATGAAGTCCTGGTCGGCTTCCTCGGCGGCGATCCGGACAAGCCGATCATCGTCGGCCAAGTCTATGGGCGCATGGCGCCGCCGCCAGCGTTCAGTCATGCCGGAGCGCTGCCTGGAAACCGATACGTGGCCGGCATTAAGAGCAAGGAGGTCGGCGGCAACCGCTACAACCAGTTGCGGTTGGATGACACGGCGGGCCAGATCAACGCACAGCTGTCGTCCCAGCACGGTCACAGCGAGTTGAACCTGGGGTGGCTAACCCACCCGCGCAAGGACGGCAAGGGCGAGGCGCGTGGCGAAGGCGCGGAGCTGCGCAGCGACCATGCCGTCGCGCTCCGGGGCGCGCAAGGCGTCTTGATCAGCGCCGCGGAACGCCAGAGTGCGAGTGGAAAACAACTGGATCGAAGCGAGCTTCTCGGCCTGGCCGAGACCTTGCAGGGACTGCAGAAGCAACTGGCTGAACTGGCGTCGACGCATCATGCGGACAGTACCGACTACAGGGAGCTCGAACAACTGATCGGCTACCTGAAGCAGTGGGAAGCCGGCAGCAATACCGAAAAGGATGGCGCCGGCGGCCAGCCCGTGGTGGCGCTGTCCGCGCCGGCCGGCGTCGCCATGACCAGCCAGGACAACATTGCGATCGGCGCACAGACGCATATCGATGTGCTCAGCATCGGCAATACCCAGCTGTCGGTCGGCAGGAAACTGCTGGCGCGTGTTTCGGAAAGCATTAGCCTGTTTGCACACCGACTCGGTATCAAGCTGATTGCCGCCAGCGGCAAGCTCGAATTGCAGACGCACGGCGACGATATCGAGGTCACTTCCTCCAAACGCATCGTCTTGACTGCCACCGACGAGATCGTGCTGCAGGCGCCCAAGATCCGCTTCGTGGCGCAGGGGGCGCAGGTGGATATCGGCGGCGGCGTCATCACTCAGCAGAGCAGCGGCGAACACACCATCAAATCGTCGAAATTCGCGCATGTCGGACCAGGAGGCGGCAGCCCGGCCGTCGTGACGCCGCCGAAGAGCGAAGCGCAGCACGACCAGCAGACCGTCCTGCGCTGGATCGGGACCGATGAGCCGATGAAGAACCAGCGCTATCGCATCACCACCGAAGACGGCCGCAGCTTCGAGGGGCGGACAGATGCGGACGGGCTGACCGAGCGTTTTAGTAGCGCCATTTCGTTTGGACGCTACAGCATCGAGGTACTGGACGACTGATACATGATAGGGAGCATGTGATGACGACTGCCGAACATCCTTTGCCTGCGCAACATCATGCCGGCGCCGCCCGCAAAGCCGAAGGGTTTGCGACACCGAAGCAGGACAAGAAGCCGCAGTGTGCGCGGATGCTGCCGAAGCGGGTGCTGCCGGTGATTTTTCTGCCGGGCATCATGGGATCGAACTTGCGGATGAGCGCTGAGCGGCAGAAAGAGTTGAAGCAGAGCGACAATATTGCATGGCGTCCGGATGCGCTTGGGGCGTCGAACATCAGCAAGAATGCGAAGAGCCCGCCGCGTGAACGGCAACTGCGACTGAATCCGCTGCAAACTACGGTCGATATCTACGATCCTACCGGGCCGTCTGACGTCACGGGCGATGGACGGCATGGCAATGTGACCTTGGGGGAGAACTTGAATTCTCCTCTGCTGGCGAACGACCCGCCGACGATGCCGAACGGGCGTACCGCAGTCCAAAAGGCGCGGGCGCGCGGCTGGGGTGAAGTATTTTTCAAGAGTTATGGCGTTTTGCTGCAGCACTTGGAATCCCGCCTGAACAACACGTTCGCCAACGGCAAAATGCGGTCCGAGTGGAGCGATGTCGTTGGCGTCGATCCGCATGCGTGGAGCGCGGACCCGAAGCTACCCCAGCAAGCCATAACCGAGCAGGATCTCAAGAAGGCAGTCACCGGCTGCTGGTTTCCTGTGTACGCGTTCGGCTATAACTGGCTGCAGTCGAATGGTGACAGCGCGCAAATTGTCGCCGCGCGAATCAATCAGGTCATCGACGATCTGAACGGATCCGGCTATGAGTGCAACCAGGTGATCGTCGTGACCCATTCCATGGGCGGACTGGTCGGCCGGGCGCTGGTTCATCCCAAGATTGGTAACCTTCAGAACAAGGTGTTGGGCATCATCCATGGCGTAATGCCGGCTATCGGCGCGCCGGCGGCCTACAAGCGCATGCGGGCGGGATTCGAGGATCCCGGGCTGATGCACACCAGTCTCAGCCTCATCGAAGCTGGCGTTGTTGCGAAGGTGCTCGGCAATTATGGTGACGAGGTGACCGCAGTGCTGGCGAATGCGCCGGGCGGGCTGGAATTACTACCAACCGAATCCTACGGCAATGGTTGGCTGCGTGTGCGGCACAACGGGCTCGACCTGGAATCGTGGCCGAAACAGGGAGATCCCTACAAGGAAGTCTACAAGGTACGCGGGAAATGGTTTGCGCTGTTCCGGGAAGACTGGATCAATCCTTCCAACTATCCCGAGAATAAGGGAGGGGGTACGTTCAAACGGACATGTGAATATCTCGACATGGTCCAAGGTTTTCATCGGCAGATCGCCGGCACATATCACCCCAGCAGTTATGCGCACTACGGTGCCGATCCTCGGCAGCAGAGCTTCGGCGAAGTTGTCTGGGAAATTGGCAAGAACTGTGCCGATCCTGGCGGATGGCAGGACTGGCCTATTATCAGCGATACCAAACAAGGGAAACTGGAACTGGTCCGTTGGGATGTCAACTACCATGGCAAGACATTTGCAGAGAGCCCCGCCATCCCCAGTCCTAATCTCGGCAAGGCTTTTGCGACACCGATTTCAAACCCAGGTGGCAATAAATCGATTCACGCGACGATTCTTCCACCAAGCGCACCTGGCGATCAGACGGTGCCTATGGCCTCGGCTGACCATCAACTCCAAAGCGGTATGTTCAAGGGAATTTTCCGTCAAACCGGTTATGAACACCAGTCCAGTTATAAGGACCCTTTAGCCATCGCTTCAACCTTGTACAGCATCGTGCGCATCGCCCAGCAGGCAAGCTGGAAATGCTGAAAGGATTACCCATGCACGTAGCCGCCTTCAAACGCGTTTACCTTGTTGCTCTCACGACCACGCTGGTGCTGCTTACAGCCTTTGACCGCCATCCCAGACAATGGAAGACCCCGAACATGACCACACTCACGCCCCGTCTGCAACCGATGTTCGAGAAAACCAAGGCGGTCTGCTTCGGCCGCTTCATGGTCGATGTGCCGGCATCGGCCACCGTCGCATGGGGCGGTACCGATGTGCCGCTGGGCGTGACCATTTACCGTGACGGCGTGGATGAGGTAAAGGCCTTGGCGCAGAAGTTCATCGTCGAGCTCAACAGCAAAAAGGCCATCAACCATGATGATGTCCCCTTGCTGCTATCAGTAGAAGATATGGTCGAGCCTGAAGGTAAGATCGTGACCGGTTATGAAAGTTTTCAATCCATCAACGGGCTTAAAATTAATGGTTACTTCAAGCTGAACAGCGACGGCGTTATTATCGATGCACGGCCTTTAAGAGACAGCAGGGATGGAACAATAGCAGACATAAAAAGTATTGCACGCCGCCTGCGCCAGCGTCCCGAAAGCGAAATCCCCACCGAGCCCGGCAACTGCGTCGAACACTTTTTTTTAGCAGATAAGCAAAATCCAGCACAGGATGATCTTATGGAGCACATCCGTATTGGCTTTCGTTTGAAAGAGTTCCCCGACGCGCATTTCTCAATTTATGTCGCACCATCAAATCCTCACGACCCTGAGGGCGACTCACTCCAAACCCAGTGGAAGCGTATCAAGGAAGACCCAGCCACGCCCGAAGAGAAAGCAGCGATCGCCAAAATTGAATTTTTCCGCGAAAGCCCGCGCCAGATACATGATTGGAAAACCGGCTACGAGGTCCTCGTGCGTAATCCCGACGAAGAACACGTCCATTCGTATCACGACTTCCAGGCTAAGTTCACGGGCGTTCCCCGTGACCCGTTCAGACCGTACGCCGACATCCAATTCCAAACCGGCGTCGGCGACAATGCCGCCGGTTCCACCAAGGCCAGCCTGACCGACGAAGAAGCCATCGCAGTCTGGGACAAAATCACCAGCACCATTCGCGTGCGCCCGACCCGCGCCATGTCCGCCAAATCCGCCGACGCCGGCCCGCGCCTGCCGCTGGGCGAACTCGCCGCAACCGGGCGCACCTGCCCGCAGACCGGCTGGTGGGAGCACGATGAGCCAGGGCCAGCTGGCGACAGCCGGCGTCAACACATCCGGGCCGGCGACCGTATGCCGCATGTGGTCACGGTTGGTGAGCCGTCGATCTGGCAAAAACTCAAGGGGGAACGGCCGTCCTACCGAACGGCGACGGTCTGGAAACTGCTCAGCTACGATGATGCGCCTTCTCTTGCAGAAATGACGGCGCAGCCAACAGTAATCGCGCAAGTCTCTCCCCCTGATGACCTTCCAAAAGACGCTACCGATACCAGGCACGAAGGTGGCCGTGGCGATGGGAACCCGCCCGATAAGAAAGGCTGAACGATGCCCAATGTGATTCGATTAGGTGACGCAACGTCTCATGGTGGCAAGGTCGAAAGTGTAAGCGCCACGTATTTTACGGTCGACGGAATACCGGTCGCCTGCGTCGGTGACGCATGCAGTTGTCCCATCAAGGGGCATGACAAATGCACGATTGCCGAAGGCGATCCGAGTCACGTTATCAACGGCGTTGCTGTTGCCTACGATGGGCACAAGACGACTTGTGGAGCAAGCTTGATAGCGTCTATCGGAAACTTCAGCGGGCAATGACCCGGCACTCTAATATCTCAGGCGCATGTGCCGAACTATATTGAACGACTGGCCGCGCGTAAATCTGAGCTTGACGACTTGGCGGAGTCGCTGCTCAATCGATGACTGACTCGGACGAGGTCATCCGGTGACTCGGAGCGCATCGCAGACAAGCGAAAGCGGGGGCGTGCCCCCGTTCCCCCATTAAGTTGGGTACACACATTACGCACGTAACGTGCGAACGAAAAAGTGGCCATAACTCTTTGATTCACCGAGCTATTTGGTGTTCACACTTTGCTGGTCGCAGTACCGCTGGAGAATCCAAAACTCGAAAAGCGCCGTGTAATCAGTCGCTTGGCTGTTCACATTCATATACATGCGCCGCACAGCCGTCGCGATTCATGGTGCCCAGTTGAAGAACCAACTGAGCAAGAAAAAAGGCCGCGCAACGCGCGGCCTCATCCTCCGGCTGGCTTGCCAAGACCTTTTCTAGATACCGATGACTTCGGCAAGCAACTGCTGGTTCGCGTCTACGATGCCAATCCGCTGATTGTCGATCTTCGCCTGGGACGCGATACCGTACAAAGTCAGCGCCTTCAGCAGAACCATATCCATCGTCGTGCCGTTCAGTTCCGCGAGTTTGTGGAGCTTCTCGTTCAGCACCGGCGAAACCTCCAATGTCATGCTTACCAAGTTGCTCATTTCTGGCCACCTCCGCGCATGTTCGAGTGTCTAATTATAGAGCGACGTTCGCTGTCACAGGCACGGTTCGCGCCTGCAGTTGTGTGAGTCCAAAATGACATGCGGGCTTATCTGGACCAGTTTCTGCTGAGTTGGCGTCAATACTATTGACCGTCAATAGTCAAGCTCGTGCGGTTTGATGCAACGAAAAGACTGTTGAGGTTAAGCTTGCTGCGACGGGGCGTCACCGCCAAACTGCTAGTAAATTGTCAACCTTCAATTGCACAGTCCGATGTCTTCCACTGAAAGAAACACCGTTACCATGCATGAAACCGGTTATGTCCGGCAAAGTCAGCTCGTCGGTAAGAAAGGGGCGCCCGGCATCATTCCGTTCTCGCCCGCGACCCTTTGGCGTAAAGTCGCGGCGGGACAGTTTCCGGCCCCGGTCAAGCTGTCTGCTGGCGTTACTGCCTGGCGCGTCGAAGATGTGCGCGCCTGGCTGGATACGCCGCGTTGATCAGGCGCTCCGTAACGGTACCACGTTGGCGCCGAGCCGCAGCTTGTCGAGATAGTCGGCCCATCGCTGCATCATCTCCCGACGGGCGGCCAAGTGAGTAGTCCGGTTATAGGCGCGCCCATTTGCGTCCTTGACCGCATGTGCCAGCTGATGCTCGATCAGGTCTACACGTTCGCCAAGCTCTTCATCCAGTAGCGTGCGTGCCATTGCCCGAAAACCGTGCCCCGTCATCACCTCGCCCTCGTAGCCCAACGAGCGCAGCGCGGCATTGATCGTGTTTTCGCTCATTGGGCGCCCGTCATGGCGAATACTGGGGAAGACGTATTGCCGGCCACCAGTAACCGCGCGCATGTCACGCAGGATGCCGACCGCCTGCAAGGCCAGTGGCACGATATGATCGTTCTGCATTTTCATTTTCTCGGCCGGAATGCGCCACTCGGCGGCCTCCAGATTGACTTCCGACCATTCCGCGTGACGCAGCATGTGAGGGCGGACGAACACCAGCGGCGCCAGTTTGAGCCCCGCCCGGCAATATGGATGGCCCTGGTAGCCGTGAATCGCCCGGAGCAGTGAGCCAACTTCGACCGGTTTCGTAACCGCAGCGAAATGCCCCTCGTTGCGCTGCTGGAGTTGTGCCGCAATACCTGTAGTGGGGTCACGCTCGACGAGTTCTTTGACCATCGCCAGCTCGAAAACCTTGCTGATATAAGCAAGGACACGGCGCATCGAATCGATAATGCCGCGTGCCTGCATCCGCTGCATGACATCCAAGATGTCGGGCGGGCGCACGCTGTTGACCGGTACATTGCCGATGAGCGGAAAGACATCGCGTTCGAACCAGCTGACGACGCGCTGTTGCGTTGCCGCGCCGCGTGTACTTTCCGACGTCGCTAGCCATTCGCGGGCGACCACTTCGAACAGTGCGCCTGCTGCCCGCATGGCCTGCTTCGCCGCTTCCTGCTTTTCCGCGCCTGGGTCCTTGCCCGCAGCCAGCAGCTCGCGAGCCCGGTCTCGCGTCTTGCGGGCGGCAGCCAGTGGGACGGCAGGGTAGACGCCAATGGCGAGTGTCTTCTGTTTGCCGGCAAAATGATAGTTCAACCGCCAATACTTGCCGACTGCGTTGACCAGAAGATACATCCCGCCGCCGTCACTGTGCTTGTCGCCGGCTTTTGCGCCGCTCCACTTTGCCTGCCGAATGAACGTGTCTGTCAGTGCCATCTCGTCCGCCCTGTTGGTATGTGTTTGACGTCGACATGAAGGTACCAACAAAAGTACCAACAATATTTTGAGATGATCGGACTCAGGATGGTTCCTGATGAGATTGGCGTTTTGCGCTGCCTCAGAGGGTGAGGCTGAATGCTGAGATGCGGTGAAACATCCCGATTTGAAAGGTTGGTCCCCCCGACTGGAATCGAACCAGTATCCCACGCTTAGGAGGCATGTGCACTATCCATTGTGCTACGGGGAGGACGCACGTGACGCCACTGGCGGCACGACAAGCAGGGCAAGCCTGCGGT
>Ga0213836_100983_pt1 | contig 19169 bp, 21 predicted proteins | sample SWPATP03_FD_160578 | JGI IMG/M metagenome (GOLD analysis project Ga0213836, IMG submission 160578) | Coastal seawater microbial communities from Marineland, Florida, United States - SWPA TP0 #3 | ecosystem: Environmental > Aquatic > Marine > Coastal | place: USA: Florida | collected 2016-08-05
GCGCCAGACAGCCGACCCGCCCGGGTCCTCGCCCCCGGGTCCTCGCCATGGCCCCGCATCGCCATGGCCCCGCATCGGCGCGCCCGGCGACAGTGTCGCCCGAAAGGACCGGAGCCCGGCCCTGCCGGCTGCCATCTGCCGCGCGCATCGGCCGACCGTCCCCGCGAGGGCCGGACCCAACCCACTGCCCGTCTGACGACAGGCCGCCCGGGGCGCCGTGCGCCGCGCCCTTCGGTCAGGCCGCAGCGCCGGTGCGGGCGGCGCTGCGGGGGCGCCGGCTGCGGCGGCGAGGGGTGGTGGGCTTGCCCGCCGCGGGGCCGCGGCCCGGGCGCGGCGCCTCGGCCACCGCGACGGGTGCCGCGCCGCCGATCACCGGCACCGGCTGCTTCATCGCCTTCTCGATGGCGCGCAGCTCGCCCAGCTCGGCCGGCGCGCAGAAGGCCACGGCGCGGCCATGCGCCCCGGCCCGCGCGGTGCGGCCGATCCGGTGGACATAGTTCTCCGGCACGTTCGGCAGGTCGTAGTTGTAGACATGCCGCACCAGCGGGATGTCGAGGCCGCGCGCCGCCACATCGGTCGCCACCAGCACCTTCACCTGGCCCCCGCGAAACGCCGCCAGCGCCCGCTCGCGCTGCCCCTGGCTCTTGTTGCCGTGGATCGAAGCGGTGGCGAAGCCCCAGCTGTCCAGCAGCTTCATCAGCTTTTCCGACCCGTGCTTGGTGCGGCAGAAGACCAGCGCCGCCTCGCCCGGATGCTCGCCCAGATAGCTCTCCAGCAGCTTCGCCTTGTCGCCCTGGTTGACGAAATGCACCCCCTGCTCGATCCGCTCCACCGGCTTGCCGGGGGCGGCGACCTGCACGCGCACGGGGCGGGTGAGATAGGCGGCGGCAAGCTCCTCCATCTCCTTCGGCATGGTCGCCGAGAAGAGGAGCGTCTGCCGCGCGTCGGGCAGGTGGCGCACGATCCGGCGCAGCGCATGGATGAAGCCCATGTCGAGCATCTGGTCGGCCTCGTCCAGCACCAGGTGCCGGGTCTCGGCCAGGCTCAGCGCCCGGCGTTCCAGCAGGTCGATCAGCCGGCCCGGGGTGGCCACCAGGATGTCGGTGCCGCGCGCGAGCCGCTGCGCCTGACCGTTCAGCCCGGCGCCGCCGACGACGATCTGGACCTTCAGCGGGGTGCCGCGGGTGAGGTCGCCGAGCGAGCCGGCGATCTGGTTCACCAGCTCGCGGGTGGGGGCGAGGATGAGCGCGCGCACGCTTTTCGGCGCGGGCCGTCGCCCGCCTGCGAGCCCCTGCACCAGCGGCAGCCCGAAGGCGAGCGTCTTGCCCGTGCCGGTCTGGGCGAGGCCCATGAGGTCGCGTCCCGCCAGCACCGGCGGGATCGCCTCGGCCTGGATCGGGGTGGGCGCGGTGAAGCCGAGGCCTGCGAGGGTCTGAAGCAGGCCCGAGGAGAGGCCGAGGCCGGAAAAATCAGTCAAATCTTGTCCTTTCGGCGGGCCATGCCCGCGCGGGAGCCCCCGTCGCCGGGGGCAGTTGCAGGTGGAGCGCGCCGACATCGGCGCGCGTGCCCCCGTGCGTGAGTGTGGGAACGGTCGGATGGGGGGCGCCGCTGCGCCCCGACCCCGCCGTGTCGCGCGTCTGCGCGGGCTGTTCACGCGACAGCGCGACGGGTCAGGCCGAGAGATGCGGGCGGTGACCCCGAAAGTCAAGGGTCCTGACCGCGGTCCCTCCGCACAGACGCCCCGCGCGCCGCCGGCGCCCCCGGTCGACGGCCCCGGGCGTCCGCGCCCCCCCGCGCGGAGAGGCGCGTCAGCCCGCCTCGGGAGCCAGGCGCGCCCGCAGCCCGTCCAGCGCGGCGAGGGACGCCGCATCCCACGGCGCGCTGCGGGCGCGGAACAGGGTCGCCTCGCTCGCATGCACCGGCGGGCCGGACAGCACCTTGAGGTGATTGGCCCGCAGCGTCGCGCCGGTCGAGGTGATGTCGGCCACCGCCTCGGCGGTGCCGTTGGCCACCGTGCCCTCGGTCGCGCCCTGGCTGTCCACCAGCTGGTAATCCGCCACGCCATGGGCGCGCAGATGCTCGCGCACCAGCCGGTGATACTTGGTCGCGATGCGCAGCCGGTGGCCATGCGCGCGCCGGAACTGCGCCGCCACCGCGTCGAGGTCGTCCAGCGTCTCGACATCGACCCAGGCCACCGGCACCGCGATCACCAGATCGGCGTGGCCAAAGCCCATCGGCGCCAGCGCCTCGACCTGCTCATGCCAGTCCGCCAGCCCCTCGCGCACGAGGTCCGAGCCGGTGACCCCCAGATGGATCCGCCCCGCCGCCAGCTCGCGCGGGATCTCGCCGGCCGACAGGAGCCGCAGCGCCACGCCCTCGGCGCCCTCGACCGCGCCGGCGTATTGCCGCGCATCCCCGGTCCGGCGCAGCCGCACCCCGCGCGCCGCGAACCAGTCAAAGGTCTGCTCCATCAGCCGGCCCTTGGACGGGACCCCGAGCCTCAGCATGCCCCGCCCCCCAGCCGCGCCGTCAGGCCGGGGCGCACCACGCCGCCCACCGCCGGGATGGCCCGGCCCCGGCCCAGAACCGCCGTCAGCGCGTCATAGCGCCCGCCCGAGGCGACCGGGGGCATGCCGCCCGGCGCGAGGAAGCCGAAGACGAAGCCGTCGTAGTACTCCAGCGTGGTGCGCCCGAAGGCCGCCTCGAAGGCCAGCCCCTCCACCGCCACGCCGCGCCCGGCCAGCGCCGCGAGCCGGGCCGCGAAGCGCTCCGCCGCCGGGGCGAGGGCGGGCAGGGCGGCGGCGAGGGGCCGCAGCGCCTCGGCCGCCCGCGGCGCGGGGACCGCGAGCGACAGGAGCGCCTCCAGCGCCGCCACCTCGGCCGCAGGGATCGGCGGCTCGGCGGCATCGGCCGCGAGCGCGGCGATGCGGGCGGCGATCTCGTCCGCGCCGCGCTTGCCGGTCACCGGGCCGGCCGCCGCGATCAGCGCCTCGGCCGGCTGCGCCGCCAGCGCCGCGAGCCAGGCCGCGCGGCCCGGATCGGGCGCGGCCCGCCCGCCGAAGCGGTCCAGCAGCGCCCGGAACCGCCCCGGCCGCCAGATGTGACGCATCAGCGCGGCCTTGCGCGCCGGGCTGGCCGTCAGCCCCGCCACCGCCGCCTTCAGAAGCCCGATGTCCCCGATCACGGGCTGGAGCGCCAGCGGCGCCAGCGCCTCGGCGAAGAGCGCAAAGACCTCGGCATCGGCCGCGGCCGGGTCGGCGCCGTCGAAGAGCTCGAAGCCCACCTGCAGATACTCGCTCGCCCGCGGCCCGCGATGCTCCTGCCGGCGAAAGACCGGACCCATGTAGGTATAGCGCGCGGGCTCCGCACCTTCGGCCATGTGCCGCTCCACCACCGGGACGGTGAAGTCGGGGCGCAGCATCATCTCGCCGCGCAGCGGGTCGGCGGTGACATAGGCGCGGGCACGGATGTCCTCGCCATAGAGGTCGAGCAGCGTCCCGGCCGGCTGCAGGATGTCGGCCTCGACCGGATGGGCGCCGCGGGCGCGGAACCAGGCGAAGAGCCGCTCGGCCTCGGCCCGCTCGGCGGCACGGTCGCTGTGCGGGGCGCTCATCGCCCGAGGATGCGGCGCACCGCGGCCACGAGCTCGGCGCGCGGGACCTCGGTCTGGGCCGGCTGCGCCTTCCATTCCTCGAGGCTCGCCTCGGCCGCGATCTTCGCCCCCAGCACGAGGTCCTTGAGCTGCACCACCCCGCGCGCGGCCTCCTCCGTCCCCTGGATCACCGCCACCGGGGCGGCGCGCTTGTCGGCGTATTTCAGCTGGTTGCCGAAGTTCCTGGGGTTGCCGAGATAGACCTCGGCGCGGATGCCCGCGGCGCGCAGCTCGGCCGCCATGGCGAAGTATTCGGCCATGCGGGCGCGGTCCATCACCGTCACCACCACCGGCCCCTTGCTGTGTCCCTTGAGCCGCCCCTTGGCGCGCAGCGCCGCCAGGAGCCGGTCCACCCCCACCGAGACACCCGTCGCGGGAACCGCCTGCCCGGTGAACCGCCGCACCAGGTCGTCATACCGCCCGCCGCCGGCGACCGAGCCGAACTGCCGAGGCCGGCCCTTCTCGTCGAGGATCTCGAAGGTCAGCTCGGCCTCGAACACCGGCCCGGTGTAATAGCCCAGCCCCCGCACGACGGAGGGGTCGAGCACGATCCGGTCGGCGCCATAGCCCTGCGCGTCGAGCAGCGCGGCGATGGTCTCCAGCTCCTCCACCCCATCGCGGCCCAGCGCCGACTCCCCCACCAGCGCGCGCAGCCGCGCACAGGTCTCGGCCCCGGTGGCGCCGCGCGCGGCAAGAAAGCCCATGACCACCTCGGCCTGCCCGTCCGACAGCCCGGCGCCCTTCGTGAAGTCCCCGCTCTCGTCCTTGCGCCCCGCCCCCAGCAGGGCCCGCACGCCCGCCTCGCCCAGCCGGTCGAGCTTGTCGATGGCGCGCAGCACGATGCCGCGCTCCTCGGCCCATCGGTCGGGGTCGGCCGGGTCCAGCACGCCCGCGGCCTCCATCACCCCGTTCAGGACCTTGCGGTTGTTCACCCGCACGATGTAGTCGCCGCGAGGGATCCCCACCGCCTCCAGCACATCCGCCAGCATGGCGCAGATCTCGGCGTCGGCGGCGACGGAGGCCGCGCCCACGGTGTCGGCATCGCACTGGGTGAATTGGCGAAACCGGCCCGGCCCGGGCTTCTCGTTGCGCCAGACCGGCCCCATGGCATAGCGGCGATAGGGCGAGGGCAGCTCGTTTCGATACTGCGCCGCCACCCGCGCCAGCGGCGCCGTCAGGTCATAGCGCAGCGCCAGCCAGTCGCCGCCCTCCTCCTCGGCCCAGGCGAAAACCCCGGCATGGGGGCGGTCGACGTCGGGCAGATACTTGCCCAGCGCCTCCAGCGTCTCCACCGCCGGGCTTTCCAGCGGGTCGAAGCCATGGCGGTGATAGACTTCGGCGATGGTGTCGAGCATCGCCTTGCGCTCGGTCACCTCGGCGCCGAAATCGTCGCGAAAGCCCTTCGGCGCCTCGGCGCGCGGCCGGCGCGGGCCCTTTTCCCTGGCCATGATGCGGTTCCTCGGGCGGGTTGCGGCGCCCGTCTAGCCGATGCCCCGACAGGGGGCAAGGCGGGGAGGGCGTCGCGCCGCTCCCGGCGCGTCCAACCGTGCGACGAGAGCGCGCGGGCGACCGAGGGAGGCGGGCTGGCGGGCGGTGCACGCCCGCCAGCCCGCCTCCCTCGGCCGCCCTTTCCCCCGCTCACCCCGTCGGCACCACGTCCAGCGAATAGACGAACAGCGCCCCGCGGGCCGTCTCGGCATCCCCGCCCATCGCCATCGCGCCCCGGGTCATCGGCGCCTCGGCCACATCCGCGAGCAGCGCCCGCAGCCCCGCCGCCGCCCCGCCCGAGGCCCCGGCGCCGCGCGTCCGCACCCCCTCCTGCCCCAGAAAGGCCAGGTTCAGCACCGGCGCCATCGGCTCGGCCTCGGCCAGCGCCACCACCACCCGCTCGCGCCCCAGCGTCGCGTCCGAGATCCGGAACTGCCCGCGGTCATAGACATTGCCCGGCTGCAACCGCTCGGCGAAGTTCGACGGCGTGATGGCGAAATCCGTGCCGATGAACAGCGTGTGCACATCCACGGCGGTGGAGGAATTGTTGGCCACCCGCACCCAGACCTCGTCCAGCGCGCGCACCCGCGGCACGGCGGCGGGGCTGATCGGCTCGACCTCGCGGCCGCCGCGTTTCAGATACACCTCCACCGTCACCTGCCCGCCCCGGGTCAGATCGTCGCCGAGGCTGAGGCGCGCAAGCTGCGTCGCCCGGTAGACCCGCGTCATCGTCTCGCGCAGCCAGGCCGCCTGCGCCTCGGCGCCGTTGGCGACAAGGTTCAGCGACGGCGGCACCCGCCCCGGCGCCAGCGAGATCAGCGCGCCGGCGTCCAGAAGCCACAGCTCGGGCTCGGCCGGCTGCGCATCGGGCGCCACCAGCGCCTCGCCCTGCGCCATCATCAGCTCTGCCACGTCCCGGCGCGCCATCACGTCGAGGCGGATGTCGGCCGGCGCATCGGGCGCCACGAGCCGCAGCCGGAAGGGCGCCTCCGCATCCGCCGCCAGCGCCTCCAGCATCGCCGTCACGGCCTCCGCCTCGGCCGAGGGGCGGGGCAGGGCGACCGCCAGCTCCATCTCGATCACCCGCTCGGCCATGCGCAGCCAGACGCCGTCCTCCAGCGCGGCGGGGTCGGGCCCGCCCTCGGCCAGCGGCCCCAGCACGCTGCGCAGGCTGGTGACGCTCGCGACCTCCACCAGCCCCAGCGCCTCGTCCGGCCCCGCGGCCGGGTCGGGCAGGACCATCAGCCGCGTGCCCGGCACCAGCCCATGTACCGCGCCGCCCGCGATCTCGGCCCGCCCGCCCTCGCGCCGCAGCGGCCATTGCGGCAGGTAGTCGGTCGCCCCGGTCCCCAGCACGGGGGCGTTGAGCGAGGCCTCGTCGCCCTCGAACATCGGGATCGGCGCGCGGCGGTTCATCGCGGCATAGCTCTGCAGCACCGCCTCGCCCAGCTGACGATAGGTCAGCGCCGGCGTCGCCGCCAGCCGCGACATCACGGCGAACGTGAAAAGCCCCATCTGCACCGCATCCTCGGCCCCGGGCGGCAGCGGCAGCTCGAAGGTCGGCTCGATCGTCTGGCTGGCATAGAAGGCCACGAGCCCGCCCATCCCGGGCGCCCCCTCGACCGGGCCCAGCATGGTCTGCCGCGGCGTGCCCCCGATCCCGCGCGCGGTGCCGGCAAAACCCGCGTCGCCGGCATAGTCCTGCACCTCGGACAGATCGACCTGCCGCGCCACCTCGCTCGCGTCGCCCGCCAGCACGTTGCGCGTCATCGTCGCCGAATGGCAGCAGTCGAACAGCGCCCAGACGAAGGCGCCCTTCGCCCGGATCGCGTCGATGTCGGCCTTGATGTCCTTGTCGACATAGGCGTTGGGCCATTCGGTCATGCCCCGGCGCATGATGCCCACGTCGCGGGGCATGAACACCTCGTCCAGCCCGTCGATCTCGCCCGCGAACCGCGCCGGCTGCTGGTGGCCGTGGCCCGAGAACTGCAGATAGACGATGTCGCCGGGGCCGGCGGCGGCGGCCATGTCGGCCATCGCCCCCCGGATCGCGGCCAGCGTGGGCGAGGCGTCAGCCACTTCCAGCCCGTCGGCCAGCACGGTGATGTGCTCGGGCGCGAACGGCGTCAGCGGGTTCGCGAGCAGCCATTCGCGCATGCGAGTGACGTCGTTGCCGGGCCCGCGCAGCCAGTTGCGCGGCGGCAGCTCGGGGTATTCGGTCACCCCCACCAGCAAGGCGCGTCGCACGCCGCCGGTCTCGGCCACGGCGCGGGCCGCGGGGGCGAGCCACAGCCCGCCGGCCGCGGCCGAGGCGATCAGGAGGCCGCGGCGGGTCAGGGTCAGGCGCATGGGGCGGTCCTCCGGTTCGGGGGGTCAGCGCGGGCCGCCGGCCGCGGCAATCCAGTCGCGGTAATGGCTGACGCGGGCATAGACGCCATAGAGCCCGGCATGGCCGCAGGCGGCCGAGCCGTCGCGCGGCCCCTCGCCCCAGCTGACCACGCCGTGCTGCACCGGCCCCTCGGGCGTGAGCGCGAAAAGCGGGCCGCCGCTGTCGCCATAGCAGCTGTCGCGCCGGCCTTCCTCGACCCCGGCGCACAGCATGCCGGGGGTCAGCGGGTCGGCAAAGCCGGCCGAGACCAGCTCGACCGCGGCCTCGAGCGCGCTGGGCGGAAAGCCCATGCGCAGCGCGGCCCAGCCCAGCATGTCGCTGATGTCGGCGCGGAAGACCTCCTTGATGCCGCCGTTGCAGGCGGCCGAGGGTTGCAGCGCGACCTTCACCTCCTGCAGCCAGTCGGGAAAGGTCTCGTCCTCGATCATGCCCCAGCCGGTGACCCAGACCGGCCCGCTCTCGGGGGTCTCGGTCGCGAGCCGGATGGCGGGGGCGGTGGTGGGGGTGGTGAGGCGCAGCAGCGCGATGTCGTTGTCCAGCCGGATCGGGTCGTAGCCCGGGTGCTTCAGGATCGCGGCGACGTCGTGGCGGGTGCCCTCGGTCAGGTCGGTGGCGCCGGTCAGCACCACCACGTCGTCGGCCGGCACCGTCTCGCCGTCGAAGTCGACGCAATGGGCGGCGGTCAGGATCAGGTCGGGGGCGATGACGCTGCCGCCGCAGAACTGGGCGTAGTATTGGGACTCGGGCGTGGCATCGAGGCCCCAGCGTTGCAGCAGCGCGACCTGGAACGGCCAGGCGCCGGGGGCGGCATCGCGGCCGCCAAAGACGCGGGGGGTCTCGGCGGGTTCGGCCGTGGCGAGGGCCGCGCGAAGGACAGGCACCCGTGCGGCGGGGTTCAGCTCGGGCCGCCGGCCGGTTCGGAGGGCGGTGTCGGCGGCGGCGGCGGCCGCGGGCAGGCCGCCGGCCAGCCATGCGGGGTCGTGCGCGGGGGCCTCGGCGAGGGCTGCGGGTGCGGCCATCGCAGCGATGGCGAGGGCCGGAAGGGGCAGGAGGGAGCGCATGCGGCGAACTCCTTGCGCTGGGGGGAGGGTGTGGTCGCCGGTCGGGGCGCGGCCGGTCGCCGGGGACGGGCGCCACGGTCGGGCTGGGCCGGAGGCGGGATCCTGCGCCCAAGGGCACGGGTCGGACATCGGGGACCTCCGCCATGGGTCGCCGTGGCGACCGGTCGCGAAAGTATAGGTCCCGCCGCGCAGCCGGTAAAGCTGCGGCATGCGCACGCCTTCACGATGTCGCGGCTGCGGCGGAACACGCGGCCGCGAGGTCCGGGGCGGGGCCGCCCACGGGCTCCTGTCCGGCGCCTTGCCCTCGCCGGGACGATATGCCCTGATGCGGGCCCAAACGGGGGGGCGCCGATGTCCGGCTTCGAGACCTGGGACGAGATCCGCGTGGCGCTGCAGGTGGGCCGGGCCGGCACCGTCAGCGGCGCGGCCGAGGCGCTGGGCGTGCACCACGCCACCGTGATCCGGCATGTCGACGCGCTGGAGGGTCGGCTGGGGCTGAAGCTGTTCCAGCGCCACGCCCGCGGTTACACCCCCACCGAGGCCGGCGAGGAGCTGTTGCGCGTGGCCCGCACCACCGAGGAGCAGCTGGCGCAGCTGGCGGCGCGGCTGGGGGGGGGCGGGGCCGAGGTCTCGGGCGAGCTGGTGGTCACCGCGATCCCCGAGCTGCGGCCGTTCCTCGTGCCGGCGCTGGTCCGGTTTCAGGCGGCGCATGCGGGGCTGGTGGTGCGGCTGATGACCGACACGCGGCTCTATCGGCTGGAATACGGCGAGGCGCATGTGGCGCTGCGCGCGGGGCCGCGGCCCGAGCAGCCGGACAACGTGGTCCAGCCCTTTGGCCGGATGCGCCATGCGCTCCATGCCGCGCCGGCCTATGTCGACGCGCGCGGCCTGCCGGCGGGCGAGGCCGATCTGGCGGGGCATGTCTTCGTGGGGGCCGACAGCGAGACGCCGCGGGTGCCGATGCTGCGCTGGCTGGCCGAGACGGTGCCGCCCGAGGCCATCGTCTTTCGGGCGGGCGATCTGGGCGTGCTGGAAGAGGCGGTGATCGCGGGGGCGGGGCTGGGGTTCCTGCCGCCGTGGCGGGCGGCGCAGGTGCCGGGTCTGGTCGAGGTCCTGCCCCCGCGCGAGGCCTGGGATGCGCCGCTGTGGCTGGTCACGCATGTGGACCTGCACCGCTCGGCCAAGGTGCAGGCGGCGGTGGCCTTCCTGAAGGCCGAGCTGGCCGGCTGGCCGTTCGGCTGACCCCCGGGGGGCCTGCCCTGCGCGCGCCCCGGCGGCGTCGGCTCCCACCCACCCACCCCGCCGCCCCCGCCGGGCCGCGCGCAGGGCAGGCCCCCCGGGGTCGGTGCCTCCGGTTGGCTTTCAGCGGGGGGCGTCGGGGGGCTGGCTGTCGGGTGCCGGGGCGTCGGTGTCCTCGGCGGGCGGGGAGAGGCCGGCCAGCTCGGCCTCGAGGAAGCGCTCGAAGGCGTCGAGCTCCAGCGGGTCCACCTGGCCGAAGGCGGCCATCCAGACATGGGCCGCGCGCAGGGCGTCGGGCTCGAGCTTGCACCATTTCACCCGGCCGCGGCGCTCCTGGCTGATCAGCCCCGCCGCGGCCAGGACCGCAAGGTGCTTCGAGACCGCCGCCAGCGACATCGGCAGGGGGGCCGCGACGTCGGTCACGGCCATGTCGTCCTCGAGCAGCATCGCGAGGATGGCCCGGCGGGTCGGGTCCGAGAGGGCGGCGAAGACGGCGTCGAGGTGGCGGGACATGGCGCACGGGACTTGCTGGGTCTGGGGGGCGCTAGCGCAGCCGGGCGGGGACGGTCAACCTCCGGGTTGAATGTGCCCGGCGCCGCCGATCATGCCGCAGGGCAGCGACGGCGGCGGGGGGTGTCTGGGCGGGTGCTGGTAAAGTCTTTTAAAATCATGGGTTTGCCGGGGGTCACGATGGCGGGCTTACGGCTTGACTCGGGGCGGGGGCGTCACTAGGGTCCGCCGCGACTGTCCGGGGGTGGTCGGCCGATGCAGGAGACCAGCGAGGAGGAGCGGCTGCGCCGTCTGGCGGACCGCCTGGCCGAGCTGAAGCGTGCGCAGGACCCCGCTCCCCCGGCCCCGGAGCATCATACCCAGGCGCAGCTTGCCTGGCGGATGGTGACGGAGCTGGTGGCGGGCCTGCTCGTGGGCTTCGCGATCGGCTACGGGCTCGACGCGCTGTTCGGCACGCGGCCATGGCTGCTGGTGCTGTTCACGCTGCTCGGGTTTGCCGCCGGGGTGCAGACGATGATGCGCACCGCCCGGGAGGTGCAGGCGCCGCCGGGCGGGCTCGCTCGCGGAGGGGCGGCCCCGGGCGCCGGGCAGGGGCATCGGCCGGCGTCCGCCGCCGATGACGGGAACAGGCCGGCGACAGGCGCCGGTCACGCGAACAGGCCGGCCTCCGGCGCCGGCGAGGGACAGGAAGAGGACGCGCGACGTGGCTGACGGACCCGGTTTCGTGATCAGGCCGATGGACCAGTTCATCGTCAAGCCGCTCTTCGGCGGCGACGTGGTGCATTGGTACACCCCCACCAATGTCACGCTGTGGATGCTGTTGAGCGCGCTGGCGGTCTACGGGCTGCTGGTCTACGCCACCAGCGGCCGGGCCATCGTGCCGACGCGCGGGCAGTCGGTGGCCGAGCTCGCCTATGGCTTCATCTACAAGATGGTGTCGGATGTGGCCGGGCGCGACGCGGTGCGGTTCTTTCCCTACATCATGACGCTGTTCATGTTCATCCTGTTTGCCAATGTGCTGGGGCTGATCCCCTGGGCGTTCACCCCGACCTCGCATATCGCGGTCACGGCGGTGATGGCGCTGGCGGTGTTCCTGACCGTCACGGCGCTGGGCTTCATCCTGCACGGGATGAGCTTTCTCAAACTCTTCTGGATCTCCTCGGCGCCGCTGCCGCTCCGGCCGGTGCTGGCGTTGATCGAGGTCATCTCCTACTTCGTGCGGCCCGTCAGCCACTCCATCCGTCTTGCCGGCGCGATGATGGCCGGTCACGCCGTGGCCAAGGTGTTCGCGGGCTTTGCCGGTGCGCTCGGCGTCGGCGCTGTGATCCCGATCGTCGCCGTCACCGCGCTCTATGGCCTCGAGCTGCTCGTGGCGCTCATCCAGGCCTATGTCTTCACCATCCTGACCTGCGTGTACCTCAAGGACGCGCTGCACCCGCATCACTGAGCGGGCACGGTCCCCCCAACCCCCAGCTTCCATCAACAGGAGAACGACCATGGAAGGCGATATCGTCACAATGGGTGCCTACCTCGGCGCGGGCCTCGCCTGCCTCGGCATGGGCGGCGCTGCCATCGGTGTGGGCCACGTGGCCGGCAACTACCTCGCGGGTGCGCTGCGCAACCCCTCGGCGGCGCCCGGGCAGACCGCCTTTCTCTTCATCGGCATCGCCTTTGCCGAAGCGCTGGGCATCTTCTCGTTCCTCGTCGCGCTGCTGTTGATGTTCGCCGTCTGATCGGCGGACCCTGATCGGGCCGGCGGCGGAGCCTCTCCGCCCCGGCCGGACAGGCACGCCGGGCCGGGAAACCGGCCTGCAGGACCTCAACGGGAGTCTCCGGCATGGACAGCCAAGTGGACGAACTGGAGGTTGCCCGCGAGACCGTGGGCATGCCGCAGCTCGACTTTGCCACATTTCCCAACCAGATCTTCTGGCTGGTCGTCACGCTGGTGGTGATCTACCTGATCCTCGATCGGGTCGCGCTGCCGCGCATCGCGGCCGTGCTTGCCGAGCGTCGGGGCGCCATCACCAACGACATCGCCCGCGCCGAGGCGCTGAAGCTGCAGGCCGAGGAGGCCGAGGTCGCCTATCAGAAGGCCCTCGCCGACGCCCGCAACGAGGCGCAGCGCATCGTCGACAAGGCGAAGGCCGAGATGCAGGAGCAGCTCGACATCGCACTGCAGAAGGCCGACGCCGAGATCGCCGCCCGCACCGCCGAATCCGAACGGCGGCTGGCCGAGATCCGCGACAATGCCGCCGCCGCGGTGGAGGTCGTGGCCCGCGACACCGCGGTCGCCGTGCTGGAGGCCATGGGCACCACGGCCGATGCGCAGGCCGTCGACAGCGCCGTCGCCGAGCGGCTGAGGAGGGACGCCGCATGATCCGTCGCATCGCGCCTGCCGCTCTCGCGGCGCTCGTCACCACCCCGGCGACGGCCGCGGTCGAGGGCAAGCCCTTCTTCTCGCTCTACAATACCGACATCGTCGTCGCCATCGCCTTTGTGCTGTTCATCGGCATCCTGGTCTATTTCAAGGTGCCGGGCACCGTCACCGGCCTTCTGGACAAGCGCGCCGAGCAGATCCGCAGCGACCTCGACGAGGCGCGGCGGCTGCGCGAGGAGGCGCAGCAGGTGCTGGCCGGCTATGAGCGCAAGCTGCGCGAGGTCAAGGAGCAGGCCGAGCGCATCGTGACCCGAGCCCGGGCCGAGGCGCAGGAGGCCGCCGACCAGGCCCGGCGCGACATCGACACCCAGGTGGCGCGGCGGCTCGCCGCGGCCGAGGAGCAGATCGCGGCGGCCGAGGCCGCGGCGCTGCGCTCGGTCCGCAACCGGGCGGCGCGGGTGGCGGTGGCGGCCGCCGGCGATGTGATCGCGCGGCAGATGAGCGGGGCCGAGGCCGCCCGCCTCATCGACGCCGGCATCGGCGAGGTCGAGGCCCGGCTGGTCTGACGCCCTCTTCGCAGGATCGTTGCGGCGCCCGGGTCCTCCCGGGCGCCGTTGCGTTTCGGCGACGCGTGGGGGGCCTGTGGATAAGGTTTGCCAGCCGGGGCAGAATCACCGTACTCTCGCACAGGTTCGGCGCCGGTTGGCGTGCGGTCGGTTCGGCCGTCCGACCACGGAGACGTCCGGACAAACCCCGAGGCAGAACAGAGGCAGAGCCATGAAGAGCCCCCTCACCGCCGCGGCGATGGCCGCGCTCGTCCTGTCGGTCGTGCCCAGCGTGGCGTCGGCCCGCGCCATCGAGACCGCCTGTCTGCGGTCCGACCGGGCCGGGGCGACCCGACCGCTGTGCGCCTGTGTCCAGCAGGTCGCGAACCAGCACCTCACCCGCGCAGACCAGCGCCAGGCCGCGCGCTTCTTCCGCGATCCGGATCGCGCGCAGGAGGTCCGGGTGTCGCGCGCCGACCGTGACCGCGCCTTCTGGCAGCGGTATCGCGCCTTTGCCGATGCGGCCGAGGCCCGCTGTCGCTGACGCCCCCTCCCGCTGACGGTCGGCGGCGCATGCGCCGGGTGGTCATCCTGACCGGTGCCGGGGTCTCGGCCGAGAGCGGGCTCGGGACCTTTCGCGATGTCGGCGGGATCTGGTCGCAGTATGACCTGTCCGAGGTTGCGACGCCGCGGGGCTTTGCCCGCGACCCGGGCCTCGTGCATGAGTTCTACAACGCGCGCCGCGCCAACATGCGCGCGGCCGAGCCCAACGCCGCGCATCATGCGCTGGCGCGCTTGCAGCGGGCGCATCCCTCGGCGGTGACGCTGGTGACGCAGAACATCGACGATCTGCACGAGCGTGCGGGTGCGGGCGCGGTGGTGCACATGCATGGCGAGCTGTCGCGGGCGCTCTGTGCGGCCTGCGGCGCGCGCTGGGACGCGCCGGAGCTGATGCACCCCGCCGACGCCTGCCCCGCCTGCGGCGCGCAGGCGACGCGGCCCGATGTGGTGTGGTTCGGCGAGATCCCGTATCGCATGGACGAGATCGGGCGAGCGCTGGCCCGCTGCGAGCTGTTCGTGGCGGTGGGGACCTCGGGCGCGGTCTGGCCGGCGGCGGGGTTCGTGGCCGAGGCGGCGGAGCACGGGGCCGAGACGCTGGAGATCAACCTCGAGCCGTCGGAGACCTCCGGGCTGTTCGACCGGCATCTGCGCGGGCCGGCGACGCGGGTGGTGCCCGACTGGGTGGAGACGCTGCTGGGCTGAGGCGGCGCATCGGTGCGGCTTGCCGGGACGGCGCGCGGGTTTCCGGCCGGGCAGGGGGGCTGTCTGCCCCCCGTCATGCTGACGCATGACTCCCCCCGAGGATATTTGAGGGAAAGATGAAAGGGAGGCTCCGGGGCGATTCCCCGGACAGCGGACGGGGGACCCGGGGCCGGCTGGGCCGGGTCGCGTCCGGTCAGCCGGGGCTTGCGGGTGGCGCGGGGGGCGCCGGTGCGCCGAGGAGGGGCGGGGCGAGTTCGCGCAGGAGCTTGCGCGTCATCGCCGCCTCGAAGTCGCGATAGTCCCAGGCGCGTTCGACGAAGGCGCCGGGGCCGTGGATCACCCGCTCGCCGAAATAGAGCGACAGGGCGCCGACATGGGTTCGGAAATCCTCGTGGTCCCAGGGCAGGTCGCCGCGCACCGCCAGCGCGTTGATGGTGACGCCGGCAAGCCCGGGGCGCAGCCGCACCACCTCGGGCAGGGGGCCGGCGTTGTTCTCGCCGTCGCCCGAGATGTCGATGGTCAGCACCTCGCAGCCCGGGTTGACGGTCAAGAGCGCCTCGGCGAAGAGCATGGCCGAGCCGATGGCCGTCTGCCCGTCGTTGGGCGGCCGCGGCACGGTGGCAATCCGCGCCGCCGCCGTCTCCAGCGCCGCCGGCCCGTCGATCAGCCGCCAGGGAAGGACGAGGGTGTGCTCGCCCACCCCGCTCCAGAGGAAGGCCGCCAGCGCCACCGGCGGCGCGCCCGGCTCGAGCAGGATGTCGCGCACGGCCGGTGACATCAGTGCCGTCGCCGTGCCTTCGGCCTGGAGGCGGTATTCGGTGGCATTGACCGAGGCCGAGACGTCGAGCGCGAGGATCAGCGCCTGTCGGCACTCGGCCGCCGCGGGGGCGGCCAGCAACAGGAGGGCGGCCATTGCCCTCACCAGTGCCCTCACCAGTGGCCGGTGTTGGGCATGCTCGCCCAGGGCTCCTTCGGGGGCTGCGCGCCGCCCTTGTTCAGCAGTTCGATCGAGATGTTGTCGGGCGAACGGACGAAGGCCATGCGGCCGTCGCGCGGGGGGCGGTTGATGGTCACGCCATTGTCCATCAGGTGCTGGCAGGTGGCGTAGATGTCGTCGACCTCATAGGCGATGTGGCCGAAGTGGCGGCTGTCCGAGGGCAGCCCCTCGTCGCCGTCCCAGTTGAAGGTGAGCTCGACCGGGCAGTCCTCCTGTCCCGGCGGCGCCATGAAGACGAGGGTGAAGCGGCCCTGTTCGCTGTCGCTGCGCCGCGTTTCCTTCAGGCCGAGGAGTGCATAGAAGGCCATGGAGGCCTCGAGGTCCTTCACCCTGACCATGGTGTGCAGATAGCGTATCGTCATCTTGTGTGCCCCCTGTCTTTTGCCCCAAGATGTGGGGCGACGAATCCTCTCCAAGGAGTTCACCATGCCGTTGACCCCCGAGCAAGAGGCCGACATCGAAGCCCTGCGCGCAGCCCCCCGGCCCACCCTGCGTGCGGTCAGCCCCGGGATGGAGGCGCATCTGCACCGGGCGATCCCGGTTCTGGACCACGGCCTCGTCCGGGTGGTCGACTACATGGGCGACGACTCCGCGATCGTCCAGGCGGCGCGGGTGAGCTATGGGGCCGGCACGAAGCACGCCCGCGACGATGCCGGGCTGATCCGCTATCTGATGCGGCACTGGCACTCCACCCCGTTCGAGATGTGCGAGATCAAGCTGCATGTGAAGCTGCCGATCTTCGTCGCGCGGCAGTGGATCCGGCACCGCACGGCGAATGTGAACGAGTATTCGGCGCGCTATTCGATCCTCGACCGCGAGTTCTACATCCCGGCGCCCGAGCATCTGGCGGCGCAGTCGACGGTGAACAACCAGGGCCGGGGGGCGGTGCTGGAGGGCGCCGAGGCCGCGCGGGTGCTCGAGATGCTGAAGGCCGACAGCACGCGGGCCTATGACCATTACGAGGCGATGCTCGCCCGGGAGGGCCAGCAGGGGCTGGCGCGGGAACTGGCGCGGATGAACCTGCCGGCCAACATCTATACCCAGTGGTACTGGAAGATCGACCTGCACAATCTCTTTCATTTCCTGCGGCTGCGGGCCGACCCGCACGCGCAGTACGAGATCCGCGCCTATGCCGAGGCGATCTGCGGCGTGGTGAAGGACTGGGTGCCCGCCGCCTGGGGCGCGTTCGAGGACTATCGGCTGGGCGCGGTGCAGCTGAGCGCGCGGGGGGTGGAGTGTCTGAAGCGCCGGCTCGCCGGGGAAACGGTCACGCAGGAAACCTCGGGCATGAGCAAGGGCGAGTGGCGCGAGTTCGTGGCGGAGTGGGGGTGATCAGATGAGCGTGGGTAGGTCCCGTCAACTCTTCGATAGACTGAGTATAGAGGAGCAAAAAAAGATACTGTTCCAGGAGATGATCCGACAAGTTGGTGACCTCGGAAACTAAGTTATCAAGTCCGTTGTAACACTGTTCGGTGCCGGCTTCATTGCTGTCTTGATCGCCATGGCGCGCGGGGATGGCTTGCAGATCCGTCTGAACCGCGCCGGGTTTGCCGGAGGATGGTTTGGCTTCGGTGTTTGTCAACGTAGTTGCCGCTTGGGATTGGTTCATGCTGCACGCGGCTCGTGGCCGGCCATGGGGGCGCCGCCGCCAGCTTCTTGGGGGAGCGCGTCGGCGCCCCCATGGCCTCCGCGTCGGGTGTTTGGCCGTTCGGGATTGAGCCAGACGGTGCCGATCGGCTGCCAGTTGCGGGTCCGGCCTGACCAGCGTGCGGGGTGCTTCTCGCGGGCGGCCTGATGGACGGCGTGGCGGTTGGTCAGGATGGCTGCATCCTCGCCGCGATGACGCGCCTCGGGGGTGACGAAGCGGATCGCACCATGCTGATGCTCGGTGTTGTACCAGCGCACGAACTCGGCCACCCAGGTGCGTGCCGCCTGGATAGAGGCGAAGCCCTTCGCCGGCCAGGCCGGGACGTATTTGCAGGTCCGGAACAGAGCCTCCGAGAAGGGATTGTCGTTGGAGACCCGCGGCCGGCTGAAGGAAGGGATGACACCGAGGCGCTCCATGGTGACCTTCATGGTCGCGCCCTTCATGGGGCTGCCGTTGCAGGCCATGCAGGATCAGCGGGTTGATGACGCACCCCTCGGCCCAGACCGCGCGCTCCAGCAGGCCGGCCGCGAGTTCCGCGCTCTCGCGCTCATGGACCTCCCAGCCGACGATCTTGCGGCTGTAGATGTCGACGATGAGGTAGAGGTAGAAGAACATGCCCAGCACTGGCCCGGGCAGCCAGGTGTTCGGCGCTTCAAACGGTCCACTGGACCGTTTGATCCCGGCAAGGCCGGGCCGCGCCTCACTCCCAGCTCCAGACCTCGCACGGCGCCTTCGCCTGGAAACTTGCCGGTGGCCGTGACCGACCGGGCCTGCGGGCGCGGCGGTGGTTCTGGCCCCGTTCGCGCAACACCCTGTAAAAGCTCGACTCCGAGGCGATGTACACGCCTTCGTCCGCCAGCTTCGGCACGATCTGGCTTGGCTGGACGGCGTTCAGGCGCAGCCTGATCGAACCGTCCGGGGGACGGTTCGAAGCCGTTCACGGCTCGCGAACCGGGGCGCGTTGCAGGTGTCCACGATCCGGTCACGCTCCGCCTCGGTCAGCCGATTGGCCGGGAAGACGGATCGGTGCACGGGGCGCTCGGCGAAAGGGCGGCGATCTTCACGCACCGCGCCCTCCGGGGTTTTCCAGCGCTGCAGGGTGCGGGCATCGCGGCCGAGTTCCGCGCAGGCGGCGGCCTGGCGCGCCCCGGCCGCCATGACCTCCTCGACGAGGGCAACGATCTCCTTGCGATCCAAGGCTGGGGTCATTCGTCCCCGCCCTGCCCGGGGCCCCTCGCAAGGGCTCGGGGCATGACGTGCTTCGGGCCGTCCACTGGACGGCCCCATCCGGCGGGGCCGGACCGCGCGTCATCCCGGATCGCGTGCGCCTTTTTTCTCAGCACCATCAACGCGGCCGCCTCGGCCAGCGCCTTCTCCTTGCGCGCAAGCTCACGCTCCAGATCCCGGATGCGCTGCTGCGCGTCCTTCGTCTCCCGCGCGATCTGCCGCGAGGCCGCACGGTCCCAGTCGTTGGCCCGCTCGCAGGCCTCCCGCCAGACCCGGATCTGCTCAGGGTACAGGCCCCTGCTGCGACAGTACTCCGACAGCTCCGCCTCGTTCATCGCCGCAGTCTCGATCACCGCGGCGAACTTGTCCCGCGCCGTCCACCCCTCGGGTCCGGCCTGGCCATCGGGGAGCAGCTTGCCGCGCGCCCGGGCCTCAGCCCGCCACCGCGACAGCGTGCCGATCGATATCCCCTCCTCCTGCGACAACCGCTGGAGAGGCATGTTGTGGGGTGGAAGCATCTTCGCGATCACCGATGCCTTCCGCTCGCTCGAGTACGCCACCGTCCGTCCCGTTCTCCGCCCGCCTCAGGCCATCATCCACTTTGGAAACCAAGCGGCAACACCCCTGACAGAGGGGGTATCCTCGTGCCGGCGGACTTCGACCGCGGTCACCTTGGTCGGGTCATCGCGGCGCTGCGGAGCGCCCCGTGACCCTGCCGGCCGGGATCACCCGCGCCTATCTGGCGACGCGACCTGTCGATTTCCGCAAGGGGT
>Ga0213836_100986_pt1 | contig 19125 bp, 13 predicted proteins | sample SWPATP03_FD_160578 | JGI IMG/M metagenome (GOLD analysis project Ga0213836, IMG submission 160578) | Coastal seawater microbial communities from Marineland, Florida, United States - SWPA TP0 #3 | ecosystem: Environmental > Aquatic > Marine > Coastal | place: USA: Florida | collected 2016-08-05
GCAATATCCTGCAGCCGAAGCTGGTCGGCGAAAGCGTTGGTCTGCATCCGGTCTGGCTGATGTTTGCGCTGTTTGCCTTCGGTGCCATGTTCGGCTTTGTCGGTCTTCTTCTGGCCGTGCCGGCGGCGGCGGTCGTCGGCGTGCTTGTCCGGTTCGCGATCTCACGGTATCTTGACAGCGATCTCTATTACGGCCGATCGGTAGATCTGCCGTGGGAAGGGGCGCCACAGGCCGTGGTCAATGAAAATACCGGCATGCAGCGTCTCGATGCTCCCAAGAGCGACCAGAAAGACATCTGAAAAGCGAATGACCGGATCGAGCGAACGCGACCAGCGCAGAAGCGAACAGCTTCCGCTGCAATTCACCCATGATTCCGCGCAGAGCCGGGATGATCTCCTGGTCTCCGAACGGCTGGCAGCCGCCGTCTCTATCGTCGACGAGTGGCCGGCCTGGCCATCGCCGGTCGTGATCCTTGCGGGTCCCGTCGGTTCGGGAAAATCGCATCTCGCCCAGATCTGGCGGGAGCGGGCAGGGGCTGCCGAGATCCATCCGATCTCGGGTTCGAAGGCAGCAACTGTCGCAGCGGATGGGCCGGTGCTGTTTGAGGACGCCGATCGGCGCGACTTCGACGAGACCACGCTTTTCCATGTCATCAATGCCGTGCGCCAGAATGGCCGCACTTTGTTGATGACATCGCGGCTGTGGCCCATGTCCTGGTCCGTGACGCTGCCGGACCTCAAATCACGGCTGAAGGCTGCGACCGTGGTGGAAATCGGCGAGCCCGATGAGGAATTGCTGGCCCAGGTGATGGTAAAACTGTTTGCCGATCGTCAGCTTTATATTGATGACAAACTTCTCAGTTACATCGTCACCAGGATGGAGCGATCTTTGGGCGCTGCGCAGACCATCGTCGACCGGCTTGACCGGTTGGCATTGGCGCGCGGGACCCGGATCACCCGTCCTCTGGCAACCGAAGTCCTCAAGGATTTCGGCAGTGCCGGACCGAATGATTAGCAACGTCTGCGCCGGCAATTGACTATGACGGTCGCGTCGTCAAACGTATCGCACGGCCCCACGCATACCGGTTATGGGGCTGGCTTTGGGATGGATGAAGATGGAATCGATGACGACCGAGATTGAGCAGCCCAAAAAGGGCGAGGCAGCCAGCAGGGACGAAGCGGTGGATATGGGTGAGGCGCTGCTTTCCAGCCCCGAGCGGTTCATCAACCGCGAGTTTTCCTGGCTGCAGTTCAACCGCCGCGTTCTCGAGGAAACGCTGAACGCGTCTCATCCGCTTCTGGAGCGCATCCGCTTCCTGTCGATCTCGGCTGCAAACCTCGACGAATTCTTCATGGTGCGCGTTGCCGGTCTTGAGGGGCAGGTCCGCCAGGGCATCGTCATCAAGAGCCCCGATGGCAAGACGCCGGCAGAACAGCTGGATGCGATCCTGCAGGAAATCGACAATCTGCAGATGGAGCAGCAGGCTTCGCTCGCCGTGCTACAGCAGTATCTGGCGCAGGAAGAGATTTTGATCGTCCGTCCGGCAGCGCTTTCGGACGAAGACCGTAACTGGCTGTCCGGGACGTTCGACGACGAGCTGTTCCCGATCCTGACACCGCTTTCGATCGATCCGGCGCATCCGTTCCCGTTCATCCCCAATCTTGGCTTCTCGATGGGGCTGCAATTGCACAGCCTGAACGGCAAGGAGCCGATGACGGGTCTTCTGCGCCTGCCGACGACGCTTGACCGCTTCATCCGTCTGCCTGACGACGCAAACACGATCCGCTACATCACGCTCGAAGATGCGGTCGCCATGTTTACCGACCGGCTCTTCCCCGGTTACGAGGTCAAGGGCGGCGGTACGTTCCGCATCATCCGCGACAGCGATCTCGAAGTCGAGGAAGAAGCCGAAGATCTGGTGCGCTTCTTCGAGACGGCGCTCAAGCGCCGCCGTCGCGGCAAGGTCATCCGCATCGAGACCGATTCGGAAATGCCGGCGGAACTGCGCCAGTTCGTGGTGCAGGAACTCGGCGTTCCGGACAACCGCGTCGCGGTCTTGCCGGGTCTTCTGGCACTCAACACGCTGTCGGAAATCACCAAGGCGCCGCGCGACGATCTGCGGTTCGAAAGCTACAACGCCCGATTTCCCGAACGCGTCCGCGAACACGCCGGAGACTGCCTCGCCGCCATCCGCGAAAAGGACATGGTGGTCCACCACCCGTACGAGAGCTTCGACGTTGTGGTGCAGTTTCTTCTTCAGGCAGCCCGTGACCCCGACGTCCTCGCCATCAAGCAGACCCTCTACAGAACCTCCAACGACAGCCCCATCGTCCGAGCCCTGATCGATGCGGCCGAGGCCGGCAAGTCGGTCACGGCGCTGGTCGAGTTGAAGGCACGCTTCGACGAAGAGGCCAACATCCGCTGGGCGCGAGACCTGGAACGCGCCGGCGTGCAGGTCGTTTTCGGCTTTATCGAGCTCAAGACACATTCGAAGATGTCGATGGTGGTGCGCCGTGAGGACGGCAAGCTGAGAACCTATTGCCACCTTGGTACCGGCAACTACCATCCCATCACCGCAAAGATCTACACGGACCTTTCCTTCTTCACCTGCAACCCGAAGATCGCCCACGACATGGCGAATATCTTCAACTTTATCACCGGTTACGGCGAGCCGAAGGAAAGCACCAAAATCGCCATGTCGCCCTACACGCTGCGACCGCGCATTCTCAAACACATCGAGGAAGAGATCGCGCACGCGAAGGCGGGAGCTCCGGCCGCGATCTGGATGAAGATGAATTCACTGGTCGATCCGGAGATTATCGACGCGCTTTATCGCGCCAGCCGCGCCGGCGTCGAAATCGATCTGGTCATCCGCGGCATCTGCTGCCTGCGCCCGCAGGTGCCGGGTCTTTCCGACAATATCCGCGTCAAATCGATCGTCGGGCGCTTCCTCGAACACAGCCGCATCTTCTGCTTCGGCAACGGCTACGGACTGCCTTCGGACAAGGCTCTGCTCTACATCGGGTCTGCCGACATGATGCCCCGCAACCTCGATCGCCGCGTCGAAACGCTGGTGCCGCTGCTCAATCCGACCGTGCACGAGCAGGTTCTTTCACAGATCATGCTGGGCAATCTCATTGACAATCAACAGAGCTACGAGATATTGGCGGACGGTACGTCAAGGCGCATGGAAGTGCGCAAGGGCGAAGAACCGTTCAACGCGCAGCATTATTTCATGACCAATCCTAGCCTTTCCGGGCGTGGTGAAGCCCTGAAGTCCAGCGCTCCGAAACTGATTGCCGGCGTCATGTCCGGACGCAAAAAGTAGCCGGCAAGAACAGTCAAGAAATAGGCAGCATGGTACGATCTGAAGCTCAAGGGCGCCTGCCTGGCATCGCCCCTGTTTCCGTCATCGACATTGGCTCGAACTCGGTTCGCGTGGTGATTTACGAAGGCCTGACCAGGGCACCGACCGTTCTCTTCAACGAGAAGGTTCTGTGCGGTCTTGGCAAGGGTCTCGGCTCGAACGGCCGGATGGACGACGAGGGCGTGTTGCGCGCGCTCGCCGCTCTCAGACGGTTCAAGGCGCTGTCCGACCAGGCGCAGGCGACGCAAATCTACGTCCTTGCAACGGCCGCCGCCCGCGAAGCCTCCAACGGCCCTGATTTCATCGCCAAGGCGGAGGAAATCCTCGGCCAGGAAATCCAGCTCCTGTCCGGCGAGGAAGAAGCCAAGTATTCGGCTCTCGGCGTAATCAGCGGCTTCCACGAGGTCGACGGCGTTGCCGGCGATCTTGGCGGCGGCTCGCTTGAACTGATCGACATCAAGGGACATGAGTTCGGCAAGGGGATCACCCTGCCTCTCGGCGGCCTGCGCCTGTCGGAATCATCAGGTGGCTCCATTTCCAAGGCGCGCACGTTTGCCCGCAAGCAGGTCAATACCGCCCGCTTCCTAGAAAAGGGCGAGGGCCGCACCTTCTATGCGGTCGGCGGCACGTGGCGCAACATCGCCAAGCTGCACATGGAAATCACCAAATATCCGCTGCACATGATGCAGGGGTATGAACTGACCTTCGAGGAAATCCAGAAATTCCTCGAGGACGTGATCGATGCCAAGGATTCCAAGGATCCTGCCTGGCAGGCCGTCTCGAAAAGCCGTCGTTCGCTTCTGCCCTTCGGCGCCGTGGCCCTGCAGGAAGTGCTCTCCGTCATGAAGCCGTCGGTCGTCAGCTTTTCGGCGCAGGGCGTGCGGGAAGGGTATCTCTATCACCTGATGCCGGATGAGGAAAAGCAGGCCGATCCGCTGGTCGTGGCTGCCGATCAACTCGCCATCCTGCGCGCGCGTTCGCCCGAACATGCGCGCGAGCTTGCCGATTGGACCGGCCGCATGGTGCCGTTCTTCGGCATTACCGAGACCGAGGAAGAAAGCCGCTATCGCAGGGCTGCCTGCCTGCTGGCCGATATCAGCTGGCGTGCGCATCCCGATTACCGCGGCGCCCAGGCACTTAACGTCATCGCCCACTCGTCCTTCGTCGGCATTACCCATGCGGGCCGCGCCTACCTGGCGCTCGCCAACTACTACCGGTTTGAGGGTTTGAGCGACGACGGTGCCACCGGCCCGCTCTCGACGATTGCGACACCGCGGCTGCTGGAGCTCGCCAAACTGCTCGGCGGGCTTTTGCGGGTGGTTTATCTGTTCTCGGCTTCGATGCCCGGCATCGTCAATAACCTGACTTTCCGCCAGTCGAGTTCGCCCGATCTCGACATGGAATTCGTCGTGCCGCACGCTTACCGCAACTTCGCTGGCGAGCGGCTGGAAGGTCGGCTGCAGCAGCTTGCCAAGCTGACCGGCAAGAAGCTCGCCTTCGTGTTCGAATAGCAGCTGTCGCAAGAACAGACGCATCAGATCTAGACGGTTGCAACCGAGCGGGATTCGGCTTATCTTCGGTTGAACAGGGATGCCTTATGTTGGTGTTGGCTTCGAGGGGGGCTCGAACATGGCAGTGGCAGATCAAGGCGCGAACAATCATGCGGACCGTGGTCCCAATAACGCGCTGGCGCCCGAGAACAATTTTCCGGAAAAATACTTTGTTGCCGGCGTGGCCGTCGGGCTCTTTCTCGTGCTGCTGGGTACTGCGATCCTTCTCTTGGGACGCAGCCAGACCGCCTCCTCGCTGACTATCTGCGTCGGCTTCGGGCTGGTGCTTGCGGCATTCGGTGCAAAGGTTGCAGGGAACTGGGCCGGCTGGTCGGTGACCGGGGCCGGCGCCATGGCAGTCGTTCTGTTTCTAATGCTCCAGCAATTTACGCCGCCTGGCACGCCGGCGCTGTTTAAAGGCGAGATCAGCGGCGACTTCTCGCATGTCGCCGATATCCGCATAATCGATGACGAGCCGCTCTACATCTACAAGGATGCCATGGTCCGACGGATCAAGTTTCTTGGCCTCGGTACATCGCTACAAAGCACGCAGATGCGGATGCAGGTCGATACAATCGAAAAGGAAGCTGGCAAAGAGTATTTCGAGCTTATCGGCGATGCCCAGAAAATCCGGGCAATTTTCGCCGAAGGCCGGCCGGTCCAGTGGCGCTTCGACTATAATGCGCGGCAGGTCAAGAACGGCTCGCTGGTTCTCCTGTCCGAACTGGATACGCTTTCACCTGGGCCGACAGCGGAGGTTAGCGGCAGCACGACAGGTGCATGGGGGGATCTGAGCGCGTTCGCTCAGGCGGCGGTTCGGCCGGAAGCATCGGTCGACCAAATTCAGAAGGCGCTTGCCGGCCTACGGAACGAGGATACGTTCCTGAGGCGCAATTCCCGCGACTTTCTGGTCTCTGCCGGAGTTGTCGCAGTGCCCATGATGCTGTCTGCGCTGCACGCATCGCCGGACGATTACCGCGTCAAGCTCGGCGTGGTCTATGCCCTGGCAGAAATGATCCGCTCCGACCCCAATCTGGCGTCGTCTCTGTCGCAAAAGCTGGCCGCTGAGGATTTTCCGTTGCTGATTCAGGCGGCCGCAGATCCGGACAAGACCATTCGCTACCAGGCAGCAGATTTTCTGTACCGCCTGCAGGATCCGCGGGCCGTGGAGCTGAGCGTAAACGCTGCCAAGGATACGACAGATCAGGGTGTGGCCAATAACCAGATCCTGATCCTGCGGCAGTCGGGGAGCAATCTTTCCTCGTCGCAAAAGAGCGACATCGTCCGTCAGCTCAATGATCCTTCGACGAACTTGAACAGAAGCTTGAAAGCGCCATCATCGCTTAACGACGTCCTGAAATGGTAATCCTGGCGATACCTGAGCTTTAATACGTCCAGGTTCGAGGTGTCATGGAGTCGAAAAGGGTACCTGCTGATGCAGATACCCTTTTCTGTTTCGTCGTGGTGATGTCCGGGCTCTAGAGGCCTGCCGATCACCGCCTCACTGCTTTACTTCGCGTTGAGGAACTCGGCGGCTTCGATCAGGCTGAACTCGTTGTCATCAGCCTTGTTGACGGCGCGACCGGCCGAGAAGGGCAGGTTGTTGTCATTGCCGATGATCAGGTGTGTCGCGTCGATCTGGTCGACATTCTCGATCGTCACGAACGGCATGTCGTAGATGCCGTCCTTCGAGCCAGCCATCTTCTTGCTGTCGGGGTCCTTGATGTTCAGAAGGTCGATATAGCCGATCTTGCGGACGGCAGCGCCGACATTGGCGTCGGTCATCTCGAGCTTGTAGACGCGCTTCAGTTCGGCCGGCGCATCAAAGCAATCCGGCTTCGGCTGCTTCGGATCAGCGCAGGCCTTGTCCTTGGTGCCGGCGCCGTTGTCGCGTTCGATGACGAGTGCGGTCGTGGCGTCCAGCATGTTGAAATCGCCGATCGCGACACCCTTTTCAGACAGCGGATAGAGCCAGGAACGGCCGGTCCAGCTTTTCGAAGCGATGTCGAATTCGATGACGCGCAGCGCGGTGCGGCCATCGGCCTGTTCGACCTTGCCGTCGTCGAGGAAGATCGGGCCTTCCAGCAGGCCGTAAAGCTTCTGCCCATCCTTCGACATTGCCATGCCTTCATAGCCACCCGAGCGCTTCAGGTTGAAGACCGGCATCTTGGCGGCAGGGTTGGCAGGCATCGAAAGGGTCGGGTTGTCAGGCGAGGTGACCTTCTTGCCGTCAACGGTGGTGGCAACGACGTCAGTCAGCTGGCCGAGCATGTCGACCTTGATGAGGTAAGGCCCGAATTCCTCGCCGAGCCAAAAACCGTCTGCGACGGGCTGGATCGATTCGATATCGAAATCGGCGCCGGTCAGGTAGCGCTTGTCGCTGCCTTCCATGGCGATCGGGAAGGGGGCGATCTTGTTCGGGTCCGACAGGAAGATGTTCTTGACGACATCGACCTTGTTGGTCGCCCAGTCGAACTTCACCTGGTGCAGGAACAGCATCGCGTCGGAGGAATTGGCCTTGGAGCCGAAACCGTTGTCGGAGAGCGTCCAGAACGTGCCGTCTGCCATCGCCTTGATCCCGGAAAAGCCCTGGATCGGTTGACCGTTGAATGGCAGCTTGACGTCGGTGACGCGAACACCGTCCTTGCCGTCGATCGATCCGAGCTTTTCCGTGCGCTTGCGGTCCGGCGTGGTGAACTTGCCCGATGTCTTGAGAAATTCAGGCGCATCGGTTGGAGCAGCAGTCACCGTATTGGCCGGCAGGATTGCCTGGCCCGCGAGCTTTGCAGGAAACTCCTTGTCGTCGGCCAATGCCGTGCCGGCAAGGAGGGCACTTACGAAGACGGAGGCTAAAAAGGTCTTGGTCATCAAATCACCTGTTCGAATGAGAAGAACACGCGACGTCGATAGGCGGGACGCATGACGGTAGGGTGATGATCGGTTGACGCTTGGATGAAGGTTTTACGTCGGTTTCTTGACGGTGCCAGAGCAGGTAGTTCGAGCGTCGCGGAGCCGGCCTGGAACGCTGCAAATAACTGGGATTTAAACGAAAAGGGATCGCGCTCCGGCGCTCCGGTTGCCGATCCCTTGTATTATGAAAGACGGTGAGGACGAGCCTTACAGCTCGACCGCCTCGACCTTCTTGTTGACGAAGCGCAACGCCACGCCGCCTTGGATCAGCTTGAGCGCCGTGTCGCCGAACAGTTCGCGACGCCAGCCGGAAAGGGCGGCCACTTCGGCCAACTCGCCTTCGGCAGCAATCTTTTCCAGATCGTCGGTATTGGCAAGCACCTTTGCGGCAACGCCCTGCTTGTCGGAAATGAGCTTCAGCAGAACCTTCAAGAGTTCGACGGCAGCGCCCGTGCCTTCTGGCAGATGCACATGCTTCGGAGCATGCGGCATCTCGGTCTTCGGCAGCGCCAGCGCCGTATTGACAGCCTCGACGATCGCAGCGCCTGATGACGAGCGTTCCCAACCCTTCGGCACGGTGCGCAGACGTCCGAGCGCTTCGGTATCCTTGGGCTGCTGCTGGGCGATCTCGTAGATCGCATCGTCCTTCAACACGCGCGAGCGCGGCACGTTGCGGCTGCGCGCCTCACGTTCGCGCCATGCGGCGACGAATTTCAGGATCGCCAACTCGCTCGGCTTCCTCAGACGCGACTTCAGACGCAGCCAGGCATCGTCGGGATGCAGGTCATAGGTCGACGCGCTCTCGAGGACCGCCATTTCCTCCGTCAGCCAGAGGGCACGGCCTTCACGTTCCAGCTGTTCTTTCAGAGACAGATAAACGTCGCGCAGATGGGTGACGTCGGCCAGCGCATAGTCGAGCTGCTTTTCCGACAGCGGCCGGCGGCTCCAGTCGGTAAAGCGCGACGACTTGTCGATCTGCACGCCCTTGATGCGGTTGACGAGCTGGTCGTAGGAGACGCTGTCGCCGAAGCCGCACACCATGGCTGCAACCTGCGTATCGAAGATCGGATGCGGCACGAGATTGCCGAGATGATGGATGATCTCGATATCCTGGCGCGCGGCATGAAACACCTTGGTGACCGCCGTATTCGCCATCAGCTCGAAGAAGGGCTTGAGGTCGAGCCCTTTTGCCAGCGGATCGACGAGAACTTCGACTGTCGGGCTCGCCATCTGGATCAGGCAGAGTTCCGGCCAGAAGGTCGTCTCTCTCAAGAACTCCGTATCGATGGTGATGAAGTCTGACTGAGCCAGCTTTTCGCAGGCTTCCTGAAGGGCAATTGTTGTTTCGATCATCGTCTCATTCACGTGCAGGTGGTCAACCTTCCTTTCCCTTCCCGCCGCAGATGTCAAGACAAACGGCCAGCCTTTCCCGGCAGCGGGCGGCTATTTCCTGTTGTTGCCGTCAGCGTCCCTGTCCTTGTCGCTAGCCCGGTCCGCAGGGTCTGCAAGCCGGTTGAAATAGGCGGACGTGCGCAGAAGGGACCGAAATCGCGAGTTGCGCTGCTGCGGCGGCACCGGTGCCCGCACCTGCATCCGGCGCAGCGTGTAGATCGCGAACCCGGCGAAGATGAAGGACGTGTAGAGGAAGAATGCGCGCGGGCCGTAAAACTCCAGAAGGGCTGCGGCAAGCAGCGGTCCGAACGTGGCGCCGACCGACCAGAAGAACAGGAGGCCTGCCGCGATCACCGCGTGTTCGCCGGGCTTGGCGTGGTCGTTGCCATGCGCCGAGCAGAGCGAATAGAGCGGCATCGAAAAGGCGCCGAACAGGAAGACGCTGATGATATTGGCCGTCTCGTTGCTGCCCGCGCCGAACGACAGATAGGCGCCGGTGATGACGGACCCGATCGTCGTCCACAGGATGACGCGCCGCCGGTCGAGCTTGTCCGAATAGACGCCGAGCGGATATTGGAGCACCACGCCGCCGATGATGCCGGCACTCATGAAGGTCGCGATCGACGTGATGCTCATGCCGATCTCCTTGGCGTAGATCGGCCCGATATTGCGAAAGGCCGCCATCGACAGGCCGACCGCCACGACGCCCACCACAGCGAGCGGCGAAATGCGCCATACGGTTCTCAGATCAAAGGAAATCGAGGCCGGTGGCGTCGGCCCCGACTTGTCGGCGATGGATATCGGCACAAGCGACAGGGTGAGCGCGATGGCGATGATGTTGAAGATGACAGGTCCGTCGATGCCGAAGGTCGGGATCAGGTATTGCGCGATCGTGACCGAGCCGAGATCGACGAAACGGTAGATCGACAGCGTCCGCGCGCGGTTCTCGTTGGTCACTTGCGAGTTGATCCAGCTCTCGACGGTGGCAAACAGGCTGGCGATGGTGATGCCGATCAGGAAGCGCATGGCGAACCAGAAGACGGGATCGATGACCATCGATAGGGCGATCGAGGCGGACGCAGCGATCGCCGCCATGGCCGCAAAGGTGCGGATATGGCCGATCGAGCGCAGCAGCCGCGCCACATAGATGCAGCCGATCGCAAAGCCGACACTGTAGCCGGCACCGATCAAGCCGATGACTGACGGCGAAAAACCCTCGGCCGAACCGCGCAGCGCGATATAGGTGCCCTGGAGCCCGTTGCCGCCGATCAGGATCCCTGCGGTGATCAGAAGCGGTATCAGCGGGCGGATCTGGTTCATCGGATGCTTTCGGGCATGGTCGGCAGGCGCAGAGACTCAGCCAGCGCGCTGGCCGTATCGACCCATTCTGGTTATGACATCCTCCTATGCAACTCTAGCCGTAAAAGCAGGGGAAAGGGCTCGAGCGCCGCGGGAGACTGTGACAAGTCTTGACAAAGCAGGCCCACCATGCGCTTTTCCGGCCGATTTTCATGGGTTCGTACGGCTGTGCTTCGCGCGCCGATGAAGCCGCTTTCAGCATCAGTCCAGGATAAAAGACAATGCATCGTTACCGCAGCCACACCTGTGCAGCCCTCCGCAAGTCGGACGTCGGCTCCAATGTCCGTATCTCCGGCTGGGTTCATCGCGTCCGTGACCATGGCGGCGTTCTGTTCATCGACCTTCGCGACCATTATGGCATGACCCAGGTCGTTGCCGACCCGGACAGCCCGGCCTTCAAGTCGGCCGAAGTCGTGCGTGGCGAATGGGTCATCCGCATCGACGGCACCGTCAAGGCGCGTTCCGACGAGACCGTCAACAAGACCATGGCGACTGGCGAGATCGAACTCTACGCCCAGGAGATCGAAGTTCTCTCCGCTGCCAAGGAACTGCCGCTGCCGGTGTTCGGCGAGCCTGAATATCCGGAAGACGTGCGCCTCAAGTACCGCTTCCTCGATCTTCGCCGCGAAACGCTGCACAAGAACATTGTCAAGCGCACGCAGATCATTGCGGCCATGCGCCGCGAAATGGCGTCGGGCGGTTTTACCGAATATTCGACGCCGATCCTGACCGCATCGTCGCCCGAAGGCGCGCGCGACTTCCTGGTTCCGAGCCGTATCCATCCCGGCAAGTTCTTCGCGTTGCCGCAGGCGCCGCAGCAGTACAAGCAGCTGATGATGGTGGCGGGCTTTGACCGCTACTTCCAGATCGCACCGTGCTTCCGCGACGAAGACCCGCGTGCCGACCGCCTGCCGGGCGAATTCTACCAGCTCGACCTGGAAATGAGCTTCGTTACCCAGGAAGAAGTCTGGGAGACGATGGAGCCGGTCATGCGCGACATCTTCGAGGAGTTTGCCGAAGGAAAGCCGGTCACCAAGGAATTCCCGCGGATCCCTTACGACGTCGCGCTGCGCAAATACGGCTCCGACAAGCCGGACCTGCGCAACCCGATCGAGATGGAAGCCGTCACCGAGCATTTCGCCGGCTCCGGCTTCAAGGTGTTCGCAAACATGATCGCGTCCAACCCGAAGGTCGAAGTCTGGGCGATCCCGGCCAAGACCGGCGGTTCGAGAGCGTTCTGCGACCGTATGAACGCCTGGGCGCAGGGCCAGGGCCAGCCGGGTCTCGGCTACATCTTCTGGAAGGAAGAAGACGGCAAGATCGCGGGCTCCGGTCCGCTCGCCAAGAACATCGGCGAGGAGCGCACCGAAGCCGTTCGCACCCAGCTTGGCCTCGAAGCGGGTGATGCCTGCTTCTTCGTCGCTGGCGATCCGGACAAGTTCTACAAGTTTGCCGGCGAAGCCCGTAACCGCGCCGCCGACGAACTGAACCTTTCCGACAAGAACCAGTTCGCTCTATGCTGGATCGTCGACTTCCCATTCTTCGAATACAACGAGGAAGACAAGAAGATCGACTTCGCCCACAACCCGTTCTCCATGCCGCAGGGCGGCCTCGACGCGCTGGAAAACCAGGATCCGCTGACAATCAAGGCCTACCAGTACGACATGGTCTGCAACGGTTTCGAAATCGCGTCTGGCTCGATCCGTAACCAGCTGCCGGAAGTGATGGTCAAGGCCTTCGAAATGGTCGGCCTTTCGCAGCAGGACGTGGAAGACCGCTTCGGCGGCCTCTACCGCGCATTCCAGTACGGCGCACCGCCGCATGGCGGCATGGCAGCCGGCGTCGACCGCGTCGTCATGCTTCTGACCGGTGCCAAGAACCTGCGCGAGATCACGCTGTTCCCGATGAACCAGCAGGCTCAGGACCTTCTGATGGGAGCGCCTTCGGAAGCGAGCCCCGCGCAGCTGCGCGAACTGGCGATCCGCCCGATCCCGGCGGTCAAGAAGGACTGATCTTCGGTTCTATTTCTGTGACGAGATTGGAAAGCCCGGCGCTCGAAAGACGCCGGGCTTTCCCGTTTCAGCAGGGCAGGGCTTGGTTGCAGTGCAGCGATCAGACCTTGGTCGGACGGAACCATCGCCGCGTACTTCGAGTTGTAGAGGCAGAATAAACAAATGGAGTAAGACTATGCGCAAGATCGTACTGACCGCTTCGGCGGCATTCATGGCGCTTTCGAGTGCAGCCTTCGCCCAGACGACGATCATCACGCAGGAACCAGCAATGGCACCCGCAACGGTTGTCATGCCAGGCGAAGTCCGCACCTACGTGATGGAGCAGCCGGTTGAATCCGTGCCGTACGAAGGCGACATTCTGGTCGGCCGCGTGCTGCCGGAAGCTGTCCAGGTTCGTCCTGTGCAGGGATATGACTCCTACGGTTACACGGTCGTGAACGATCGCCGCGTCATCGTCGACCCGCAGACGCGCACGGTTATTCAGGTCCTGGAATAGGACCTGTCCGATTTCGGATAGTATTTGAGAGACCGGGGCTGCCACCGCAGCTCCGGTCTTTTTGCGTCGGAGCTTTTAGTCCGTATCGCTTCGGAGCCGCTACCGTCGCCGTCTCGCAGATATTACCGTACCACGCTTGGCATCTGCAATTCTCTCCGCTATAGGTCGCCCATCACAAGGACTCAGGTGAAACTCCCGAGTGGCTCTTCCGGCCGCCGATCCGCCGGACAACGCAAAGCATCAGCCGTCTTTCTCACCCTGGAGGATACCTCCCGGCGGATGCGCTTTATTTGCGAAGTTTCCAATACATGACACAGTCAATTTCCGCCTATCGGCGCGAATGGTTTTCGAACATTCGCGGCGATCTCCTTGCCGGCATCGTCGTTGCGCTCGCGCTCATCCCCGAAGCTGTCGGTTTTTCCATCATTGCCGGCGTTGATCCAAAGGTCGGCCTGTTCGCCTCGGTCGCCATTGCCTGCACCACCGCGATCACCGGTGGCCGCCCGGCCATGATTTCGGCCGCCACGGCTGCCACTGCGGTGCTGATGGGGCCCCTGGTGCGCGATCACGGCATCCAGTACCTGTTTGCCGCAACCATCCTGATGGGCATCCTGCAGATCTTCGCCGGCATGCTGAAACTCGGTCGCCTGATGCGGTTCGTGTCGAAATCGGTCATGACCGGCTTCGTCAACTCACTGGCGATCCTGATCTTTTTGGCTCAGCTGCCGCAGCTCATCAACGTTCCCGAAGTGACCTACCTGCTCATCGCATTGGCGCTCGGCATCATCTATCTGTTTCCCTACGTAACCAAAGCCATCCCGTCACCCCTTGTGGCGATCGCTGCCGTTACCATTCTGGCGCTCTCCTTCGGCATAGAGGTTCCGACCGTTGCCGATCTCGGCGCGATGCCGACGGCGCTTCCGGACTTCCTGTTGCCGGACGTACCACTGACCTTCGAGACGCTGCGGATCATCTTTCCGTACTCGCTGGCACTCGCAGCCGTCGGTCTTCTGGAATCGCTGCTGACCGCACAGATCGTCGACGAAATGACAGATACGACCAGCAGCAAGACAAAAGAATGTTTCGGTCAGGGCAGCGGCAACATCGTTGCAGCCCTGTTCGGCGGCATGGGCGGCTGCGCCATGATCGGCCAATCGGTGATCAACGTCACGTCAGGCGGGCGAGGCCGGCTTTCGACCTTTGCCTCCGGCATATACCTGCTGATCCTGCTTCTGGTGCTGGATGATATCCTGCGCATTGTGCCGGTTGCAGCACTCGTGGCCGTCATGATCATGGTGGCGATCGGCACGTTCTCTTGGAAGTCGGTGATCGATCTCAAGCGGCATCCCGGTACATCCTCGATCGTCATGCTCTCGACCGTCGCGGTTGTTCTGGCAACGCACGATCTGTCGAAGGGCGTCATCGTCGGCGTGCTTCTGTCGGGTGTGTTCTTTGCGGGCAAGGTGGCCAGGATGGTGCGCGTGTCCTCCAGCCTTTCCGAAGACGGCAAGGCAAGAACCTATGCGGTTGAAGGACAGGTCTTCTTCGCCTCGGCAGACGCTCTCGTTGATGCCTTCGATTTCGCCGAAAGCCTGGAGCGCGTCACGATCGACGTTCGCCGTGCGCACCTCTGGGATATCTCGGCCGTGGGGGCACTCGACCGTGCAGTGATGAAATTCCGTAGCCGCGGCATCGCCGTCGAGGTGATCGGTGCCAACGAGGCAAGCGCCTCGATGATCGACCGGTTCGCGCTGCACGACAAGGAACACGCGGCCCTTTCGGCACCCCCCGGCCACTGAAGCGGCGCACCTGTACTGAACAAAACAAAGCCCCGGCAATCACTTGCCGGGGCTTTTTCATTCATCCCGTAGAGGGAAGCGATCAGTCGTTCGCGGAGACCTTGACGCCCAGCACGTTCGGCAGCGTGTTCGGTGCGCCCATTGCCGCGCCCATGATCATCGGGAACGGAACAGGGTTTGCCGGCTCTGCCGTGATCGTCAGGTTTTCGGGCTTGTCGAGATAGGTGTTGACGGCCTGGCTCAGCATGTTCTGCAGTTCCGGAATGTTATACTGCGACAGCACGATCGGCGTCATCGCCTTGATCATCTGTGCCATCTGCGGGCCGTTCGAACCCTGCTTCTTGCCGGCATAATCCAGCGCCTTCGCCGTCACGCCGTCATCCTCGAAGCGGATCTGGGCGGCGTTGAACGTGAGCCGCTGCATCAGGCCGAGCATGGCAAGGTTTGCCGCCTGCTGCGCTTCCTGCTTGTTCGGGTTGGCTTCCAGCGCCTTTGCGGTTTCCTGCGCGGACTTCAGGAAGTCGATCGTATAGCCGGAAAAGCTGAAGGACAAATCGAGACGGCCGACCTTGTCGAAGTCGATGGCATATTCCTCGACGGCGACAGTACCGTCGTTCTGCGTCCATGTGCCGTTGAGGTTGATGCTGCCATCCAGAGTGTTGACGCCAAGCGCCTGGATTGCCTCGCGCGACTGCGGGTCGTCGATGATGCTGAGATCCGCCTTGATTTCGTTCAGCGCCATATCGAAGTCGATACCGGAATTGTCGTCCGCAACCTCCGTCGTGACGCTGCTCGGGCCGACTGTGAGAACGGTCTTGCCGCCGACTGCGACGGTCGTGGCGCCGGTCTTGGCTTCCTCGTAGAGCAGGAGCGACTCGATTGTGTTCTTCGTGGCGTCCGCCGGTACCGTGACGCCGCTCATCGTGATGTCGGACGCGCTGATCGTGGTGGCTTCATGCGAAACGTTGATGTTAGGGAAGGTCACCTTGTCGATCGTGTAGCCACCCTCGGCTTCTTCGACGCCATCCATCGTCACAGTGCCGATCGGCATCTTCTGCGGAGCCCCTGAGGGATTGTAGGTCGCGCCTATAAGCGTCACCTTCGACCCGTCGACGGCAACCGACTGGGCTTCGAGCGCGCCGCCCTGGATGACGAGCGCGGCGTTGATCTTCTTCAGAAGATCGTTGCCGTCGAGAGCCAAGGCCGGCCCGGCAAACACCGACAGCGCTGTGGCGGCGGCAAGCAGGCGCGCCGTGGTGGAAAAGTGGGTCATAGGTCCTCCTGGCGGGCGGCACGGCCCGGGATCAATTACAGTCTGGCTGAGGCAAGAGTTAAGGCGGACGGTGCAAAACGTCCATGCCGTAGTGTCCATTCGCTTCGGCATAATTGCGGCAGCGTAAATGTTTGTCGCCAAACAGTGAAAACTTGTGTCATCGGCCCGATCATCCACAGGGCGTTTGGATAGGTTTCTTGCCGGGAATCAGGGATTTCTATAGTCAAGTGCCATGGGAAAAATTGTAACTCCACCTGGCGACGGCTCGGGAGACGGCGGCGGCGACCACATTCAGGCGGTTGACCTGAAGGCAGCGCTCGAAGAGCGCTATCTTGCCTACGCTCTTTCCACGATCATGCACCGTGCTCTGCCTGATGTGCGCGACGGTCTGAAACCCGTCCATCGCCGTATCGTCTACGCGATGAACGAGATGGGCCTTCGCCCCAACTCGGCCTTCCGCAAATGCGCGAAGATCGTCGGTGAAGTGATGGGTAACTACCATCCGCACGGCGACCAATCGATCTACGATGCGCTTGCCCGTCTCGCGCAGGATTTCTCGCAGCGTTATCCGCTGGTCAACGGCCAGGGCAATTTCGGCAATATCGACGGCGATAGCCCCGCCGCGATGCGTTACACCGAATCGAAGATGACTGCCGTTGCCGAACTGCTGCTGCAGGGAATCGGCGAGGATGCGGTCGACTTTCGCGATACCTATGACGAGAGCAACTCCGAACCGACGGTTCTGCCCGGTGCCTTCCCGAACCTGCTGGCCAACGGCGCCTCCGGGATCGCGGTCGGCATGGCGACGTCGATCCCGTCGCACAATGCCCATGAAGTCTGCGACGCGGCGCTGCATCTCATCGCCCATCCGGATGCCAGCGTCGAAAAGCTGCTCGAGTTCATGCCGGGTCCGGATCTTCCGACCGGCGGCATCATCATCGATAACCGCGAGTCGATCCTCGAGAGCTACAAGACAGGTCGCGGCGGCTTCCGCGTCCGCGCCAAGTGGGAGATCGAGGATCTCGGCCGCGGCGGCTATCAGATCGTCGTCACCGAAATTCCCTACCAGGTGCAGAAGTCGCGCCTGATCGAAAAGATCGCCGAACTGCTGATTGCCCGCAGGCTGCCGCTGCTCGACGACATCCGCGACGAATCCGCCGAAGACGTCCGCATCATCATCGTGCCGAAGAACCGCACGGTCGATGCGACGCTGCTGATGGAATCGATGTTCAAGCTGACCGAGCTTGAAAACCGCATTCCGCTCAACATGAACTTGCTCTCGATGGGGCGCGTGCCGCGGGTGATGGCGCTGAACGAGGTGCTGCTCGAATGGCTGGCGCATCGCAAGGACGTGCTCGTCCGCCGCTCCCGCTACCGTCTGGCAGCAATCGACCGGCGGCTGGAAATCCTCGACGGTCTTCTGATCGCCTACCTTAACCTCGACGAGGTGATCCGCATCATCCGCGAGGAGGACGAGCCGAAGCCTGTCATGGTGGCGCGCTGGTCTCTGACCGACCTGCAGGTGGAATCGATCCTCAACATGCGGCTGCGCAATTTGCGCAAGCTCGAAGAGTTCGAGATCCGCACCGAGCACGATAATCTGACCAAGGAAAAGGGCGAGATCGAAGCGCTTCTCGCCTCCGACGAACAGCAGTGGAAGACCGTCGCCTGGGAGATCCAGGAGGTCAAGAAACAGTATGCCAAGGCGACCGAGCTCGGCCGCCGGCGCACCCAGTTCGCCAATGCGCCGGAAGCCAATCTGGAAGCAATCCAACAGGCGATGATCGAAAAGGAACCGATCACCGTCGTGATTTCGCAGAAGGGCTGGATCCGCGCTTTGAAGGGGCATGTGACCGATACGTCGGGCCTCGTCTTCAAGGAAGGAGACGGACCGAAGATCGCGTTCACGGCGCAGACGACCGACAAGCTGCTGCTGGTGACAACAGGCGGCAAGGCCTACACGCTCGGCGCCGATAAGCTGCCGGGCGGCCGCGGCCATGGCGAGCCGATCCGCATCATCGTCGACATGGAGAACGACCAGGACATCCTGACCGCCTTCGTCCACGACGCCAGCCGCAAGATGGTGATCGCGTCGACAGCGGGCTATGGCTTTGTCATTGCCGAAAGCGAGATGGTGGCCAACACCCGCAAGGGCAAGCAGGTCATGAACGTCTCGATGCCGGACGAGGCAAAGCTGGTCGTTCAGGTCAAGGGCGATCACGTCGCGATTGTCGGCGAGAACCGGAAGATGCTGGTCTTCCCGCTCGACCAGTTGCCGGAAATGACACGCGGCAAGGGCGTGCGCCTGCAGCGCTACAAGGATGGCGGCATCTCCGACATCAAGTGTTTTGCAATCGATGCCGGGCTTGCCTGGGAAGACAGTGCGGGACGCGCCTTCAACCGCAACAAGGACGAACTTCTGGAATGGATGGGCGACCGTGCCTCTGCCGGTCGCACCGTTCCGAAGGGCTTTCCACGAAGCGGCAAGTTCGCAGGCTGATCAGGCCTTTGGATTGAGACGGTTCGCCCTGATGGGCGGACCTTAGATTTCAGGGTTGGGGACCGTGTGATCGCGAAGGAACCGCGCTGCACCATCCTCGTCGATCTCGCCGGCTGCGACGGAGAGGACGAATTGGTAGAGCGTGGCGTCATCGGTATCGATGGCATACCCGTTGTCCATCAGGAAGACACCGGCTGAGACGATCGCGATCCGCTTGTTGCCGTCGATGAAAGCATGGTTCATTGCAAGACCGTAGAGATACGCTACCGCCAGCTCGATGAGGTCTGTCGATCCATATGCAACCTTGTTGACGGCAAGCATCAGCGCAGATTCCAGCGCGCCCTCATCTCGCAAACCATAAGCCCCACCGAATCTTTCGATCTGGCGCAGGTGGAGGCGTTCAACCAGCGCTCGTGAAAGAAATTGGATGGCCATCACTCGGCCAGCTTCTTGAGGGCAACCTTGTA
>Ga0213836_100989_pt1 | contig 19086 bp, 12 predicted proteins | sample SWPATP03_FD_160578 | JGI IMG/M metagenome (GOLD analysis project Ga0213836, IMG submission 160578) | Coastal seawater microbial communities from Marineland, Florida, United States - SWPA TP0 #3 | ecosystem: Environmental > Aquatic > Marine > Coastal | place: USA: Florida | collected 2016-08-05
GGCCGTCATCGGCCTGGCGCACAGCCTGAACCTGAAAGTCGTCGCGGAAGGCGTCGAAACCCGCGCCCACCTGGACGCGCTGCGCTCCTACGGCTGCGACGAGATCCAGGGGTATTACGTCGCCCGGCCACTGCCGGCCATGGAATGTGCTGCGTTGCTGGCAAAAGCAGAGCCGCTGGTCGCGTAGTGTGCCCGCGCAGCAGCGGGTGGCCGATGAATCAGCAGGTAAGGATCATCGATGGGACAATGGATATCACCGTCGGCAATACGCCCTGGCGTCGGGGGGGCCGGCGACGGCCCGCCCTTCCGCGCACCATTGACTTCATACGGAACAGCCCCGCCCGCCCTCAGTCAGGATTGCATCTTCCGTTGACCTCACGTAGCATGCAACGGCTTGCCGCTGGCCATGAGCCGGCGGGACAAATCATCCAACAAGGAGTCAATTTGAAAACGGAAACCCTGCCGGCCAGCCAGACCCGGTCGTTCATGACGATCGCACTGATCGAACTCTGGGAGCGCTTCGGCTATTACGGCATGCAGGCGCTGATCGTCTACTTCATGGTCCAGCGCATGGGCTTCGACGACACGCGCGCCAACCTGGTGTGGGGCGCCGCGGCGGCCCTGATTTACGTGGCGCCGGCCATCGGCGGCTGGATCGGCGACAAGGTGCTCGGCACCCGCCGCTGCATGATGTTGGGCGCCATGATCCTGACCCTGGGCTACGCGCTGATGGCGGTTCCGACCGTCAACACCTGGTTCCTGTTCTCGGCGCTGGGCGTGATCGTGGTCGGCAACGGCCTGTTCAAGCCGAACACCGCCAACCTGGTGCGCAAGATCTATGAAGGCGACGATTCGAAAATCGACAGCGCCTTCACGATCTACTACATGGCCGTCAACGTCGGCTCGACCTTCTCGATGCTGGCCACGCCCGCCATCAAGGATTACGTCAACGCCACCTATGGCAGCGAACTCGGCTGGCACGCCGCCTTCGGCTTCTGCAGCGTCGGCCTGATCGTCGGCCTGCTGACGGTGACGATGATGCGCGCCACCATCCGCCACGTCGGCTCGCTGCCGGACGAGCTGCCGCTGGACAAGAGCAAGCTGGCCATGGTGCTGGGCGGCGGCGTGCTCGCCGTCGGCGCCTCGGCCGTCATCCTGCAATACCAGAGCCTGGCGCGCATCTTCGTGTATGTGGCCGGCATCGTGGTGCTGGGCATCTTCGTGCACCTGATCCGCAAGAGCGAGCCGAGCGAACGCGCCGGCCTGATCGCGGCCCTGGTATTGACCTTGCAGACCGTGTTCTTCTTCATCTTCTACCAGCAGATGAGCACCTCGCTGTCGCTGTTCGCGCTGCGTAACGTCGACCTCGAATTCAACGTGCTGGGCGCCCACCTGTGGACCTGGTCGCCGGCCCAGTTCCAGGCCCTGAACGCGATCTGGATCATGGTGCTCTCGCCGGTGCTGGCCTGGGTCTACACCCGCGCCGGCCGTACCGGTTCGGACCTGTCGATCGCCGGCAAGTTCGCGCTCGGCTTCGCGGTGGTGGCCGCCGGCTTCTTCACCTACGGTTTCGCCGAAGCCTTCGCCGTCAACGGCCTGACCTCGTCGTGGATCATGATCGCCGGTTACGGCCTGTATTCGCTGGGCGAACTGCTGGTCTCGGGCCTGGGCCTGGCGATGGTGGCGCGCTACGTGCCGGCGCGCATGGGCGGCTTCATGATGGGCGCCTACTTCGTCGCCTCCGGCATCTCGCAATACCTGGGCGGCGTGGTGGCGAACTACGCCAGCGTCCCGCAAGGCATGACCGACCCGCTGCAGACGCTGCCGATCTACACCAGCCTGTTCAACAAGCTGGGCATCGCCGCGGTGATCTGCACGCTGATCGCATTGTCGGTGCTGCCGCTGATGCGCAAGTTGACGGCCACCCACCACGCGCACCAGTAACGTGCGCGGGTGATCACGGAGGGGCCGGTTCGCCGGCCCTTTTTTTTGGGAGCGATCGCATGACCATACTGACCACCGAACGCCTGCGCCTGGAGCCGATCAACGAGCACCACTTCGACGGCCTGCACGCCATGAACCGCCTGCCCGAGGTGATGCGCTTCGTCGGCGGCCAGACCGAGACGCCGGAACAGACGCGCGCCATGATCGCGCTGGTCAAGGGCCGCTGGGCCGAGTACGGCTTCTCGTGGTGGGCCTTCATCGAGCGCGCCAGCGGACGGCTGGTGGGCGCGGGCTGCATCCAGCACCTGGGGCGCGACCCGGCCAACCCGCACGAGATCGGCTGGCGCCTGGCGCCCGATTGCTGGGGCCAGGGGCTGGCCTCGGAAGCGGCGCGCGCGATGGCGGCCTTCGCCTTCGACACCCTCGCCGCGCCAACGCTGGTCGCAGTCTGCCTGCCGGAGAACAGCGCTTCGCGCCGCGTGATGGACAGCCTCGGCCTGCGCTACCGCGGCCTGGAAACCTGGTACGGGAGCCCGCATGCGGTGTACGGGATGACGCGCGCCGCCTGGCAAGGGCGCAAGGCGGCTTAAGCGCGCGCGGCCACCAGCGCCAGCAAGGCTTGCGGATCGACCGGCTTGACCAGGTAGTGGTCGAAACCCGCCTGCGCGGCGCGGGCGCGGTCCTCGGCCTGGCCATAGCCCGATAGTCCGATCGCCAGCGGCTGCGGCGTCGCGCCTGAAGCGCGCAGGCGCGTCATCACTTCGAGGCCGTCCATGCCGGGCAAGCCGATGTCGCAGAGGACGACATCGAAACGCCCTTGCAACAGCATCTCGAGGCCCGCCGGGCCGTCGTGCGCGACGCTGGCCTGGTGGCCTTCGAGGTCGAGGAAGGCCTTGAGCGTGTCGGCGGCATCGACGTTGTCCTCGACCACCAGCACGCGGCGCCCGCCGCCCCCGGCCGCCGCCGGCGCCGGCGCCGGCGTGTCGGCCTCGGGCAAGGCGCAGGCCGGCAGGCGCAGGATGAAACGGCTGCCCTGGCCGATTCCGGGACTCTCGGCCGTGATGGCGCCGCCGTGCATGGCCACCAGGTTGCGCACCACGTTCAGCCCCACGCCCAGGCCGCCCTCGGAGCGCGCCAGCGAGCGCGGTCCCTGGATGAACAAGTCGAAGATATGCGGCAGCACATCGGGTGCGATGCCGGTGCCGTCGTCGCTGACGGTGGCGACGATCTCGCCGCCCTCCTGCACCACCTCGAGCGCGATGCGCCCGCCGTCGCCCGTGTACTTCGAGGCGTTGCCGATCAGGTTGGACAAGACCTGCACCAGGCGCACGCGGTCGCCGCGCACGCCGAGCGGCCCGGGCGGCAGCGCGAGGGCGAATTGCTGGCCGCGCTCGCTGATGCGCGGGAGCACCGTCTCCAGGGCCTGGTCGACCATGTTTGACACCGGCAGCGCTTCCAGGTGCAGGGTGATCTTGCCGCTGCTGATGCGCGCCGCGTCCAGCAGGTCGTCGAGCAGGCAGGCCATGTGGTCGACCTGGCGCCGGATCACGCGGGTGAAGTTGAGCAGCTGCGGGTTGCTGTTGGCGCTGCGCTCCAGCAGCATCGAGGACATGCTGATCGGCGCCAGCGGGTTGCGCAGCTCGTGCGCCAGCATGGCGAGGAATTCGTTCTGGCGCCGGTTGGCCGCCTCGGCGTCGTCGCGCAGGCCCTGGGCGCTGATCGCGGCCAGCACCAGGTGCTCGTTGGCGTCGCGCAGCCGCGCCATGTTCTTCTCGCGTTCCTCCTGGCCGCTCAAGGCGGCGCGCAGCTGCGCGACTTCTTCTTCCAGGCTGCCGATATGGCGCAGCAGCGCGCCGGTATAGGCGTCGGGCGGGGAATGCCCGCCATTGGCGTCTGGGGAACGCTGCCGCGAGCTGGTCTCGACTTCCGGCGCCATTCCTCCACCTTCCTAAGTCGCTACAGGGCCGCGCGCCGAGCCGCCGCCGAGGACGCCGATCACTTCGGTCGGGAGTTCGTCGACCTCCAGGCCGGCGTCGGTGATCCGGTAGCCGCGCAGGTCGTTGCTGTGTCCACAGCCGCGCACCTTCACCACCGACATGAATTTCTGCAGCTTGCCATCCATCTCGGCATAGCGCAGGGCCACGATGGCGTCGGTCAGGAAGGGGATATTCGCTTCGCCGAACTTGAGCTCGCCGAACACGTCGTTCAATCCGATCGTGACGATCGCGCTCACGCCCTGCTTGGCGACTTCCGACAACAGGCGGAACACCGCCAGGCGCAGGTCGGCGTGGTACTCGGGCGCCATGTAGAGGTCGAATTCGGACAGCGAATCGATCACCAGGCGCTTGGCGCCGGTGCGGTGCAGGGTCTGCACCAGTTCGTCGATGAGTTCGTCCACCGTCAGGTCGAGCAGGCGGCTTTCGACCACGGCGACGTCGCCGTTCTGCACCAGTTCGGCCAGCTCGGCGTTACGCAGGCGCGGCGTGCCCTTCTCGAAATACACGGCCACGCCCTTCTCGCCCTGGCGTACGCCTTCCTGCAGGAAGCGGGTGGCGATGATGGTCTTGCCCGAGCCGGTCGGACCGGACACCAGCATCGTATGGCCTTGCGGCAGGCCGCCATACAGCAGTTCGTCGAGACCGGGCACGCCGGTCGAGATGCGGCGCGGATTGCGGTCGACGGGAAATCCGGGGAAGCGGTCCTCGGCCAGCTGCGGCAGGATGCGCGGATAGGTGCGCAGGCCATCGCCGGTGATGCGGAAATTATGCGAACCGGCCAGGTGGGCGCGCCCGCGCATCTTGACGATCCGCAGTTTGCGCACCACGGTGCTGTGCTCGTGCTCCTGGGTCAGCGACAGCACGCCGTCGGCGACCGTCATGATCGGATTGGCTTCCGGGTCGGAACTGAGATACTCGCCGATCAGGAAGGTCGTGGCCTGCCAGCTGGTCATGCGCGTGCCGAGTTCCTGGATGAAATACTGCAGGTCGGCCACGCCCTCGTTGCCCGACTTGGCCGTCTGCACCACCGAGCGGAAGGAATCGACGAAGATAAGCGAGGGAGAAAATGTCTCGACTTCCAGCATGATGCGTTCCAGTACGCCACTGAAGTCGCCGGCGCGCAGGCTTTCGCTCAGGTTCACGTAGCGGATCGCCGGGCCTACCTTGCTCATGTCGAAATACGAGAACTGCTGCTGGTAGCGCAGCATTTTCAGGGGCGGCTCGCCCAGCACCGTGAAGAACAGCGCGCGCCGCTCCGGGGTAGCGAGGGCGAACATGATCTGGTGGGCCATGGTCGTCTTGCCGCTGCCGGGGGGGCCGGCGACGAGGTTGAACGAGAACTCGGGCAAGCCGCCGCCCAGCAGCACGTCGAGTCCCGGCACACCGGTTTGCAAAAGCCCCAGGGCTACTTTTTCGTTCATTTACTTCTGCTCCTGTTCATGCTTCTCCCCGCCCCTGCCGTCCATGGCGACGTGTATCAGCTGTTTCGTCAGCGCTTCGCCAATCAGGCTACCCAGCAGCGTAATGAAGGTGTCGAGCAAGGCGCCGTTCGCGGCGGCCGCTTGCCCGGGTCCGATCTCGTTCAGGGTGCCAGTCAGGGACATCAGCAGTTCGGACATGGGCCGGGCGCCATCGCCGGCGCCCAGGCCGTCGACGGCCACGCCGGACACGCGCAATGCCCTGCCGAACAGCGCGCAGAACCCGCTTTCGCCGATCAGGGTCGTCAGCTGCTCGCCCAGGTGCAGCCATGGCTCCAGGAGCCCTGCGGTGCCGGTGGTGTCGGCAGGTTCGGCATTCGTGGGCGACCAGGGCCGCCGGCCGTCGTTGTGGTCCATGCTCACTGTTTCTGCTGTAATTTTATGTGTTGCGCTCGCCATTTAGCTGGCTGAAGCACAATTATAGAGGTAAGAGCGACAATTTTTATCATCGCATATGTAGAAGGGGTAAATTCTTATCTTGGGCCCTGCTTCCGCAAATAAACTTCTTACTTGCGACATGTCGGCTGCGACATAATGCCAAGCACCAATTGGAGAAGCGGGGAATGATGAAACACGCGATCGCCGGCGCACTGTGCGCGGCTGGAATACTGATGTCCGGGCAGGCGCAGGCCGCCCCACTGCGTCCGGCGGCGGCGCCCGCAGCGGCCTCGATCGATGCGCGCTTCGCCGCGATCCACCGCGCCGAGTGGCAGTGGCGCATCAAGGAGCAGTTGGCCAGGGACGAATCCGAACGCGGCCAGGTGGAGCCCGGCTTCGCGCGGGTCGACGCCGCCTCCCAGGCCGCGCGCCTCGCCTACTGGCAAGACGTGCTGCGCCGGCTCGACGCCATCGATGCGGCGCGCCTGTCGCCGCCGGCACGCATCGATTACCAGGTCTACCGCGCCCAGATCGCGGCCTTTGCCCAGGAGCTGCGTTTTCGCGAGTACGAGCAGCCCGTCAATGCCGACAGCGCCTTCTGGACCGACGTCACCTACGCCGCGCGCCAGCCCTTTACCAAGGCCGAGGATTACCGCAACTATCTTGCCCAGCTGGCCGCCATGCCGCGCTATTTCGGCGAACAGGTCGAGAACATGCGCGCCGGCCTGGCGCGCGGCTTCACGCCGCCGCGCGTCACGCTGCAAGGACGCGACGCGGCGCTGGCCTCGGTGGCGGAGGCCAGGCCGGAAGACACCGTCTTCTTCACCCCATTCAACGCCATGCCGTCCGCGATTCCCGCCGCGGAGCAGGCCAGCCTGCGCGCGCAGGCGGTGGCGGCCATCCGCGACCAGGTGCAGCCGGCCTACGCCGCCACGCTGGCCTTCGTGCGCACGCACTACATGCCGGGCGCGCGCGTGGCGCTGGCCGCCGAAAGCCTCCCCGACGGCAAGGCCTATTACCAGTCGAAGATCCTCGAGTACACGACGACGTCGATGAACGCGGCCGAGATCCACCGCATCGGCCTGGCCGAAATGGCGAAGATCCGCGCCGAGATGCAGGAAACGATGCGCCAGGCCGGCTTCCAGGGCGAGCTGCCGGCCTTCCTGCGTTTTCTGCGCAGCGACCCGCAGTTCTATGCCAGGACGCCCGAGGAACTCCTGATGCGCGCGGCCTGGATCGCCAAGAAGTTCGACGCCAAGGCCGGCCAGTACTTCGGCTACCTGCCGCGCCAGCGCTTCGCGATCCGCCCCGTTCCGCCCGACCAGGCGCCGTATTACACGGCCGGCCGCGGCGGCCCCGGCGTCTACCTGGTCAACACCTACAACCTGCCGGCGCGCGCGCTCTACAGCCTGCCGGCGCTCACCCTGCACGAGTCGGCGCCGGGCCACGCCTTCCAGATGCCGATCGCGCTCGAGCAGAAAGGCGTGCCGCCCTTCCGCCGCGCCTACATCTCGGCCTTCGGCGAAGGCTGGGCCCTGTACACCGAACGCCTGGGCGTGGAGATGGGCATCTACGAGACGCCCTACGAAGTCTTCGGCATGCTCAGCTACCAGGCCTGGCGGGCGTCGCGCCTGGTGGTCGACACCGGCATCCACGCGCTGGGCTGGACCCGCGAACAGGCGCAGGCCTACCTGCGCGAGAACACGGCGCTGGCCGAACATGAAGTAACGACCGAGGTCGACCGCTATATTTCCTGGCCGGGCCAGGCGCTGTCGTATTACCTGGGCCAGATGGCGATCGTGGAAGCCCGCGCGAAGGCGGAAAAGGCGCTCGGCGCAAAATTCGACATCCGCGCCTTCCACGACACCGTGCTGCAACTGGGCTCGGTGCCGCTGCCGGTGCTGGGCGCGCGCATCGACCGCTTCATCGCCGAGGGCGGGAAGAGCCCCTATCCGAAGGAAGGCTGACGCGGCGCCGGCGCGTTGCAGGCGCACCGGTAGGACATGAACAGGTAGAGCAGGTACAAGCCGGAACGGCCCACCGCGTAGGCCAGCAGGCTCGCGTGCAGGGTCAAGGGGAGCAGGAAAACGGTCAGCGTCATGGCGAACAGCGCCACCTGCCAGCGCAGCTCCAGCTTCTGCCTGCCGGCGACGAAGAAGACGTAACTCAGGGGGCTGGCGAGGAAATTGAGGAAGTACAGCGGCGCCAGGATGCGCGCCAGCTCGCCCGCCGGGCGCCACTCGGGGCCGAAGATCCAGCTGAACAGCTGGGGCGAAAACAGGAACAGCACCAGCGAGGGCCCCACGGCCAGCAGCAGCAACATGCGGAAGGTGGCGCGGTAGGCGGCGCGGCAATGGCCGGCGGCCTGGAACTCGAGCACCGCCTGGCGCTTGAACACCTCGAGCACGGAGCTCGCGATCAGCGCGATCGGGGCATAGAGCACACGCTGGGTCAGGGCGAACAGGCCCGCCGCCTGCACGCCGTGGTGCAGCCCAATCATGAACAGCGGCAACTGGCCGACCACGGCGTTGAGCAGGCTCGAGGGCAGCGCGTAGCGCCAGAAGGCCTGGTGCCTGACGAGGTAGGCGCGCCGTTCCTTGTCGAGCACGAAGGCGAAACGCGCCGTGGGCGGCGTCAGCAGCCAGCGCGCGGCCGCGAGGCCCGCGCCGAGGCCGATCAGCTGCCCCAGCAGCAGCCCGGCGCCGTCGAGGCCGGCGTAGAGGAGCGCCAGCTGGCCCAGCGCGATCGTGCCGGCGCGGACGATCTTCGCTTTCGCCGCCCGGCCGAACAGGTTATGCGAGGCCGCGTAGGCGAGCTGGATCTGGGTTGCCGCGCTGAGCCAGGTGCCGGCCCCGATGGTGAGCAATTCGAGCCAGGACATGGCCGCGAGCGCCGGCAGGCCCAGGGCACGTGCGGCGGCCAGGCCCAGCGTCAGCAGCAGGGCCAGGATGGTCGAGGACCAGGCCACCACGCCGAAACAGACGCCTTGCTGGCGCTCGCCATGGTCGAGCACCATGGCCGCTTCGAAGCGCAAGGTGGCCGCGATCGAGGTGATGGCGATCACGCCCAGCCAGACGCTGAACGTCCCCATCTCGGCCGGCGTGCACATGCGGGTCAGGAGCGGCGCCACCAGCACCGGCAATGCCTGCGCCCCCGTCGCGCCAAGGAGGACGGTGGCCAGGTTTCTGGAATAAGCTGAGCGGAGCATGCGCATGGGCAGATGGTAGTGGCCATCGCCGGCGCTGCTGTCTCGCCTTCTCTAACGAACCGGTTAAATTCCTGTAAAGACGCCCGGTGCGGAGGGCTTATTCAATCGTCCGCGCCGGGGTCGAGCCCCGGAAACATCACCTCGGTGAACCCGAAACGCGAAAAATCGGTGATCCGCATGGGATACAGGATGCCGAGCAAATGGTCGACCTCGTGCTGCACCACGCGCGCGTGGAAGCCCTCGGCTTCCACCCGGATCGGTTTGCCGAACTGATCGACGCCCTCGTAGCGCAGCCGGGTGAAACGCGGCACGCTGCCGCGCAGGCCGGGCACCGACAGGCAGCCTTCGAAGCCCTCTTCCATCGCGTCCGTCAAGGGCGTCAGCACCGGATTGAGCAGCACCGTTTCGGGCACCTGCGGCGCGTCGGGATAGCGCGCGTTGTTTTGGAAGCCGAAGATCACCAGTTGCAGGTTGACGCCGATCTGCGGCGCGGCCAGGCCCGCGCCGTTGGCCGCATGCATGGTGTCGAACATGTCGGCGACCAGCGCAGCGAGTGCCGGCGTGCCGAACTCGCGTACCGGCTCGGCCACCCGCAACAGCCGCGGGTCGCCCATTTTCAGGATTTCACGTACCGCCATGCCCATTCTCCTTCGCCAGCACATTTTCCAACCCTGCCAGGAAAGCCCTGAAGCCCTCCGCCGTTTCCGGATGCTTCAGGCCCATCGCGGCGGTCGCCTGCAGATAGCCCAGTTTCGAACCGCAATCATAGCGCCGTCCGTCGTAGCGGTAGGCGAGCACGCGCTCGGCTTTCATCAGGGCGGCGATGCCGTCGGTCAGCTGGATCTCGCCGCCGGTGCCGGTGCCGAGGTTTTCCAGGTGGTCGAAAATCGCGCCGGTCAGGATGTAGCGCCCGACCACGGCCGAGGTCGACGGCGCTTCGGCGGGCACCGGCTTTTCGACGATGTTCGACACCAGCTCGAGCTTGTCGCGGTAGGCCTCGGCCTTGACGATGCCGTACTGGCGCGTATGCTCGCGCGGCACTTCCTGCACCGCCAGCACGCTGCACTTCTCGTAGCCGAAGACCTCGCTCATCTGGGCCAGCACCGGCGCGGTGCCGTCGTCGGTGTCCATGAAGTCGTCCGCCAGCAGCACCGCGAACGGCTCGTTGCCGACCACGGGACGCGCGCACAGCACCGCGTGGCCCAGGCCCAGCGGCGCCGACTGGCGGATGTAGATGCAGGTGACGCTCTTCGGGATGACGTTGCGCACCAGTTCGAGCAGCGCCTGCTTGTTGGCCGCTTCCAGCTCCGCCTCGAGTTCGTAGGCCTTGTCGAAATGGTCCTCGATCGCGCGCTTGTTGCGGCCGGTGATGAAGATCATTTCGGTGATGCCGGCGGCGACCGCCTCCTCGACCGCGTACTGGATCAGGGGCTTGTCGACGATCGGCAGCATCTCCTTCGGCTGGGCCTTGGTGGCGGGAAGGAAGCGGCTGCCGAGGCCTGCGACGGGAAAGACGGCCTTGCGGATCTTGTTCATGTGCTTGTTTCTCTGCGTTTGTTGATTAACTGGTTTGCGCCGCGGCCAGCAGCGCGAGCAGGCCTGCTTCGTCGAGCACGGTCACCCCGAGCGACTCGGCCTTGGCCAGCTTGCTGCCGGCATCCGCGCCGGCCACGACATAGGAAGTCTTCTTCGACACCGAGCCCGCCACCTTGCCCCCGAGCGCTTCGATCCGCGCGCCGGCGTCGTCGCGCGACATGCTCGGCAGGGTGCCGGTCAGGACGAAGGTCTGCCCGCTGAGCGCGCCCTCCTCGCTCTGCGCTTCCTGCGGCAGCTGGTCCAGCAATGCGCGCCGCAGCTGCGAGAGCGCCAGCAAGGATGCGCGGTGCGCCGGTTCGCCCATCCAGGCATCGAGCGAATCGACCAGCGACGCGGGCAGCCCGAACACGCTGAAGACCTTCAAGTGCGCCAGGTCCTCGAGCGTGCGGCCCGCCAGCAACTGGCGCGCGCGCGGCTCGGTTAGTTTCGGGATGCCGGCCGCGGCCAGCAGCGCCACCTCGTCCAGGCGCTCGCGCAGCGCCGCCTTCGGCGCGTGCTCGCCCTGGGGCGCGACGCCGGTGGCGAGCAGCGCATCCAGGGCGGCCTGGTTCTTTTCCTCGGCGAAGAAGTCGGCGATCGATTCGGCCACGGTGCCGCCGATGTCGGGCAGCACGCGCAGCAAGGCGGCGGGCGCGCGGCGCACCAGCGCCAGCGACCCGAGCCAGTCGGCCAGGGTCTTCGCGGTCGATTCGCCCACATGCCGGATGCCGAGCGCGAACAGCAGGCGTTCGAGCGGCGGCTGCCTGCTGGCGGCGATGGCGGCGAGCAGGTTGTCGGCCCATTTGGTGGGCACCTTGCCCTGCTTGACGGTGTCGGGCGTACTGCCGTCGCGCTCGTCGGCCAGCCGCTTCATCTTGAGCAGGTCGTCGAGGGTGAGTGTATACAGGTCGGCCACGCCGTGGATCAGGCTGCACTCGACCAGGCTGTCGATGTAGCGGTCGCCCAGGCCCTCGATGTCCATCATGCGGCGGCCGGCGAAGTGGCGGATCGCTTCCTTGCGCTGGGCCGCGCAGCTCAAGCCGCCGGAGCAGCGGGCGATGGCTTCGCCCTCTTCGCGCACCACGTGCGAGCCGCACACCGGGCACTGCTTCGGAAGCTCGTAGACGGCGGGCGCGGGCGTCGGGCGGCGCTCGAGCACCACGGCCAGCACTTCGGGAATCACGTCGCCGGCGCGGCGCACGATCACCGTGTCGCCCACGCGCACGTCCTTCCTGCGCACCTCGTCCTCGTTGTGCAGCGTGGCGTTGGTGACGGTCACGCCGCCCACCGACACCGGCACCAGGCGCGCCACCGGCGTGATCGCCCCGGTGCGGCCCACCTGCACGTCGATCGCGGAGACCACGGTCAGCGCTTCCTCGGCCGGGAATTTATGCGCCAGCGCGAAGCGCGGCGCGCGCGAGACGAAGCCGAGCGCGCGCTGGTGCGCCAGGCGGTCGACCTTGTAGACGACGCCGTCGATTTCGTAGGGCAGCGCCGCGCGCTTTTCTCCGATACTGCGGTAGTAGCCGAGCAGGCCGTCGCGGCCCCGCACCACGGCGCGCTCCTTCGACACGGGCAAGCCGAGGCGCTCGAACCAGGCGAGCACTTCCGAATGCGACGCCGGCATCTCGGCGCCGTCCAGGAAACCGATGCCGTAGGCGAAGAAGCGCAGGTTGCGCTGGGCCGTGATGCGGGCATCGAGCTGGCGCAGGCTGCCGGCGGCGGCATTCCTCGGGTTGGCGAATTCCTTCTGGCCGGCGTCGCGCTGGCGCTGGTTGAGTTTCGCGAAGTCTTCCTTGAACATCAACACTTCGCCGCGCACCTCCAGCACCGCGGGGATACCGTCCCCGTGCAGGCGCAGGGGAATGACGCGCACGGTGCGGATATTCGCCGTCACGTCTTCGCCGGTATAGCCGTCGCCGCGGGTGGCGGCCTGTTTGAGGACGCCGTTTTCGTAGCGCAGGCTCATGGCCAGGCCGTCGAACTTCAGTTCCGCCGCATACGCCACTTCACCATCGTCCAGGCCTTCGCGCACGCGGCGGTCGAAGTTGTCGACGTCCTCGTCCTCGAAGCCGTTGTTCAGCGAGAGCATCGGCACCGCATGGGTCACCTGGCTGAACTCGGCAATGGGCGCGGCGCCCACGCGCGACGTCGGCGTGTACGGGGACACGGCCTCCGGATGGGCGGCCTCCAGCGCCTGCAGTTCGCGGAACATGCGGTCGTACTCGGCGTCCGGAATGGTCGGCGCGTCGAGCACGTGGTAGTGATAAATGTGGCGGTTCAGTTCCTCGACCAGGGCCGCCATCCGGGCGACGTGTTCTTCCTGTTCACGCATCCAGGCCTCAGCTGAACAGGCGCAGCGCGCGGGTCGAGCCGGCGGGAATATCGGCCGCTTCCATCTCGGTATAGAACTCCTTCACCTGGCCGGCGATCTCTTCCAGGGTCGCGTCGAGCAGCGGCTGTTCGAAGTCGTCGACCATCGCGGCGTCCAGGCGCATCATCAGGTCGCGCGCGGTCTTGACCATGGCGCCGAAGCCGTCGCGCTCGGGCGCCACGCAAGGCACGTCGAGCAGCAGGGTCAGGCGGTCGGTGGTGTCGGCGCCCAGGGTGACGTTGGTCGAGAGCGTGAACAGCACGCCGCCCGCGCCGTCGGGCATGGCGAAGCGGCCGTCGGGACGCACGTCGAAGCCGGCCTTTTCCAGGGCGCCGATCAGGGTCGACATGGCCCATGGCGGGCCGTTCGACTTCAGGTTCACGCCCAGCTGGGCGTCGTGGCCGGCGACGAACTTGTGCAGGGTGCGCGCTTCGCTCATCACTTCGATCATGTCCGGCACTTCCGGCTCGGCGCCGATCTCGTCGGCCACCGCGCGCAGGCGCGTGACCAGTTCCGAGTATTCGAGTTCGTTCAGGGCGGTGGTGCGCGTCGCCATCTGCACGCCGGCCTGCAGCTTGGTGTAGACGCCGCCGTGCACGATCGGCTCCCAGTCGCCGTTCACGGCCAGGCCGATGTAATGGATCGGCTTGTTGCCGATGCGGCGCAGCTTCAGGAGGGACGGCAGGATCTTGTCGCCGCGCGCCGCGCCTTCCAGCGCCAGCGGGATCATGCAGTCGATCAGCGGGTCGACCAGGCTGTCGGCCAGTTCGGCGGGCGGCGTGTCGGCCGTGGTGCCCGGCAGCGGGGCCGCGGGAGCCAGCGATGCGGCGCCGTCCGACTCGCCGAAACCGTCCGCGGCGGGGGCGCCGGCGGCCGGCGCCCCGGCGGCCGGCGCACCGGTGCCGAAGCCCGGTTCGACCGGTCCCAGCGGCGGCGTGGCGCCGATGTCGAGCACCGGTTCGCTGCGTTCGGCCGGGGTGCCGTCGGGACGCATCAGGACATCGTCGTGGTCGGACGCGAAGGCGCGTTCGACGCTCTTCCTCGCCTTGTGCTCCTGCCACTTGTTATAGGAGATGACGCCGACGACGAAGACGCCGCCCGCCGCGATCAGGCTCATTTGAAGGTCTGTCATGCTGCTTGTGCCTCTTGTGCGAAATGGGCGGCGGACTCCATGTCCACCGCCACGATGCGCGATACGCCCTGCTCCTGCATCGTCACACCGATCAGTTGATTGGCCATTTCCATCGCAATCTTATTGTGCGAAATGAAAAGGAATTGAGTATGTTCGGACATGCGCTTGACCATGCGGCAGAAGCGCTCCGTGTTCGAATCGTCCAGCGGCGCGTCGACCTCGTCCAGCAGGCAGAACGGCGCCGGGTTCAGGCGGAACATCGAAAACACCAGCGCGGTGGCGGTGAGCGCTTTCTCGCCGCCCGAGAGCAGATGGATGGTCGCGTTCTTCTTGCCCGGCGGCTGGGCCATCACCTGCACGCCGGCGTCGAGGATTTCGTCGCCGGTCATGACCAGTTTGGCCTGGCCGCCGCCGAACAGGATCGGGAACAGTTCCGAGAAATGCGTGTTGACGCGCTCGAAGGTGTCCATCAGGAGGTCGCGCGTTTCCTTGTCGATGCGGCGGATCGCGTCTTCCAGCGTGGCGATGGCCTCGTTCAGATCGGCGTTCTGCGCATCGAGGAAGCGCTTGCGTTCGCTGGCCGTGGCCAGTTCCTCGACCGCGGCCAGGTTGACCGCGCCGAGCGCGGCGATCGCATTCGTCAGGCGCGTCACCTCGCCCTGCAGGTATTGCGGCTTCAGGTCGGGATCGAGCTTGGTCGCCAGCACGGCTTCGTCGGCGCCGGTGGCGGCCAGGGCTTCGGCGAACTGTTCCTGGTTCAGGCGCGCGGCCTGCTCCTTCAGCTGCATTTCGGTGATGCGGTCGCGCTGCGGCTGCAGGCTGCGTTCGGATCCCATGCGCGATTCCTCGGCATGACGCAGTTGCTGGGCCACCTGGTCGAGTTCGTGGCGCGCATCGGACAGCGCCTTTTCCTGGCTCGTCCTGCGATCGAGCAGCTCCTGCAAGCCTTCGTGGGCGCTGCCGCTTTCCAGCGCCGCCAGTTCGGCCTGGCCGCCGGCGAGCGATTCGGCCACCTGCGCCGCCTGGCCGGAAGCGGTGGCGATGCTGCGCCGCAGTTCCTCGATCTTCGCGCGGCCGGTCTTCTCGGCGAACAGGGCTTCCTGGGCGCCGCGTTCGAGCTCGCGCAGCTTCTCGCGCGCCTCGGCGAGTGCCGCTTCGCGCTGCAGGAACAGGGTCTGGCCGTCTTCGAAACTGCCCTGCAGCTCGGCCAGCTCCATGTCCAGCTGTTCGAACTGCTGCTCGGCCTCTTGCTGCACCATGCGCTGCTCTTCTTCCTGGGCCGCGATCTCGGCGAGGTCGACGTCGATCTGGCTGCTGCGCTGGTTGAAGCGCGATTCGACTTCGTTCTGGCGCACGACCTCGATCTGCAGCGCATGGGTTTCGCGCTGCAGGGTGGCGATGCGGGCGCGCGCGTCCTGCAGGCGGCGCGTCAGTTCCGTCACGGCCGCGTCGGCGCGGGTGGCGCGGGTGCGCGCTTCGTCCGTCAGCAAGACCTGGGCGCGCAACTGTTTGCCGATGTTGTCGATATCGTGCTGGCGCGCCAGCATGCCGTCCTGCTCGGCGTCGGCTGCGTAGAAGCGCACGCTCGACGCCGTGATCACATGGCCCTGGCGCGTGACGAAGGAACCGCCCTGGGGCAGGCGCGCACGCTCGTTGAAGGCCTCGGTCACTGTCTCGGCGGCGAACAGAAGGTGCAGCCAGTCGTTGAGTACGCCGCGCAGGCCCGGGTCGTTCAGCTTGAGCAGGCCGGCAAAGGATTTCAAGCCCATCACTTCAAGCGCGGCGGGTGCGCCCGGCGCCGGCGCATACAGCGCCAGGCGCGCCGGGGGCGCGTCGCCGACAAAAGCCTTGGCCCAGTCGATGTTCGACAGTTCCAGCGCGCCGGCGCGTTCGCGCAGCACGGCTTCCAGCGCCGTCTCCCAGCCCTCCTCCACCTGCACCTTTTGCCACAGGCGCGGCAGCGACTCGAGTTCGTGTTTTTTCAGCCAGGGCGCGACCTTGCCCTGGGTTTGCACACGTTCCTGCAGCTGCTTCAAGGCCGACAGGCGCGCCTCCAGCTGGGCGTTGGTGGCCGACTCCTGCTGCGACTGGGCGTGGGCGGCGCGGCGCTCCGTATCAAGCACGTCCTGCAAGGCGGCCGCTTCTTCCTGCAGCAAGGTCTGTTCTTCCAGCGCCTCCTGCTTTTCTTCGAGCTGCAGGCGCAGGTTGGCCAGGTGCGCGCTGTCGGGCGGCGCCAGCATCTTTTTTTCCGCTTGCAGGCGCTCGCGCCGGGTCGTCAGGCCGGAGAGGATATTCCCGGCGTTGCGGCCATGGGCGGCGGCCAGCTCGATGCGCTGGCGCACCTCGCCGATGCGGGCGCGGCCCTCGTCGCCGCGGCGCTGGGCCTCGCGCCAGGCCGTGTCGAGTTCCGGCAGGCGTTCGTTCTGCGCTTCGACGGCGATCTGCGCGCCTTCCGCGCGCGCCGCCAATTCTTCGACCCGATAGGTCGCTTCCTCGATCTGCTCTTCGTATTCCCGGGCCTGGCCCAGCCACTGGTCGCGCTGGGCGGCGAGCGTGACCAGCTGGTTTTGCAAGCGGGTGCGCGACTCGATCACGAACTTGATCTGCGCCTCCAGGCTGCCGATCTCGGCATTGGTCTGGTAGAGCGCGCCTTGCGCCGTGTGCAGGCGGTCGCCGACGGCGAAATGGTGCTGGCGCAGGTGCTCGAGTTCGAGTTCGACGTTGCGCAGTTTCGCCGTCTGTTCTTCCAGGCCGTTCTGCGCTTCTTCCATCTCGCGGAACCAGCGCGTCTGTTCGGCGCCGGCCTCGTTCCTGCGCAGCAGCCAGAGCAGCTTCTGCTTTTCTTCCTGGTCGCTTTGCAGCTGGTGAAAACGGTGCGCGACGGCGGCTTGCGCTTCGAGTTTATCCAGGTTGGCGTTCAGTTCGCGCAGGATGTCTTCGACCCGCAGCAGGTTTTCGCGGGTATCGGATAAACGGTTTTCGGTTTCGCGGCGGCGCTCCTTGTACTTCGAGACGCCGGCGGCTTCTTCGAGGAAGACGCGCAGTTCTTCCGGGCGCGATTCGATGATGCGCGAGATCATGCCCTGGCCGATGATGGCGTAGGCGCGCGGGCCGAGGCCGGTGCCGAGGAAGATGTCCTGGATGTCGCGCCGGCGCACCGGCTGGCCGTTGATGTAATAGGTGGAGGTGCCGTCGCGCGTGAGGGTGCGCTTGACCGCGATCTCGCCATACTGGCCCCATTGGCCGGCGGCCTTGCCGAGCGAGTTGTCGAACACCAGTTCGACCGAGGCCCGGCCCGCGGGTTTGCGGTGGGTGGAGCCGTTGAAGATCACGTCCTGCATCGACTCGCCGCGCAGTTCCGACGCTTTCGATTCGCCCAGCACCCAGCGCACGGCGTCGATGATGTTCGACTTGCCGCAGCCATTCGGGCCGACCACGCCGACCAGTTGCCCAGGCACCTGGAAATTGGTGGGATCGACGAAAGACTTAAATCCCGACAATTTAATGGAGGATAGTCGCACGTTGCTTCGGCTACTCGGATAAAGGACGCATCATACCATCGGTTGCTTGCTTTTCGGCCAAGTTTACAAGCGTACCGGGGCGCATGGGTTCGCGCGCCGCGCAGGCAAGCGCGGCTGGTCGAACCGGCATATTTTACAGAAGATTAACGAAATGCAACAGATGTGCCGGGAGGTTTATCCGGCGGCGCGCAGGGGCGGGAAATCCAGGGCGGACGGGTCGTTGACCGCTTGCATCGCCTCGGTCAGCACGCGGCCGACCACGCCCTCGGGCGCCACCACCCGGGCCGCGCCGCTGCGCAGGGCGTCCTGCAGCTTTTCGCAGGGCAGCGAGAAGGCTTCCTGGCGCAAGCCGGCCGAGAAAATGAAGAGCGTGCGCAGCGGGCTGACCCAGGCCAGCTTGACCTTGCGCACGCTGCCGTCCGGCTGGCTGAACTCGATGCGCATGCCGCGCTCCAGACTATCGACGCGTTGTGCAACGTCGTCCTTGTCGGGCGCTTCTTCCTGGGCGGCGGCGGCCTGCTCCTGGGCGATGCGGCGCAGCGCGTCCTGCTGGGCCGCCTCGACCGCGATTTCGAGCTGGCGCTCGGGCGACAGGTCGAGCGGCGCGCGCACGATCGAGAGGTGGCATTTCGCCAGTTCCGCAAAAAACTGGAGGCGCTCGGCATCCTGCCATTTGATGGCGTCAAGCCATTTGTTGAGGGCGGTGAGCAGGCCCGGCAGCTTGGCGATCAGGTCGCGGCGCTGCTCGTGGGTCGCTTTCGGCTTCACGGTCCAGACCAGCTCGTCCATCGTGCGGGTGGCGTTGTGCAGGGCGCCGGGACGCTCGGTCTCGATCAGGTGGGCAAAGGTCAGCACGTCGACCCAGCGCTGTTCGAGGAAGTGGGAGACGACCGGCACCAGCTCGGCGTCGGCCACCCGCACCCGCACCGCCTGGCGCGCCGAACGCGCGGCCACGCCCTGCTGCTCGATTTTGGTGGCGCGCGCGATCGGCGCGGCGATCGCTTCCTCGGCCGCGCGCTCCTCGACCAGCAGTTGCGCTTCGAGTTCGGCGACCGCCTCGGCAAAGGCGGCCGGCTGTGTATCGTCCGCGCGCCCGATGCGGTCGACGCCGCGCCGCATGGCTTGCACCACCGGGTCGTTGGCGCCCTTGCGGCCCTCCCAGCCCATGTGCGAGAGCAGGTCGATCATGCGCCGCGCCGGGTGGGCTTCCTCGAAGAAGAAGTCCTGGTCGAGCAGCGCGGCTTTCAGCACCGGCACTTGCAGGAAGCGGATCAGTTCGCGGGTCTCGGCGGGGATGCTGTCGTCCAGCAGCACGGTTTCGAAAATGCGCGACAGCAGGTCGAGGGTATTTTCCTCGCCGCGCGAGAGCGCGCCCTGGGGCAGGCTTTGCTTGAAACGCGGCAGGAAAAAGACGTTATGCGGCACGGCGGCCGCCGCATTGGCGGAGCCCGCCATCGGCGCCGCCATCGGCAGCTGCAG
>Ga0213836_100996_pt1 | contig 19005 bp, 14 predicted proteins | sample SWPATP03_FD_160578 | JGI IMG/M metagenome (GOLD analysis project Ga0213836, IMG submission 160578) | Coastal seawater microbial communities from Marineland, Florida, United States - SWPA TP0 #3 | ecosystem: Environmental > Aquatic > Marine > Coastal | place: USA: Florida | collected 2016-08-05
CGTGACCGGCGTGCCGGCGAATGCCAACGTCGCGAAAGTCATCAACATGTCGCTCGGCGGCGGCGGCGCCTGCGGCACCACCACCCAGAACGCGATCAACAGCGCCCGTTCGCGCGGCACCGTCGTCGTCGTCGCGGCCGGTAACGAGAACCAGAACGCCAGCAACTCGAACCCGGCCAACTGCGCCGGCGTCGTGGTCGTGGCCGCCACCAACCGCAACGGCGCCCGCGCGCCGTACTCGAACTACGGCACCGTGGTCGATGTCGCAGCCCCAGGCGGCGACGCCAACGGCTACATCATCTCGACGCTGAACGCCGGCACCAGCTCGCCTGGCGCCGACAACTACGCCGGCTACCAAGGCACTTCGATGGCGACGCCGCACGTCGCCGGCGTGGCTGCGCTGATGCTGGCGAAGAACAGCGCGCTGACCCCGGACGACATCGAGTCGAAACTCAAGAGCACGGCACGCGCCTTCCCGGGCACCTGCTCGCAGTGCGGCACCGGTATCGTCGACGCGGCAGCCGCCGTCGCCGCCGCCACCACGGCAACCGCGCCGACGATCTCGGAAACCGAGTCGAACAACACGATCGCCACCGCGAACGCCATCGCAACGGCCGGCACCACCGTCAACGGCAACCTGAGCGCCACCACCGACACCGACTACTTCGTGGTCCAGCTGCCGGCCGGTAAAACGCTCACCGCGACGCTGACCCAGGGTTCGACCACCAACGACTACGACCTGTACATCTACAACAGTGCAGGTACGCAGTTGGCCTTGAGCGAGAACGGCGCCGGCGCGACCGACACTGCGTCCGTGGCGAACACCACCACCGCTACCTCGGCCCGCTATGTGCGCGTCAAGTACTACGCTGGCGGCACCGGTGCGACCAACGGCAAGTACACGCTCAAAATGAGCTGGTAATTAACGCTGCTTGTAGTTAGCTTTGATGAAGACGCGCGGCTTGCCGCGCGTCTTTTTTTGCCCTTGCACCAAACCGCGATTGACGAGATACTGTACGAAATTACAGTAGTCGGCCCCGGCCGCCGCCAGAGTGAACGCCCCCGCACGTAAAATCATCCATTGCGATTGCGACTGCTTCTATGCGTCGGTCGAGATGCGCGACGAGCCGTCATTGCGCGGGCGTCCGCTCGCCGTCGGCGGCAGGGCGGACCAGCGCGGAGTCGTCGCGACCTGCAATTACGAGGCGCGCCGCTTCGGCATCCATTCCGCCATGGCCACCGCGCAAGCGATGAAACTCTGCCCTGAACTGCTGGTCATCCCGCCGGCGATGGAAAAATACCGCATCGCCTCACGCCAGATCATGGAGATCTACGCCGACTACACGGATCTTGTCGAGCCGCTGTCGCTCGACGAAGCCTATCTCGACGTCTCGAATTCGCCGCATTGCAAGGGCAGCGCCACCCTGATCGCCCAGGAAATCCGTCGACGGATTGCCGAGACCGTCGGCATCACGGCCTCCGCCGGCGTGGCGCCGAACAAATTCGTGGCAAAAATCGCCAGCGACTGGAACAAGCCCGATGGCCTGTTCCTGGTGCGCCCGGAGGAGGTGGACGCCTTCGTCTCGGCGCTGCCCGTGAAAAAACTGCACGGCGTCGGCAAGGTCACCGCCGCCAAGCTCAACAAACTGGGCGCCCAGACCTGCCTCGACCTGCGCGGCTGGAGCATGCAGGAACTGCAGCACCACTTCGGCAGCTTCGGGGCGCGCTTGCACGATTTGTGCCGCGGCATCGACAACCGCGAAGTCAGCCCGGAGCGCGAACGCAAGTCGGTCAGCACCGAGGAAACGTATACGGTCGACGTGCCGGATCTCGGCGCCTGCCTGGCGCTGCTGCCGGATCTGTATGAACACCTGCTGGGCCGCATCAAACGGGCGGGTGCCGAAAAATTCATCAATAAGCTATTCATTAAAATTAAATTTTCGGACTTCCAGCAGACCACCGTCGAGTGCGTCGGCTACGGGCCGCATCTGCCGACCTTCGCCCGGCTCATGGAAACGGGCTGGCTGCGCGCCAGCCGCCCCGTGCGCCTGCTGGGCGTGGGCGTGCGCCTGGGCGACACCGAACATGTCGAGCAATTGAAGCTGTTTGACGAACACGCAACACATTGAAAAAGCGTCTGTTGCCATCCGAAAATACGGGGGCAGCAGCGTGTAAAATACCGTTCCCCTGAAATACTGAGACAACAGAAAGCAACTATGTGGTTCAAGAATCTTCAGATTTACCGCCTGCCCGCACCCTGGGCCTTTACGCCTGAACAGATGGAAGAGGCGCTCGCGCCGATGGCCTTCACGCCTGCCAACAGCAACGAACTGCTGCGCCAGGGCTGGGACACGCCGCGTCCGAACGGCGGGCTGGTGCACGTCGTCAACAAGCAGATGCTGATGATGCTGGGCACTGAAAAGAAGCTGCTGCCGAGCTCGGTGATCAACCAGGTCGCCAAGGCCAAGGCTGCCGAGATGGAAGAGCAGCAAGGTTTCCCGCCTGGTAAAAAGGCGATGAAAGAATTGAAGGAACGCGTGGCCGAGGAACTGCTGCCGCGCGCATTCACGATCCGCAGCAACACCTGGACCTGGATCGACCCGGTCAACGGCTGGCTGGTGGTCGATGCCGCCAGCCCGGCGAAAGCCGACGAAGTCGTCAAACTGCTGTTGAAAGGCGTGGACCGCATGCCGCTCGAGTCGCTGCGCGTGCAGCGTTCGCCAGTGGCGGTGATGACCGGCTGGCTGGAAGCCGACGAAGCGCCCTACAACTTCACGATCGACCAGGACACGGAACTGCGCGCCACCGGCGAGAGCCGCGCCGCCGTGCGTTACGTAAAACACTCGCTCGATCCGGACGACATCCGCCGCCACATCGCTGCGGGTAAACAATGCACGCGCCTGGCCATGACCTGGAACAGCCGCGTCAGTTTCGTGCTGACCGAGTCGCTGGCGATCAAGGGCGTCAAGCCGCTGGACGTGATCAAGGAAGGCGAGAGCGTCACCAACAGCGACGACGAGCGTTTCGATAACGACATCATGCTGATGACGGGCGAGCTGGCGAAGATGCTGGCCGACGTGGTCGAGGCACTGGGCGGCGAAGCGAAGGCGTAATCAGCTAGCCGGACGGACGTCAAAACGGACCCTGCTGGGTCCGTTTTGCGTTACAGCGGCTGGAACACGCCGGCGGCGCGGTTCTTCGTCACATTGTCCCAGGCGAACACTTGCCCGTTCATGCCGACGTAGACGCCGGCCGGCAGCGTTTGCGCCACACCGCAGGCAAAGCCGAGGTTGAAGAGGGCGTCCGAGTTGGCGATTTCGTAGGGAATCATGGCGCCGGTGAGGACAATCGTCTTGCCGAGGTTGGCGGCGCCCAGCACGGCGGCCGTTTGCGGCATGGTGTCGGTGCCGTGGACGATGACGATGGCTGTTTCGCTCGCACCCTGGCAGGCTTCCAGCACGCGCTGGCGATCGGCATCCTGCATGTCGAGCGAATCGAGCAGCGGCAGCACTTGCAGTTCGACCGGAATCGTCAGCCGGGCTCGGCTAATAACGGCCGGCAAATGGCTTTCGGCAAAGCCGAGCACACCGTTGAGTTCATTGTAATGTTTGTCGAAAGTGCCGCCGGTGGCGATGAGTCGCAAAGTCATATCGGTTTATAAACGCAGAAAAAAAAGGTGGGTCATGATAGCGCCAAACCGGTGTGTATCCATATGTGACTGCGCTAGAATCGGCTGGATCGGATGAGTAGACTCCCCTTTTTTCATGGCAAGCCCAGCAGAAAATGATGAAAGCCGTTGCTCCAGGAACTGTTATTTTCCACCGTCATCGCGGGTATGGCGTGATCACCCACGTCAACTTGCTGACCGGCTGGATTTCCGCCCGCTTCGGTAGCGAAGCCCGCACGCTCGACCTGAACCTGTCGAGCGACGAGGTGCAGCACGCCGATGGCGAACCCATCCTGTTCAGGCGCGCACCGCCCGACCGCATGCCGCATGCGCGCCTGATGGCCGTCGTGCGCGCACTGCATGAGGCCGGCTACCAGCGGCTGTATTTGTATTCCTGGCCCAAGCCGTCGGGGCTGCACTGGCGCTGGCATTTGTTTACCGGCCAGCGCAACTGGATGCAGCGCTCCTGGCGCGAGGGCTGGTATGGGTCGGGCGCCGAGTACAACAACAATCCGGTCATGGGATGGGGCGATACGCCCGGCGCGACGACCGAGGAATTGATCCACGCGCTGGCCAAATTCGACCCCCAGGGCCTGGCCCAGGCGCTTGGCCGCGACGACGACCACACGGCCTGGTTCGCCGCCACCTGCGACGCGCTGCTGCCGGGCTATATGTACAGCCTGAACATCGAGCGCCCGGCCGGCGGCGGCCTGATCGAGGCGCCGCCGGTGCCGGTGGTGGCCGTGCGGGCCGGGCTGCCGGCCTATGCCGGCCCCGAGATCGGCTGGCCGCCGGGCTGGGCCGGATTGTGGACGCGCTCGCATGTGATGCCGGCGCGGAAAATCAATCTGACGGGCGAGCCGGAGCTGCGGTGAACGCGTGGACGGCGCAGCCGCCCACCCTACAACACCTCGGGATTCAGGATGTTTGTCGGTGTGCCCGCAGCGAAGTTCGCGATGTTCTCGAACGCCGCCCTGAAATACATCTCATAACTGTCTTGCTCGACATACCCCAGGTGGGGCGTTGCCAGCACGGTCGGTATGCGCAGCAGCGGCGCGTCCGCCGCTAACGGTTCGTCGGTGAACACATCGAGCGCCGCCGTCCCCGGCCGTCCGGCCTGCAAGGCCGCCTCCAGCGCGCCTGGTTCGACCAGTTCCGCGCGGCTGGTGTTCACAAATAAGGCGTCGGGCTTCATGCGTGCCAGGTCGGCCGCCGTGACGATCCCGCGGGTCGCCTCCGCCAGCCGCAGGTGCAGGCTCAGCACGTCGGCCTGCTCGAAGAACGCCGCGCGCGAGGCGGCCGCTTCGACACCATCGGCCAGCGCCGCCTGGCGCGTGGCCTCGCTGCCCCAGACGATGACGCGCATCCCGAAGGCCTTGCCATAGCCCGCCACCAGCTTGCCGATCTTGCCGTAACTCCAGATCGCCAGCGTGCGTCCGCGCAGCACGCGCCCGAGACCATTTAATTGGGGATTCACGGAGGCGGTCTGCCATGCGCCTTCCTTCAGGCTCGTGGCATACGGCACGATCTTGCGGCTGGCCGCCATGATGAGCGCCCAGGTCAACTCGGCCGGCGCCATCGGCGAGCCGGTGCCCTCGGCGATCGCGATCCCGCGCGCGGTGGCGGCGGCAACATCCACATGGCCACTGACTTTGCCGGTCTGCGAGATCAGTTTCAAATTCGGCAGCTTGGCTAGCAGGCCGGCGGGCAGGCTGGTGCGTTCGCGGATCAGCACCAGCGCCTCGTAGGGCGCGAGCCGGATCGCGAGCTGGCCCAAGCCACGTGCAGAATTGTTGAACACTTTGACCTCATGACCGTCCAATATTTTGTAACAGTCGAGGCCAGGCGTGGCGTTCTGATAGTCGTCGAGAATGGCAATTTTCATCGGAGTTGAGCGAAGTTATGGATGGGCACGTAAAGGAATAACGCGTTCCGGTGGAATCGAAGTAGCCTACTACTTTAGTCAACTATATTTCCTACATTTTTAGGGCCGAAGCGCTTGAAACGCAGTTTAGGGGGTGTACAATCGCCCGAATATTAAGGGTTTGACAGCACGGAAGTGTATAACAGACCAGGCTTCACCTTCGTTCCATCGCCTCGTTGACGAGGCCGTCGACATGACCGCCGTACCGCCGCTCAGCCGGCCGCCAGGGATTCCATCGCGCAGTCCCACGCACCTACGACGATCCTGCCATGCCGGGACCACACAGAATTCTTAATTGTTGGAGGTACCATGAACCAGCCCGTGATGAGCGGTGTCGCCGCCCTGAACGTTCCCGCCCACATCAAACACCAAAAGCTCATCAATTGGGTCGCAGACATTGCTGCCCTGACCAAGCCTGACGCCATCTACTGGTGCGACGGCTCGGAAGAAGAGTACGACCGCCTGTGCGCACTGATGGTCGAAGCCGGTACGATGAAACGCCTGAATCCGGCACTGCGCCCGAATTCCTACCTGGCCCAGTCCGATCCGTCGGACGTGGCGCGCGTGGAAGACCGCACCTTCATTTGCTCGGCAACAAAGGAACTGGCCGGCCCGACGAATAACTGGACCGATCCGGCCGAGATGCGCGTCACGCTCAACGGCTTGTTCGACGGCTGCATGGCCGGCCGCACGATGTACGTGGTGCCGTTCTCGATGGGCCCGCTCGGTTCGCCGATCGCCCACATCGGCATCGAGCTGTCCGATTCGCCTTACGTCGCCGTCAACATGCGCATCATGACGCGCATGGGCAAGGCCGTGTACGACGTGCTGGGCACGGATGGCGACTACGTCCCGTGCGTGCACACCGTCGGTATGCCGCTGGTAAATGGCCAGAAGGATGTGCCATGGCCGTGCAACAACACCAAATACATCGTCCACTACCCGGACACCCGCGAAATCTGGTCCTTCGGTTCCGGCTACGGCGGCAACGCGCTGCTCGGCAAGAAATGCTTCGCACTGCGCATCGCCTCGAACATGGGCTACCAGGAAGCGCAGCAGGGCGGCACCGGCTGGCTGGCAGAACACATGCTGATCCTGGGCGTGGAGTCGCCTGAAGGCGTCAAGAAATACGTCGCGGCGGCTTTCCCTTCGGCCTGCGGCAAGACCAACTTTGCCATGCTGATCCCGCCGACCTCGTTCAACGGCTGGAAGGTCACGACCATCGGCGACGACATCGCCTGGATCAAGCCGGGCGCCGACGGCCAGCTGTACGCGATCAATCCGGAAGCGGGCTACTTCGGCGTCGCCCCGGGCACCAACGACAAGACCAACTCGAACTGCATGTCCTCCCTGCGCGAGAACGTGATCTTCACCAACGTCGCGCTGACCGACGACGGCGACGTCTGGTGGGAAGGCATGACCAAGGAAGCCCCTGCGCACCTGATCGACTGGCAGGGTAAAGACTGGACCCCGGCGTCCGGCACCAAGGCGGCGCACCCGAACGCGCGCTTCACCGTGGCCGCGACCCAGAACCCGGTGATCGACCCGGCCTGGGACGATCCTGCCGGCGTGCCGATCTCGGCCTTCATCTTCGGCGGCCGCCGTTCGACCACCGTGCCGCTGGTCACCGAAGCGAACAGCTGGATCGAAGGCGTGTACATGGCCGCGACCATGGGCTCGGAAACGACCGCCGCCGCCGCCGGCCAGATGGGCGTCGTGCGCCGCGATCCGTTCGCGATGCTGCCGTTTATCGGCTACAACATGAGCGACTATTTCCAGCACTGGCTCGATCTCGGCGCCAAGGTGGAAGCGAAGAACGCGGCTGCGCTGCCGAAGATCTTCTGCGTCAACTGGTTCCGCACCGACGAGTCGGGCAATTTCGTCTGGCCGGGCTATGGCGACAACATGCGCGTGCTGAAGTGGATCCTCGAGCGCAGCGACGGCCAGACCGGCGGCAGCGCGCACCTGTTCGGCACCTCGCCGAACTACGCCGACCTGAACTGGGAAGGCATCGAGTTCACCGAAGCGCAGTTCACGCAGATCACCTCGATCGACAAGGACGCCTGGCGCGAAGAACTCAAGCTGCACACCGAGCTGTTCGACAAGCTGTCGTACCGCCTGCCGCAAGCGCTGGTGGCGACCAAGCAGCAACTGGAAAGCCGTTTGGCCGAGTAAAGCAGTAGAGGAGACGGGGTTGCGTCACGCAACCTCCACATAACAGGAAAAGGGATAGGCGCAAGCCTGTCCCTTTTTCCATTTTGAGCGAGAAAATGCCATGAATAAGCTTATCGAGTTCAATGTTCCGAATGGCAGCGTGGTCGTCGAATCCCAGGACGGCGCGGTGGGCAGTATCGTACGCGGTGCGGGTCTCGGCCCCGTCACGGAAAAAGTGGGCAAGTCCCTGCTCGACGCGTTGTCGGTGATTCGCCCTGTTGCCGAAGCGGCGCTGGGTGCGTGCAGCAAGCTCGATGTATTGCCGGAAACGGTAGAAGTGCAGTTCGGCGTGAAGTTCGATGTCCATATCGGCGCCGTGATTGCCTGCGCCAACACCGAAGGAAACTTGCACATCAAGCTGGTCTGGAAGCCAACCTGAGAGGCAGCGCAAGGCACACGCCTTTTGCGGCGCACCTTCGTTGCGTGCTGCTGTCTAAAACATATGGCTTTCCCTGAGGTTGCGATGATTTATCAGAACTTCGACCTGGAAATTATATGTCCGCAAGGCGGCAACCGGCTGTGCGCGCGCGTGCTGGAATCGCCCCAGGGCGATTGCCCGTTCATCGACGTGAAGTGGCCCTTCGACGCCGACACGGAAAACCGCTTGCTCACGGAAATCTACGGCGGACTGCGGCAGCGCCATGGCCGCTCGGTGCAGGCGACCTCGATCCAGGACTTTGGCGGCAAGCTGTTCGAGGCGGTGTTTTCCGGCGACATCGAACATCTGTTCCGCTCTTCGCTCGATACCTCGTTCCGTGAAGGAAAAGGGCTGCGCATCCGCTTGCGCCTGCCGGAGGACAGCGAGCTCCACATGCGGCCCTGGGAGTTCCTGTTCGATACCGAGAGCAGGGAATTCCTGGCGGTCAGGGAGCACACGCCGCTGGTGCGTTACCTGCCCGTCGCGCAACCGATTCCGCCGATCACGGTCGAAGGACCCTTGCGGGTGCTGGTCGCCTTGTCCTCGCCCACCGATCACCCCAGGCTCGACATCGCCCGCGAATGGGAAATCCTCTGCCATGCGCTCGAACCCTCGATCAGCGCCGGCCAGCTGGTGCTGCGCCGGGTGCCGGGCCACTGCACCTTCGACAACCTGCGCGATTCGCTGCGCCATTTCGGCGCCCACATCTTCCACTTCGTCGGCCACGGGATACCGGGGGCGCTGGTGCTCGAGCAGGAGTCGGGCAAGGGCCTGGAAATGGAAGCGACCCATTTGCGCTCGGCCTTTCCCAGCGGCGCCTTGCCGCGGCTGATCGTCCTGAACGCTTGTTCCGGCGCCATTACTCAGGACGTGCCTTTCTCGGGCCTGGCACAGGGCTTCCTGCGCCAGGGCGTGCCCGCCGTGGTGGCGATGCAGGCATCGATCACGGACGACGCCGCCATGATTTTCACCCGCTATTTCTATCGCGACCTGGTCGAGATCGGCGCTGTCGATGCCTCGCTCACCGAGGCGCGGCTACGCATGCAGGGCAATGGCCACCCGATCGAATGGGGCACGCCGGTGCTGTATATGCGGGCGCTGAACGGTCAGCTGTTCCGTCCGGCGCCGGAACCCATCCTTTACCCGGACGAACGCAGCACCGCCAGCGAGGCGCCGGCGCGGGTGGCCGCCTCCCCGCCGCGCGTGGAGCCGATCCTGCCCGAGCGCAAGAGAACCAGGGAGGTGACGGCCAGGCAGGACGCGGCGGCGGCGCCACCGGGAGCAGGCCAGGTCGACAAGAAAAAGCCGCGCGCGGCGCGGGTCAAGGACACGCCACCCCCGGTCAAGCCGGGAGCGGATCCCGAGCCGCCCAAGGCCCAGGTGAAAGCGTACTCGCCACCCTTGAAACCCGCATCGGAGCAGGCCGCGCCGACGGTCGAGGCGCCGCCACTGCCCGCGCCGCCCGTGCTGGCGCCGAAGCCGGCCGAGCCAGTCGTTCCGGTCAAGGTTGCGCCCCCCGGATCGACGGCGCAGGCCGGGCCGCCATCGACGCCGGCCGCATACCCTATCGCGCCACCAGTGGCGCCGCCGCCGCCATTGCCGCGGGTGCCTGAACCGAAGCCGGCCGAGCGCATCATCCTGCCCAGGTCCGAGCCGAAAGCCGCCCTGAAGCCCAAGCCGAAGCCGGATACGCCGCCGGTCGAGCCGGAATCGCCGCTGGCGCCGAAGCCGCTAGAACGCACCGTCCCGCCCAGGGCCGCGTCGGAGGCCAGCACGCCGCCATTGACGCCGGCCGCGCCTGCGGAGGAATTCACGGTGCCGCTCCCGCCGGAACCGCCGCCGCCCGCACGGCAGCTGCCGCCCAGGGACGATACGCCACACCATGCGCCACAGGCCAGGCAGGAACCGGCGCTGGACGAGGACAAAACCCTGTTGAACGCCCAGCCAAGGCCCTTCGTTCCGGTCTTCACGTTCGAACCGGATCCGCAACTGGCGCAGCAGGGCCTTATGGGAGATGCCGCCGCGGAAAAGCCTGCCGCGCAGGCGCACGCCGCAGTGCCGGGCCCTGGCGTGCGCACCAGGCGGGTTCGCGTGGCCGCATCCGCCGGCTTGCTCGCCGCCGCGGTCGGCATTGCGATCGGTGTCAAATTCCTGCCTTCGACGGGAAGCAGGCCGGGGGCGGCAGCATCACGGCCGCCGATCACGCCGATCACGCCGATATCGCGCGCGCCCGCGACGGCCGCGGTACCGGTGGCTTCTCCGCCAGCCGCCGGGCCAGACACCACGGCGGCCGCCATGCCGTACACCGCGACGGCGCCCGCCGCATCGCGAGGCGCGGGCGAGGCCAGGCCCGATGCATTTGCCCAAGCCAACGACCATCAGGGCAAGCGCAAGTCTGTGGCCGCAACCGCACGCAAGGCCCAGCCGCCACGTAAAGCGGCGAGCGCCGCACGGGGCGACCTTTGCAAGAGTGCGCTGGTCAGCGAACGGCCTGCGAGCTGCCTGTTCAAGAAACAATAACAATCGGAGGCCGCGTATGAATTCGCGTGTGAAGACCGGTATGCTGGCATGCGCTTTGGCAGGATGGGCGGGCGTCGCCGCTGCGCAGGACGAATGCAGCGCGCGCATCAACTCGATCGTCACCATCGGCGATGTCCAGGCGGCGCTGAACTGCGTCGAAGGCCATGTCAGCGCCGAGGCCGCGCGCTCCAGGCTGGCCATCGACAACAACAAAAAACAGTTGCTGCAGCAGATACCCGAACAAATCGAACTGGTGACCACGAACATGCGCCATGTGTCGTTCAAGGAGTCGACGAATGGCAAATGGAAGCAGATCCCGGATTCCGCCGACGCCGACGCCTGTTTTCTCTCGTCCGTGCGCTTGCCGCCCCAGGGCCTGTGCCAGGTCACCTACCAGGGCACGCTGGAACACTGGGCGTATAACGTGAGCGATCCGGCCGGCGCGGGCTTTGTCTGCACCGCGACCTGCGTCTGGATGGACCTGCGCCGCAAGGCGGAGACCGCCGGCAAGCCGGACGCTGCCAAGCCGGAAACCGTCAAACCAGAAACCGCCAGCAAGCCATAAGCCGCCCGACAGCAGCGCCCGCTGTACTATTGCACCGTTCAAAAAACGCTTGACCCTCCCGTAGCGTCAGGCTTCAGGCTGGTTGCACGCATGAAGAAACGGAGAGTGTGAATGTTGCTGAAAATTGGTGAACTGGCAAAGCGGACCGGGCTGACGGTACGCACGCTCCATCATTACGACGCGGTCAAGCTGCTCTCTCCTTCGGCGCGCACCGATGCCGGCTACCGGCTCTACGACCAGAACGATATCGCACGGCTGCACCAGATCCAGGCCATGCGCAGTTTCGGGATGTCGCTGTCCGACATCGGCGCTTATCTCACCAGACCCGACCTTCCCCTGGCCGCCGTCGTTGCGCGGCAAATCGCCATGCTCGACCAGCAGATCGCGCAGGCGAGCCTCTTGCGAGGGCGCTTGGCGCGGCTGCACGGACAGCTGGCCGCAGGGCAGGGACCGGATCTGGCCGACTGGCTGACGACCCTGGAGCACATGAGCATGTTCAACAAATACTTTACGCAAGACGAACTGCAGCAACTGCCGCTGTACACGGATGCACAAGCGCGCAGCGGCGAATGGAAAACCCTGGTGGCGCAGGTGAGCGCGCTGATCGACGCGGGGACGCGCCCGGCGGACCCGCGCGCCCAGGCGCTGGCAAGGCAGTGGATGACGAAGCTGGTGCGCGACACCAACGGCAACCCGGTGCTGTTCGCCAAGTTGAACGCGATGCATGAGCAGGAGCCCTCGGTGCAGCAGGAGACCGGCGTTACCCCCGCGTTGATGGGGTTTATCCTCGCCGCGTCGAATGAAGCGCAGTGCGCCCTGTACCGCAACTACCTGGACGACGACGAGTACGCCTACCTGCGCGCCAACATCGGCAAGCGCAGCGCCGAGTGGCCGCCCCTGATCGCGCAGGTGCGCACGGCCATGGACGAGGGCCGCACACCCGGCTCGCCCGACGTGCAGGCGCTGGCACGCCACTGGTTCGACCTGTTCCGCTCGATTGCCGGCGACAATCCCGCCACCCAGCTCAAGTTTCGCCAAGCGCTGCAAAACGAGCCCGGCCTGACGAAGGGCGGATGGGTCGGTGCACCCATGCTGGCGTTCATCCGGGCGGCGATGGAGGCAATGCGGGTGCAGGCACATAGCGTATAAGGGTTTCGTAGAGTCAAAGCCGAGGCGTAGGCGCGCGCCTCCCCAATTTCCGGTAACGCTGGCCGTGTCGTCCTGGCCTGCGGCGGCACGCGCATGCGCGCCGCCACAGGTTTTTTTACGCAGTGTGGATAAACGCGCGCCTATTTTCAAATAGATGTTGAGCTTGCTACAGGACGTGCATTACATTTGGAAATAATAAAAAATTTACATCACTTCCGGAAGTCCTGAGCCATCATCAAAGGGAGCATTGCATGCGTAAGCAGATGTCGAAATTCTTGCGGCCGGGCGTCCTGGCGTCGAGCATCCTTGCTTCACCAGGCTTGATGGCGCAGCCAGCTGAGCAAGCACAGCCGACCCCGCAGCCGGGCAGCGAAGCGCAAAAGATGCAGCGCGTGCTGATCACGGGCTCGTCGATCAAGCGCCTCGACGACGAGGCGGCGCTGCCGGTGCAAGTGATTTCGCGCGAGGCCATCGACAAGATGGGCGCCACCACCGCTGCCGAGCTGGTGCGCAACATCAGCGCGAATACGGCGCCGCTGACGGACGGGCCGAGCATCTCGGACAGCACTTCGGGCCAGCGCGGCATGAACGGCGCCAACATGCGCGGCCTGGGCGTGTCGTCCACGCTGGTGCTGCTGAACGGCCGCCGCCTGGCCAATTTCGCTTCGCCGGGCGACAACGCCGGCGTCGACCTGAACAACATCCCGGCCGGTGCGATCCAGCGCGTCGAGGTGCTCAAGGACGGCGCCTCGGCGATCTACGGCACCGACGCCATCGGCGGCGTGATCAACTTCATTACGCGCAAGGACTATACCGGGATCGACTTGGCGGCCTCGGCCGCCGGTACCCAGCACGGCGGCGCCGGCAAGCGCACCGCCAGCCTCAGCGCCGGCGCCGGCGATCTCGCCAGCGACCGTTTTAATGTGTTCGGCGTGCTCGACGTGCAGCAGCTCGACCGCCTGCGTTCGCGCCAGCGCAGCTTCATCGCCGGGCGCGCACTGGCGACCACCTTGCCGGCCCAGATGTCGAGCAACACCTTCCCCGCGAACGTGGACATCTCGGCTGCGCAGCGCGCCGCCCTGATCGGCGCCGGCTTGCTGCCGGCCGACAGCAGGTCGAGCCGGGTCAACCCGAGCGCGCCCGCTTGCAATCCGCCCGCCACCGTCTACGCCGCACAGGGGCCGGGCGGCGTGGCCGGCTGCAGCTACGACTACATGGAAGACACCGAGATCTACCCCGATTCGCGCAAGATCGGTTTCATCGGCCGCGCCACGTTCCAGCTGAACGAGAATAACCAGCTGTTCGCCGAGCTGGTACAGACAGAAGCGAAGTCGACCTATGTGCTGTCGCCCAATCCGGTGCGCATCCGCAACCTGCCGGTGAGCATCCTGCCCGCGGCCTACCGCAGTGCGCTCACCGGGCCGGGCCTGCCGGCGACCTTCAGCGGCATCCGCTACCGGATGCAGGAAGCGGGCAACCGCAGCAACGAGGTGAGCAGCACAGGCCAGCGCCTGGTGCTGGGCGCCAGCGGCCTTCTCGCCGGCTGGGACTATGACCTGGCCCTGGCGCGCGCCGAGAACCGGGCCATCGACAAGTACGTGAACGGCTATGTGCTGTACGACCAGTTCGACGCGGGCGTGCGCAGCGGCATCATCAATCCATTCGCGCCGTCGTCCCAGGCCGGCCTCGACCTGATCAACAGCATCAAGATCAGCGACGAGGCGCGCAAGGCGAAGGGTATCTCCACCTCGCTCGACGGCAAGATGTCGCGCGCGCTGACGCGGCTCGCCGGTGGCGACCTGGCGCTGGCCGTCGGCGGCGAATTCCGCCGCGAGCACCAGGTCTTCACGCCCTCGACGCTGCTCATGTCGAACAACATTGCCGGCGACCGCGACAGTACCGTGCCGGCCGGCGAGCTGCTCGAGGTCGAGACGGCGGACAATACGCGCAGGGTGGCCTCGGTCTTCACCGAACTGGTTGCCCCGTTCACCAAGGAACTGGAGATGCAGTTCGCGCTGCGCTACGACCGCTACAGCGAAGTCGGCAGCACGACCAATCCGAAGATCGGCCTGCGCTGGCAGCCGAACGCGGCCCTGCTGCTGCGCGCCTCGGCCGGCACCGGTTTCCGCGCCCCCTCGCTGTCGGACCTGAAGCGCCCGACCATCTTCGGCACCTCGGCCGGCATCCTGACCGACCCCCAGTGCGTGGCCCAGGAAGGCAGCATCGATCTCTGCACCGACCAGTGGAATGTGGAACGCCGCTCGAATCCCGACCTCAAGCCGGAGAAGTCGCGTCAGTTCACATTCGGCACCGTGCTCGCGCTGAACAAGCGCACCAGCTTCTCGGTCGACTACTGGAACATCGAGAAGCGCGATGTCATCAGCACGCTGGGCGAGCAGGTCATCATCGAAAATCCCGCCGCCTACAACGGCAAGTACATCGAGCGCGACGAGGACGGCTTCATTTCGAACATCCTCCTGATGAAGGAAAACCAGGGCCGCCTGAAAACGTCGGGCATCGACGTCGAGGCCGACTGGCGCACCGAGCGCGGCGACTGGGGGCGCTTCGGCGTCAACCTGTCGGGCACCCGCATCCTGCGCTACGACCGCCAGTTCGGACCGGCGGAACCCTACCGCAGCAACCTGAGCGTGTTCCTGAACGACCAGGCAATCCAGAAATGGCGTCACCGCATCAATTTTGAATGGGACAAGGGGCCGGTCAGCCTGACCCTGGCCAATCAATATTCCTCCAGCTACACCGACCAGAACACGACCTACGACCCGTTCACCGATGCGCTGCTCGCGCCCAACAAGGTCAAGTCGTATTCGCTGTGGGACCTGACCGGCAGCTGGACCATCAGCAAGCAACTCAAGTTGCGTGCCGGCCTGCTCAACCTGCTCGACAAGGATCCGCCGTTCTCGAACCAGGCCTGGTTCTTCCTGGCCGGGTACGACCCCAGCTACACCGATCCGCGCGGCCGCAGCGGCTTCGTCAGCGTGAACTATTCGTTCAGGTAAGCCATGCTGAAGGCGTTCGTTGGCACGTTCGCGCTCACCCTGGCCGTCGTCGCCGCTGCTGCTGACCTGCCGCAGGGATCGCTGGTCATCATCGGCGGTGGCCTGCGCGCCGAGAACGCCGCCGTGTGGCAGAAGATCGTGGCGCTGGCCGGCGGCCAGGGGGCGCGCATCGCGGTGCTGCCGACGGCCGCCGGCAATCCCGAGCGCGAAGGCGCCATGGCGGCAGCCAACCTGAACCGCCATGGCGCGCAGGCCTTCGTCGTGCCGCTGGCGCCGCGCCTGGCCGGCAGCGATGTCCGCAAGGCGGCCGACGACCCGGCGCTGGCGCAGGCGGTGCGCACGGCCGGCGGCGTGTTCTTCACCGGCGGCGACCAGGCCCGCATCACCGGCGCGCTGCGCCGCCCCGACGGCAGCAACAGCGCGGTGCTGGACGCGCTATGGGCGCTGTACCGGCGCGGCGGCGTGATCGCCGGCACCAGCGCCGGCGCCGCCATCATGAGCCGCAGCATGTTCTACGACCCGCCACCCGATGTGCTGCCGCTGCTCAAGCACGGGGTAGTAGACGGCAAGGATATCGCGCCCGGACTCGGTTTCATCGGCGACGATGTCTTCGTCGACCAGCACCTGCTGGCGCGCGGACGCTTCGCGCGCATGTTGCCGGCGATGCTGAGCAAGGGCTATACGCTGGGGCTCGGGATCGACGAAGACACGGCCATGGTGGTGGCGCCCACGCGCGAGCTGAGCGTGATCGGCCGCACCGGCGCGATCGTGCTCGATCTGGGCGATGCGGTCACGGACAAAACCAGGGCGCAGTTCAACCTGTCGAATGCGCGCATCAGCTACCTGGACAACGGCGACCGCTTCGACCTCGCGCGGCGCGCATTCGCTCCTGGGCCGGGCAAGGAGCCGGTCGAAAAGACGGGGGTGGAGCACCGCGACGCCCTGTTCTATCCCGACATCCTGGGCAATACGGCAGTCCTCGACCTGCTGGTGAAACTGGCCGACAGCGATCTGCAGCGCGCCACCGGCCTCGCCTTCGACGGGCCGGCCAGCCGTGCGCCGGAACGCGGCTTCGAATTCACGTTTACCCGTACGCTTGATACGCGCGAATACGCCACCAACCGCGAGGATGCATGGTCGATCTACCGGATCCGGATGGATGTGCGGCCGGTGCGCATGCAGCAGCCGCTGTACATGGCCGAGTAAAAGGCGACACGGCGTGCCGCCAGGTTCAGCCGAGCGTCACGACTTCGCGCTTGTTGCCCGCAAAGGCGTCGAACAGGCGGCGCTGCTGCAGGTAGGACAGCGTGTCGTCGCGCGTGTAATACGCCGCCACCCAGTCGAGCAGAAAGTCCAGCTTGCTTTGCTGCTCGGCCATGGACGCGTATTTGTGCGGCTCCCACGGCCGCCTGCGGTTGTTCGCGAGGCAGACGTCCAGTCCGGGATTCATGAACACGAGTTCGGAACAAAAGGGGAGCGCCGCTTCGATCACGTCGCCATAGCAGCCCTCGGCAACCCAGCGGTCCTGGGTCGTGGCGAATGCCAGCAGCTCGGCCTGCACCTGTTCAGGCGCGCGCGCGACCGCGATCTTGCCCGGTTCCCAGACGATGGTGTCCAGGTCCAGGTGCACCAGGTCGTGCTGCGCGGCGAGCGCGCGCGCACGCGTCGATTTGCCGGAACCGGAATTGCCCATGATGAGTAATCGCATCGCTGTACCGTCCGTGATGGTAGGGTGAGACGAAAAAAAAGCAGAGCCGCAGCTCTGCTTTTCTATTTTACTGCACCAGTAGCGGCTTCAGATACTTGCCCGTCACACTGTCCGGATTCTCCGCCACGTCTTCCGGCGACCCGGTGGCGACAATCTTGCCGCCGCCGGCGCCGCCTTCGGGGCCGAGGTCGACGATCCAGTCCGCGGTCTTGATAACGTCCAGGTTGTGCTCGATGATCGCGAGCGTATTGCCCTGGTCGCGCAGGCGGTGAATGACCTTCAGCAGCAAGTCGATGTCGGCAAAGTGCAGGCCGGTAGTCGGCTCGTCCAGGATGTACAGCGTCCGCCCGGTATCGCGCTTGGACAGTTCCAGCGACAGTTTCACGCGCTGCGCTTCGCCGCCCGACAGGGTGGTCGCGCTCTGGCCCAGCTTGATGTAGCCGAGGCCGACATCGAGCAGGGTCTGCAGCTTGCGTGCGATCACCGGCACCGGCTTGAAGAACACGTGCGCGTCTTCGACCGTCATCTCCAGCACTTCGGTGATGTTCTTGCCCTTGTAGTGCACCTCCAGGGTTTCGCGGTTGTAGCGCTTGCCGTGGCAGACGTCGCACGGCACGTAGACGTCCGGCAGGAAGTGCATCTCGACCTTGATCACGCCATCGCCCTGGCAGGCTTCGCAGCGGCCGCCCTTGACGTTGAACGAGAAACGTCCCGCCGAATAGCCGCGTTCCTTGGCCGTCGGCACCGTCGCGAACAGGTCGCGGATCGGCGTGAACAGGCCGGTATAGGTGGCCGGGTTCGAGCGGGGCGTGCGGCCGATCGGCGCCTGGTCGACCGAAATGACCTTGTCGAAGTGTTCCAGACCGAAGATCGCGTCGTGCGGCGCCGGTTCCGTCTGCGAGCCATATAAATGGCGCGACAGGGCCGGATACAGGGTGTCGTTGATCAGCGTCGATTTACCCGAACCGGAGACACCCGTGATACACGTCATCAGGCCGACCGGCAGGTGCAGCGTCTCGCCTTTTAAATTGTTGCCGGTGGCATTCGTGATCACCAGCTGGCGCTCGGGGTTCGATGGCGTTCTCTTCTTCGGCACCACGATCTTGCGCCGGCCGTCCAGGTACTGGGCGGTGACCGAGTGCTCGTTGGCCATGATCTGTTCCAGCGTCCCTTCGGCGATGATCTGGCCGCCGTGCACGCCGGCGCCCGGGCCCATGTCGACGATGTAGTCGGCGGTGCGGATCGCGTCTTCGTCGTGCTCGACCACCAGCACGCTGTTGCCGATGTCGCGCAGGTGTTTCAGGGTGCCGATCAGGCGGTCGTTGTCGCGCTGGTGCAGGCCGATCGACGGCTCATCGAGCACGTACATCACGCCGGTCAGGCCGGAACCGATTTGCGAGGCCAGGCGGATCCGCTGGGCTTCGCCGCCCGACAGGGTATCGGCGCTGCGGTCGAGCGACAGGTAATCGAGACCGACGTTGTTCAGGAATTTCAGGCGCGCGATGATTTCCTTGATCACGCGCTCGGCGATGTCTTTTTTGGCGCCGGTCAGCACCAGGGTCTCGAAGAACTCCAGCGTGTCGCGCAAGGGTTTATCCGACACTTCATAAATGGCGCGCTGCTGGGCGCCCTGGCCGATTTTCACGAAGCGCGCTTCGGTGCGCAGGCGCGCGCCGTCGCACGAGGGACATTTTTTCTCGTTGATGAATTTCGAGAGTTCTTCCTTGACCGCCATCGAATCGGACTCGCTGTAACGGCGCTGCAGGTTGTTCACCACGCCCTCGAAGGTGTGCTCGCGGATCACCGTGCGGCCGCGCTCGTTC
>Ga0213836_100999_pt1 | contig 18985 bp, 18 predicted proteins | sample SWPATP03_FD_160578 | JGI IMG/M metagenome (GOLD analysis project Ga0213836, IMG submission 160578) | Coastal seawater microbial communities from Marineland, Florida, United States - SWPA TP0 #3 | ecosystem: Environmental > Aquatic > Marine > Coastal | place: USA: Florida | collected 2016-08-05
CAGCCGATGTGCCGCTCGGCGCTGCGCGCGATCGCCGTCGGCCCGTCCTCGACGACCTGGCCGGGGATGTTGCCGTAGACGCGGCGGAACCGCAGCTCGGCCGCGCGGTCCGCGAGCCGGCGCACGACGCCCGCCGAGAGCGGGATGTTGTTCGGGTACGAGCGCATGAAGCCGACGCTCGCGCGGTCGGGCTTCGGCTGCATCGTGTCGCCCGCGAGCAGCGACCCCTCCCCCTCGCTCCCGGCCTCCCACACGACGACGCCCGCGCCCGGGAAGTGCCCGCCGAGGCGCAGCAGCCGCACGCCGGGCAGCAGGTCGACCTCGTCGTCCCAGAGCTCGATGCGGTCGTGCTGGCGCTGCACCCACGACGCGTCGTGCCGGTTCACGAGCACGCGCGCATCGAGCGCATCCGCCCACGCGCACTGCACGCCGAACATGTGCGGATGCGACGCCGCCACGACCGCGAGACCGCCGAGCTCGCGCACCTGCTCGACCGCCGCGTCCGTGATGGTGCCGAGCGGATCCCACAGCAGGTTGCCCTCGGTGGTCTGCACGAGGATCGAGCGCTGCCCGATGCCGACGGCCGGGTCGGAGGTGAGCGCCCACGCGCCCGGCTCGAGCTCGACGACGTCGATGTGCATGCCGTCGCCGACGTGCTCGTCGGTGCTCGTCCAGATCTGGCCGTGCATCGGCACCCACTGGCGCTCGTCGGCGCAGATCGGGCAGGTCTCGGGCAGCGGCTCGGCGGCCTCGACGCCGCACGTCGCGCACAGGATCGTCATGCGCCCACTCTGCCGCGCTGCGGCGCCGAGCGCGAGGGCGATGCCCGGATGCGCCAGGACACGACCGGATGCGCCCGGCTCGGTCGTACGCTCACCCCATGGCCAGCTTCCGCCGCTCGATCGCCCGCAGGCTCGCCGACCGCGCGATCGTGGCGCTCGCCCGGGCGGGGTTCGGCCCGGGCGGCGCGGTCGCCCTGACCGTCGTCGGCCGCTCGAGCGGGGAGCCGCGCACCACGCCGGTCACGCCGCTCGCGCTCGACGACCGCCTCCACCTCTTCGCGCCCTACGGCGTCGTCGACTGGGTGCGGAACCTGCGCGCCGCGGGCGTCGCGACGATCGAGCGCGGGACGACGCACGAGGTGCGGGCCATCGAGCTCCCGCCCGAGGAGGCGGCGCCGGTGCTGCGCGCGTACGTGCGCCGCATCCCGATCGTGCGCCCGCACGTCGAGGCCGGGCCGCACGACGACCTCGCGGCGTTCGCAGCGATCGCCGCCCGGCATCCGGTCTTCGTCATCGAGCGCATCGGCGGAGCGGCGCCCGACGCGGCTCCGCGCTCGTCGGCCTCGCGCTAGTCGGCGTCGGGCTCCGCGGCCTCGTCCTCCTCGGGCTCGAACGTCGACGACTCGTCGGTCGTCGTCGCGCCCAGCCCGTCCGGGTCGGCCGGGATCGTGCCGTCCTCGCCGAGGCCTCCCGGCTTCTTCGTGCCCTCGCTGTCGTGTCCCTCGTCCTGGCTCATCGCCGCCCCCTCCGTCGTGTCGATCGGTGCGGCAACCCTAGTGCGCGCGCTTGGACGCGGACAGGGAGCGCACACCCGGCCGGGAACGCGAACAGGGCCCCGGCCGAAGCCGGGGCCCTGCATGGCGAGTCAGCTCAGAGCGACTCGATGATCTCCCGCATGAGGCGGGCGGCCTCGGACGGCGTCTTGCCGACCTTGACGCCGGCGGCCTCGAGGGCCTCCTGCTTCGCCTGCGCCGTGCCCGACGAGCCGGAGACGATGGCACCGGCGTGGCCCATCGTCTTGCCCTCGGGCGCCGTGAAGCCGGCGACGTAGCCGACGACCGGCTTCGTGACGTGCGCCTTGATGTAGTCGGCAGCGCGCTCCTCGGCGTCGCCGCCGATCTCGCCGATCATGACGATCGCCTTCGTCTCGGGGTCGGCCTCGAACGCCTCGAGGGCGTCGATGTGCGTCGTGCCGATGATCGGGTCGCCGCCGATGCCGATGGCGGTCGAGAAGCCGAGGTCGCGCAGCTCGAACATCATCTGGTACGTCAGCGTGCCCGACTTCGAGACCAGGCCGATCGGGCCCTTGCCGGTGATGTTCGCGGGCGTGATGCCGACGAGCGACTCGCCCGGCGTGATGATGCCGGGGCAGTTCGGGCCGATGATGCGCGTCGTGCCCGCGGACTTCGCGTGCGCCCAGAACTCGGCCGAGTCCTGCACGGGGATGCCCTCGGTGATGACCACGAGCAGGCCGATGCCGGCGTCGATGGCCTCGATGACCGCGTCCTTGGCGAACGCCGGCGGCACGAAGACGATCGAGACGTCCGCGCCGGTCTCGGCGATCGCCTCGGCGACGGTGCCGAACACGGGCAGCTCGACGGCGGAGCCGTCGGCGGCGGTGTGCGAGACGGTCGTGCCGGCCTTGCGGGCGTTCACGCCGCCCACGACCTGCGTGCCCGCGGCGAGCATGCGCGCGGTGTGCTTGGAGCCCTCGCCGCCGGTGATGCCCTGGACGATGACCTTGCTGTCCTTGTTGAGATAGATCGACATCTTCTGCTCTCCTAGGCCGCAGCCAGCTCGGCGGCCTTGGCCGCTGCCTCGTCCATGGTGTCGACGACGGTCACCAGCGGGTGGTCGGCGTCGGCGAGGATGCGTCGGCCCTCCTCGACGTTGTTGCCGTCGAGTCGCACGACGAGCGGCTTCGAGGCCTCGTCGCCGAGGATCTCGAGCGCCTTGACGATGCCGTTCGCGACCTCGTCGCAGGCGGTGATGCCACCGAAGACGTTGACGAAGACGCTCTTCACGTCGGTGTCGCCCAGGATGACGTCCAGGCCCGCGGCCATGACCTCGGCGGATGCGCCGCCGCCGATGTCGAGGAAGTTGGCGGGCTTCACGCCGCCGAACGCCTCGCCGGCGTAGGCGACGACGTCGAGCGTCGACATGACGAGCCCGGCGCCGTTGCCGATGATGCCGACCTGGCCGTCGAGCTTCACGTAGTTGAGGTCCGACTGCTTGGCCTTGGCCTCGAGCGGGTTCGCGGCGGCCTTGTCCTCGAGCTCGGCGTGGCCGGCCTGGCGGAAGTCGGCGTTCTCGTCGAGCGTGATCTTGCCGTCGAGCGCGATGACGTCGCCGCTCTCGGTGAGCACGAGCGGGTTGACCTCGACGAGGGTGGCGTCCTCCTTGTCGAAGACGCCGTAGAGCGTCACGAGCACGGGTGCGACCTTCGCGACGAGCTCCTCGGGGAAGCTCGCGGCGCGGACGATCTCCTCGGCCTTCGCCGCGTCGATGCCGACCGCCGGGTCGACCTCGACCTTGGCGAGCGCCTCGGGGCGCTCCTCGGCGAGCTGCTCGATGTCCATGCCGCCCTCGTACGAGCACATGGCGAGGTAGGAGCGGTTCGAGCGGTCGAGCAGGATGGAGAAGTAGTACTCCTCCTCGATGGCTGCGCCCTCGGCGATCATCACGCGGTGCACGGTGTGCCCCTTGATGTCGAGGCCGAGGATGGCCTCCGCGGCCGTCTTCGCCTCCGCCGGGCTCTTCGCCAGCTTCACGCCGCCGGCCTTGCCGCGGCCGCCCGTCTTGACCTGTGCCTTCACGACCACGACGCCGCCGCCGAGCTCCGTGGCTGCTGCCTCGGCCTGCTCGGGGGTGTCGGCGGTGATGCCTCGCAGCACGGGTACCCCGTGCTGCTCGAACAGGTCCCTTGCCTGGTACTCATAGAGATCCACGCGTCATCCAATCCGTTGATGTTGGGGGATTCGCCTGGGCAAGCCTAGCGCCGACGCGCATGCGCCCCCGCTCGCTTTCGGCTCCCCGAAGCGTCAAGATTCGGCATTCGTACGGCTTTCGAACGAGCCTGGCCTTCGTTGCGGGAGCGCCGCGGAGCCCCGACGATGGATGCCAGGAGGACTCCCATGGATCCAGCGCTCCAGCGCCGCCCCGACCTGCCGCCGCCGGTCGAGTCGATGGCCTCGAGGCTCAACTGGCTGCGTGCCGGCGTGCTCGGGGCGAACGACGGCATCGTCTCGACGTCGGCCCTCATGGTCGGCGTCGCGGGCGCGGGCACGACGCTCGCGGGGATCCTCACCGCCGGCATCGCCGCCCTGGTCGCGGGCGCCTTCTCGATGGCCGTGGGCGAGTACGTCTCGGTGTCGTCGCAGCGCGACAGCGAGCGCGCGGCGATCCGTCGCGAGCTGCGCCACCTCGACGAGAACCCCGAGGGGCAGATCGACCAGCTCGCGCACATGTACGAGCTCCGCGGCCTCTCGCCCGAGACGGCGCACCTGGTCGCCGCCGAGCTGACGGCCGCCGACCCGCTGCGCGCGCACCTCGACGTCGAGTACAAGCTCGACCCCGAGGACCTCAACAATCCGTGGGCGGCCGCCGCCTCGTCCGCCGTCGCCTTCACCCTCGGCTCGCTCGTGCCGCTGCTCGCGGCACTGCTCTCCCCTGCCGCGTGGATGCCGTGGCCGATCGTGGTCGCGACGGTCGTGGCGCTGCTGGTCACCGGCGTCGTCTCGGCGCGCATCGGCGGCTCCGGCAAGCGGCTCGGCACGGTGCGCGTGCTGCTCGGCGGCATCATCGCGCTCGCCGCGACCTGGTCGATCGGCACCCTCCTGGGCTCGCCCGTGCACTGAGGCACCGGGCTCGGCTCACGCGAGGTCGAGCGGTGCCGCGCCGAACGAGGCGGCGAAGCGCTCGCACCAGATCGACACGCTCGTCACCTGCGAGAGGTCGACCCCATCGGGGATCGCGTACTGCTGGGTGCCCACGTTGCCGCGCAGCGGCCCGAGCGAGGTCCATGCCCCGTCGTCGAAGACGAACCACCCGTCCGTGCCCTCGATGACGGGCTGGTCGGTGAGCCACACGTGCAGGTCGGGCCCGTTGACCGTGTCGAGGCCGTCGAGGACGAGCACGCGTGCGCCGTCCTCGAGCTGCAGCACGCGAGCTGTGCCGGTGGTCGGGTGCTCGTGCGAGATCAGGGCGCCCGACGCGAGCTCCACCGGTCCCGTCGGTGCCGCGGGCGGCGGCGAGGCCGAGGGCGCTGCCGGAGCGGACTCCGCCACCGGTCCCGCGGTCGGCACCGCCTCGACCACCGTCTCGTCGTACAGCAGCCGCCAGGGCTGGAAGACGGCTCCCGCGACAGCCGCGACGAGCAGTACCGCGAGCGCGGCGCCGAGCCACCAGATCCGTCGGCTGCGCGTGCGCTCCATGGGCTCGATCCCCGGTTCGCGGTGGGCGAAGCATACCAGCAGGGTCGGCGGTCAGCGCCGCGCGCTGTAGCGCAGCTCCGGCCTGCCGGTACCCCCGTAGCGCGGCGCCACCTCGGCGCGGCCCTCGATCACGAGCCGCTCGAGGTACCGGCGCGCGCTGACCCGCGACATCCCCAGCCGCTCGCCGATCTCGGCCGCGCTCGCCGACTCCTCCAGCGTCTCGAGCACGGCGGCGACGCGGTCGAGCGTGAGCTGCGACCCCGCTGGTGCCGGCCGCTGCCGATCCGCCGGCTGCAGCATGGCGTCGACCGCGCGCTGGTCGAGCACCTGCACCCCGAGCCCCTCCGCCTGCTCGAGCTCGGCGCGGATCGCCTCGAGCCGCTCGCGCATCGCCTCGAGCCCGAACGGCTTGACGAGGTAGTGGCGCACCCCGAACGCGCGTGCCGCGCGCACCGTCTCGAGGTCGCGCGCCGCGGTCACGGCCACGACCTCGCCGGCGAAGCCGCGCGTGCGCGCGACCCGCAGCACCTCGATGCCCGAGGCGTCCGGGAGGTGCACGTCGAGCAGCACGAGGTCGGGGCGGAGCGCCTCGATCGCCTCGAGCGCCGCGCGCCCCGTCGCCGCCTCGCCCGCGACCACGAAGGCGCCGTGCCGCTCGACGAACCTGCGCGTGACGAGGGCGACCGCCTTGTCGTCCTCGACGATGAGCGCGCGCAGCGGCCTCATGCGCGCACCGTGCCGTCCACGACCGTCTCGTCCACGGGCGCGCTCGCGACGACGGGCAACCGGGCGACGAAGCGAGCGCCGCCGAGCGGCGAGTCCTCGACCCTGGCCTCCCCGCCGAGGCGGTCGGCGACGCGGCGCACGAGCGTGAGCCCGTAGCCGCGTGCGAGCCCTGCGGGGTGCGACTTCGACGACACCTCGATGTCGAAGATGGCGTCCCGATGCGCCTCGGGCACTCCTGGCCCGTCGTCATCGACGACGATCGTGACGATCCGGCCGTTGTCGGTGACGACGTCGTCGATCGCCACCTCGACCCGACCGCCGGGCGACGCATCCATCGCGTTGTCGACAAGGTTGCCGAGCACCGTCACCCAGTCGCCGGCGACGCTTGGCGACGTCGCCGGCGCGAGCGTGGAGCCCGGCCGCACGATCAGCTCGACGCCGTGCTCCCTGGCCTGCGCGCGCTTCGCGAGCAGCAGCGCCGCGACCTCGAGCTCGAGGATTCCCGAGGAGGGCTCGAGCGCCGCGAGCGCACCGCCGGCACCCGCGCGCTCGATGACGCCCATGGCCGCCTCCGACTCACCCAGCTCGAGCAGGCCGCCGAGTGTGTGCAGGGTGTTCGCGAACTCGTGCTGCTGCGCCCGCAGCGTCTCGGTCATGCCCTGCGCCCCCGCCAGGTCGCGGAGCGCCGCGTCGAGCTCGGTGCGGTCGCGGAGGATGAGCACGGTGCCCACGGCGCGGTCATCGACGACCACCCGGTCGACGCGTGCGAGCAGCATCCGCTCGCCCGCGAGCACGAGCTGCTGCTCGCCCGCGTCGGCCACCAGCGGGTCGATGGGTGCGTCGAGCACCTCGGCGATCGGCGTGCCGCTCAGGTCGGCGCCGGGCTCGCGCCCGAGCAGCCGCAGCGCCGCGTCGTTGCTGAGCACGATCGCGCCGGCCTCGTCGAGCACCACGAGGCCGTCGCCGATGCCGTGCAGCGTGGCGTTGCGGGTCTCGAGCATCGACTTGATCTCCTCCGGCTCGACCCCGTAGATCCGCCGCCGCACGAGCGAGGCCGCCCACGACGCGAGCACCACGCCGACGATCGCGGCCACGGCCAGGCACAGTCCCAGGACCCAGACGTTGCCTAGCCAGTCCCGCTGCAGCTCCGACTCGAGGATGCCCACCGAGACCTGCCCGATGACGGCGCCGTCCGCGCCGAACACCGGCACCTTCGCCCGCCAGGAGGTGCCGAGCGTGCCCGTCTGCGTATTGACGACGAGCTCCCCGGTCGTCGCCGCGTCCGGCGGCGTCGAGACGACCTCGCCGATGAGCTCCGGGTTCGGGTGCGAGTAGCGGATGCCCTCGACGTTCGAGACGACGACGTAGGTGACGTCGGAGGCCTCCCTGACGGTCTCGGCGATCGGCTGGATGACCGCGGCCGGGTCGGCGTCGTCGAACGCGTCGGTCACCGAGGGCAGCTGCGCCACCGAGTAGGCGACGCCGATCATCCGGTCGAGGTACGCCTCCCGGAGCGAGCGCTCCTGCAGCCAGGCGGCCGCGATGCCGGAGCCGAGGATCACGACGAGCATGATGGCGCTCTGCAGCAGCACCAGCTGGGTGCGCAGCCTCATCGCCCGTCTCACGTCGACCATGGTAGGCCGCGCCCGAGCGGCGTAGCCTCTGACCAGAACGACCGAAACGCACCTTTCGACCACAACCCCGGCGTACGCCTCCGCCCCCGTTACGGTCACAGCAGATCGCGACTCGGCATCGGTGCCGGGCGCTCAAGGAGGAGACGTGCGATCCATGCACCACAGCACCCAGCGCAGCACGCGCATCACCACCCTCGTCCGCGTCGGCATCGCCGGCGCTGCGGTCGTCGCCCTCGCAGGCTGCTCGACCGGCGGCGCGCCCTCGGGCTCCCAGGGCGCCGACGGTGAGGCCGCGGCCATCACGGACGTCAGCGTCATCGCCCCCGCCGACCCCGGTGGCGGCTGGGACCAGACGGCCCGCGCGCTCGGCCAGACGCTCACCGACACGGGCCTCGTCGGCTCCGCCCCGGTCGAGAACATCGGCGGCGCGGCCGGCACGGTCGGCCTCGCGAGCCTCGCGACCGAGACCGACCCGAACACGCTCATGGTCATGGGCTCCGTCATGGTCGGCGGCGTCGAGACGAACGCCTCCGAGACGCGCATCGAGGACATGACGCCCATCGCGAAGCTCACCGAGGAGCCGCTCGTGATCGTCGTCCCCGCCGACTCGGAGTACCAGTCGCTGCAGGACCTCATCGACGCGATCGTCGCCGAGGGCCAGGGCGTCGCCGTCACCGGCGGCTCGGCCGGCGGCATCGACCACATCCTCGCCGGACTGCTCCTCACCGAGGCGGGCGTCGACGCGGCCGAGGTGCCGGCGACGCTCAACTACGTCGCCAACTCCGGCGGCGGCGAGGCGCTCACGATGCTGCTCGGCGGCACCGTGCAGGCCGGCATCTCCGGCGTCGGTGAGTTCTCGGAGTCCGTCCTCTCGGGCGACCTCCGCGCGCTCGCCGTGTCGAGCGAGGAGCCCGCCGAGTCGCTGCCCGACGTCCCGACCATCCAGGACGAGGGCATCGACGTGACCGTGACGAACTGGCGCGGCGTCATCGCGCCCGGCGGCATCTCCGACGCGGAGCGCACGGCGCTCGTCGACCTCGTCACCGAGCTGCAGGGGCAGGACGCCTGGGCCGAGGTGCTCGAGACGAACGGCTGGACGGATGCGTTCATGCCGGGCGACGAGTTCGAGGCGTTCCTCACCGAGGACATCACCCGCACCCAGGAGACGCTGCGCACGATCGGCCTGATCGAATGAGCACCGCCTCGGCCGGCGCGCCCGAGCAGGGCGCGTCGGCCGCGGCGCGCGCAGAGCGGTCGGCCCGCATCGAGGCGATGATCTTCGTCGGGCTGCTCGTCGTGCTCGCGGTGGGCGTGCTCATCTCGACCACGACCATCCGCGAGCCCCCGGGGTCGACGAACACGCTCGGCGCTCGCGTCGTCCCCTACGCGGTCGGCGTCCTGCTGCTCGTCTCGTCGCTCGCCGTCCTCGTCGGCCAGCTCCGCGGCCGCTTCGGCCACCCGGAGGCGGGCGAGGACATCGACCTCGCGCACGGCACCGCGTGGATCCCGACCGGCATCCTCGCGCTCAGCTTCGTCTCCCTCATGGTCACCATCCCGTTCCTCGGGTGGCCGCTCGGGGTCACCATCCTGTTCGCCGGCGCGTCGCTCGCGCTCGGCGCGAAGCGCTGGTGGGTCGCGGTGCTCATCGGCCTCGCCATGGGCGTCGTCACCCAGCTCGTGTTCGGCACGCTGCTCGGCCTCTCGCTGCCGCCCACCGGCACCCTCACCTCCTGGATCGGCATCTGATGGACACCTGGACCCTGCTGCTGGAGGGATTCGCCACCGCGCTGCAGCCGATCTACCTGCTGTACGCGCTGCTCGGCGTGCTGCTCGGCACCGCCGTGGGCGTGCTGCCCGGCATCGGCCCGGCCATGACGGTCGCGCTGCTGCTGCCGATCACCTACTCGCTCGAGCCCACCGCGGCCTTCATCGTGTTCGCCGGCATCTACTACGGCGGCATGTACGGCGGATCGACGACGTCGATCCTGCTGAACACGCCAGGCGAGTCGGCGTCGATCGTCACCGCCCTCGAGGGCAACAAGATGGCGCGGGCGGGACGCGGTGCTGCGGCGCTCGCCACCGCGGCGATCGGCTCGTTCGTGGCCGGCACCATCGCGACCGTGCTGCTGACCCTCCTCGCGCCCACCGTCGCGCGCTTCGCCGTGAGCCTCGGCCCTGCCGACTACTTCGCGCTCATGGTGATCGCGTTCCTCACGGTCGGCGCGCTGCTGGGCGACAGCGCCTGGCGCGGCATGGTGTCGCTCGCCGTGGGCCTCTTCATCGGACTCATCGGCGTCGACACGCTCACGGGGCAGTCGCGCTTCACGTTCGGCGTCCCGCAGCTCGGCGACGGCATCGACGTCGTGCTCGTGGCCGTCGGCCTCTTCGCGCTCGGCGAGGCCCTGTACGTCGGTTCGCGGCTGCGCCACGGCACCATCCCGATCATCCCGATCACCCGCGGCTGGCGCACCTGGATGCGCCGCTCCGACTGGGCGCGCTCGTGGAAGTCGTGGCTGCGCGGCGCCGCGATCGGCTTCCCGATCGGCTCGATCCCCGCCGGCGGCGCCGACGTCGCGACCTTCCTGTCGTACGCGACCGAGCGCAGCGTCGCGAAGCCGGAGTACCGCAAGCAGTTCGGCAAGGGCGCGATCGAGGGCGTCGCCGGTCCCGAGGCGGCGAACAACGCGGCCGCCGCCGGTGTGCTCGTGCCGCTGCTGACGCTCGGCATCCCGACGACCGCCACCGCGGCGATCATGCTCTCCGCCTTCCAGACGTACGGCATCCAGCCCGGGCCGCGCCTGTTCGAGACGCAGTCGGCGCTCGTGTGGGCGCTCATCGCGAGCCTCTTCATCGGCAACACGCTGCTGCTCGTGCTGAACCTGCCGCTCGTGGGCATGTGGGTCAAGCTGCTGCAGATCCCGCGGCCCTACCTCTACGCCGGCATCCTGGTGTTCGCCGGGCTCGGCGCGTACGCGGCGAACTTCACTGTGTTCGACATCGGCGTGCTGCTCGTGCTGGGCGTGCTCGGCTTCTTCATGCGCCGGCTCGGCTTCCCCATCGCACCGCTCGTGGTCGGGGCGATCCTCGGCCCGATGGCGGAGGAGCAGCTGCGCAAGGCGATGCAGATCGGCCAGGGCGACCCGTCCTACCTGGTGCAGAGCCCGTTCGCGATCGTCGCGTACGTCGCCATGGCGCTCATCATCGCCCTCGCGCTGTGGCTCAAGCGCCGCCGCGCGCGCTTCGAGGCGTCGCTGCCGCCCGCCGACACGGTCGCGATCGCGACCCTCGACGAGGAGATCGAGTCGCAGCAGCCGCACCCCGAGCTCGACCGCGGACGGCTCTCGACGCAGGCGCTGCCGCGGCAGCGCTCGACGTCGAACCACCCGGAGGGGCCGGACGTCGGCGGCGACGGCTAGGGCTAGCCGCGACGCGGCGGATGCGACGGAGGGGGAGGCTGCGGCCTCCCCCTTCTGCATGTCGGCGGCCGGGCGTAGCGTCGCGCACATCGAGCGGTCGACGGCGACCGCCGGGATGGGAGCGACCATGGCCGCGATGGAGTACCGCATCGAGCTGATCTTCGTGCCGGTGAGCGACACCGACCGGGCGAAGGCCTTCTACACCGAGCAGCTGGGCTGGCACGCCGACTTCGACCAGGTGGTGCAGCCCGGCCTGCGCTTCGTGCAGATCACGCCCCCGGGGTCGGCGTGCTCGATCGCCTTCGGCGAGGGCATCGCCGAGGACGAGCCGGGCACGATGCGCAACGTGCAGGTGGTCATCGACGACGCGGATGCGACGCGCGCGGCGCTCCTCGAGGCCGGCGTCGACGCGAGCGAGGTCGACGAGCAGGACTGGGGCCGGTTCGTGACCTTCGCCGACCCCGACGGCAACCGCTGGACGCTGCAGCAGCTGCCAGCGCGAGCGTGAGCCGGCGCTGCGCGACCGACGCCGTCGCGTCAGGCGTGCAGCGCCGGCTCGTGCACCGCGGCGAGCGCGAGCACCCGCCGCGCCGCGAGGTCGGCGCCGCGCAGCAGCGGCGACGGCACCCCCGGCGACGCACCGATCGCGCTGCCGGGCTGCGTGCTCAGCGCCGGGATGCCGAGCACGAGCACGCGGGCCGACGGCTCCCCCGCGCCGTCGACGAGCGCGAGGCCGAGCCGCATCCCGGCGGACGGCGGCACGGCATCGAGGCTCGCGCTCTGCACGCGCGTGCCGTCGCCCGCCTCGAGCGCGTGCACGCGCGCCCGCCCGGAGTCGAGCAGCGCCCTCAGCAGCGGGTCGTCCGTGTCGGGCACCCTGCCCTTCGACATCCGCGTCTCGGCGAGCGCGCGGGCGCGGACGACCGCGCCGGTGATCGCTGAGCGCGCGACGAACGCACCATCCTCCACCGCGACGGTCGTCTCGGGTCCGGTGAGCCGCACGACCCCGGCCTCGATGAGCGCGAGCACCTGGCGCGTGCGCCCGGCCGGCGGGCCGCTCGCCAGGAACAGCCCGTCGGCGTCGAACCAGCCGTGCACGTCGCGCACGCGCGAGCCCCACTCGACGACGCCGGTCGCGGCGAGCCTCGCCGCGGGGCCGCGCAGCACCGCCATCGCGCGGTTGACCGCCTGCCGAGGGCTCGTCGCCGGGTTCGCGATGCTGTCGAGCTCGTCCTCGACCAGCCGGGCGACCATGTCGGCCCAGGCCTTGGGGCCGACCGGCTCGCCGAGCGTGGGCCTGCGCAGGTGCTCGAGCTGCAGCAGGTGCGCGGGCGCCATCCGCGCGGCGAGCACGCCGTCGATCGCGCGCGTGGCGGCGCGCGCCGCGTCGGCACCGTCGTGCGCCGGCAGCGGCAGCGCGCCGAGCTCGGCCTCGAGCGCCGCGAGGCCGCCCGGGACGGCACCGGGGTGCCGCTCCTCGGCCGCCGCGGCGCCCGCGAGCGCGAGGTCGCGGGCGAGCACCGGCCAGACCTCCGCGGCGAAGTCGACGGAGCCGGGCGGTCGCCCGCCGACCTCGGCGAACCACGCGGGCGTCGCGAAGCGCGGACGCAGCGGCAGCTGCGCCGCGCTCAGGTCGCCCTTGCTGCGGTACGGGATGCCGCGCCGCGACCCGGCGTGCAGTCGCGGTTCCCGACCGCTCGGCAGGTAGCGCAACCGGCCGCGCGGGTCGCCGGGGACCGGCGTGAAGCGGCCTCCGCGGCCCGCGGTGAGCTCGGCGACGACGTCGAAGAAGTTCGCGCCGAGGCCGCGGACGATGACGTCCTCCCTCGCCGGCAGCGCAGACCAGTCGCACTCCGACGGCATCCCCGGTGCGACGTAGACGAGCCCGAGCCGGTCCGCGTCCGCCGTGAGCGCGCGCACCTCGGCGTCGGGCAGCGACTGCACCATGCCCTGCGCGAGCACCACGGAGGCGGTGACGAGCCTCGCGCCGTCGGCGAGCACGACCGTGGCCGCATCCGGGGACTCGACCACGTCGACGACGGTGCCGATGATGCGCCCGAGCACGACGCCGCCTCGCGCCTCGATGCGGTCGAGCTGCTCGACGTAGTAGGCGCCCTGCAGCCGCCGGGAGGGGAAGGAGCCCGGAGCCGTGCGTCGCGCCTCCTGCACCACCCAGGCCGGGCGCCCGTCGCGCTCGCCCTCCGCGGCGACGCGCCGCGCCCACGCGACGAGCGTCTCGCCGTCCTCCGGCACGTCGTCGAGGCCGGTCGACGCGTCGGGATGGATGGTGGTCTGCGACGACGTCGTGTTGTTGAGGAAGTGCTCGGTCTGGTCGGTGCGCCAGGTCGCGCCCGCGCCGACCTCGACCCGGTCGACGATCGCGATCGACACGGCGCGGCCGCCCGAGCGGCCGAGGTGGGCGGTGACACGCTCGACGAGCGCGACGGCGCGCGGCCCGCCGCCGACGACGACCGCGTCCCAGCGATGCGGCCGCATCAGATCTGGTACTCGATCTCGCGCACCACGGGGCGCACCTCGACGTAGCCCTCGCGCTCCTCGACCGTCACGTCGAGCCCGTAGATGGCCGTGAGCGCCGCCTCGTCGAACGCCTCCTGGGGCGTGCCCGCGCGCTGGATGCGTCCCTGGTGCAGCAGCACCGCCTGGTCGCAGAAGCGGCCGGCGTGGTTGAGGTCGTGGATCGCGATGAGCGCGGTGATGCCGTGCGAGCGGGTGATCTGCCGCACGAGCTGCAGCGTCTCGATCTGGTAGCGCAGGTCGAGCGCGCTCGTCGGCTCGTCGAGCAGCAGCACGCGGGTGTCCTGCGCGAGCGCGCGCGCGACGAGCGCCCGCTGCGCCTGGCCGCCCGAGAGCTCCGAGAGGCTCCGGTCCTCGAGCTCGCCGAGGCCCAGCAGCGCGATCGCCTCGTCGACCTTCGCCCAGTCGGCCCTGCCCGGCCCGATGCCGAAGTGCGGCGTGCGGCCGAGCAGCACGGCCTCGCGCACGGTGAGGTCGAACGGCACCTCGCCGCTCTGCGGCACGTAGCCGATGAGGCGCGCGTGGCTGCGGCGGCCGAGGCCGAGCACGTCGACGCCGCCGAGCGAGACGGTGCCGCTCGCGGGCCGGTGCACGCCCGCGATCACCTTCGTGAGCGTGGACTTGCCGGAGCCGTTCGGGCCGAGCAGCGCGCAGAAGCTGCCCTCGGCCACCTCGAGGCTCACGCCGTCGAGCACGAGGTGCTTGCCGTAGCTGAAGCGGATGTCGTCGATCTGCAGGCTCATCGCAGGGCCGTCTTCCTCGTGAGGATCAGGTTGATGAAGATCGGGGCGCCGATGAAGGCGACGACGATCCCGACCGGGATGACGGCGGGCGCGAGCACCGTGCGGCCGACGGTGTCGGCGAGCAGCAGCAGCAGGCCGCCGGTGAGCACCGAGAACGGCAGCAGGTAGCGGTGGTCGGCGCCGATCACGAGCCGGGCGATGTGCGGCCCGACGAGGCCGACGAATCCGATCACGCCGCAGAACGAGACGACCACGGAGGCGAGCAGCACGGCGACGACGATGAGGCCGACGCGCAGCGCGCCGACGTTGACGCCGAGGCTCTTCGCCGCGTCGTCGCCGGCGAACGCGATGGCGTTGAGGTCCTTCGCGAACCAGAGCACGAGCGGCAGGGCGAGCACGAGCACGACCCAGACGACCTGCACGTCGCTCCAGGTCGCGTCGTTCACCGATCCGAAGGTCCAGCGGATGATCGCCTGCAGCGTGTTCTCGTTGGCGGCGAACTGCAGCGCCGAGGTGAGCGCCTCGAAGAGCTGCGTGACCGCGATGCCGAGCAGCAGCAGGGTCGCGACCGCCATGCGCTTCACCGAGGCGAGCGTGAGCACGAAGGCCGAGACGAGCAGCGCCATCGCGAGCGCACTGGCGATCGTCACCCAGGCGGGCACGCCCTGCGCGCCAGCGAGCGTGATGGCGAGCGCCGCGCCGAACGCGGCCGCCGGCGAGACGCCGAGGGTGAAGGGGCTCACGAGCGGGTTGCGCAGCAGCCCCTGCATGAGGGCGCCCGCGACCGACAGGGCGGCGCCGGCGCCGAACGCGAGCAGCGTGCGCGGCAGGCGCAGCTCGGTCACGATCGAGTAGGCCTGCGCGAAGTCGGCCTGCAGCTCGCCGCCGAAGGTCGCGAGCACGACGGCCCGCCAGACGTCCGCGATCGAGATGCCGGCGCTGCCGATCGCGACCGCGACGACGATCGCGATCGCGCTCGCGACGACGCCCGCGGCGAGGGCGATCGGCCGCCACGCCCCGGTGCGGCGGCGAGCCCGGTCGGGGCGCGCCGGCGCCGGCGCGCCCCCCGATGCGGCAGGCGTGCCGGCGTCGCGCTCGGCCGCGACCGATGTCGTCATGCTCAGCCCTCGCTCGCCGCGGGGGCGCTGACGTAGCCGTCGGCGCCGGTGAACTCGGTGCCCTGGAACTCCTCGACCCACCGCTGCAGGTACGCGTCGGGGTCGACGCCCTCGAACGCCTCCGGGTGCAGCCAGGTCGCCAGGTAGAGCGCGCCGATCGACTTCGCGATCGCGCTCGTCGCCCAGCCGTTCGCGACGTAGACGCGCTCCTCCTCGACCGCTGCGATGCCCGACCAGCCCGGCCGCGCGATGATCTCGGCGCGGGTCGCGTCGAACGCCGACGGCTCGGTCGGGGTCGCGCTCGGCTCGTACTCGTGCACGATCACCGCGGGGTCGCGCGTGACGACCTCCGCGGGGTCGACGGTGATCTCCTCCTGCGCGTCGCCGCCCGCGGCAGAGGCGAAGACGTTCTCGCCGCCGGCCGCCTCGATGATCGCGTGGAAGCCGGAGCCCGGCAGCACCGTGAGGTATGGCTCGGCCGTCTCCCAGTACACCGGCACCGTCGGCTGGCCCTCGACGCCATCGGCGACGACCTGCTGGAGCTCGCTCGCGAAGGACTGGAACGCCTCGGCGCCGTCCTGCGCGCCGAACACCTCGCCGAGCAGGTCGACGGTGTCGTCGAAGACGGCGTAGTCCCACGCCGTGGCGACGACGACCGGGATGCCGAAGCCCGAGAGCTGCTGCTCGGCCTCCTGCCAGACGGCGTTGCGGGGCAGGACCACGACGTCCGGCTCGAGCGCTGCGACGGCCTCGTAGTTGATCTGGTCGAGGCCCTCGGCGATCACCTCGTCCTCGGAGATCTCGAGGTACGGCAGGCGGTTGAGCGAGGAGCGGTCGACGCCCACGACCCGGTCGCCCGCACCGATCGCGCGCACGAACTCGTTCGCGTAGCTGTTGAGCACGACGGCGCGGTCCACCGGGCCGTCGATCGTCACCTCGCGACCCTGGTCATCCGTGACCGTGATCTGCGCCGACTCGCTCGCCGCCGGTGCGGCGGTCGTCACGGTGCCGCAGCCGGCGAGCGCGAGCGCGAGCGCGAGCACGGCGATCACGCCGAGGCGGGAGCGGTGGAGGGGTCGGGACATGGCGGTGCCTTCCTGGCGGTGGTGCGGTGGAGGTCAGTGGTCGGGCAGCGCCGGCTCGCCGAGGCTGAGCATCAGGCGGTTGGCCCAGGCGAAGAACGCGGTGGCGTGCACGAGGTCGGCGACCTCGCGGTCGTCGAGCCCGACGGCGCGCAGCGCGTCGAGGTCGTCGGCGGTCGCGCTCGGCACGAGCGTCGACAGCCGCGCCGCGAAGCGCACGATGGCGCGCCAGCGCTCGTCCTGGCCGTCGGCGAGCCGCTCGACGTCCTGCGCGAGCCAGTCGGCGTCGCGGTCGAGGCGCACCGCGAGCAGACGGTCGACGTCGTCGGCCCGGTTCGTTTGGTGCACCGCCTTGCGGGCGTGCACGGAGGCGCAGTAGATGCAGTCGTTGACCTTGCTCGACACGGCCGCCGCGAGCTCGCGCTCACCGATCGGCAGGCCGCCCTCGCCCTGGAAGACCGCGTTGTCGAGCGCGCTGCGGGCACGCAGCACGCCCGGCACCCGCGCGAGCAGCCGGAAGTAGACGGAGTTGCGCGTCGCCTTGGCCGCGAACGAGTCGGCCTGGACCGCCGTCAGCTCGTCCTCGGGCACCGGCGGCACCCACGGCTCCCACTGCAGCACCTCGCGCGTGAACGCCGTGGGCGCGGGTCGGCCGGAGGTCGTGCGATCGGGCGCGCGGTGCGCTCGGCCCCGCGCGACGGTCGGGCGCTGGTAGCCGGCGAGCACCACAGGCTCGCGGCCCGCGAGCAGCTGGAAGCCGTGCGCCGCGCGGACCCGGTAGCTGGTCAGCGCGACGACCTGGCTGATGAGCACGACGTCGTCTGCGGTGATGCCCGCGTGCGGCAGCACGAGCTGGTCGTCGCGCTCGACGAGGGCGGGCGAGACGGTGATGAGGTCGACGTGCTCGACGAGGGCGCGCAGGCGGTCGTCCTGCGGGAGGTCCTCGCCCAGCAGCGCGGCGGCGTCCGGGTCGACGAGCGCCTGCGATGCGTGGTGGTCGAAGAGCGGGCCGCTCCCCTGGCGCCGGGCGACGCGCGCGGCGAGCGCGTGCAGCACCGGCGAGGGCAGGCGCTGCGGCTCGTCGAACAGCGCGGCGACGCCGGCCTCGGCCTGCGCCTCGACGTCGGGCCGCTGCAGCCGGAGCTGCTCGGCCGCGTCCGGCAGCTCGAGGATGTCGCCGAGCGATCGAGCGCGCTGGGTGGTGGGCATCGCCCCTCCTTCTTCGTCCGACACCGTCGATGTCTGACTCCAGGGTGGCAGAAGGAGGGCCTCGGGCGCACATCGTGTGACGTTATGTGTCATCCGATGACGCAGCGCCGCCGCTCGACGCGGGCGAGCGCGGATGGGAGGCTGGGTGCATGCAGAGGCACGACGAGGAGCAGGTCCCGCCGGAGCTCGACCCCTGGTTCGAGCGGTACGACGACGACCGCCCGCCGCGCACGATGGCGCGCCGGTTCCGCCCGCTCATCGTCGGCGCGGCCGCACTGACGCTCGTCGCGATGGTGCTGCTGGTGACGCAGGCGCTGTAGGTCGCGTGGTCTCGATACGCCCGGCCTTCGGCCGTGCTCCTCGACCTCGATCCCTCCGCGCTGCACGCTGCTGCGCAGCATCGAGCGCTACGGGATCAGCTCGATCGGGGCGATCTTGATGAGCAGCCGCTTCCGGCCCGCCGAGCCGAAGAGCACCTCCGCGATCCGCTTCGCGCCCGCGCCGGTGACGGCCTGCACGCGGCCCTCGCCGAAGTCCTTGTGGCGGATCCGGTCCCCCGGGGCCAGCTCGAGCCCCGAGTTGTCGCGCACCTCGGTGATCGTGTTCGCGAACTGCTTCGGCGGGGCCTTGGGCAGCGCCTTGGGCTCGCGGAAGCCGGTCACGAACGACTCGCGCGGCTCGTCCCGCCAGCGGCCGGCGAGGGCGCGCTGCGGCGATGGCCGCACGGTCGACGGCGGCGTGCGCCAGTCGACGAGCTCCGCGGGGATCTCCTCGAGGAACCGGCTCGGCACCGCCGGGGACACCTCGCCGAACTGCGCGCGCGTCATCGCGAGCGAGATGTGGAGCCGCTGCCTTGCCCGCGTGATGCCGACGTAGAAGAGCCGCCGCTCCTCCGCCGGACCGCCGGGCTCCTGTGCCGAGATGCGGTGGGGCAGCAGGTCCTCCTCGACGCCGGTGATGAAGACCGCTTCGAACTCGAGGCCCTTCGCGGTGTGCAGCGTCATGAGCGACACCTGGCCGCCCGAGTCGTCGAGCTCGTCGGCCGCGGCGACGAGGGCCGTCTCGGTGAGGAAGTCGATGAGGGTGCCGCCCGGGTTCTGGCGCCGGAACTCCCGCGTCACCGCGACGAGCTCCTCGACGTTCTCGAGCCGCGCCGCGTCCTGCGGGTCGAGCGACCGCCGCAGCTGGTCGGTGTAGCCCGACCGGCTCAGCAGGTCGCGCAGCAGCTCCCCGGGGTCGGCCTCCGGCTGCGACGACCAGTGGTCGAGCAGCGCCGCGAGGTCCTTGATGGCTGCGGCCACCTTGGG
>Ga0213836_101005_pt1 | contig 18909 bp, 20 predicted proteins | sample SWPATP03_FD_160578 | JGI IMG/M metagenome (GOLD analysis project Ga0213836, IMG submission 160578) | Coastal seawater microbial communities from Marineland, Florida, United States - SWPA TP0 #3 | ecosystem: Environmental > Aquatic > Marine > Coastal | place: USA: Florida | collected 2016-08-05
GGCTTCGACCCGGTGTACGGCGCGCGGCCTTTGAAACGCGCGATCCAGCAGCAGATCGAAAATCCGCTGTCGAAAGCGATCCTGTCGGGCCGCTTCGGGCCGAAGGACACGATCCCGGTGCGGGTGCGGGCGGGGCAGCTGGTGTTCGGCGACGAGCAGCCGGTCGAGTTGGCGAAATAAGCTGGTTTGTCAAGACGAAGGGGCGCTCCATGCGCCCCCCTTTTTTTTGTCCGCAATATCTTTGAGCTGGCTCAAAAACAGGCCCGTTGTCCTTGTCCCCCGTATGCCGCCCGCATAGATTTAACTACCGGGCCAGAAAACAAGGGGAGGATGCCATGGGACACCGTTGCTCGATTCACTGCATTATGCCGCCTTATGTATTGAAGAACCTGCTCGAAAAAGGTTCCCCCGAGCAGCGCGAAAAAGCCCTCAAGGCGCTGCTCTCGAGTACGGCCCTGCGCGCCGACCGGCGCTTCGTGTCCAGGCTTGGCTTTATCGCACCCGTGTCGGGGGCGGGCAAGCAACGCATGGTCTTCGACTGCGAGAACGAACCGACCACCCGCAATGCGAAAGTGATCCGGCGCGAAACGGACAGGAGCAATGGGGATATCGCCGCCGACGAGGCCTTCGACGGGGTCGGGACCACCTTCGATTTTTATCACGACATCTTCCATCGCAATTCGATCGACAACGCCGGCATGCGGCTCGACAGTTACGTGCACTATGCCGACAGTTATCCGAACGCCATGTGGGATGGGCGCCGGATGATTTTCGGCGACGGCGACGGCGAATTGTTTTCGCGCCTGACGCAGTCGCTCGACGTGGTCGGCCACGAGTTGACGCACGGCGTCACCCAATACACGGCCAATCTCGAATACCGGGGAGAATCGGGAGCGCTCAACGAATCGATTTCCGATGTCTTCGGCTCGCTCGTCAAGCAATGGTCCTTGCAACAAAGCGCGGATCAGGCGGACTGGCTCATCGGTGCGGAATGCTGGACGCCGCAAATCCAGGGCGATGCGCTACGGTCGATGAAGAAACCGGGCAGCGCCTACAACGATCCCAGCGTCGGCAAGGATCCGCAACCGAGCCACATGCGCGATTACAAGCGCTTGCCGGAAACACCGTATGGCGACATGGGCGGCGTTCACATCAATTCGGGCATCCCGAATCACGCATTTTTCCGGTTCGCCACCGCCGTCGGCGGTTACGCCTGGGAGACAGCCGGCCAGATCTGGTACGAAGCCCTGCAACGCAGCAAGAAGGACACCAACTTCGACGCCTTTGCCAACATCACCTTCGCCATCGCCGGCGAAAACTTTGACACGGAAACGCAGCAACTGCTGCAGGCAGCCTGGGATGGCGTCGGTATCAGAGTGGGCAAGAAGGAGAAGGGCAGGGCCGGCAAGATGGGTTCCACGGTCGAACAGTCGCGTGAAGATTTGGCGACCTCGCTCAGCCGTCTCGCCCGCCAGGTGGAGGTGCTGCAGCGCGAGATGCAGGCGCTCAAGCAAACGGCTGGTCATGCTCACTGAGCAATTCACTGAGCAATTCACTGAGCAATGAAAATCACCCTGGAACAGTTGGGAGGGCTGGCCGGCATCAGGCGTCGAACCACCCTCGACACCGCCGGCCTGGGCGACGCGCGCGCAGAAGTCGAAGCACTCGCGCGCGCCCTCGAGCACCAGTCCGGCGCGTCGGGTTCGCCCCATCCCGACGAGATGGCTTATGCCCTGAGCATTGCTGCTGACGACGGCACGCACGAGTTCGCCGCCACGGACGCGAACGCGAGTCCGGACTTCGCCCGACTCGTCCAGCAGGTCAAGCGCCTCGGCAAGGCCGAGACCGGTTGATCGAAGGCCCTCTCCGGCAAGGGAGCCCGGTTTTGGCTACACTGGTTGCTTTCTGTCTTTCACGATCAGCAACAGATGAGCACAACAAGCCTGCGCCAGGATGCGCGCGTGATCGGCCTGGTCGGCGTCTCGCACGGGGTATCCCATTTTTATCACCTGATCCTGGCCGGCCTGTTTCCCTGGCTAAAGTCGGCGTTCAGCCTCTCGTATGCCGAGCTGGGCGCCCTGATGAGCGTGTTTTTCGTCGTCTCGGGCGTGGGCCAGGCCTTGTCGGGCTTCCTGGTCGACAAGGTCGGCGCGCGGCGCGTGCTGTTCACGGGCCACGCGCTGCTCGGCGGCGCGGCGCTGGTGCTGGCCAGCGCGCCGAACTATACGGTGCTGCTGCTCGGCTCCCTGATCGCGGGCTGCGGTAATGCGGTCTTCCACCCGGCCGGCTATACGCTGCTGAACCAGCACGTGTCGAAACAGCGGCTGCCGTATGCCTTCTCGGTGCACGGCATTTCGGGCAATATCGGCTGGGCGGCCGCCCCTTTATTCCTGGCGGCGGTGGCCACGTTCTCGAACTGGCGCACGGCCCTCGTGGCCGCCTCCGTCATTCCCGCCCTCATGCTGCTGACTCTGTTCCTGAACCGCAAGGTGCTGGGAACGAAAGCGCCGCTTCAAACAGCGGCCCAGGCGGCCGGCGGCTCTTTCGATTTCCTGCGCCTGCCGGCGGTCTGGATGTGTTTCGGTTTCTTTTTCCTGACCTCGGTGGCGCTGGGCGGCATCCAGGCCTTCTCGTCGACCAGCCTGACGGCCTTGTACGACATTTCGCTGGCGACCGCGGCCACCGCCTACACGACGTATATGCTGTCCTCGGCGGCGGGCATGGTCGCCGGTGGTTTCCTGGCCGCGCGCTTCCATAACCATGACCGCACGATTGCCATCGCTTTCCTGTTCGCGGCCGCGCTCGCCTTGCTGCTGTCGGCCTCGCTCGTGCCGGGCCCGCTGGTCGTACTGATCATGGGGGCGATCGGGCTGTCGAGCGGTGTGGCCGCTCCCTCGCGCGATTTGCTGATCCGCGCCGCGGCGCCGCCGAACGCGACCGGCCGGGTATTCGGCGTCGTGTACTCGGGCCTGGACAGCGGCATGGCGGTCGGTCCGGTCCTGTTCGGCATGCTGATGGATGGCGGCCATCCGGCCGGGCTCTTCATCGGCGTTGCCCTGTTCCAGACGCTGGCGATCGCCACGGCGGTCGGGGCCGGCGGCAGGGCGCGGGTGCCGGTGCCGCACAAGGCCTAGACCTGCCGGATCGACGACGATGAAAAAAAAGCGCGGCCACATGGCCGCGCTTTTTTCTTGCCTGGCGCTAGCCGGGATCAGCGGCGCTTTTTGCGGATGACGGCACCCATCAGGGCCAGGCCGGCGAACACGAGGGCGATCGTCTTCGGCTCGGGCACCTGGCCGCTCGGGTTCTCGTTTCCGGTGGTCGTACCGCTGCCGGGAGGCGTGATCACGACGGCGGAGGACTGGATCGATTGCGAGAGCAGGTCGCCGACCTTGTTGTTTGCGCTGTCGAGGAAGTTCACTTTCAAATGCGGCTGGGTCAGGATGGGAGCGCCGGTGAACGTGAAGGTGAACACCATGTTGTCGCTCAGCGCGATCGGCGCGCCGGTCAGGCACAGCGAGGTCGAGTCGCTCTTGCTGCCTGCGCCGCCGGTGCAACCGTTCGCGGTCAGTTCGCGCGACGTGATCGTCCATGCGTCGGCGCCTTTCGGGGCCGCCGTGACCTTGACGCTGGTGAAGGTACCGATGTCCTTCAGGCTCAGCGCGCCCAGGGCCTTGGCGCCGCTCCAATCGCCGCTGTGTTGTCCAGCGTCAATCTCGAGGGTCAGGACATTATTCGACCAGGTCGTCGTGAAACCAACGTCCTGGTAGGTCAGCAAGCTGGCGTGTGCAGGGGCGAATGCAGCAACCGTGGCGAGCGCCAGGGTCAGTTTGCGAAAAATTGGTTTCAAAGGTGATCCTTTGGATGGCCGCGTCAACGGTAGGTTTATCGGAAGAACAATGTCAAGAGCGAAGCTTGCCTCGAATATTGACGCAGGTCAAATAAAATATCCTTGGTGACAACCAATCTATCCATTGAGCAATGTTTCATGAAATCATCCTTTACCTCTGTCCACACTTCAAGGCGAGCGGCATATCGCATATTGTGAGTTCTCTCCCCATCGAGCACATGCTGGCCAAGCGCGTCACCACGACGCTGCATGGCTCGACCGAAGACGATTAATTCCGGCCGCGGACGGATGTGGTGGATAATGTCGACAATTGCGCCGCCTAGTGCGGCCGCCGCATTGCGCATTGATTTATTAGATTAGATTGGAAATTTCCCTATGTTGAGCTACCGCCACGCCTTCCACGCGGGTAACCACGCCGACGTCCTCAAGCATTTCGTTCAGGTGCAACTGCACCAATACATGAACCAGAAGGATACGGCCTACACCTATATCGACACCCACTCGGGCGCCGGCGTGTATGCGCTCGACAGCAGTTTCGCCACCAAGAAGGCCGAGTTCGACACCGGCATCGGCCCGCTCTGGACCCGCACCGACCTGCCGCCGGCCCTGGCCGACTACATGAACCTGGTCAAGGGCATGAACCCGAGCGGCAAGATGCGCTACTACCCGGGTTCGCCCTACGTGGCCGACAAGATGACGCGCCCGGAAGACCGCCTGCGCCTGTTCGAGCTGCATCCGGCCGACAGCAAGATCCTGGCTGAAAACTTCCGCAAGGCCGAAGCGCACAAGGCGGAGCAGGGCGAGCGCGCGCGCGGCCGGCGCGTCATGATCGAACGCGGCGATGGTTTCCAGAGCCTGAAAGCCCTGCTGCCGCCGCCATCGCGCCGGGCACTGGTGCTGATCGACCCGCCCTATGAGGTGAAGGACGATTACCGCAAAGTAAAAGATGTGCTGGAAGAAGCCCTCGGCCGCTTCCCGACCGGTATCTTCGCCGTCTGGTATCCGTTGCTGCAACGCATGGAATCGCGCCAGTTCGCCGATCGCCTGAAGCGCCTGCCGGCCAAGGAGTGGCTGAACGTCACGCTTACCGTGTCGACGCCCGGCCCGGACGGGTTCGGCCTGCACAGCAGCGGCATGTTCATCCTGAACCCCCCGTACACGCTGGAGCCGATGCTGCGCGAAGTGCTGCCTTATCTGGTCAAGGTACTGGGCAAGGACAGCGGCGCGACCTTCGTGATCGAGCAGGGCACGCAGGTGACGGGCGCCGCCTCGGCTCGCGTGGGCGCCGGCGGCACGGCGCGCCAGCCGATCGGCAATGCGCGCCGCGCCAGTCCGCTGTCGGGCACCGGCAGCCTGCGCCTGCCGGGCCAGGCTGCGGTGCCGCGCGAGGAAAAGACGGAAGTCGACGTACGCCTGACCGACGATGCGGCAACTGCGAGCAAGGTCGGGGCTGCGGCGCGCGCCAAGCGCTTCTCGCGCCAGGAAGGCGCAGCGCCGGCGGCAAGCCCGGCGCCGCGCGCACGGTATGCCGACGAGCGTCCGAAATCCCCCGGCGCCAGGCCGGAACGCGCGCCAAGCGGCCGCCCCACCTCGGGGCGCCCGGTGGCGGCCGGTAGTGGACGACCCGCCGCGGGCAGCGGCCCGGCACGTCCGCGCAAGCGCACCTGAACCGCTCATTCCTCCGAAAATCCGCCTGAAGCGCGTCCGCATGGACGCGCGCGGCTCATTTGCGCAACGCGACAATCCGTTCGTTTCGATGTAAAAATGTAAAGATTGGCGCGATGGTGTATAGTCGGCAGAGGTGCGCAAACACGCGTGCGCCTTGCCGTGCCTGCTATGTAGCAATAGTTCACAGCAAGAAGTTTTCAGGAGTCTACATGCTTGCCGAAGTAAGGGCGGAATCGCCAACGATCCTGTCCGACGAATTTTTCCTGGCGCGCCAGCCCATCCTGGGCCGCGACCAGCATCTGATGGCTTACGAGCTGCTGTTTCGCGCAGCCGGCGAGCACGACGACGCACGCCTGACCGACGGCGCCACCGCCACGGCGGCGGTGATTTCGCACGCCTCGCAACTCGGCCTCGAGCAAGTTGTCGGCAATAACCTGGCCTTCGTCAACGTCGATAAAGACGTCCTGATGGCCGATTACGTGCGTTTCCTCCCACCACACAAGGTTATCCTCGAAATCCTCGAAACCGTCAAGCCGACTGAACCTTTGCTGGCGCGCGTGGCCGAGCTCAAGGAGCTGGGCTTCAAGTTCGCGCTCGACGATGTGATCCACCACAGCGAGGAGGTGGAGAAGCTGCTCGGGCTGGTTGACATCGTCAAGATCGACCTGCAGGGCGTCGCCCCGGAGGCGCTGGGCCATTTGACGGCATCGTTGCGCAAGAGCGGCAAGAAGCTGCTGGCTGAGAAGGTGGAGACCCAACAAGAGTTCCGGATGTGCATGGAGCTCGGTTTCGACTACTTCCAGGGCTATTATTTTGCCCGGCCCGTGATCCTCAGCGGGCGCAAGATCACGCCCTCGGAAATGGCGATCCTGTCCCTGCAGCGCCTGATCAACTCCGACGCCGACGACGTCACCATCGAGACCGCCGTCAAGCGCGACCCGGTGATCAGCCTGAATCTGCTGCGCCTGGTCAACAGCCGCGCCGCCGGTCCGGAGCGCCGCATCGAATCCGTCGCAGAAGCGCTGACCAAGCTGGGGCGCAAGCAATTGCGCCGCTGGCTGCAAATCCTGATGTTCGCCGCGCCCGGCAGCAAGGTCGAGCTCAATTCGCCGTTGCTGCAGCTGGCCACCACGCGCGGCAAGCTGCTCGAACTGATGTCGCTGCAAGCGCGCCCAGGCGACGTGGTCGGCGCCGAGCGCGCCTTCACTGCCGGCATCATGTCGCTGGCGGATGCCCTGTTTTCGATGCCGCTGGCCGACATCCTGGAAAACGTCGAGCTGGCCGACGACGTGCGCGCCGCGCTGCTGGAGCGGGCAGGGGACCTTGGCGCCATGCTCGACCTCGTCGAGCGCCTGGAAAAAGCCGATACCGGCCGCTGCTTCACCGCCGCCCTGCGCCGCTTGAATCTGAGCTCGAAGCAGGTGCGTCAGATCGAACTGGCTGCCTTCGACTGGGTAGGTGAGCTCGTCCACGACGCGGCTTGATGTTGGCGCGACTAAACACCGTTTCAAACCTCAGCGCGTTTGTGCCGGCGTGATTTGAGCGCGTGGGCGGCGCACGCGCCGCGTATGCGCATCGTTCGGGGCGGAGCCGCCCACCCTACGCGAGGAATAAAAAGACGGTCGGTTTCTTGTGGAAGTCCGGCATTTTCCCGGCAGCCAACTGCGCCTTCCACTTTGCCGCCGTCATCGTCCGCACCGATTCGCTCGCCAGCGACAAGTCCGTCGCCACGCACACCAGCGTACCCGGCTGGCAGCCCGTCACCAGCGCTTCGAGCATCTGCCCGTTGCGATACGGCGTCTCGATCAGCAACTGCGTCTGTTTCTCGGAACGCGAGCGCGCCTCCAGGTCGCGAATGCGCTTGGTGCGCGCCGCGGCATCGGTCGGCAAATAGCCATTGAAGGCGAAGCTCTGCCCGTTCAGCCCGCTGGCCATGACGGCCAGCAGCAGCGAGGACGGGCCAACGAGCGGGCGCACCGTTACCCCGTGCTGATGCGCCAGGCGCACCAGGTCGGCGCCGGGATCGGCCACGGCCGGTACACCCGCCTCCGACACAAGTCCGGCATCTTCGCCCGCCAGTAGCGGCGCCAGCAATTGTTCCAGGGCGGCCGCCGGCGTATTCACGTTCAGCTCGGCGATCTGGATTTCCTGCAGTGGTTTCGCCAGCGGATGATCGATTGCAATCAATTTCAAAAAGGCGCGCGCCGTCTTGGCGTTTTCGGCGACGAAATAGCCGAGCTGCGAAGTAATCGCCTGCACCTGGCCGGGCAGGACGTGGGAGAGGGCGCCGGGTGCGGCGTCGGTAGGACCGAGGGTGTTTGGAATCAGGTAGAGGGTGCCGGGCATGAAGTCAGAAAATAAAGGTTAAGCGCCGCGAATTAGCTACCGAAAAAGCCGACGCCGGCGCGGCGCAGCATCCCGGTCAGGGCAATCAGGGGCAGGCCGGTGAGGGCGGTCGGATCAAGAGAGTCGATGCGTTCGATGAGGGCGATGCCGAGGCCCTCGTTCTTGGCGCTGCCGGCGCAATCGTAGGGCTGCTCGATGCGCAGGTAGGCGTCGAGCTCGGCATCGGGCAGGTCGCGGAAACGCACGAACACTTGTACGTTCTCGACCTGTACCGAGTCGGCTACGCGGCCGTCCCACAGGCACAGCGCCGTGTGGAAGACGACTTCGCGCCCGCGCATGGTTTGCAACTGCGCCAGCGCCCGCGGGTGGTCGCCCGGTTTGCCGATCTGGGCGCCGTCGAGCGTGGCGACCTGGTCGGAGCCGATCACGAGCGCACCCGGATGCCGCAGCGCGATCGCTTCGGCCTTGGCGCGCGCCAGGCGCAGGGCGGTGGCCTCGGGTGCTTCGCCGGGCAGGGGCGACTCGTCGATATGCGGCGCGATGGCCTCGAAGGGCAGGTGCAGGCGCGCCAGCAGTTCACGGCGGTAAGCGGAGCTCGACGCCAAAATCAGGCGCGGTGCGGAAGAACTTGGTATCATGTGCGCGGTCAAGGATGAGAACGACAACAGGCGAGGTGTAGATACAGCACAAGCGCCAAAAAATCGCGCCAAGTCTTTGACTGCACGCGGATAACCCTGTTATTATCGCAGGTTTTCCGGGGACGTTTTCTGCAATGAGCGCATTTGTCATCGACGCCTTTGAATTCTGCCGCACTGGCGGCCATCGCGAAGGGGTGACCCCGCTAACGGAAATGCCCCGCCTTGCCGCCGATTGCGCAAACAACAGCGGCGAGATCACCTGGTCGATCCAGGGTGGCGTGACCCCGCAGGATTACCCGACCATGACCTTGTCGGTCGAGGGTACCGTCCAGCTGGTATGCCAGCGTTGCCTGGCCCCGTTCGATTACCACATGGATTCGGCGACCCAGCTGGTCCTGGGCCGCGACGATGAGGAAGCGGACGGAATGGAAGAAGTTCTCGACGATGAAAGCATCGACGTGATCGTCGGCAGCCACGCTGCCGATATCCGCGAGCTGCTCGAGGACGAAGCCCTGCTGGCACTGCCGCAGGCGCCGAAACACGAGGTCTGTCCGAGCACGCCGCTGCTCGACAACCTGAAGTCTGAAAAGGTCTCGCCCTTCGCCGGCTTGAAGAACCTGAAATCCGAATAAGCAGTTTTGTAGTTGCAGTAGAGCAGAACGTGTCAACGCGTGCACAGTCGAGTACGTCAGGGCAGCGTGTTAAACATGTCGGCAATCGTGAGGTTGCCGGTGGGATACTCGATGTGCATGTTTTTGCAAATCGGTTGTGTTAGAATTTTCGAACTTTAGTATTAGGAGTCATCATGGCAGTTCAGCAGAATAAGAAGTCCCCATCGAAGCGCGGTATGCACCGTTCGCACGATTTCCTGGTTGCACCTAACCTGGCAGTCGAGCCTGTGACCGGCGAAACCCACCTGCGTCACCACATCAGCCCGAACGGCTTCTACCGTGGTCGCAAAGTCCTGAAGACCAAGAACGACGAGTAATCGCCGTCTTGTTTTTCTGTATCATGAAAGCGGTGCAACGTATGTTGAGTGCGTGGCGCCGCTTTTTATTTGTCCCTGGTTCCCGCAGTCCGGGCGCCGACACGGTTTCCGTTCTGAACCGGCATTGCGCCAGCCGGCGCATGCATCTTGCTGCCACCATCGTGTGAGCCGCGGTAATACCCCCACTGATGACAATTAAAATATCCATCGACTGCATGGGCGGAGACCACGGTCCTTCCGTTACCATCCCGGCAGCCCTTTCCTTCCTCAAGCAACAGCCGGACGTCGAGATCATCCTCGTCGGTCTGGAAGACGCTGTGCGGACCGAACTCAAGAAACACCACGCCGAGAACAATCCGCGCCTGACGATCAAACACGCTTCCGAAGTGGTGGCGATGGATGATCCGATCGAAGTCGCGCTGCGCCGTAAAAAAGATTCCTCGATGCGCGTCGCGGTCGAGCTGGTGAAAGAGGGCGGCGCCCATGCCTGCGTCTCGGCCGGCAACACCGGCGCCCTGATGGCCGTCTCGCGTTACGTCCTGAAAACCATGGCCGGTGTCGACCGCCCGGCCATCTGCTCGATCCTGCCGAACCAGAAGAACGAGCCGACCTACATGCTCGACCTGGGCGCCAACGTCGATTGCAGCCCCCACCACCTGCACCAGTTCGCGATCATGGGCTCGGTCCTGTTCTCGGCCATGGAAGGCGTTGCCAAGCCGACCATCGGCCTGCTGAATGTCGGCACCGAAGAAATCAAGGGCAACGAAGTCGTGAAGGAAACGGCGATCCTGTTGCGTGCCGACCATGAGCGCGGCATCCTGAATTTCTATGGCAATGTCGAAGGCAACGATATCTTCAAAGGCACGACCAACGTCGTCGTGTGCGATGGTTTCGTCGGCAACGTGACCCTGAAGGCGATCGAAGGCCTGTCGCGCTTCATGAAGACCGTCTTCAAGCAAAGCGCCTTGTCGATGCTGGGTGCGCTGATCGCACGCGGCGCCCTCAAGAAACTCAATCCGGAGCGCTACAACGGCGCCGGTTTGCTCGGCCTGAAGGGCCTGGTCTTCAAAAGCCATGGCGGCGCAAACGCTTACGCTTTTGAGTGGGCGATCAAGCGCGCATTCGACGCGGCGAAATATAATGTACAAGAGCAACTCTCGGCGATGATCGCCGAGTTAATGCCAGACACGCCTGACGCCCAGCGTCAGGTCTGATTGACGACGCAATTCGGGTGGAAATGCAATGACTGTCTACAGCAAAATCATCGGCACCGGCAGCTACTTGCCGGCGCGCAGGGTCACCAACGAGGAACTGGCGGCCGAACTGGGCGCCAAGGGCATCGAGACCTCGGACGAGTGGATCGTTTCGCGTAGCGGCATTTCCGCGCGCCACTATGCCGCGGCCGACCAGAATTCGTCGGACCTGGCGGTCGAGGCCGCGCGCGGCGCGCTCGAGATGGCAGGCAAGACCGCGCTTGACATCGACATGGTGATCGTCGCCAGTTCGACGCCCGACTTCCAGGGCAGCTTCCCCAGTACTGCCTGCATCGTCCAGCAAAAACTGGGCATGCTCAATCGCAGCGCCGCCTTCGACGTGCAGGCCGTCTGCAGCGGCTTCGTGTATGCGGTCGCCACCGCCGACGCCTTCATCAAGTCGGGCATGCACAAGACGGTGCTGGTGATCGGCGCCGAAGTGTTTTCGCGCATCCTGAATTTCGAAGACCGCACCACCTGCGTGCTGTTCGGCGACGGCGCCGGCGCCGTGGTGCTCGCAGCATCAAGCGAGCCGGGCATCCTGGCCACCAAACTGCATGCCGACGGCACCCATGCCGACATCCTGTCGATCCCGCCGAGCCCGGCCGGCAGCGCCGCCAGCGGCGGTTTCCTGCACATGGATGGCCAGGCCGTCTTCAAGCTGGCCGTCACCGTGCTGGAGGAAGTCGCAGCCGAAGTGCTGGAGTCGGCAGACATGGCGCCTGCCGATGTCGACTGGCTGATCCCGCACCAGGCCAACATCCGCATCATGAAGAGCACGGCCAGGAAACTCGGCTTGCCGCTCGAGCGCATGGTCGTCACGGTGGACGAGCACGGCAATACCTCGGCCGCCTCGATTCCGCTGGCGCTCGACCTTGCCGTGCGCGATGGTCGCATCAAAGCAGGCGACAATATCCTGATGGAAGGCGTCGGCGGCGGCTTCACCTGGGGCGCGATTTTGGCGCGCATGTAATTACAAGGACTAAATAGAAGATGAGCAAATTCGCATTCCTGTTTACCGGCCAGGGCGCGCAAGCGGTCGGCATGCTGAACGGCTTCGCCGGCAACGCCGCGGTCGAAGCCACTGTCGCCGAAGCCTCCGATGCGCTCGGCATGGACATTGGCCGCCTGATCGCCGATGGCCCGAAAGAAGAGCTCGACCTGACGACCAACACCCAGCCGGTCATGCTGACCGCGGCCGTTGCCGTCTACCGCGCCTGGATCGCCGCCGGTGGCCCGCCGCCGTCGATGGTCGCCGGCCATAGCCTGGGCGAGTACTCGGCGCTGGTCGCCGCCGGCGTGATCGATTTCAAGGACGCCGTGCCGCTGGTGCGTTTCCGCGCGCAGGCCATGCAGGAAGCGGTGCCGGTCGGGCAGGGCGGCATGGCCGTCGTGCTGGGCTTGTCCGCGGACGACGTACGCGCCGTCTGCCTCGAGGCGGCCCAGGGCGACGTGGTCGAAGCCGTGAACTTCAACGAGCCGACCCAGATCGTGATTGCCGGCCACGCCGCCGCGATCGACCGCGCCTGCGAGATCGCCAAGGCCAAGGGCGCCAAGCGCGCCATGAAGCTGGCCGTCTCGGCGCCGTTCCACTCGTCGCTGCTGCAGCCGGCCTCGAGCCGCCTGCGCGACTACATGGCCACCCTGACCTTCCATGCGCCGCAGATCGATTTGATTAACAATGTCGACGTCGCCATTGCCAACGATCCGGACGCGATCAAGGATGCCCTGGTGCGCCAGGCCGCAGGTCCCGTGCGCTGGGTCGAGACGATGCAGAAGATGGCAGCCGAAGGCATTACGCAGGTCATCGAATGCGCGCCGAGCAAGACCCTGATCGGCATGGCCAAGCGCATCGATCCGGTGCTGGTGGGCGAAGCGCTGACGGACCAGGCGGCGCTTGAGCGCGTGCTTCAAAGCATCAAGGGCGCCTGAGCGCTTCGCTCGGCCCCTCTCGTACTCGATAAGGAAAAGAATTACATGAACCTGCAGAACCAAGTCGCTCTCGTCACCGGGGCCTCACGCGGCATCGGCAAGGCCATCGCCCTCGAGCTGGCCCGCCAAGGCGCAAAAGTCGTCGGCACCGCTACCAGTGAAGCCGGCGCACAAGCCATCACCGCCTACCTCGCCGAGTTCGGCGGCCAGGGCCTCGTGCTCGACGTCACCGACCCGGCGCGCTGCACCGCCGTCATCGACGAGATCCAGAAGACGTTCGGCGCCGTCGCCATCCTCGTCAACAATGCCGGCATCACCCAGGACAACCTGGCCATGCGCATGAAGGACGAGGAGTGGGACAGCGTCATCGCGACCAATCTGACCGCCGTCGGCCGCCTGTCGCGCGCTGTGCTGCGCGGCATGATGAAGGCCAAGCAGGGCCGCATCATCAACATCACGTCGGTCGTCGGTTCCTCCGGCAACCCGGGCCAGATGAACTACGCCGCCGCCAAGGCCGGCGTAGCCGGCATGACGCGTGCGCTGGCGCGCGAAATCGGCAGCCGCAACATCACCGTCAATTGCGTCGCGCCGGGTTTCATCGATACCGACATGACCCGTGGCCTGGGCGAAGGCCAGCACGAAGCGCTGCTCACGCAAATCCCGCTGGGCCGTCTCGGCCAGCCGGAAGACATCGCGCATGCGGTGGCATTCCTCGCCGGTCCGCTGGCCGCCTACGTCACCGGGACGACGCTGCACGTGAATGGCGGCATGTACATGAATTGATGCGAGGGTGGGGTAATGCATGCTTGTGCGGGGCAAATAATGGAAATACGCCATAATTGAATCGCGGCAGAATCTCATCTTTTAACAGGAGTTCCGGCCGACTTAACGTCAAACGCCGAAACTAGTTTTTCAGCGCGCAAACCTGATAAAATGCGCGCACTTTCCGCAACACACACCTAATGGAGCCATAACATGTCGGATATCGAACAACGCGTTAAAAAAATCGTCGCTGAGCAGCTGGGTGTTGCTGAAGCCGACATCAAAATCGAGTCCTCGTTCGTTGACGATCTCGGCGCCGATTCCCTGGACACCGTTGAACTGGTGATGGCCCTGGAAGACGAGTTCGAAATGGAAATCCCTGACGAGCAGGCTGAGAAGATCACCACGGTCAAGCAAGCGATCGACTACGCGACCGCGCACGTCAAGGCCTAAGGCCTGAGCTGTTTCAGTTTTCGGGAGAATCGCTTGAGCCGTTCACGCAACCGCCGCGTTGTCATTACCGGCCTGGGCTGTATCTCACCTATCGGCAATTCGATTGCCGAAGCGTGGGACGCGGCACTGGCCGGCAAGTCGGGCATTGCCAACATCACCAGATTCGATGCAACGCCGTTTTCGACCCGCTTTGCGGGCGAAGTCAAAGGCTTCAATATCGAGGATTACATCCCCGCCAAGGAAGCCCGCAACATGGATACGTTTATCCATTTCGGCATGGCAGCCGGCATCCAGGCCCTGCAGGATTCGGGCCTCGAAGTCACTGAAGAAAACGCCGACCGCATCGGCGTGATTGTCGGCTCGGGCATCGGCGGCTTGCCGCGGATCGAAGAGCAGAAGGACGAGTACGACAAGCGCGGCCCGCGCCGCATTTCGCCGTTCTTCGTGCCGGCCTCGATCATCAACATGATCTCGGGCGACCTCTCGATCAAATTCGGCCTGCGCGGTCCGAACCTGGCAATCGTCACGGCCTGCACCACCGGCCTGCATTGCATCGGCGCGGCTGGCCGCCTGATCGAATACGGCGACGCCGACGTGATGATCGCCGGCGGCTCCGAGTCGACCATCTCGCCGCTGGGCCTGGGCGGTTTCGCCTCGGCACGCGCGCTGTCGTCGCGCAACGACGATCCGGCCACGGCTTCGCGTCCCTGGGACCGCGACCGCGACGGCTTCGTGCTGGGCGAGGGCGCCGGTGTCATGGTGCTGGAAGAGTACGAGCACGCCAAGGCGCGCGGCGCGAAGATCTACGCCGAGCTGCTGGGCTTCGGCATGAGCGCGGATGCGAACCACATCACGGCGCCGATGGAAGACGGCAGCGGCGCGAGCCGTTGCATGGTCTCGGCCATGGGCAATGCCGGCATCAACGCCGACCAGGTCCACTACGTGAACGCGCACGGCACTTCGACGCCGCTGGGCGACCTCGCGGAAGTGCAAGGCATCAAGCGCACCTTCGGCGACCATGCGCACAAGCTGGTGGTCAACTCGACCAAGTCGATGACCGGCCACTTGCTGGGCGGCGCCGGCGGGCTCGAGTCGGTGTTCACGGTGCTGGCAATCCATAACCAGGTCTCGCCGCCGACGATCAACATGTTCAACCAGGATCCTGCTTGCGATCTTGATTTCGTGGCCAACACGGCGCGTGACATGCAGATCGATTATGCAGTGAAGAACTCGTTCGGCTTTGGCGGTACCAACGGTACGCTCGTCTTTGCCAAAGTTTAAACCAAGGTTCTGAACCTGCTGCGCCTGGTCCTGTCTAAAGGACTGGGCGCCTGACCCTGCCGCACCCCGCGCGCGGCAGGCGTTCCGTTTTACTTTCCCCTTATTGTTCCCCATGTCGCTTGCCGTGTCCGCACGTGTGGCGCCTTCACGCCGCCTGCGCGCAGCGCTCTTGCTGTTCGCGCTGGCACAGCTGTGTGCAGCCTTTGCGATCGGTATTTTGTCGCCGGATCGCTTCATCGGCGCGCCGTTTTGCGCCAGCTTTTTCCTGCTTGCAGCGCTCTGTCTGGCGCGCCGATGGGCGGCTGCGACAAAGACGCACCGGATTGATGTATCTGGAACCGGCACCCTGCGCCTGACGGTACAACAGGAGGTGGGAGCCGATCAGCCGGCGTCCGTTGGCAGTGTGGTGACGCTGTTGCCCTGCACCCTGATCTGGCCATCGATGATGCTCTTGCATTTGCTTGACGAGGCCGGCTGCAGGCGGGTTGTACCGGTTTTGCGCGACAGCCTGGCGCCCACCGAATACCGGTCGTTGCGCGTTGCAGTTGGTACCTTGTGCAGGCGCCATGGACGAGCAGCAGCGACTACAGAAATAGGTTGAACTTATTGCAGCCAGCCAACTCTTATGTCTGGAGAGGCTACGAAAAACCCAGGGCCTCTCCGGGCCTGCCGCAGTGCATGGGACAGGGTCAGTGACAACAGAACGCGAGGGTGATCAACTGTTGGTCGAACGCGTCCAGGCCGGTGACCGGCAGGCATTCGACTTGCTGGTGGCTAAGTATCAGCGCAGGCTGATGCGCTTGGTATCGCGCCTCGTGCACGACCCGGCCGAAGCTGAGGATGTTGTGCAAGAAACGTTTATTAAAGCCTTTCGCGCCTTGCGGCACTTTCGGGGCGAGTCGGCGTTTTATACTTGGCTATATCGGATCGGAATCAACACGGCAAAGAATTATCTCGTCACACAAGGCAGGCGCGCGCCAACCTCGACCGAGGCAGATACGGAACGTGCCGAAGCCTTCGACGATGCGGACAGCTTGCGCGACATTAACACGCCGGAATCGGTATTGGCGAGCAAGCAGATCGCGTACACGGTCAATGCCGCGATGGAAGCGCTACCGCTCGAATTGCGGACAGCGATCGTGTTGCGCGAAATTGAGGGTTTGAGCTATGAGGAAATCTCCGAAGTGATGGCCTGTCCAATCGGCACGGTGCGCAGCAGGATTTTTCGCGCCCGCGAGGTGATTGCCGAAAAACTCAAGCCCTTGCTTGATTTTCCGACCGACAAACGTCGGTAGCCAGCGTGGTCGTATTACGAGAGCCCTGAGAATGTGTATTGCACGGGTCAGCCGAGGTTCCCTAAACCTTGGTATGTTGGATCACACCGCTACTGGACTACCGATGGACACGAACAAAAAAAACCGCGAACGTATCTCCGCCCTGAGCGACGACGCGTTGCCGAAGGACGATCACGAGCTGGCGAATGCGGCCCTGCGAACGGACGATGGAATGGCAGCGTGGGAAGTGTATCACCTGATCGGCGACGTGCTGCGCACGGGAGAGTCTGCCGATCTCTCGCCGGGATTCGCTGCGCGCCTGAGCGCGCGCCTGGCGGCCGAGCCGCTGCACCCGCGCCGCGCGCCAAGCGAGCTCGAACACGTCAAGCCGGCCGCGCTGGCCGCATCGACACCCTCCAACTGATTGCCGGCCGGCACGCGAATTGCGCGGCGCCAGCGCCGGCTTGGCGTGCGGCGCCGTCCTGCCGCCGCGCACCCTTGTTATTTTCCCTCCATGTGCTGCCGCAGCGAACCCTGCGCGCTCCTCATCCGCTCGCGCGACAAGTCGATGGTTTTGGCTTACCATAACGTCAATTCCCGTCCTCATCCTTGACTCCCATGACCAGTAAAAAATCTGTTCGCGTAGTCCTGTCGGCCCTGCTATTGACGTTTGCCGGCCTGTCCGTTCCCACTGCCGCGCTTGCCGCCGCACCCGTGCCCACACCCGTGGTGACGGGCCTGCCGGACTTTACCGACCTGATCGAGAAGGCGGGCCCCGCGGTGGTCAACATTCGTACCACCGAACGCGTGCGCATGGGGCAGGGCGGGCCGGGCGAGGAGGAGATGCAGGAATTCCTGCGCCGCTTCTTCGGCCAGCCGATTCCGCGCCGCCGCTCGCCCCAGCAGCCGCAGGAAGAGCAGGAAGTCCAGCGCGGCGTCGGCTCCGGGTTCATCATTTCCGACGACGGCTTCATGCTGACCAATGCCCATGTGGTCGAGGGTGCGGACGAAGTCACCGTCACCATGACCGACCGCCGCGAATTCAAGGCCAAGGTGCTGGGGGCGGACCGCCGCTCCGACGTCGCCCTGCTCAAGGTCAGCGCCACCAACCTGCCTTACCTGCGCACCGGCGACTCGAGCAAGATCCGCGTCGGCGAATGGGTGATCGCCATTGGTTCGCCGTTCAATCTCGACAACACGGTAACCGCCGGCATCATCTCGGCCAAGTCGCGCGATACCGGCGAATACCTGCCCCTCATCCAGAGCGACGTCGCCGTCAATCCGGGCAATTCGGGCGGTCCGCTGATCAACATGCGCGGCGAAGTCATCGGCATCAACTCGCAGATCGCCACGCTTTCCGGCGCCTACAACGGCATCTCGTTCGCGGTGCCGATCGACGAAGTCATGCGCGTGGCCGACCAGCTGAAAAAGACGGGACGCGTCACCCGCGGACGCCTGGGCGTGCAGATCAGCGAGGTCACGCGCGACGTGGCCGAGTCGCTCGGCCTGGGCAAGGCGCGCGGCGCCGAAGTGTCGATGGTCGAAGCCGGCGGCCCGGCCGAAAAGGGCGGCATCAAGGTCGGCGACATCATCCTCAAATTCAACGGCCAGCCGATCGACACCACGCGCGACCTGCCGCGCCTGGTGGGGGCGGCCAAGGTCGGCACCCAGGCCAGCGTCACCGTCTGGCGCCGCGGCGCCCAGCTCGACGTGCCGGTCACGATCGTCGCGCTCGAAGACGACAAGGCCGTGGCCGCCAAGCCGCAGCCGGGCAAGCCCACGCCGGGCGCGGCGCCGAATGCGCTCGGCCTGCACGTCTCGAACCTCACCGCCGAGCAGCGCCGCGGCCTGAAAATCGAGGGCGGCGTGGTCGTCGACGCCTCCGAGGGCAGGGCGGCCACGGCCGGCGTGCGCACCGGCGACCTGATCCTGCAGATGAACAACGTCGAAATCAAGGATGTAGCCCAGTTCAACGCGCTGGCAAGCAAACTCGATCCGAAAAAGAGCGTGGCGGTGCTGGTGCGGCGCGAGAGCGTGACCCAGTACATCGTCATCAAGCCGGTCCGGTGATGCGGTTTACCCTATATTCACGCAGCTATTGCCACCTGTGCGAGGACATGCTGGCAGCCTTGCAATCCCTCGCACCCAAGGGGCAGATGTTCGAGGTCGACGTCATCGACGTCGACCTTGATCCGGCCCTGGTGGAACGCTTCGACGAGCTGGTGCCGGTGCTGTTCGGCCGAATGGACGAGCCGGAACTGTGCCACTATTTCCTCGATGAAGGCGCTGTGCGCACCTGCCTCGACCGGGAAGCGGCGGCAGCGGCATAGCCCACATCCCGATATATGGGCTTTCTACTCTGAAATCCGGTAAAATGCCTGGCTTGGAAAAGCTTTTGTCCCTGGTACATAGCTGATCGAGTCGAATTATCACGTTGACATAAGGCGCTCGCCTGGGGAGAACC
>Ga0213836_101006_pt1 | contig 18897 bp, 14 predicted proteins | sample SWPATP03_FD_160578 | JGI IMG/M metagenome (GOLD analysis project Ga0213836, IMG submission 160578) | Coastal seawater microbial communities from Marineland, Florida, United States - SWPA TP0 #3 | ecosystem: Environmental > Aquatic > Marine > Coastal | place: USA: Florida | collected 2016-08-05
CGTCATCCAGCAATTTGTAAGAGGAATCATATGTCCAGCATGCTCATGCGACCGTTCGAACGGCATCTCAAGCAACTCTCGGTGGGCGTCGTCCTGCTCGCGGTCATGTCTCCTGCCGGCGCCTATGCGCAGGAGCAGAAGACGGTTCCGCAAAGCCGGCAGGAAATGCAGCTGTCGTTCTCGCCGCTGGTCAAACAAACCTCTGGTGCGGTCGTCAACGTCTATGCCGAGCGCGTCGTTCAGCGCCCGAACCTGTTTTCCGGCGACCCCTTCTTCGAGCAGTTCTTCGGCCAGCGCATGCCGAACCGTTCGGAAAAGCAGTCTTCGCTCGGTTCCGGTGTCATTCTCTCCGGCGACGGTCTTGTCGTTACCAACAATCACGTCATCGAAGGCGCTGATGATATCAAGATCGCCTTGGCGGACGGCCGGGAGTTTCCCTGCGAACTCGTCCTGAAGGACGAGAGCGTCGATCTGGCCGTGTTGCGGATCAAGGCAAAGGAAAATTTCCCGGTCCTGCCGCTTGCCGATTCGGACCGCACCGAGGTCGGTGATCTGGTGCTCGCGATCGGCAATCCGTTTGGTGTCGGCCAGACAGTCACAAGCGGCATCGTGTCGGCGCTTGCCCGCAACCAGGTGTCTTCGGGTGATTTCGGCTTCTTCATCCAGACCGATGCGTCGATCAATCCCGGTAACTCCGGCGGCGCGCTGATGAACATGAATGGCGAACTGATCGGCATCAACACCGCGATCTTCTCGCGCGGTGGCGGATCGAACGGAATCGGCTTCGCCATTCCGGCAAATCTCGTGAAGGTCTTCCTGGCGGCTGCCTCCGAAGGCAAGTCGGTCTTCGACCGCCCCTATGTCGGCGCGACCTTCGATGCCGTGACCTCTGATGTCGCCGAAGCGCTCGGCTTGAAGGCTGCCCGTGGCGCTCTGGTGTCGCGTGTCGTCGAAGGCGGTCCGGCCGACAAGGCAGGATTGAAGCCCGGCGAGGTCGTGACGGCTGTCAACGGCATTCCAGTCGAACATCCCGATGCGCTCGGCTACCGACTGACGACGGCAGGCCTCGGCAAGGGAGCGAAATTGAGCGTCCAGACCCCCGACGGCATGCGCGACCTACAGCTAGCACTCAATTCCGCGCCGGAAAGCACGCCGCGCGACGAGCGGGTGCTGGAAGGCCGCAATCCCTTCGCGGGCCTTCGGATTGCAAACCTTTCACCGAAACTCGCCACGGAACTGCGCATGCCCACGGACAAGAGCGGGGTCGTCGTCACCGACGTTTCTCGCGGCTCGCCTGCCGGTCGTCTCGGCTTTCAGCCACAGGACATCGTCGTCTCGCTGAACGGCGAGGCGGTCGCTTCGACGACTGTCATGGAAAAGATGCTCCGCACCGATCCGGGGTTCTGGCGGGTCGAGATCGAACGCAAGGGCCAGCGCATCCGGCAGTTCTTCCGATGAACGGTAAGGGCTGATGAGCGACGATCTGTTTGCACCGAAAGTCCCAGAAGAGGTCGCCAGCAGGCGGCCGCTTGCCGACCGGTTGCGGCCTAAGACGCTTTCGGAGGTGACAGGTCAGGCCCACCTAACGGGTGACGATGGTGTGCTTCGTCGCATGATCGATTCTGGCTCACTTGGATCGATGATCTTCTGGGGTCCGCCCGGTACCGGCAAGACGACCGTCGCCCGGCTGCTGTCGGGTGAGGCGGGTCTCGCTTTTGAGCAGATTTCGGCGATCTTTTCCGGCGTCGCGGATCTGAAGAAGGTATTCGAATCGGCCCGGCTGAGACGCATGCAGGGCCGCCAGACGCTTCTCTTCGTCGATGAGATCCATCGCTTCAACCGTGCCCAGCAGGACAGTTTCCTGCCCGTCATGGAAGACGGCACTGTGATCCTCGTGGGCGCTACCACTGAGAACCCGAGTTTTGAACTCAACGCCGCTCTTTTGTCGCGTGCTCGGGTTTTGACCTTCCGCAGTCATGACGAAGACAGCCTCAGCGAACTCTTGGAACGCGCTGAGCAAGTGGAGGCAAAGCCGCTGCCGCTCGATGACGGCGCGCGTACAAGCCTGATCCGGATGGCGGACGGAGACGGCCGTGCGGTTCTGACGCTGGCCGAGGAAATCTGGCGTGCAGCGCGCGCGGGCGAGGTCTTCGACACGGTTGGTCTGACCGAGATCGTCCAGCGTCGTGCCCCCGTCTACGACAAGGCGCAGGACGGCCACTACAATCTCATCTCCGCGCTCCACAAGTCGGTGCGTGGCTCGGATCCCGATGCAGCACTGTATTACCTCGCGCGGATGTTCGATGCCGGCGAGGACCCGCTCTATCTCGGCCGACGTCTGGTCCGGATGGCGGTGGAGGACATAGGCCTTGCCGACCCGCAGGCGCTTGTCGTGTGCAATGCCGCCAAGGATGCCTATGACTATCTAGGATCGCCGGAAGGGGAGCTGGCGCTTGCCCAGGCCTGCGTCTACCTGGCGACGGCTCCGAAATCGAATGCGGTCTATATGGCCTTCAAGGCGGCCACCCGCGCTGCCAAGGAAAACGGCTCGCTTCTGCCACCCAAGCATATCCTCAATGCCCCGACCAAGCTGATGAAAGCCGAGGGCTATAATGACGGGTATCGCTACGATCACGACGAGCCCGACGCGTTTTCAGGCCAGAATTACTTCCCCGAAAAAATGGGCCGCCAGACCTATTACGATCCGCCGGAGCGCGGCTTCGAGCGTGACATCAGAAAGCGTCTCGACTGGTGGTCAAAACTGCGCAAGGAGCGCGGCGGCAGCTAAGCCTCAGGAAGCCCTGGCGATGCCTGGTTTCTGCGCCTGACCCGGTGCCGCGACGAGCCTCACCGAGGACTCGGCCAGAGCATGATGCCCTTCCATATCCACCACCAGATGCCAGTGGCCGTTTTCCGGAACGGCGATCCGCAGCGGCGATTTCTTCGCAACGCCGCCGACGAACTTGAAATCGAGTTGTTCCGTAAACCGCTGGTAGTTCGCAGCAGTCATCAGGCGGACGTTGTTCACCCCATTGAGCGTGACTTCAATGATCGTGCCGGCGCGCTGCGGTTTGAGATCATAATGCGTGTAGCGAAAATTCGGACCTGCCATGCTTGCCTCATTCATGCCAGTATATGGGTACAACAATCCTACAGACACCCGGTTAAAGATCTATGGAACCTACTGCGTTCCTGGGTGTTATTTAAGCATGATGCCGACGCGCTGAGCCACCAGCCCGCTGGCAAGACAGGTAAAGCAAGGCGATGTTTCCCCCCGCGTCGCCCAAAAACGACAAAATATTTGACCTCCAATCTACCTGGTCCCGCTGCTCCCCGCAGCGGGACTTTTCTTTTTCTGGTTTCGTAAAAAGCTTTCTCTACAGAGACTTGAAGCGATTTCCGGACTCAGGTCGAGAGCCATTTGATTCAGTTTGTGAGGTGCTGGCGGTCCAGTTGAGCGGTCAGCGCAAAGATGGTTTCGCACACAGGCGTTGGCACGCCGGCCAGTTTTCCGAGCGACACGACCATGCCCGTCAACGGCACGATCTCCAGCGCCTTGCCCGCAAGTAGATCCTGAAGCATCGAGGTTTTTACTGGCCCGAAACCTTGCGCTCTCGCAAACATTTCATCGGCCGTCTGGGTGAACCTCGCACCAAAGGCGGTGCCGACGGCCTGAACCTCGTTGATGATTTTCCGAACGATTTCGGCGATATCCGGGTTTGACATCATGTCGATCATCAAGGCGCGGGTGAGGGCGCTGATGGGATTGAAGGCGGCGTTGCCACGAAGCTTCGCCCAGATCTCGTCTCTGATCCGCGGCGTTGCCTTGGCATCGAGATCGCAGCGCTGGAAAAGGTCCACGATCGCCGACAGGTCGTCGGACATCTCGCCGCTGGGTTCTCCGAGAAAGAAGTGGCCTTTGCCGTTCAGGCGTGTCTTGCCGGGTTGGATGATTTCTGCACCTTGATACGCGACGCAACCGATCACGCGTTCCGGACCGATGGCGTTCCAGATGCAACTGTCTGCGTCGAGCTCGGGGATCTGCCGGCCTCCAAAGCCGCTTTCCATGTCCCCATGGAAATACCACCAAGGAATTCCGTTCAGGATCATCACGACGCGCGTGCTTTCGCCAAGCAGTGCCGCCAGACCATCTGTTGCGGCTGCGAGCTGATGGCCCTTCAAACCGGTAATTATAAGATCCTGTGGAGGCAGACTGAACGGATCATCCGTCGCGGCAACGAGTACGCGGACCGGATCGATGCCCGTGTCTTCATAAACGACGTTTAACCCGTTCTCTCGGATTGCCTTAAGCTGTGCGCCTCGCGCCACAACCGACAGCTCCGTGTCGGCTCCTGATCCCGCCGCTATCTTTGCGGCAAATGCACTTCCGAGCGCGCCCGCGCCATATACGCAAATTCTTCTGAACGTCATCTGTCCTCGCTGCATTCCGACGTAAGTCGGAAGCAGTGTAGGGGAGCGGTAGAAGCGAGGCGACCGATAATTTCGGCCTGTCCTAGTGCGAGGGGTTGTTCGGCAGCAGTTCGTTCATTCGCAGTTCGTCGATTGCTGTGACAGCCTCTTCCGCGGTCCAGCCGGCCTTCAGGGCCGCTGCAATCATCCTTACTTCCGCCTCTTCCTCGAGCGCAAGAAACAGCGGCTCGAGCGCTTCCTGGACGGTCAGGACATTCTCCTCCGGCGACGGGACGGACTGCCGTGCGGTATTCGTCAGCATGTGCGGTTCTCCTCTGTGATGGTTGAATCTATTCAATTTAACGACCCCCGAAAAGGTTCCCAAAAAACGTCGATTTTGCGGGCTTTCTGGCATCCCGATATCGTGATCTGAAGATATCGCACAAAGGTCGTTGCGAACGGTCGCAGTTAACGATGCGTTTATGAATTCGTGAAAATAAATCGCAATACGGTGCGGGATTGTCCTCGCTATCTGGGCTGGGTTGCCTGGATCGTCCCGCGGCTTTCAGCCGGTTGTATCGCCTGCGCATCCGCCACTTGCAGGCTTTGTATGGAGTAAACGCAATGACCCAGAAGACACTTGCCCTGGCGCTCGTCGCCGCCTTTGCCGCCAGCCCCGTTATGGCTGCGGATCTCACCAGCGCCTATGAGGCGCCCGCCTACAGCGAACCTGCGAGCGAACCGGCCGGTTGGTCAGGTGCTTATGTCGGTGGACACGGCGGTGTAACGTCGCCGAGGATCAACCCGTTTGCCAGCGGCAAGGGCCTCAACCTCGGCGTTCACGGCGGCTACAACCACGACCTGGGCGGCGCTATCGTTGGTGGCGAACTCGATTACTCCTATCTCGGCGATGCCGACGTGAAGGCCCGCGGCGGCAAGCTGTCCGAGCGTCATCGCATGGCCGCCAAGGTCAAGGCTGGTGTTCCGCTCGACCAGACGCTGCTTTACGGCACGACCGGTCTTGCCATGACGAAGTATCGCGATGGTGACAATGTTACCGGCCCAGACGGCTGGAAGCCTGGCCTCCTGCTGGGTGCCGGCATCGAGCAGAAGCTGACCGGCAACATCTCGGCCCGCGTCGAGTACAACTATGTCATGACCGACAACGTCAAGAGCTCCTACCAGGGCGTCGAAACCCGTAAGGACGTTCACGACCACTCGGTTACCGCTGGCGTGAACTACAGGTTCTGATTAATCCGGTCACACCCGGAACGGAAAAGGCTCGCTCACGCGGGCCTTTTTTCGTTGGGGATCTGGGCTTAGCCGCCTCAACGGTTTGCCTATCGATGTCTGTCGGGAAACGCTGCGAGCCACAGCTTCTGCCCCATCGCTCATTACATAAACTCAAAAGGCCCGCAATCGCGGGCCTTTTTCATAATCGCTATGAAAACGATGGGTCTGAACCGGTGGCCGATCAGCCGTCCGACCAGAACCGGCTGTGATCGAACTCTTCGGCAATACCGAGCGGCAGAGGCTCGGCACTGTCCGGCTTGGCAGTCAGATCCGTCAGCGTGCGGCCGACGACGAGCGGCGCGGTCATTCCGGTCGATGCGCCGGGGGGCGAAATCGCCCAGGAGATCAAAACGTCTTCGCCATCGAACTCGTCTTCCGGATCGATTCGCGGCCCGGTGATCGGCAGCGATGCCAGCGAGTGTCTTGGTTCTGGAAGTCCTTTCGCCGGCGCAGCAAGGGCGAGGGCGGGTACGAAGCCCGGTGCAGGGCGCGGCAGCATCGGCATGCTGTTTCCGAGCGCGGACGCCGATGCGGCCGTCGGTGCCGGACCAAGCGAGGCGGTTTCGATGACGGCGGCAGGAGCCGATGACGCGGTTGCAGCCGCCGGACGCAGGCCCGGGGCCGGGATTGCGAGAGATGCCAGATCGGCAAAGCCGGGTACCGGCGCCACGGCAACCGTCGCACGCGCCGATGGCCGTGGCGTCGTCTGCTCGTCGAGTGCTGCAAGCGCGCGGCTGCGTGGTGTTGGCAGCATCGCGGTGATCAGGCCGCTGCCGACCCGTTTTCCGGCACCTGCATCATCGTCGGCCTCGATATCTATGGTCGCACGCGCAATAGCGATCGACTTGCCGCTGCCACGGCGTTTGAGATCGGCCATCGCGACGCTATAGCCCTGGAGCGGTCTTCCGTCGGCGGGAACATGGATGGTTCTGCCGTTCGGGAAGATACGCGCCAGCTCCTGCCGCGACAGTCGTGGCCAGGCCCGGACATTGCCGACATCCACATGCAGGAAGGGCGAGCCGGATGTCGGGTAATAACCGACGCCGCCGCCCTGGATCTGAACAGCGATGGCCCGCAGCGTCGAAAGCTTGACGCCGGGAATGTAGAGATCGATCGCCTTGCCAAGCATATGCTGGCTCTTGCGCGCAACCCCGGTGGAGCGTGAGCGACCGCGCAGCATGTTGTTGGTGGCAGGCGAACGATAAGCCGAAACGACGTGGATGTAATTGTTGGTGCCGGAACGCTCGTAGATCTCCCAGACGAGATCGAGCAGGTTCGGATCCATTCGCGCCGTCTCGTTGCGGCGCCAGTCGCGCAGGAACCGGTTCATCTGGGCAAGACCCTTCTGATCCAGCCTGCCGTCCCGCTTGTAGGTAATCGTCGCCTTTTCGCCCGTATGGGTAAAATAGAGCTTGAGAGACCGATCCTCGGCAAAGGCAAACGACGCCGATCCCAACAAAGCCGCCACCGCAAGCCCGGCTGCGCCCGCAGACCGTGCAGCCTTGCCGGCCGCTTGCGAGGCGAGGTTCACAAGTGCGCGTGCAGCACCGGGTACAGACTTAATCGACAGAGACTGGGACACGACAAACCCGCTTTACGCAAACTGTGACAGCGGGATGCGAAAACCGCAGCCCGGCGAATACGGGACCATTATGGTCAACGAAAAGCTAACGGGAGGTTGATGCCCGCAAGGCGAAGTGCGGTGACACGGCTTTGTGAAGTGGGGTGGGCCACGCGAGCGTCAAACCGGATTGCAGGTCATGCCGTTGCTGGCCGTGGGTCCCCAGCGCTCTAAGCTCGGTTCCTCGCTTTTGGCATACACGGGAAAGACTGTTTCGAGGGAACAGCTACGAACAGCGTTTATTCAGTGTTTGAGGAAAAGGCCGCAAGAAAAATCCCCGCACTGAACATCATCAGTGCGGGGATCAGGTTAGACTAATTTGACTCAGGTGAGCGCTAGCCGCTCACCAATCCCGTCTCAAATCAGCTGCAGCCGCTCGTTGCGCCGCAGGTGTCGCACTTTTCGCATGTTCCGTTGCGGACCATGGTGAAGTTCTGGCACTCGGTGCACATGTTGCCGGTGTAGCCCTGCATGATCGACTTCATCCGGCGATCAGCTTCCTTCTTCTTGGCTTCCGCCTTGGCAGCGGCAGCGTCTGCCTCAGCCTTGTCGGAGAAGAGGGCGGTTGCGACCTGCTGGCCTTCGTCGGCAAGCTGCTCGTCGGCGATGTCATCTGCCACTTCGCGAGGCCGCTCTTCGTAGTCGCGCTTGAAGGACACGACTTCCGATGTGGAGATCGCAAGCGTGGTTTCGAGCTTGCGGGCAGCCGAGCCGGCAAACGATGTGACGTTGCCGCCGCCGCTGCCGACCGAGGCCTTTGCCGCGGAGCCCCCTGCCGAACCCTTCGGCTCGTTGCCAGCCAACCGGTCGGAACCACCCGAGACGAGGGTCGGCTTGTAGCCGCGCGTCCAGCCGGTGGAGAGAAGGTTGGTCTTGCCTTCCTCGATACCCTTGCCAAGTGCCGTCTGCGAGAAGTCCGACGTATCGACATGCGCCAGATCGTGACGGCCGAGATAGGACACGGCCAGTTCGCGGAACACGTAGTCGAGGATCGACGTGGCGTTCTTGATCGCGTCATTGCCCGTCACGATGCCGGCCGGCTCGAACTTGGTAAAGGTGAAGGCCTCCACATATTCCTCGAGCGGCACGCCGTACTGGAGACCGAGCGAGATGGCGATGGCGAAGTTGTTCATCATCGCGCGGAAGGCGGCGCCTTCCTTGTGCATGTCGATGAAGATTTCGCCGATGCGGCCGTCACCGAATTCACCGGTGCGCAGATACACCTTGTGTCCGCCGACATTGGCCTTCTGGGTGTAACCCTGACGGCGGTTCGGCAGCTTTTCCCGTTCCCGGGTGACGCGTTCGACAATCCGCTCGACGATCTTTTCGGTGATCGTCACGGCCTGGGCTGCACTTGGTGCTGCGATCAGCTCCTCGATCGCGTCCTCGGCATCGTCTTCGTCGATCAGCGAGGCGTTGAGCGGCTGCGACAGCTTCGAACCATCGCGGTAGAGGGCGTTGGCCTTGAGAGCCAGCTTCCAGGACAGCATATAGGCTGCGCCGCAATCTTCGACGGTCGCCTCGTTCGGCATGTTGATCGTCTTGGAGATCGCGCCGGAGATGAACGGCTGGGCCGCCGCCATCATGCGGATGTGGCTTTCAACCGACAGGTAGCGCTTGCCGATCTTGCCGCACGGGTTGGCGCAATCGAACACCGGCAGATGCTCGTCCTTGAGGAACGGAGCGCCTTCCAGCGTCATCGCACCGCAGACGTGGATGTTGGCGGCTTCGATATCCTTCTTTGAGAAACCGATATGCTCGAGCAGGTTGAAGCTCATGTCGGCCAGCTGCTCGTCGGAAACTTTCAGGGTTTCCTTGAGGAAGTCGGTGCCGAGCGTCCACTGGTTGAACACGAACTTGATGTCGAAGGCAGCCTTGGTTGCGCCGTTGATGGCAGCGATCTTCTCGTCGGAGAAGCCCTTTGCCTTCAGCGAACCGGGGTTGACGCCGGGAGCCTGGTTGATGTTGCCGTGACCAACCGCATAGGCCTCGATTTCCGCAAGCTGGCTTTCGGTATAGCCGAGGCTGCGCAGGGCTTCCGGAACCGCACCGTTGATGATCTTGAAGTAGCCGCCGCCGGCGAGCTTCTTGAACTTGACCAGCGCAAAGTCGGGCTCGATGCCAGTCGTGTCGCAGTCCATGACGAGACCGATCGTGCCTGTCGGCGCAATCACTGTTGTCTGGGCGTTGCGATAGCCGTGCTTTTCACCCAGCTGCAGCGCCTTGTCCCAGGCAGCCTTTGCATGGACGACGAGATCCTGGTCCGGGTTTTCCGAGTGGATCAGCGCAACCGGATCGACCGACAGCTGCTCGTAGCCGGAGGTTTCGCCGTAAGCTGCGCGGCGGTGGTTGCGGATGACCCGCAGCATGCTCTCGCGGTTCGGTGCGAAATTCGCGAACGGTCCGAGTTCGCCGGCCATTTCGGCAGACGTCGCATAGGCAACGCCGGTCATGATCGCGGTCAGCGAGCCGGCAATGGCGCGGCCTTCCTTCGAGTCATACGGAATGCCCGACGACATCAGGAAGCCACCAATGTTGGCATAGCCGAGGCCGAGCGTGCGGTACTGGTAGGAGAGTTCGGCAATTTCCTTGGACGGGAACTGCGCCATCATGACCGAGACTTCGAGAACGACGGTCCACAGGCGGACCGAATGCTCGTAATCGGCAATGTTGATGTTCTTCGTCGCCGGGTTCTTGAACTGAAGAAGGTTCAGCGAGGCAAGGTTGCAGGCCGTGTCGTCGAGGAACATGTATTCCGAGCACGGGTTCGAGCCGCGGATCGGTCCACCGGCCGGCGACGTGTGCCAGTCGTTCATCGTCGTGTTGAAGTGGATGCCCGGATCGGCAGACGCCCATGCGGCATAGGAAATCTGTTCCCACAGGTCCTTGGCCTTCAGCGTCTTCATGACCTTGCCGTCCTTGCGAGCGGTCAGGTTCCAGTCGCCGTCATTCTCGACCGCCTTGAGGAAGTCGTCCTTCAGCGAAACGGAATTGTTGGAGTTCTGGCCGGAGACCGTGAGGTATGCTTCCGAATCCCAGTCGGTGTCGTAGGTCTTGAACTCGAGATCCTTGTAGCCCTGACGGGCGAACTGGATGACGCGCTTGACGTAGTTTTCCGGAACCTGGTCCTTCTTGGCGGCCTTGATCTCGCGCTTCAGGGCAGGGTTCTTCAGCGGGTCGTAGCACTCGTCGCCATCGGCCTCGCAGTTGACGCAAGCCTTCATGATTGCCTTCAGATGACGGCTGACGATTTTGGAACCGGTGACGAGGGCGGCAACCTTCTGCTCTTCCTTGACCTTCCAGTTGATGTATTCCTCGATATCCGGATGGTCGATATCGACCACGACCATCTTCGCCGCGCGACGCGTCGTGCCGCCCGACTTGATGGCGCCGGCTGCACGGTCACCGATCTTGAGGAAGCTCATCAGGCCGCTGGAGCGACCGCCGCCCGAAAGCTTTTCGCCTTCGCCGCGCAGATGGCTGAAGTTGGAGCCGGTGCCGGAGCCGTACTTGAACAGGCGGGCTTCGCGAACCCACAGGTCCATGATGCCGCCTTCGTTGACGAGGTCATCGCCGACCGACTGGATGAAGCAGGCATGCGGCTGCGGATGCTCGTAAGACGACTTCGACTTGGTCAACTTGCCGGTGAACGGGTCGATATAGAAATGGCCCTGGCCGGGACCGTCGATACCATAGGCCCAATGCAGGCCGGTGTTGAACCACTGCGGGCTGTTCGGCGCAACGCGCTGGGTGGCAAGCATATGGGCAAGCTCGTCCATGAACGCGGAGGCGTCGTCTTCCGACGTGAAATAGCCGCCCTTCCAGCCCCAGTAGGTCCAGGTACCGGCAAGACGCGAAAATACCTGGCGCGCATCGATTTCCGAACCGTAACGCTCGCCTTCGGGAAGATCGCGCAGCGCCTTTTCATCGGCAACCGAACGCCAGAGGAACGACGGAACGTCGTTTTCTTCGACTTTCTTCAGGCGCGCAGGCACGCCGGCCTTGCGGAAATACTTCTGCGCCAGAACGTCCGTCGCAACCTGCGAGAACTGCGTGGGCACGTCGATATCCGCAAGCCGGAAGACGATCGAGCCATCCGGATTACGGATCTCGCTGGTTGCCTTGCGGAATTCGATCTCTCCGTAGGCGCCCGTTTCCGGCTTGGTGAAACGACGTTCGATGCGCATTGCCTAATCCCTCGTCAGTGAGGCGCCACTCGATGGGGCGCACGTGTTCATGCCGGCTGCTCGCCATCATGGGCAGCCGGTCAAAATTTTATCACCCAGTGAAACATCATGGATGGCATGTCTGTATCTTGTGATGGATGGTGGCTGCAAACACTAAATATAGTATTAACAGTTTCTTTCCGCCAGCGCCAGCACCGTTTCAGCAGACCATCGAGCGGCCATGGAAATCCGTCACCAGGCGATCCTCAAGAACCGCCACGACCTGCAGGAAACCCATTTTGACTCGAAAAAGAACCGGCCTCGTTACTCCCGGTCCAGTCGCCGCCGCAACCTGATGGCAATGTCGACCTCCAGGGGAGATTCGTCAAGCCGTAGTTGTTAGTGGTTTCGTAACCACAAGATATTGTAGGTTTGGCTGTGGATAACGGGGAAGAAAAAACGTTGAGGAATCTCAGTGATTTACGACGTCAAGTACCGGACTGCGCGAAGTTCACGCAATTGGACGGCGTTCGCGATCAGGACTGCTTCGACAGTGCGACGCCTGTAAAGCAGGGACTTTGCCTATGCTCTGAAGCATCTGTGTGACACTGGCGACAATTTCGGATTATTTTCGAGGTTGGGAAAATGCGGTTCGCTCTGTTGACAGCCGGAAATGTTTCCAAACGGCACGTCTTGCAGGGGTAAGTCCATCGCTCCGATTTCTCATCCCTCGTATTCCGCAAATGTACCGTAAACGGTTTTCGTATATCTAACCGGGATGCAAGTAGGTTTCGCAAAAAGCGAGTTCAAAAGAGGGAGCCCGTGATGTTCGGCGACGTCGTTGCGCGGCATAGTCGTCAGGCAATCTTTCGCACACTCGGGCTCGCGCTGATCTGTACCTCCGGCTCGCTCGCCGCGTTTGCCGATGCGACGCAACGACCTTCGTATCGTTGCGAATTTGCGCATACCATGGATACTGCAGTTTCGAGATCCGCCTGTAATGCTGTCCGCTCCACAGTCGAGCAGATGACGGGTCGAGGACCTGGTTATGGACAGTTCGTCTTCGAGGTAACGCGCGCTCGCACAAACAGCGTGTCTGCGAGATTGCGCTGGAAGGCAGACGGAGCTGCTGGCTGGCGTTCCGGACCGGTCGTGACGACCGTCGTCTCGGACGCGGCTTTGAATGACGATATTCTGAAGGCATTTGCCCGGCAGCTTGTCGAGGCATCAGGATTTTGAATGGCCACAGGAAGGCCGGGGGAGACTTGAATGGCGACTTACACGGAAGAGACTGACGCAGCGGCTAGCCGTTCCACGGCCTACAAGATCGCTGCCGGCGACACGTTCACCGGCGCGCTGGCGACCGGAGATGCCGATTGGATCAAGGTCTCGCTTACGGCAGGCAAAGCCTATCAGTTCGACATGTCGGGGACGGTCGGCTGGGCCGGTCTGCAGGTCATGGACGCGGACGGCATCGCGATTGATATCGACGAGAACAGTCTCGACACGGACTTCGAGAAGTCGACGCTCAGCGTCTTTGCCGAAAAGAGTGGCACCTACTATATCCGCGTCGGCAGTCACGACGACGAATGGTCAGGCGACTATGCGCTGAAGACGACGGTTGTTACCGCCCCGAAATTCGCAAGCTACGATACGATCGCCAAGCAGTTGACCACGGATTTCTGGACCAGCGACGGCGGCACGCCCTTCAAGTTCAATATCGCGGCCGGCGGCACGTTGACCGTCAACATCGGTGCGCTGACCACCCAGGGCCAGCAGCTGGCCAAGTGGGCTCTCACTGCCTGGACGGAAGCCTCCGGCATCAAGTTCAAGTTCGTGTCCGGTTCGGCACAGATCTCCTTCGACGACAAGGAGGGCGGCGCTTACGGCGGCTCGACGTCGATCATCGGCGGTTTCACCACGGCGTCTTTCGTCAATGTGGCGGCAAGCTGGATCACCGACTACGGCGCGGGCGCAGACAGCTACACGATGTCCACCTATGTGCACGAGATCGGTCATGCGCTGGGGCTCGGCCATGCGGGCAACTATGACGGCAACGCCACCTGGGGCATAGACAACCGGTTCGAAAACGATTCCTCACAACTGACGGTGATGTCCTATTTCGACGATCAGGTCAGTGTCTGGGCCGGTGGCTCCGGCACCACTTCCATCACGCCGATGATGGTGGACGTCCTTGCCATCCGCAACCTCTACGGGACCACGGCGATCAGTTCGGGCAACACGACCTACGACCTGAAGTCCGACTTCCTCGGCAAGGATGTCGCGATGAACCTGGTCGATACCGGCGGCAGCGATACGCTGAATTTCAGCTGGGCGTCGGGAAACCAGCGGATCGACCTCAATGCTGAGGAATTCTCGAGCGTCTCGGGCGGGATCAACAATCTCTCGCTGTCGCGGGGCACGGTGATCGAGAACGCGATCGGCGGCAAGGGCGTGGACGTCATCGTCGGCAACGCGGTCGCCAACATCCTCGAAGGTCGGGCTGGACAAGACAAGCTGATCGGCAACGGCGGCAACGACAAGCTGATCGGTGGTACCGGAAACGATACCCTGACCGGTGGCAGCGGCAAGGACACGTTCGTCTTCAGTTCGGCGCTGAACAGCTCAACGAATGTCGATACGATCACCGACTTCTCGGTCGTGGACGATCTGATCCATCTGGAGAACGCGATCTTCACCGCCTTCACCAAGAACGGAGCGATTTCCAGCGGCAATTTCCTGAAAAGCACGTCGCCAACGGCCAAGGACAGCAACGATTTTCTGGTCTACGAAACCGATACCGGAAATCTGTTCTACGATGCCAACGGCAGCAAGTCCGGCGGCTCGGTGATGATCGCGCATCTCGATAAGAGCTTGGCGCTGAGCTATCAGGATTTCCTGATCGTCTGAAACCGGTTGCGCGAAGACAGACCGGCACGGGTGAGCCGGTCTGGATGTCGTGTGGCAGTTCAGCCCTTGTGGCCCTTGGCGATCGGCTCCTGGTAGGTGAAGCCCATATCCCACGGGAAATAGATCCAGGTATCCTGGCTGACCTCGGTCACGAACGTATCGATCATCGGCACGCCCGACGGCTTTGCATAGACGCAGCCAAAATGCGCCTTTGGCAGCATGGCACGCACCTCGGAGGCTGTCTTGCCGGTGTCGGTCAGGTCGTCGATCACGAGTATGCCAAGCCCACCGTCTTCGCAGAGCTCGGGCGAAATCCCTTTCAGAAGGTTCATCTCACCCTGGTTGACGTAGTCGTGGTAGGACGCGATGCAGACGGTCTCGATCAGGCGGATGTTCAGCTCGCGCGAAATAATCGCCGCCGGCACAAGGCCGCCGCGCGTGATGCAGACGATGGCTCTGAACTCCTGACCCAAACCGGCGAGACGCCACGCCAGCGCGCGCGCATCACGGTGGAACTGGTCCCAGGAGACGGGGAAAGCTTTTTCGGGAAGAGACATTGGAGAGCCTTGGCTTAGATCTGCTTTGGCTCTCGCTAATAGCGGGAAACGGATGTTTCTGGCAAGGTGGGTAGAACGACTTCCGCCCGACCCTTCATCGCGACAGCAGCGTCAGCGCGGTCATTGAATCCAGAACGCTGCGTGTCGTCCCTCCGAACAGCATTTCCCACCAGCGGGAATGGCCGTAGCCACCCATGACCAGCAGATCGATACTGTCGTCCAAAAGCCGGTTTTCGATGGCTTTGGCTGGCGTCTCGCGGCTACCGATCCGCGTGGTGACAGTGACGTTGACGCCATGTCGCGCAAGACTTGTGGCAATCTCGGTTCCCGCAAACTCGGCCGTCTGGTCGCCGCGCTCCGGCGGGTCGACGACGAGCACTTCCACACTTGCGGCGGTCTTGAGGAAGGGCAGGGCGTCGAAGGTCGCGCGGGCCGCTTCCTTGGAACCGTTCCAACCGATCAGAACACGCTCGATCGGCTTGAAGGCGGTCATCCGGTGGGGAACGAGCAACATCGGCCGACCGCTCTCGAACAGGAATGTTTCGAGATCGGCCCGGTGATCCGAATGCGAAGGGTCGCTCTGGCTTGCAATGATGAGGTCCGCGGTCCGGGCAGTCTCCATCACCGAAATCGCGCCATATCCGGCAGAGGAGACGAAACTGCGCCATTCGCGCGACAGTCCCTCACGCGTGGACACCGTGTTGAAGATGTCGGCGACCATGGCCGTTTCCTTCTGGGCAACCTCCTGCAGGACCTGGACCGCTGCGGGATCGGGGATCTCCATTGGCGCAATCAACGGCACGGCGGCAAGCGTCTCGGCATGCACGCCAATCAGGTGGGCGGAGAACGTTTCAGCCAGGGCCGCGCCAAAATCCGCCATTTGCCGGGCGTTCTGCGGAATGTCGAGGACAGCAAGAATGGTTTTGTAAGCCACGGCGTCATCTCCCTTGTTGACCGGCGCCGGGGAGCCGAAAGCCGGTCTCTAATTGTTGCGTGATGCCCAGATCGGGCTTTGTCGATCGACTTGGGGAAGGCCAGCTCGCGCAGGTCTCTCTCAGGCGTCCGCCGTCGGGTTGTCGGCAATCCGGGTGCCGTCGATATTGGCAATCATGTCCGCGACAGCCTGCGCGGCCGCGTCCAGAACCTGCGGATCGCGGGCGCGGACCACCAGCTCGGTTGAGAAGCGCTTGCCATCGTATTTTGGATAAGAGCCGATGCTGGTCTCCGGATGCGCCTTCTGCACAGCCGCAAGCGGGGTCCCGATATCGCCCTCGCCATAAGGGCAGGCAATTGCCCGCGACAGCACTTTCGAGCCCGATTTGAGCGTCGGCAGAACATTGTCCATCATCGCCTGGAACACTTGCGGTACACCGGCCATCACGTGGACATTGCCGATGACGAAGCCGGGTGCCGTCGAAACCGGATTGGCAATATGCGTGGCACCCTCCGGCATCCGCGCCATGCGTTGGCGGGCCTCGGTGAATTCCATTTCGCGGCGCTTGTACATCTCGGCGAGCAACCGCATCGCTTCCGGGTCGTGAATGCAGGGCACTTCGAATGCTTTTGAGACTGCATCCGCGGTGATGTCGTCATGGGTCGGGCCGATGCCGCCGGACGTGAAGACGTAATCGTACCGGGCACGCAAAGCGTTCAGAGCCTCAACGATCGCGTCTTCTTCGTCCGCAACGATGCGCACTTCCTTCAGGTCGATGCCTGAAAGCGTCAGCAGGTCGGCGAGGTGGCCGATATTCTTGTCCTTGGTCCGGCCGGAAAGAAGCTCGTCGCCGATGGCGAGCATCGCCGCGCTGACGAGGGTAGGTGAGGATGACAGGGTATCGGACATGGAGGCACTCGCTTTCTCATTGCACGGGAACGTTAGCGCGCGCCGGGAAACGATTGCAATCGTTCAATCCAAAAACTGACGTGCGAATGAAACGACAAACATTCGATCGCGTTCAGCAATTGTGGACAGTCCGTGCAGAGATCGCCCTCTGGCCGGTGCTGTGACACTGCGCTAGCTAAGCCTCAAGGCCTGTTATCGGAAAGCGTCCTGCTTGCCATGATCGTGACGTGGTCCGTCGCCGCCTTGCGATCATCATTCCAGCACCTGCAAAGGAATTGAAAACAATGACAAAAGTACTGGTTCTCTACTATTCCTCGTACGGCCATATCGAGACGATGGCGTATGCTGTCGCCGAAGGCGCGCGCTCGGCCGGTGCCGAAGTGACCGTCAAGCGCGTTCCGGAACTGGTTCCTGAAGAGGTTGCCAAGGCATCGCACTTCAAGCTTGATCAGAAGGCTCCGATCGCCACACCGGACGAGCTCGCTGAATACGATGCGATCATCGTCGGTGCCGGCACCCGCTACGGTTCGGTTGCCTCGCAGATGCGCAATTTCTGGGATCAGACCGGTGGCCTGTGGTTCGCCGGCAAGCTGATCGGCAAGGTTGGCTCTGTGTTCACCTCGTCGGCCACCCAGCATGGCGGCCAGGAATCGACGATTCTCGGCTTCATCCCGACCTTCCTTCACCAGGGCATGGCCGTGGTTGGTTTGCCTTACTCCTTCCAGGGCCAGATGGGCACGGAAGAAGTGATGGGTGGCTCGCCTTACGGCGCCACGACCATCACCAACGGCGACGGCTCGCGCCAGCCTTCCGAGATCGAACTCGAAGGCGCACGCTTCCAGGGCGCCCATGTTGCAAAGACTGCAGCCAAGCTCTGCGCCTGATCTGCCCACTTCAAGTGAAAAGCGCAGGGCCTCGGCTCCGCGCTTTTTTGTTGCGCGCCTGCCGCCGCCTGCAATTTCCGTCCTTGACGTCGAAGGCGAACTTCACGAAACAGGAACCCAGGCGGACGTGGCGAAATTGGTAGACGCAGCAGACTTAAAATCTGCCGACCTCAGGTCTTACGGGTTCGACCCCCGTCGTCCGCACCATCATTCTTAACCTTTCCAAATTGAATTGATCTCCTTGCCCTCTACTTCCATCAGGAGCGGTAGGAGAAAAACGTATGCTCAGGGCAATTTTGATCGTTGTGGCCGGTCTATTCGTCAGCGCGAATGCATTCGCGGCTGGCGTCGTAAAGGAAGGCCAGGTGATGGCGAGCCGGATCCTTGGCAAGAATGTCGAGTTTACGCTCTATCTTCCTCCAGGCTACGGATCCGACGAACGGCGATACCCGGTCATCTATCTGATGCACGGTGGTGGCGATGGAAAGAATCAGGACTGGTACCGGTATGGGAACGCCAACCTGATCTTCGACAAACTGATCGAAAGCGGCGAAGTGCCGCCCTTCATCGCCGTGACGCCTGAGGGTCGGCGGGACGAGGAAAACAAGTTCAACACCTATTATATGAACGATGCCGACGGAAAATATCTGTGGCAGGATATGTTTGTGAAGGAATTCATTCCGCACGTTGAGGGCTCGTTCCCGGTGATCGCAGGCAAGAAGTCGCGCGGCATTCTGGGCCTTTCCATGGGTGGTTATGCAGCCATGGCCTACGCGCTGAAATATCCGGATCTGTTTGCCGGTGCTGCGGCGCTGAGTGCTGCGTTCAGAACCGATCAGCAGATTGTAGCGATGGATCAGGCAGGCTATGACCGTCGGTACGGCAAGGCTTGGGGTGAGGGGTTGAGTGGCACGGATCGGCTGAACCAGCCTTACTACGCCAACAGCGTTCTCGATCTCGTCGACAAGACGCCTCCAGACGCAATCCGCAAAACGGAACTCTTCATCGATTGCGGATCGTCCGACAGCTTCTTCGTGGGCAATGCGGAACTGACGGTCAAGCTGCAGAAGCTCGGCGTGCCGCACCGCTTCATGGCGCGTGAAGGTGGCCACGACTGGACCTATTGGCGCTCGGGTCTGCCGGAAGCGACCCGGTTCATCGGCAAACTCCTGCATCAATAGTGCCGCGCAGAGCGCGTCGCCATTACCCGAAG
>Ga0213836_101008_pt1 | contig 18870 bp, 14 predicted proteins | sample SWPATP03_FD_160578 | JGI IMG/M metagenome (GOLD analysis project Ga0213836, IMG submission 160578) | Coastal seawater microbial communities from Marineland, Florida, United States - SWPA TP0 #3 | ecosystem: Environmental > Aquatic > Marine > Coastal | place: USA: Florida | collected 2016-08-05
CTGTTGCTCATCACGTTCTTGGTAGCCGTAAGTTGTTTTCTGGTGAAGCCAATTTTCTTCAAGGTTCTGGATATGGTGCGAGGAGAGATGTCGTCATCCCAAAGTTGAGCCATTTGAGCGGAGGTTTTGTGGCCATGCTCTTGGGCAAAAGCCTTGAATTTATGCCAGTCGGTAATTTTGTGGTTATTGCCAGGTCGGTGATTAGGTTTAGGGAGGAAGTCGCCGGTGTGTTCTTTTCTTTGCAGCCAGAGATTGATGGTGTTCCGGCTGACATGGAAAACTTGACTGGCTTCTGTTTTGGGCATACCGTCTAGTTCAATTGCATCAATAACTTTTTGTCTAAGGTCGTAACTATAGGGGGCTGGCATTTTTGGTCTTCTTAGTCATCTCGTCCTCTCCATTATACGTCCTAACTTTCCTGTCTGGTGCTATATATCCACACCGTGACTAGTGGGCATATCCTAACCATTACAGTTAGGCATTAGCTTTCAGTCACATCCCTTCCCCTTAAAGGGTTAGGGGTCGAGAGTGAAGTCACCTTCCCGAACTCCCATTCAGAACCGTGCTTGATAGTTTCCCATCACAAGGCTCCTGGTGTGGATACCCTATTTGTCAAAGGAGCAGAATCAACAGACCTGCTTTCTACTTCGATGTTCAGAGCTATATGCAGCACGTAGTCTTTAAACTCGTCCTCGCCATTATACTCTTACTGACCGCAGTATCTATATCCCCACCGTGACAATTGGGCATATCCCCACCATGACAATTGGGCTTTAGCTTCTGGTCACATCCTTCACCCTCTAAGCATGCGCTTACATTTTTCACTACTGCCTTGTGAATAGCATTACTCACTTGTTTATAGGCAGAGCATTAGAGGGGTTACAACGTTCCGATTATATGGGCATTCCATCGTTAGATTTGTCCTCAGAACCGGGGTACTTTTAAAGGTCTGTGTAGGTAGTCGGACGAACCCCCTACTTTTCCCCTTGCCCTTTTGAGCGCAGCGTGTCAACCTATTTCGCTGCTAGTGTATTACGATGGTTCAAGTCGGACATTCGGTCTTCCTAATCATAGATGGTTGGCAGTGGTCGCGTCTTGGTAGTAGGTTCTACCTCACGCCTTCCGTTCCCCGCTTCTATCCTGGAGTTATGATTTCCAAAACTGGGGGTGGCTATCGCCGTTACTCTCTACTCCCTGATTTCTCAGTTCGTTTATGACCTTGAGTTCCCTGCCTTGCTTAGTTCCCTAAGCGTCGGGACATATAACCAGTTATGAGGATGGTCAGGAGAGGTCTCCTTATATCCAGATTCGGAGCTGGAATCCTCACCGGGTAGTTATTTCGGGCATTTAAGCCCTATTTAATACCCGAACGTCTCGCACCATACGCTTACACTTTTCACGCTCTGCCGTGAGGCAGAGCCAATGAGGGGTTTAAACGTTCCATCTATGGGGGCATTCCATCTTTAGATTCGTCCTATCCACCGGGGTACTTTAAAGGTCTGTGAAGGTGGTGGTGATATACCCCTTCTTTTCCCCGTACTCTTTTGAGCGCAGCGTATCAACCTATTTCGCTACTAGAGTATTACGATGGTTCAAGCCGGACATTCGGTTTCCCTAATCATGGATGGTTGGCAGTGGTCGCCTCTGGTAGTAGGTTCTACTTCACGCCTTCCGTTCCCCGCTTCAGTCTGACGGGTGTGAACCTTGAAACTGGGGGTGGCTACCGCCGTTACTCTCAACTTCCTGCTGTACATAACACCAGCGTTCAGCCTTGACCTTGAGTCTCTTGGCCTTTATCTGATTCTAAATCCAATTTAGCCCAGATAATTGGAACACATAGATAGTTATGGGATGGTCAGGTACGCTCACCTTAGATTCTACCAAGGGGTAGAAGTCCCACTAGGAGATGATTTCAGGCATTGCAGCCCTATTTCACTCCTAAACGTCTCGCACACCGCCGTTACTCTCAACTTCCTGCTATACTTGAGGAGTCATAACTTCCTCTTTCTAGCGCTCTGTCTTGACCTTGAGTCTCTCTGCCTTATCTGGGTGTCGAGTCCAGATGTTGGAACACATAGATAGTTATGGGATGGTCAGGGCGCACTCCTTATATTCTACCAAGGGGTAGAAGTCCCACTAGGAGGTTATTTCAGGCATCGCAGCCCTATTCCACTCCTAAACGTTTCGCACGGTGGTTGCTATTGTAACAGGTTTTTGGTTTGTGTGTAGGTTTGAGGAAGTTTTTTGTTACTAGCAAGCACGTCGTCAACTCCGACGTTTTAGACGAAAGCGCCAGACCCGATATCGGCGGGCTCGGTTCTTGAATCGGACTCGTCCCAAGGGTTGGTTAGCTCCGAGCTTGCAGCATCGGGTAGATACCCTTATAACCTGGGTTAACCGATTCCGTAGACTCGCCCCAGTTGGCAGCATTACTCAAGAGCTAGTACGGTTCGACCTACAATTGATGGAAAACCCTGAGATATCAGGTGTTGAGTATCATCCGGGAGAATTATAGCAAAAGACAGAAAAGTTAGGACGTATAATAGCAAGGATATCTACATAAGACCCAAAAGGCCAGCCCCCTACAGTTACGACCTTAGACAAAAAGTTATCAATGCAATTGAACTATACGGTATGTCCAAAACCAAAGCCAGTCAATTTTTCCATCTCAGCCGGAACACTATCAATCTCTGGCTGCAAAGAAAAGAACACACCGGAGACTTCCTCCCTAAACCTAATCGCCCACCTGGTCATAACCACCAAATTACCGACTGGCACAAATTCAAGGCTTTTGCCCAAGAGCATGGCGACAAAACCTCCGCTCAAATGGCTCAACTTTGGGATGACGACATCTCTCCTCGCACCATATCCAGAACCTTGAAGAAAATTGGCTTCACCAGAAAACAACTTACGGCTACCAAGAACGTGATCAGCAACAGCGAGAGGAGTTTATTGCTCAGATTGAACATATGGAGCCGGAAGGGTTGGTTTACCTCGATGAAGCTGGCATGAATAGTCAAGACTCGGATTATCCTTATGGTTACTGCGAGGAAGGACAACGCTTCCATACCCTCAAATCAGGGAAGAGGCAGGGCAGGGTGAGCTATATGGCGGCATGGTGTTATCAACAACTCTTAGCCCCCGATCGCTTTGAGGGTTGTTGTAATCGGACAGTGTTTGAGTTGTAGTTGGAGTTTATCTTAATTCCAACATTGAAGCCAGGTCAGACTCTAGTATTTGACAATGCAACGTTTCATAAAGGGGGGCGGCAGGCTGAACTGGTGGAGGCAGCTCAATGCCGTTTACTCTATCTTCGGCCTTATTCGCCAGACCTCAACAAGATAGAGAAATGTTGGTCGTGGTTGAAAGCCCGCATTCGCCATTGCACGTGAGCAGTTTGATTCTCTCGATGATGCCATGGATTCCGTTCTCCAAGCTGTGTCCTAACCACCTTGACTAATGCTATAAAAATGTAGCGCTTGAAATTGAGCATATCCAGTCCCGGTCTAAGGGTGGCTCTGACCGGGTTTCTAACCTGACGATGGCTTGCCACTCATGCAATCAAGCCAAAGGCAATGGGGACATTCGAGATTTTTTATCGGGCCAGCCTGATTTACTGAGTCGTCTTCTCAGGCAGGCAAAATCACCCCTTAAAGATGCAGCAGCGGTCAATTCAACTCGATGGGCATTGTTCAATGCTTTGAAAGCAACAGGACTCCCAGTAACCACAGGAACGGGCGGACAAACTAAGTTCAATCGAATTCGGCTCAACCTACCTAAAGCTCATTGGATTGATGCTGCCTGTGTTGGACAAGTCGAATCACTCGAAGTTCTTGCTTCCAAACCGTTGCTGATTTTAGCGAAGGGGCATGGAACCCGTCAGATGTGCGGGACGGATAAGTACGGATTCCCAACTCGTCACCGCTCAAGGAGACAAATTCACAAAGGCTTTCAGGCTGGCGATATCGTTACTGCCACTGTCACGGCAGGGAAGAAAATTGGCTCCTATGTAGGACGGGTTCTCTGCCGTGCTTCCGGCAGTTTCGATATTACCACTGCCTCGGTCAGAGTGGCAGGCATCAGCCACAAATACTGCCAACCAATTCACAGAAAGGATGGTTACACCTATGCTTGAAAGACTGACGGGGACTAAAGTCCCCGTGTCGCGTTTCCTCCCCGGTCTAAAGACACGGCGCTTCCACGCTCCCGAGAGGTCTACGTTAAATTCGGGTACAACTACACGAACAAGTGCGAGTTTAACCGAATCAGTGGTAGTCTGTTGGCGATCGCCAGTTTCGGCTAACCCCCTTACCCTAATGACTACCAGCCCTTATGCAATTAAATTTTCCCATTCGCGTTAACCTTGACCAGGAATTCGCTATAATCTGTGGATATTTTAACCGTTGACCCACAACTCACCCCAAAAACCTTAATTCCATTCTGTGAGGAAATATGAATGAACATACTTGGAATCTCGGCTTACTATCATGACAGTGCAGCCGCTCTCGTGCGGGATGGAGAAATTATCGCCGCCGCCCAAGAGGAGAGATTTTCGCGCAAAAAACACGATGCCAGATTTCCCCAAAACGCCATTCGCTACTGTCTTCAGGAAGCGAATATTACCCTATTCGATGTCGATCGCATCATTTTCTATGATAAACCCTTAGTCAAATTCGAGCGCCTGCTAGAAACCTACATCAGCTATGCTCCCCGTGGGTTTCGGTCTTTTCTAGCCGCCATGCCAATTTGGTTAAAAGAAAAACTTTATCTGAAAACCGTATTAAAAAAAGAACTTTCAGCCATCATGGGGGTCAAAAAAGCCAAACTTCCCCCCCTCATGTTTACCGAGCATCACCAATCCCACGCCGCCTCAGCCTTTTTTCCCAGTCCCTTCCAAAAAGCAGCCGTCATGTGTTTAGACGGTGTAGGGGAATGGGCCACCACTTCCGTATGGTTAGGCGATGGTAATAACCTGACCCCCCTGTGGGAAATCGACTTTCCCCACTCTCTCGGTTTACTGTACTCAGCCTTCACCTACTACACCGGCTTTAAAGTCAACTCTGGCGAATATAAACTCATGGGGTTAGCGCCCTATGGTCAACCTCGCTATGTTGATCGGATTTTAACCCATTTAATCGACCTCAAAGATGATGGCACATTCCGGTTGAATATGAAGTATTTCAACTATGCCACCGGGTTAACCATGACCAACAAGAAATTTGACCTGTTGTTTGACGGACCCCCTCGGAAAGCCGAAGGCCAACTCACTCAACGGGAAATGGATATCGCCGCTTCTATTCAAGTCGTCACAGAGGAAGTAGTGCTGCGCCTAGGTCGGACCGTACAAAAAGAACTCAATGTTGATTATCTCTGTTTAGCTGGCGGAGTCGCCCTCAACTGTGTCGCTAATGGTCGCCTATTGCGAGAAGGTCCCTTTAAGGATATTTGGATACAACCCGCAGCAGGAGACGCAGGAGGCGCATTAGGGGCAGCTTTGGCTGTTTGGTATCAATATTGTGAACAACCCCGCCTGGTGAAGCAACCAGTCACCATAGAGAACGAAATCGAACTCGAAGCCGCAGCCGGAACAGAAACAGCAGTCGCGACTATAACTCCTCGGGTTATTCCTAGCACCGCCCCCGCTGATATGATGAAAGGCTCCTATTTGGGTCCATCTTTCAGCAATTCCGATATTCAGGATTATCTCAATTCTATTGATGCTAAATATATGTATTTGGCAGATGTTGAATTGATGCCTAGGTTAGCCGAAATTTTGGCTGATGGTAATGTCGTCGGCTGGTTCCAAGGTCGGATGGAATTTGGGCCGCGTGCTTTGGGTGGAAGGTCAATTATCGGCGACCCTCGTAACACTAAAATGCAGTCCGTCATGAATCTCAAAATTAAATATAGGGAGTCTTTCCGACCCTTTGCGCCTTCCGTTTTAGCCGAGCGTGTCGCTGATTATTTTGAACACAATACCCACAGTCCTTATATGTTGATGGTCGCTCCCGTTAAGGAGTCTCGCCGGATTCCTATGACCTCCGAACAAGAACAACTTTTTGGGATTGAAAAGCTGAATATTCCCCGGTCGGAAATTCCCGCTATTACCCATGTCGATTATTCGGCACGCATTCAAACTGTACACCCCGAAACTAACCCCCGCTATCACAGTTTAATTAGTCATTTTGAACAACTTACAGGCTGTGGTCTAGTGGTTAATACCTCTTTTAATGTGCGGGGTGAACCCATTGTTTGCACTCCCGAAGATGCCTACCGCTGCTTTATGCGGACGGAGATGGATTATCTGGTTTTGGAAAATTACCTACTCGCCAAAACTGCACAAACTCCCTGGTCAAAAGATGAATCTTGGAAAAATGAGTTTGAGTTAGATTAATCCCTAGGAGCCACTTCTAGTGGCTTCCCTCTGGTAGGATATCTGTTTTTCCCAGTTTTCTGTTCTCTGTTATATAATTGGTTGCAAAAATTCACTATGACTGATCACGATATCCCCAAACTTGATAGAAAAGGCTTGCGGGAATTTGGCTTGACAACGGGTGCAATTTGTGCTGGCTTGTTTGGCTTACTGTTGCCATTAATTTTCCGCCACTGGCCGCCCCCTGCTTGGCCCTGGGTGGTGGCGACTATTCTCTGGGTGTGGTCTTTCCTGTCTCCGTCAACTCTTAATCCGATTTATTATACTTGGATGCGGATAGGCTTGGTTTTAGCCGGAATTAATACCCGAATTATTTTGGGGGCTGTGTTTTACGTTATGATTGCACCGATGGGGGCGATTAAGCGTTTATTTGGCTCTGATGCCATGAAACGAGATCTAGATCCTAATGTATCAACCTATCGGGTTCCCAGTCAAGTCCGTTCAAGAGTAAGTATGGAGCGTCCTTTCTAGTGTTTGAAGCAACATTAGATTTTCTGAAAGATTTGTGGGGTTTTCTGCGGGAGCGCAAAAAATATTGGCTGCTACCGTTGATTATTACTATGGTGTTGTTGGGGGCTTTGATTGTCCTTAGTCAAGGGTCGGCGATCGCACCTTTCATTTATACTTTATTTTGATACTGTATTAGCGTCGAAATTGTTGGCAATTGGGGGAAAGAGTAATTTTCTAACCCCCTAATTTCTTGATTTTCCTGACCTGGATTATATGAAAAATCTGCCATTATTTAAACGACCATCAACCCCCATTGAGGAAAAATCCGCTAAACGGGGGGTGGTTAATCGAGAGTTGCTCGGAATTGTCGGCATTAATTTAGCCCTAATTTTACTCATCTTAGAAGTCGTACCTCTCCTGTTTTACCTAGTCACAGAACAGCGGTTTATTTATACTCATAATCGTGATAAAACCGCCACAAATCAACTTCTAGAACAGATAGGGGTGAGGGAACAACCTACCGGAAACAATGATGATAAAAATGCTATAGTCGAGCGTTTTCACCCCTTTTTTGGCTATGTATTAAAACCCGGCTTATTTGCGGATAATCCCTTTGGCTTGCGGGTGAATAACTACGGATTTTTTGGTCTCCATGATTACCCCTTGATCAGACAAAATGATAATCAGTTTATTATTGGTATTTTTGGGGGTTCTGTCGCCGTTGACTTTGCCAATTATGAAGTTACTCATAAGGAATTATCAAATACTTTAATTAAACAACTCAGAACAGTTCCCGAATTAGCCAATAAAGAATTTATTATCTTAAACTTTGCTCATGGGGGTTATAAACAACCTCAACAGTTATTAATTCTCAACTACTTTTTGTCAATTGGTCAGGAATTAGACTTAGTGGTTAATATTGATGGTTTTAATGAAGTTGCATTACCACCATTAAATAATCAAGCATCTGTCCCAGTTTCCATGCCGAGTTTCCAACACATTCAACCCCTAACCGCCTTGGCTAATACTAATATTCCTGTCGTTTTAGCTTTGGCGGAAATGAACGAAACCAGGGAAAAATTAGTCCGTCAAATTCAGAGGTTAGAAAACTGTAAACTCGCCTCTTGTTACGCTTGGAATTCCTATCAAGTTAATCAACTCACTAGAAAATATCAAAGCCAGGTCGCAGCCTTAGATGCCATGCAGATTGAGTTACGCCAAAATGAAGATGATTTAGCCAATAGTTTAATTTCCATACCCCAAAATACCCAGGTTTTACCAGATGACATAGCCTTTGATAAAATGGTAGATATCTGGTTTAACTCTTCCCAAATGATTCATCAAACTTTAGCAAATAAAAATATCCCTTATTTTCATGTAATACAGCCTAATCAGTATCATCCCACCCAAAGAACTTTCACCGCCGAAGAAATTGCCATTTTTGATGATAACCCGTATATAGAAGGAGTTATACAAGGCTATCCTCGGTTACTTGCTAGAGGGGAAGATTTGCCAAATTTTGGGGTTAATGTTATCAATGCTGTGACAGTTTTTGACACCCAACCAGAAACGGTATATAGAGACAGTTGTTGTCACTATACACCCAGAGGTCAAGAAATCTTTACTGAATATATTGGCAATTCCATTGTTAACCGTCTCCAGTCAATAACCCCCTAAGTATTCGGCTATAACTTATATATGAGTTGCTAATGTTTGACAGTTTCGATGATTATCACCTCCTATTAATCTATGATAATGAAACACAAATTTAATCGCAAGCAAATCAAAGAAGTTGGGAAAATCACTTTAATTAACCTATTGTTGTTAGGGTTTTTTGTAGAATTGGGTTCCCTGGGTTTTTATTTAGTCCGCCATAACCAGTTATTTTATACTCGTCAACGACCAAGCATTGAAGAAATGGGTTTGAACCTAGAAGGTATGAGGATGGAAATTTCTATCGTAGAAAGACTACATCCCTATTTCGGATATGCACCTAAACCGGGTCCTGATTTTCGTCCGGGGTTCAAATATAATAACTATGGCTTTATTTCTCCATATAATTATCCCTTTGTGAAAACTAACGAAAATCAATTTATAGTGGGAGTGTTTGGGGGGTCAGTGGCTTCTAACTATTCTATCTATGAGATTCAAAATGGAATTTTAGAAACCAAACTTAGAGAAGTTCCTGGCTTAGAAAACAAAGAATTAATTATTTTATCCTTTGCTACGGGAGGTTATAAACAGCCACAACAGCTTTTGATTTTGAATTATCTGCTGTCTGTGGGTCAAGTGTTTGATATGGTGATTAATATTGATGGGTTTAATGAACTGGCTTTATCTAGTGTTAATAATGAACAAAAACTGGAATTGACAATGCCAAGTGCATCTCATATCCAACCTTTAACTAATTTAGGTAATCAGAGTTTATCTACGAAAGCCTTAGAAAGTTTACTGAAAATTAAGCAAGCTAAACCTCGAATTAATCAGGTTGTTTCTAACTTAAAAAATTGTCGGATGGCATCTTGTTATACTATCAACAATCTGGCTATCCAAGGATTAATTAAAGATTATTACCAGGAGGTTGCACGCTTTCAAAGATATCAACAAATTCCTGATGATGACGGCGGAGAAGGCAGCGTATTTTTATTTTATACTCAAGAGTCAGTTTTACCGGAAGAGAAAGCCTTGGCTAAAATTACTGATACATGGGTGAGAACTTCTACGGTGATGAATCATATTTTATCTGCGAAAAATATTCCCTATTTCCATATTCTGCAACCTAACCAATATCATGCCACTAATAGGGTTTTTAGTAGCGAAGAAAAAGCGATCGCATTTAGTGAGAATACCCCTTACCGCCAGCCTATTGTAGCAGGTTATCCTCTACTATTAAATCGAATTGCTGACTTGGAGGCGGCGGGGGTGACTATTTTTAATGGGGTCAATATTTTTGATGCTGCGCCAGAAATCATGTACATTGATAACTGTTGTCACTATACCCCGGCTGGTGAACATATCCTTTCGAGTTATGTGGCGGAAAGTATTAAAAATATACTTAATCAACGCCTAAACCCACCAAATCTTAACTTGGCTAATGAACCTCTAACTGACTAACAACAAGGAGGATTGATGATTCCCAATTTACAGCCAGAAGATACTATAAATTCCGATTATTTGGGATTCTTGAATCAGTTAGAAAAAACTGGTTTTTCGGGAGAGGTTAAGGGAGATTTTGCGACTCGTTTAGTAACCGCAACTGATAACAGTATTTATCAGATACTTCCCCAGGGAGTAGTTTACCCAAGAAACCATCATGATTTAGTGATTCTGTTTAAACTAGCTAATCAAACTCCCTATCAAAATATCACCTTTTCTCCCCGAGGAGGGGGAACCGGAACTAATGGTCAATCCTTATCTAGGGGAATTATTATCGATTGTTCTAAGTTTATGAATAACATCTTAGAAATCAATTTAGACGAGGGATGGGTCCGCGTTCAGCCTGGAGTAGTTTTAGACCAACTTAACTCATGTTTAAAGCCTCATGGTGTCTTTTTTGCTCCTTCGGTAGCGCCTAGTAATCGGGCGACTATTGGGGGAATGATTAACACTGATGCTTGTGGGAAGGGGTCGCGAATTTATGGGCGAACCAGTCCACACATTTTGGAGTTAGCCTGGGTGTTACCAGATGGCACTGAAAGCATTTCCACCCCTATGGATACTATAGCATTAAACCGCCTGAAAAAGCAAGGGGGGAGAGTGGGAAATATTTATAATCGTCTGGCTGACCTTCTCACGGAAAACGAAGAGAAAATCAATCAGGTATTTCCTCAACTGACCCGATTTATGACTGGCTATAACTTGGCTAAGGTCTATTCGGAGGATAAACAAACTTTTAACCTGAATTATTTATTAGCAGGGGCGGAGGGAACTTTAGGAGTTATCACGGAAGCCAAACTTAAACTTACCCCAATTCCCCAGGCGAAAAAACTACTGGTTATTCATTATGAAAGTTTTAATTATGCCTTGGAAGGGGCTATGGATTTATTGACCTCGGAACCAGGGGCGATCGAAACTATTGATGAGACGATTCTTAATTTGGCTAAACAGGATGAAATCTATGATGCAGTTAAGGATTTTATCCCGGCATCTGGGACTATAAATTTAGTGGAATTTGTGGGAGAAAGCGAGGCTGATATTCAACCCAAAATAGACTCAATTATTGGGAAAATTACAGGGGAAAATCAGGGGACAAATGGTTATTATTTGGCAAAGGATAATCAGGAAATTATTAATCTCTGGAAACTTCGTAGTAAGGGGGCGGGACTTCTGGGAAATCAACCGGGAAATCGTAAACCGATACCGTTTATTGAGGATACAGTGGTTCCTCCGGTGCATCTAGCTAAATATATTGGAGAATTGCGGGATTTATTAGCAGAATATAATCTGATTTATGGGATGTATGGTCATGTAGATGTTGGTTGTTTGCATTTGCGTCCGGCTTTGGATTTAAAGGTTCCCGCTGATGCAGAATTAGTCCGCGAATTATCCGATCGCATTGTGGCTTTAGTGCGTGAATATGGGGGAGTATTTTGGGGAGAACATGGTAAAGGTTTTAGGAGTGAATATACACCGGAGTTTTTTGGGGAGGAATTATATCAAGTTTTGCGAGAAGTGAAAACTATCTTTGACCCCAAAAACCGACTAAATCCGGGTAAAATTGTCACGCCTATAGATAGTTTAGATACGGTAGTTAAATTAGATTCACCCATGCGGGGAGAATTTGACCGCCAAGTTAATCCTAGCCAAATTAGTGAATATGAAGGGGCGTTTAACTGTAATGGTAATGGCGCTTGTTTTAACTTCGATCCTGATGATGTGATGTGTCCTTCCTATCGGGTAACTCGCGATCGCATTCATTCCCCAAAAGGGCGATCGAGTTTGTTGCGGGAGTGGCTAAGACTCCTAGAAAATCATGGTGATGAAATTACCGAAACTCCGACAACTTTAATAATGCGCCTCTGGAATACCCTCAAACACAAACAATGGCGGGGAGATTATGATTATTCCCAGGAAGTTTATGCAGCTATGAATGGCTGTTTATCCTGTAAAGCCTGCGCTAGTCAATGTCCCATTCATGTGAATATCCCGGACATGAAATCAAAGTTTTTATATCTTTATCATACTCGATATTTGCGACCCTTTAGAGATTATCTAATCGCCCATATAGAAACCCTGTCAAAGTGGCAATCTTTGCATCCAAAAATAGCCAATATATTAAGCCAAAATTCTCTATCAAAAGCGGCGACTAAAACTCTGTTAAATATGGTAGATCCTCCGGTAGTGAGTCATCCCACCCTCCAGGAAGGTTTACGGACGCGCCACCACCCCAAATTTAATCTGGATAGGCTGGAAAATTTAAGTGGGTCGGAAAAGCAATGTAGTGTGATTTTGCTACAGGATGCCTTTACCAGTTTTTATGAATCTTCCCTGGTATTAGCAGTCTATGATTTTCTGCATAAATTAGGATATAATGTTTATATACCCGATTTTTTCCCCAGTGGTAAACCCACCCATGTTAAAGGATTTTTGCGAGAGTTTAAAGCGATCGCTTCCCAAAACTGCCAATGGTTGCAACAATTAAAATCCCTAGAAATTCCCCTAATTGGCATTGAACCTAGTATAGTTTTAACTTATCGGGATGAATACCCGAAAATGCTTAATTTTAGTCAAGCCTTACCAACCATTAACTTACTGCAAGAGTTTCTGATAAAATATGGCGATCGCTTACCCAAACTCAGCGCCAATCAGCCTTATTTCCTGTTCGGACATTGCCAGGAAAAAACTGCCGTTTTAACCTCTCAAAAACAATGGCAACAGCTATTTGAAGCCATGGGATTAGAATTAAATATCATCAATACAAGCTGTTGCGGAATGGCGGGAATATATGGTCATGAAGCCGAACACTATCAGCAATCCCAAGAAATTTATAATAGTAGTTGGGGGCGAATTATCTCAACCATAGATAATCCCGATCAAATCTTAGTCACAGGTTATTCTTGTCGATCGCAAATTCACAGATTTAGTCATTTTACCCCCAATCATCCTATCCAAGCATTACTAAAATTACTGTAAATCCAGAGGTATGGTGAAAATTGATGACCTTGATCAATACTAAGATACGCTTAATATCCCTTGATGTATTTAGAGGTATAGCGATCGCCGCCATGATACTGGTGAATAACCCCGGAAGCTGGGGTTATATGTATCCGGTATTGCAACACGCCCAATGGCATGGCTGCACTCCCACCGATGTAGTTTTCCCCAGTTTCCTATTAATTGTGGGAGTAGCGATCGCCTTTTCCCTGTCCAAATTTTCCCCAGAACATCGTTTAGGTGGCGACGGAGTACCCCCATCAGTTTATAGTCGAATAGGGCGGCGATGTCTGCTACTGTTTCTCTTGGGGTTAATCCTAAATGGTTTTCCCAACTATGACCTAGCCAATATCCGGATCATGGGAGTATTACAACGAATAGCGATCGCCTATGGACTAAGTGCGATCGCCATTTTAAACCTCTCCCGACGGCAATTGTGGCTAATTTCCATTTTCACCCTCATAGGTTACTGGCTGGCTATGACCATGATTCCCGTACCTGGTTATAGCCCAGGCAACCTATCACCAGAAGGCAACTTAGGCGCATTCATAGACCAGACAATTTTAGGTTCCCATCATTTGTGGCGAGGCGGTCCCTACGACCCAGAAGGATTATTTAGCACCGCACCCGCTACAGTTACCGTAATCATCGGCTATCTTACCGGAGAATGGCTAAAATCCCAACCCCGCAATAGTCTCACCGTCATTAACCTAGTAATGTTTGCCCTCAGTAGCCTTGTGGTCGGCTATTTGTGGGGGATATGGTTTCCCATTAATAAGGCACTGTGGACCAGTTCCTATGTATTAGTGACCGCCGGGTGGGGACTGCTATTATTAGCCTTCTGTTATGGGGTCATAGAAGTTAAAAACTGGCGACGGTGGGGGAAACCTTTTGAAATCATGGGAGTTAATGCCATATTTCTATTTGTGGCTTCCGGCTTACTGGCCAGGATATTAATACGGATCCGGGTAGGTAGCGAACCCGTTAGCCCGAATCTGAAAACCTGGATCTATGAAAATATATTTGTATCCTGGGCTGGATTCCTCAATGGATCGCTGATGTATGCTGTAGCTACAGTCATATTTTGGTGGGCGATCGCCTATATCATGTATAATCGTCGGTGGTTTCTGAAAGTCTAGGCACAGAAAATCGCTACAATAGATCAACAGTATCTATTAACAGTCTTAGCAGCACGTTATGATTCCAACCGTCATCGAACAATCAGGCCGTGGTGAACGCGCCTTTGATATTTACTCCCGACTCCTGCGCGATCGCATCGTGTTTCTAGGAACCCAAGTTAACTCAGATGTTGCTAACTTAATTGTCGCTCAACTGCTATTTTTAGACGCAGAAGACCCCGAAAAAGATATTTATCTATACATCAACTCCCCAGGTGGGGGGGTTAATGCGGGATTAGGCATCTTTGACACCATGAACCATATTCGTCCTGATGTCTGCACCGTCTGTCTGGGACTAGCAGCCAGTATGGGGGCATTTCTCCTCAGCGCCGGGGCTAAAGGAAAGCGTTACAGCCTCCCCCACTCCCGGATTATGATTCACCAACCCCTCGGAGGCGCACAAGGACAAGCTACTGATATTGAAATTCAGGCCAGAGAAATTCTCTATCTGAAACGGCAACTTAACGAAAATCTCGCTAAACACACCAGCCAACCCCTATCCCGTATCGAAGAAGACACAGAAAGGGATTTCTTTATGTCTGCTGAAGATGCGGTTAATTACGGCCTCATCGATCAAGTTATTAGTCGCCGTCCTTCTGCATCTAATCCGGTTGACAGTTAATATAGAACATTGCACAGTCGAAAGCCCCTCTCCCTCTGGGCTCTAATGTAGGGGTGGAGCCCCGCTAGTTCCTCGCCTGCCACCCAGAAGCCCTCTAGGGTTGGGGGTTGGCGGGGGAACTATCAAACATTCTAAATCGATTGTAAATAGTGTAAAAAGTCCAGCAATTCTTCAGAAGTTAACTGGTGGCGCGATCGCTTTCCGTAGGTCTTGAGTAGATGTGTAGAACCCTGTTCCGCTGTCCAACCTAACCTTCGTAACTCAATATTGGTTTTGGCAATATCGTCAGACAGATCATCATTATAGGGAATCTCTAGGGAAACCTTAACAGATGGCGGTTATGGCTGATGAATAATCCTATTTTCTGAGGTTTCTAGTTCATCGCTGGGCAAATGGGGCAGAGAAGCCCCTCGCCCTTTGGTTGAGGGCTGGTTCTGGGTAGTGGTAGCATCAGGTAAAGATTGAGACCCGGCTGGAGGTTTAATATAGGTGGCAGATAGCCACTCATCAGAAGGCATAGCCATCGAGTCAAGCCCCAGAGTTTCGCCGCCAGTGGTGAGTGAGTCCACAGCAGACTGATTTGGTGTACTAGGGACAACGGGAGGCGGTAAAGTATCTGACAATATGGGGAAATCAGCCTGGGGTAAATTCTGCCTGATTTTCTGTAACCCCAAATCCAAACACTTTAGCGATCGCTCTCTGGCTCTATCCTCAGCCAACTCCACAGTTTCAGCCATACCCAGTCCCGATGCCAGAGTTACCCCTGCTACCTGTACCAATACCCGAACAATATATTGATTGTTCTCAATAGCAATTAACTCCAAGATAAGTCCCCCAGTGGGATAGCGGCTTCTAAATTGAGTCAACATAATCTTAGATTAAGGTGATAGCATATAATTAGCTCGAATGTGGTGGCCGACGCAGCCCGTCTGCCCCTGACAACACTTTTCCACCTGTGGGGCATCGTTGTACATCCCCCCCTTAGCATTTTTTTGTAAGGTTGCCGAGCGCTCTTAACTCAAATTGTATCACTGTCTTTCTGGGGTGATTCGTCTTGGCATGGTGGGAAAAAGTGAGTCCTGGAAAAGTGGCTGAAACTAACAAAGGCAGAAGTTGCGTTAGAACCACCCATAGCCATCGACATCACATCACGAAGGAAAATCGCTACATGGAATTTTCAATCGCTACACTGTTAGCCAACTTCACAGAGGATAAATCTGTAGCCCCCAAGGCCCTAGAAAAAAAACTGACCTCTGATGAAGAGAGTCTGCGAAAATTTCAGATCGCCATTGATGCCCTAGAGCGGATTGGCCTTTTGGAAAAAGATAAGGGCCGCTATCGTCGCATAGAACAGGAGAGTATTGTAGAAGCCAAATTGCGATGTTCCAGCAAAGGCTTCTGCTTTGCGATTCAAGACGCGGAAAGTGCCGAGGATGTCTACATCCGGGAAAGTCACCTGAGTACCGCCTGGAATGGCGATCGCGTCCTGGTGAGAATTATTAAAGAAGGCTCCCGTCGTCGTTCCCCCGAAGGAGAAGTCTACCTAATCCTAGAACGAGCTAACCCCTCGGTACTCGCTCGCGTCAAGCAAACCAAAAAAGGATATCGCGCGGTTCCCTTAGATGACCGATTGCTGTTTGAAATGAATCTGGTTAACCCCCCAGAGGAACTCGTTGATGCTGTCGATCACCTAGTTCATGTCGAAGTAGTGCGCTATCCCCTGGGTATTCATCGCCCTGTTGGTAGGGTGGTACAAGTTCTGGGTTCTGATGCTGAGGAAGCAGAAGACCTAGATATTGTCTGTTGTAAACATGATTTACCCCGGTCCTTTCCCAAAACTGTACTACAGGAAACCGAAATCCTCCTAGCTGCTAGTGCTACCCTCAAAAAGAGCGACCTGGAAAATAGACTGGATCTGCGCGACGAGCCCACTCTTTCCTTTAGCCCCGATTTGGGCAATCCTGAATTTTCAGTCCTCAAGCCAGAAGACGAACCCGCTCAATATACCATTGACCACGCCCTCAGCCTGAAAGAAACCGATTCGGGGAACTGGAAATTAGCCATTCATATCGCCGATAGCTCCCATTATATTCAACCAGACACCGCTTTAGATCGCGAAGCCAGGCGGCGAGGTATCGGCATTTACTTGGCTGATAAATATATCCCTATTCTTCCGGCTTCCCTTAGCTGCGATCGCATTTCTTTAGTTCCCGGAGAAGATCGCCTCGCTTTATCCATCATGATTGAACTAGGTCCGACTGGAAAAATCCTAGAATATGAAATTCAGCCTAGTATCGTCCGCGTTGACCGACAAATAACATATCAGGAAGCCCAAAGCATTCTTGATGGCGAATCTTCCGAAGATAATCGCATTATAGAAGACCTCCTAGAAGTCAGTCGCGCCATTCGACAAATGCGGGAGTTGCGCGGTGGTTTTGAAATGAACCTTCCTGATACCCATTGTCATTTTAATGATGAAGGGGAACTTGGGCCCATGATTTCTGGCACCAAATTAGTGTCTCAGGCCATGGTATCCGAGTTGATTATTTTAGCTAATCAGGTAGTCGCCAGCCACTTGCAATCTCTTGGTGTTCCCGCTATCTATCGCGTTCAAGGCTCCCCAGACCCCGCTGATGTCGCTGAATTGGTCAAGTTGTCGATTCATCTCGGTTGTGAACTTGATATTGATGATGAAGCCGAAATTCAACCCCAAGATTTTCAAGCATTTACCCAAGCCATTAAAAACACTCGAGCCGAGAGGGTATTAACTTATCTGCTTGAAGATAGTCTCAAGCCTACTGTTTATAGTACAGTTCCTAAACTGCATTTTGGCTTGGCATTACCCGCCTATACTCACTGTACCTCACCCATTTCTCGCTATTGTGACCTGCAAATTTGTCGGGTTCTCAAAGCCGTATTTGAGGAAGGACGCGATCGCCGTTCCAGTCGTTCTAAAGAACCAGTTAACCTCCATCATTCCTCATCAGAGGGTAAAATTTCCTGGAATGTCTTACCTCCAGAGTTACAACATGATCTCGAAACCCAGTTAACTCAACTCGTCGTTCACCTCAGCGAAAGGGAAAGCGTGGCGGCTGATGCTGAGGAAGACCTAGAGGGACTCAAAAAAACTGGGTTTATGAAAGAACGCACAGGTCAAACTTTTGTAGGTTTGATTACTGGGGTTCAGTCCTATGGCTTTTTTGTCGAGATTGAACTAGAGTCTCCTGGTGGTTCAACTCTCAGGGTAGAAGGGTTAGTTCATGTGTCTTCCCTTAAAGATGACTGGTACGAATACCGTTCCCGTCAGCAAACCTTAGTCGGTCGCAAAAACCGCAATCAGTACCGTCTTGGCGATAATGTGGAAGTTCAGGTCAAGAGTGTAGACTACTACCGTCAACAAATCGATTTGGTTGCTGTTGGTGGCGGTAGCGAAGCTATTGATGAACACGAGGATAGCTTTTAACTTCCCTATTTCCGTGGGGTGCGTCAGACCAGAAAATGCCGATAAAAACCGATAATTTTAGGCTGACGCACCATCAGACTCTGGTTTTGGGGGCGGGTTAATTAAGGGGCGGGTTAATTAAGCTGACTGGTGCTAAGTCTAATTAACTCCCGAACCCGCCCCTGCATGATGTCGCTATCTGCTATTGAATTATTTTGAAGGTGAAATAATTGGGCTTAGACTCGTTTCGGGGGCGGGTTAATTAAGCTGACTGGTGTCAAGTCTAATTAACTCCCGAACCCGCCCCTACATGATGTCGCCCCTATTTCCGTAGGGTGCGTCAGACCAGAAAATGCCGATAAAAACCGATAATTGTAGGCTGACGCACCATCAGACTCTGGTTTTGGGGGCGGGTTAATTAAGCTGACTGGTGCCAAGTCTAATTAACTCCCGAACCCGCCCCTACATGATGTCGCTATCTGCTATTGAATTATTTTGAAGGTGAAATAATTGGGCTTAGACTCGTTTCGGGGGCGGGTTAATTAAGCTGACTGGTGTCAAGTCTAATTAACTCCCGAACCCGCCCCTACAT
>Ga0213836_101010_pt1 | contig 18837 bp, 12 predicted proteins | sample SWPATP03_FD_160578 | JGI IMG/M metagenome (GOLD analysis project Ga0213836, IMG submission 160578) | Coastal seawater microbial communities from Marineland, Florida, United States - SWPA TP0 #3 | ecosystem: Environmental > Aquatic > Marine > Coastal | place: USA: Florida | collected 2016-08-05
CGCGTGGCGATTTTTGAAAGTCGATTACCCATGATGATGGCCTGGTGCGAAAAAAAGATAGCCCGAGCATACGACAAATCGATGTGATTGTGCTTACAATCGGAGGATGAGCGCCCCCCTTCAAGTCCCACCCGAACGCAGGCAGCAGGTCGCCGCCGCCCTGCGCGCCAGGCTGCCCGACGGCGTCGTCCTGTCTGACCCCGAAGACACCCGCCCCTACGAATGCGACGGCCTGGCCGCCTACCGCCAGCTGCCGATGGTGGTCACCCTGCCGCGCGACGAAGCGCAGGTGCTGGCGATCCTCGACGTGTGCCGCGAACTTGCGGTGCCGATCGTGCCGCGCGGCGCCGGCACCGGCCTGTCGGGCGGCGCGCTGCCCATCCACGACGGCGTGGTGCTGTCGACCGCGCGCCTGAACCGCATCGTCCGGGTCGACGACTACGCGCGCACGGCAGTCGTCCAGCCGGGCGTGCGCAACCTCGCCATCTCGGAAGCGGCGGCCCAGTACGGCCTGTACTACGCGCCCGACCCGTCCTCGCAGATCGCCTGCACCATCGGCGGCAACGTGGCCGAGAACTCGGGCGGCGTGCACTGCCTCAAATACGGGCTCACCGTGCACAACGTGCTGCGCGTGCGCGTGGCCACCATCGACGGCGAGATCGTCGAACTGGGCAGCGAAGCGCTGGACGCCCCCGGCCTGGATCTGCTGGCCGTCTTCATCGGCTCCGAAGGCATGCTCGGCATCGTGACCGAAGTGACCGTGAAACTGGTGCCGAAGCCGGCCGTGGCCCAGGTGATCATGGCCAGTTTCGACGACGTCGTCACCGGCGGCAATGCGGTCGCCAGCGTGATTGCGGCCGGCATCATCCCGGCCGGCCTGGAGATGATGGACCGCACCTCGGCGCGCATGGTCGAGCCGTTTGTCCACGCCGGCTACGACACCGACGCCGCGGCGATCCTGCTGTGCGAGGCCGACGGCACCCCGCTCGAGGTGGCCGAGGAAATTGAACGCATGACGGCGGTGCTGCAAGCAGCCGGCGCCAGCGCGATTGCGGTCTCGCAGAACGAAGCGGAGCGGATGAAGTTCTGGTCGGGCCGCAAGAACGCCTTCCCGGCGGCAGGGCGCATCTCGCCCGATTACTACTGCATGGACGGCACCATCCCGCGCAAGCAGCTGGCCCATGTACTGTCCAGCATCGCGCAGATGGAGACCACCTACGGCCTGCGCTGCGCGAATGTGTTCCACGCGGGGGACGGCAATATGCACCCGCTGATCCTGTTCGATGCGAACCAGCCCGGCGAATTCGACCGCGCCGAAGCCTTCGGCGCCGCCATCCTGGCGCTGTGCGTCGAAGTGGGCGGCACCATCACCGGCGAACACGGCGTCGGCATGGAAAAGATCAATTCGATGTGCGTGCAGTTCGCGCGGCCCGAACTCGACATGTTCTTCGCCGTGAAGCGCGCGTTCGATGCGCACATGCTGCTCAACCCGGACAAGGCGATCCCGACCCTGCACCGCTGCGCCGAATTCGGCAAGCTGCACGTGCACCAGGGCGCCGTGCCTTTCCCCGACCTCCCGCGCTTTTAAGCAATGACGATGATCGAACAATTCAGGGCGCAGGTACTGCAAGCGGCGGCGAACAAGACGCCGCTGCGCATCCGCGGCGGCGGCACCAAGGACTGGTACGGCGGCGCGCCGCAGGGCGAACTGCTCGACACGCGCGGCCACGCCGGCATCGTCGACTACGAGCCGACCGAACTGGTGATCACGGCGCGCTGCGGCACGCCCCTTCGCGAGATCGAAGCCGTGCTCGCGGCGCAGAACCAGATGCTGGCCTTCGAGCCGCCGCATTTCGGAGACGGCGCTACGTTTGGAGGCGCCATCGCCGCCGGGCTGGCGGGGCCGCGCCGCGCCAACAGCGGCGGCGTGCGCGACTTCGTGCTCGGCGCCCAGCTGATGGACGGGCAGGGCGAGGTGCTGAAATTCGGCGGCCAGGTCATGAAAAACGTGGCCGGCTACGACGTCTCGCGCCTGCTGACTGGCTCCATGGGCACGCTCGGCCTGATGCTGGAACTGTCGGTCAAGGTGCTGCCGGTTGCCACGCAAGAGGCCACGCTGCGCTTCGAGACGGGCGAGATCGATGCGATCCGCCTATTGAATACCTGGGGCGGCCAGCCGCTGCCGATCTCCGCCAGCTGCTGGCACGCGGGCGTGCTGATGCTGCGCCTGTCCGGGGCGCGCGCGGCGGTCGATGCCGCGCAGCGGTCGCTGGGCGGGCAGGCGATGCCTGACGCCGCCGCTTTCTGGGAGAGCCTGCGCGAACAGCGCCATGCGTTTTTTGAAGGCGATGCGCCCCTGTGGCGCTTGTCGGTGCCCTCCACCAGCGGCGCCATCGTGCTCGGCGGCGAGCAGCTGATCGAATGGGGCGGCGCCCAGCGCTGGCTGCGCGCGCCTGCGCAGCAGGCGGACGAGATCCGCCGCGCCGTACGCGCCGTCGGCGGCCACGCGACCCTGTTCCGCGGCGGCGACAAGACGGCCGGCGTGTTCCAGCCGCTGGCGCCCGCCGTGGCGCGCATCCACGAGCGCCTGAAAACGGCCTTCGACCCTGCCCACATTTTCAATCCCGGACGGATGTTCTAGCATGCAAACCAACCTGGCCGATTTCATCAAGGGCACCGCGGACGGCGATGAGGCCGAAGCGATCCTGCGCGCCTGCGTGCACTGCGGCTTCTGTACCGCCACCTGCCCGACCTATCAACTGCTGGGCGACGAGCTCGATGGCCCGCGCGGGCGCATCTACCTGATCAAGCAGGTGCTGGAAGGGGCCGAACCGACCCGCAAGACCCAGCTGCACCTGGACCGCTGCCTCACCTGCCGCAACTGCGAATCGACCTGTCCTTCGGGCGTCAAATACGGTCGCCTGGTCGACATCGGCCGGCGCGTGGTGGACGAGCGCGTGCCGCGTCCGGCCGCCGACCGCATCAAGCGGACGATGTTAAAAGAGTTCTTGCCGAGAGCGAGCCTGTTCAAGCCGGCTTTTAACACCGGCGCCGCGCTGCGCCCGCTGCTGTCGAAAGCGCTGCAGGATAAACTGCAGCGCCCGCGCCAGGCCGGCCACTGGCCCACGCGCAGCCACGCGCGCAAGATGCTGGTGCTGGACGGCTGCGTGCAGCCGGCGATGGCGCCGAACATCAACGCGGCCGCGGCGCGCGTGCTCGACGCGCTCGGCGTGCAGCTGGTGCTGGCGCCGAAAGCCGGCTGCTGCGGCGCCGTGCGCTACCACCTGAACGACCAGGCGGCAGGGCTGGACGACATGCGCCGCAACATCGATGCCTGGTGGCCGTATGTCGAGCAGGAGCAGGTGGAGGCGATCGTGATGACGGCCTCGGGCTGCGGCGTCACCGTCAAGGAATACGGGCACTTGCTGGCGCACGACCCGGCGTATGCGGCGAAGGCGGGGCGCATCTCGATGCTCACGCGCGACCTGTCGGAGATCCTGCCCGCGTTCGAGGAACAGCTGGCCGCCGCCTTGCGCGGCAAGATCGGCGAGCGCATCGCCTTCCACCCGCCGTGCACCCTGCAGCACGGCCAGCAAATCCGCGGCAAGGTCGAGGGCGTGCTGCGCGCGGCCGGCGTCGACGTCGTGCTCTGCGCCGACAGCCACCTGTGCTGCGGCTCGGCCGGCACCTATTCGGTATTGCATCCCGAGATCGCCCACGAACTGCGCGACCGGAAACTCGCCAACCTGGAAGCGACCGGCGCCACGCAGATCGTGTCGGCGAATATCGGCTGCATGAGCCACCTGCAGTCGGGCACCGATACGCCGGTGCGCCACTGGATCGAACTGCTCGACCGCGCACTGAGCGGCGCCGCCAGCACGCCCTGATTCACCGGCCAGCCAGTCACCGCACTGGCTGGCGCATGCGTGAGCGCATTCTCTTTTCAATAGCAAATCAGGCTGTTCATCCATTCGATGCGCAACGCCGTCGGCGTTTGCGCATGAAAATCCGTTTCTCCTAAGAAATTCACAGAGCTGAATTTGCGCATTCACACCGGATAAAACTATCAAAATGTATCAAACAGGCTACGGATTTCACAGAATTTAACCTTTATGTAGAAAATACGCGCTCTAGACTTTGCTGTGCGTCAATGTTGTGTAACAGTATTTGCCCACTTCATCGTCATCAGTCCGCCACAAGCAGCAGGCGGTGATAGTGCGTTGTTAAAATAAATTGACCATCCAGGAGTAGTTGTGAAGCACAAGAGTACTTTGAACAAAAACGCCATCGCAGTGGCAGTCATGCTGGCCTATCCGGCCTTCGCCCTGGCACAGCAGCCGATCGATCCGGCTACGCCAATGCAGCGCGTGGAAGTCACGGGCAGTAACATCAAGCGTACCGAAGCGGAAGCCGCTGGCTCGGTGCAGGTGCTGACCCGCGATGACATCGAACGTACCGGCGCAACGACGGCCCTCGGCATCCTGACCTCGGCCGCGTCGATCGACACCTCCCTGAACTCGGCCACTGCCAGCAGCGGCGGCTTCGCCACCGGCGCCTCGGGCGTGAGCATGCGCGGCCTGCAAAAGGTCTCGACCCTGATCCTGGTGAACGGCCGCCGCATCGCCCAATACGGCCTGTCGGACAATGCCCAGGAAAACTTCACCAACCTCGACGCCATCGCCAGCGACGCGATCGAGCGCATCGAAATCCTGAAGGACGGCGCCTCGGCAATTTATGGTTCCGACGCCATCGCCGGCGTGGTCAACATCATCCTGCGCAAGGATTACCAGGGCGCGCAGATCCGCGTCAACCACCGTGAGTCGCAGCACTTCCACGACGACCGCAGCCGCAGCGTGTCGGCCATCGCCGGCTTCGGCGACATCGACGAGCAGGGCTTCAACACCTACATCAGCGCCGAGTTCTACAAGCGCGACGGCTACAGCGTCGGCGATCTGAAAAGCTATTACCCGGAATGGCACCGCAAGACCCCGGGCCGTTCGACCTGGGATGCGAAGAGCTCGTATTCGCCGACCGGTAACTACTTCCGCAACAGCACGACCATCGTCGCCGCGCCGGGCTGCCCGGCCGATGCGGTCGATCCGGCCGACAAGCTGTGCAAGTGGGACGTCCTGCCGTACAGCGGCCTGACTACCAACAACAAGCGCCACGCCATCGCCAGCAACACGCACTTCAAGATTGGCAGCGCCATCAACGCCAACTTCGAAATCACGACCGCGGGCGCGACCAGCGACTACATCGTGGCGCCGTTCAACGTCAGCAACGGCTTCACGACCACGGCGCCGCAGATCTGGTACAACGTGAACGCCGGCAAGATGGCCGGCCCTTACCTGTATCCGAAGCTGCCGGTCGGCCACCCGATGAACCCGTACAGCGTCGCGACCGAATACCGTGCGCGCATGATGGACACCGGCAACGGCTTCAACTTCAACCGTACCGAGTCCGACCAGTCGCGCGTCATGCTGGCCCTCGACGGCACGATCGGCAGCTTCGACTGGCGTTCGGCCGCGGGCTGGATGAAGTCGTCGGCGACGAAGGCCACCCGCGCCGTCAGCGCCGTCAACTACACCGCCGCGATCAACAACGCCACTTACAAGTTCGGCCAGCAAAACGATCCAGCGCTGCTGAACGCGATGTTCCCGATCCGCACCACCGAAGGCGAAGCCGACATCAAGTTCTTCGATGCGACGGTCTCGGGCGCGGTCATGCAGCTGCCGGCCGGTCCGCTCAGCGTCGCCGTGGGCACCGACATCCGCAGCAATGGCTACTGGATGAAGAGCTCGGACAACGTCCTCAATGGCGAGCTGGTCGGAATTTTCGGCCTGCAAGTGGCCGACCGCGTCAACCAGTACGCCGTGTTCACCGAAGCCACGGTTCCTGTCCTCAAGAACCTGGAATTGAGCGCTGCCGTGCGTGCCGACAAGACCGCCGGTTTCGACGCCCACATGTCGCCGAAACTGGGCCTGCGCTACACGGTCAGCGACAAGCTGCTGCTGCGCGCAACGGCATCGGGCGGCTTCCGCGCACCGAACATCGTCGAGTCGGGTAACGGCCTGGGCCGCAGCTCGATCGCCACGCCGGTCATCGACCCGCGCCGCTGCGCGACCGCCAACGCACTGAACGCACTGGTGCAAGCCACATCGGCGAACGCCACGGCGACCGACAAGGCACAGGCGAACAGCTTCCGCGCCCAGGAATGCGCGGGCAGCCTGCCAGGCTTCGTGAAGTCGAACCCGGACCTCGAACCGGAAACCTCGCGTTCGCTGACCGCCGGTTTCGTCTTCCAGCCTATCAAGAACTGGTCGATGGCGATGGACTATTACCACATCGAGCGCCGCAACGAGATCGGTACCCGCGCCACGTCCGAGATCCTGGAAGATGAAGCCAACCTGCCTGCCGGCCAGCTGACCCGCGTCGACAGCAGCGCCGCCGACAACGAGTTCCTGGCACTGGTGAAGAAGTATGCGCCGAACAACACCCTCAACTACGGCGGCGTCGGCCAGCTGGGACTGGTGTACAACCCGTACGTCAACAGCGGCAAGACGCGCGTTTCCGGCCTCGACTTCGATGCAGCCGGCCGCATGAAGCTGCTGGGCACGGACGTGCGCCTGAAACTGGACGGCACCTATGTGCTGAAATACCAGACCTACAACGTCGGCAAGGGCGCCTATAACCGCAACTTCGTCGGTACCTATGACTTCGGTTCGCGCATGACGGTCATCGCCCGCGCCAACGTGAAAAAGGGTAACTTCGACAACGGCCTGACCTGGAACTACGCCAGCGGCTACACCAACGACAGCTATGAATCGCTGACCTGGTGCGCGACCCAGAACGTGGCCCCGGCCAACATGGCCGATTGCGCGCGTGTCGACCACAACACCACGCTGGACTACAACCTCGCTTACACGGGCATCCCGCACGTGAAACTGAACGCGTATGTCTACAACATCCTCGGCGAAGACCGTCCGGTCCAGTACCGTGGCGGCTGGAACACGACGGCGCCGCAGTTCCGCGCCTTCGGCGTTGCTGCGACCTACACGTTCTGATTCTTGAACGCATGAGGTAGTACGGGAGACCAGGCTTCGGCCTGGTCTTTTTTTTGGGCGCTGTGCTAGCATGCCGTCCCTGCCACGATCTGCAAGAGTACGCCATGAGTTCAGTCTTTCGCCTCGTGCGCGACGAGGGAGGCGCGTCCCCCGTCGTCGTCTTCGAGGACTCCACCACGCCCGGTTTCGTTCCCTTGTGGGAAGAGGTCGGTGTCTACGACGCCCTGTACAACAGCGACGGCAAGTGCGGGCGCGATGTTTCGCGCGCGCTGGCCTATGGACTCGACCGGGTATTGAGCGAGCCGGGGCTGAACCGCCTGGTGCCGGCGTCGGCCCTGATGGCCGAAGCCATCCGCTTCCTCGAGAACGTCAACCGCGGCTGTGTGATCCACGCTTCGGCGCAGGTGGAGACACGGTGAGCACCATGCCACGTCCAACCGTCACGATTTCCGGCGAAACGCCGCACCGGTCGCGCATCGAGGAACTGCTTGCCGGCGACGCCATGCTGGACTTCGAGGACTGCGATTTCTCCGGCGCCGACTGCTCGCGCCTGAACCTGCAGGACACCGGCTTTCGCAACTGCGCGCTGCCCGACACCTCGTTTTACGCGGCGAATTTGTCGCGCACGCGCTGGCAGCGCTGCCGCGCCGGCCACGCCGATTTCGAGTCCGCCGACCTGGTCGACGCCCGTTTCGACGCCTGCGACCTGAACAACACCAGCTGGCGCCGCGCCAAGCTCGCATCGAGCAGCTTTCGCAGCTGCAAACTCACGGGCGCGTCCTTCGAGGACGTGAGCTATCTCGGCCTGTCGTTCGCCGATTGCCTGCTGATCGGCGCCGACCTGCGGCGCATGTCGTTTCGCAAACTGACGCTGGTCGGCCTCGATTTCGCCGATGCCGACCTGTCGGGCTGCGACTTCCGCGATGCCGTCTTCGAAGGCGGCGGCCTGCGCGAGGCGCACATCAAGGACACCCGGTTCGAGGGCGCCGACCTGCGCGAGGCGGACCTCGGCGGCGTCAAACTCGTCAACGCCAGGCTGTTCGCGGGCGCGACCATTTCCCCACGCCAGGCGGCGGAGATCGTCAGGGCGCTGGGCTTGAACGTGGCTTAGCGCATTGGCTTAAATGTAAGCGATTGTTAAATTCGTCAACTGCCGTGCACGCTTCCCCGTTAAACGATCACTACCAACTGAGGAGCTGCACCATGAAAAAGATTACCGCTACCCTGATCGCCGGCCTGTTCGCAACTGCTGCCTTCGCGCAAACCCCGACTGCCACCACCACGAAACCGGTTGCCCACGCCGATGCGAAAACGGCTGTGCTGGTGAGTAACAAGGATATGAAGGCCGGCGCGACCGCCGACACCAAGGTGGTGACGCAGACGGTCAAGACGGAAACCATGCCGACGGCTGTCGTGAAAGCGGAGACCAAGAACGTCAAGACCGCCGTCAAGGCCGACACCAAGCAGGCAAAAACGACTGCCAAGGCTAAACACCACACCGCCAAGGTCGAGGCGAACGCCGCACCGGCAGCAGAAGCCACGACCAGCGTGACCGATACCCAGGGCGTCCAGGTCGACACGACCGCGGCCACCCCGGCCATGCCGGCGACCCCCGCCATGCCAGCCACCCCGGCGATGCCTGCCAGCGCGGAAATGCCAGCGACCCCGGCGATGCCGGCTACCCCGGCCACCCCGGCCATGCCAGCCACCAAGATCAACTGATCCGGTCCTGGTTAATGACAAGCCCGCATGAGTTGCGGGCTTTTTTCATGCGTGGATGTTCTGAATCGTGTTCCTAGTAGTGGAACTACATCTTTTGGCATATCATCTTCCGGATATTCCCCTTTAAATGTAGTTTCGCTACCTGGAATCAGGCGGCGATACGGAGACCACCGCATGCAGATCCGCCGCATCGCCGCCATCCTGGCCGCGTCCATGACCCTCAGCCTGAATGCCTGGGCCCAGCAAGTGATCGCCAGCGCGGCCTCGCCCGGCAAGGTGCTCGACGTCGAGGTGCAGGTCGATGGCGGCGGCAAGCTCGGGTATGCGATCAAGCGCAACGGTAAAGAGGTCATCGCTCTGTCGCGCCTGGGCTTCAACCTGGCCAACGCGCCCAAGCTCGATGGCGGTTTTAGCTTGCTGGGGCAAAGCGCGACCGACGTCGACACGACCTGGGAACAGCCCTGGGGCGAGCGCCAGTTCGTGCGCAACCACTACCGCGAACTGCGCGTCGAGGTCGAGCAAAAGAACCGCGACAAGCGCCGCCTGGCCGTGGTATTCCGCATCTATGACGACGGCGTGGGCTTTCGCTACGAATTCCCGGACCAGCCCCAATTGCGCGACGCCGAGATCCTCGACGAGCTCACCGAATTCAGCGTGACCCAGCCGGCCACCGCCTGGTGGATTCCGGCCGCCGAACTGCCCGGGCTCGAAGAAGAGATCCGCAAGGCGCCGCTGGCCGAAATCGGCATCGCCAACACCCCGCTCACGGTGCGCCTGATTGATGGCACCCACATCGCCTTCCACGAAGCGGCGCTGGTCGATTACGCCTCGATGTGGCTGCGCAAGGTCGATGGCCAGAAGCTGCGCGCCATGCTCGCGCCGTCTTCCTACGGCCCGGCCGTGGTGCGCCACGGCGCCTTCAACACGCCCTGGCGCACGCTGCAGATCGCCGACAGCGCGGCCGGCCTGTACATGTCGGACCTGATCCTGAACCTGAACGAGCCGAATAAACTGGGCGACGTCTCCTGGCTGAAACCGTCCAAGTTCGTCGGCGTGTGGTGGGAGATGCACCTGCAACAAGGCACCTGGAACGCGGGGCCGAAGCATGCCGCGAATACCGCGAATACGAAACGCTACATCGACTTCGCGGCGCAGAACGGTTTCCGCGGCGTGCTGGTCGAAGGCTGGAACCAGGGCTGGGAGAGCGACTGGGGCCATGGCGGCGCCGACTTCAGCTTCACCAAGCCATATGCGGACTTCGACCTGCCCGGCCTGGCCGCGTACGCGAAAACCAAAGGCGTACGCCTGATCGGCCACCACGAGACCGGCGGCAACCTGCCTGCCTACGAAAAGCAGATGGACGCGGCCTACAAGCTGTATGCGAAGCACGGCGTCGACAGCATCAAGTCGGGCTATGTGCACGAAGCGGGCAGCATGCAGTTCACGGGCCGCGACGGCAAGGTACGCTATGGCCACTACGATTCGCAGGATGGCGTGAACCACTTCCTGAAAGCCGTGACGGAAGCGGCGAAATACCGCATCGCGATCGACACCCACGAGCCGGTCAAGGACACCGGTCTGCGCCGCACGTATCCGAACTGGATGTCGCGCGAAGGCGCGCGCGGGGTCGAGTACAACGCCTGGGGCAGCCCGCCGAACGCGGTCGACCACGAAGCCAAGCTGGTCTTCACCCGCATGCTGAGCGGCCCGATGGATTACACGCCGGGCGTCCTGAGCCTGCTGGGCGCGGATGGCAAGGTGTTCAATTCGACCCAGGCCAAGCAGCTGGCGAACTACGTCGTCATCTATTCGCCGCTGGCGATGGCGGCCGACCTGCCGGAGAACTACGGCAAATACCCGGCCGCCTTCAAATTCATCCGCGACGTGCCGACCGACTGGGCCGACACGCGCGTGATCAACGGCGCCGTCGGCGAGTACGCCACCATCGCCCGCAAGGACCGGGCTTCAGCCGACTGGTACGTGGGCGCCGTCACCGACGGCCAGGCGCGCACGCTGGCGCTGCCTTTGTCCTTCCTCGACGCCGGTAAAACCTATGTCGCCGAGATCTACCGCGATGGCGACGCCGCCGATTACCGCAGCGAGCGCCGCTTCGACCTGGTGACCGAGAAGCGCAGCGTCAGCGCCAGGGATGTCTTGCAGCTGCGGCTGGCGCCGGGTGGGGGACAGGCGATCCGGTTCACGCCGCAGAAGTAAGACAGTGCGGACGGCGCGTGACTTTTCGATAGGGTTGCGCGCCCCGTTCCATGGCACTATCGCAGGCTTGACTCATGCGCAGGAAAGCCATGCACCGACGTTCGATCAGCTTCATTGCCGGCCTGCTGCTGGCGGCTAGTGCCGGCGCAGCGCCGGCGGCAACTCCCGCAGTCCGGGAAGAACGCTTCAACTTCAACACGCTGACGATGTCGCGCGTGACCCTGGAGGGCGCCGGTCAGCCGCCGGTGCGCTACTACCTCTCGAAACCCGCCCGCAAGGCGCCGCTCGTCTTATTCATCCAGGGATCGGGCTGCATCCCGCCTTTTACCGGACTCGATACGCCGAACCGGTCGTCGAGCCTGTATTCCTGGCTGCCGCTGGCGCAGCAGGGCCGTTACGCGGTCATGGCCGTCGACAAGCCTTACCAGTCCGACGAACCGCAGCGCGGCGAGGGCGGCGCGGCAACCGGCTGCGCAGGCGCCTTCAACCAGCACTTCTCTTACGACAGCTGGCTCGCCACCCTCAAGCAGGCGCTGCGTCACGCCTTGAAACGTCCCGAAGTCGATCCGGCGCGGGTGCTGGTCTTCGGTTTCTCCGAGGGCGGACCGATGGCCGCCGGCCTGGCGCGCGAACTTCCGGAAGTGACCCACGTTGTCCTGGGCGGCTCGAACGGGCCGACGCAACTGTATGACTTCGCTGTCAGGATCTACCGCTCGCAGGATGCGGACGAACTGAAACTGCTACAGCTGCAGGAGCTCGACGCCACTTTCAGTGCGATCAGCGCCGATCCGAAGAGCACCAGCAAATTCGCCTGGGGCCATACCTATCTGCGCTGGAGCAGCTTCTTCGCCCAGTCGCCGGTCGACAACCTGGCGCACGCGAAGGCGCGGATTTACCTGGTGAGCGGCATGCAGGACACCAGCGTGCCGATCCTGTCGACCGAGATGATGTACGCCCAGCTGCGCAGCCAGGGCAGGGACGTTACCTTCCGCCGGGTGCCGATGGCGGCGCACAACCTGGTTCCGCAGGGGAGGGAACTACCGGAGGCGCAGAAGGAATACGACGCCTTCATGGCGTGGTTCGAGCGGCCTTGATCGTCATGAGCGCGATGTTTTCGAGGCCTTACCCTCACTTCAATTTAATCGTCAACACCCCGTTCGCCGATCCGATATACAGCCTGTCATCCGGCCCGATCGCCAGCACCGCCCCGGCAATCATCGCCGGCAGCGGCCCTTCATGCACCTCGAAACGCTCCATCGTCCCTACCAGTGTCGATACCGCTCCGGCCGGCGTGATCATGCGCACCGTATAGTTGCCCGCGTCCGAGACGTACAGGTTGCCGGCGCTGTCGATCGCCATGCTGCCGGGGGAGGAAAACGCCGCTGCGGCGCCTTGGCCGTCGGCGCTGCCGCGCGTGGAATTCGCGGCCATGTTGCCCGCCAGCGTGCTCATGATGCCGTCGGGCGACAGCTTGCGGATGTTGCGGTTGGTCAGGTCGCTGAAATACAGGTTGCCTGCACGATCGAGCACCATGCCGGTAACAGTACAAAACTGGCCTTGGGGGCCGTCGCGATAGCCGCAGCCCGAGCTGGCAATCGTCGAAACGCTGCCGTCGGGCGTGATCTTGCGCAGGCTGTAGGAGTCCTTGACGAAGACGTTGCCCTTGTCGTCGACCGCGATCGCACTCAGGATGGCGAAGCGCGCCTTTGTTCCAACAGCATCGACGTTGCCGGTTTCGACGAACGAGCCTGCCAGGATGGTCACGACGCCATCCGGGGAGATTTTGCGCACGCACGAGCGGTCGATGATGTAGAGATTGCCGGCGCGGTCGATCGCCATGCCATTCGGGTTGACCACCTGGTCTGGCGCCGGGCCGGCCTCGACCGGCGTGCTGCGGTTGGCGCGACCGGCGAAGGTCGTGACGAGGCCGGCCTGTGTCACCTTGCGGATCGCATGGTTGTTTTCGTCGGCCACGAAGATATTGCCCGCAGCATCGACCGCGAGAGCGAGGATGTTATCGAAGTAGGCCGCCGTTCCCAGGCCGTCGACCTGGTCCCCGATCAAGGGCTTGCCGGCGACGGTCGTTACCTGGCCAGACGCCAGCTTGCGGATTGCGTGGGTGTCCTCGGCGATGAAGACTTGTCCGCCGGCCCCCAGTGCCATGCCGGTCGGTTTGCGGAAGCGTGCGTTCGCCGCGTCGCCGTTGACATAGCCTTCGCCGAGTCCGGCGGCGGTCGTGACCTCGCCATTCGGCGCTATCCGGCGTAGCCGGCCGTTGTAATAGTCCGTCACCAGCACGCTCCCGGACGGTTCCACGACGATGCCCGCCAGCGGCATGCCGGCATCGTAGAAATTGTGGGCGAAACCGAACATGGCGGTGGCGCCCGGGCCGTCACGGCCGCCTTCCTCGAGCGGCACGCCAGCCAGGGTCGTCACCGCCCCTTGGGGCGAGATCCTGCGCACGAGCTGGTTGCCGGCATCGACCACGATCAGGTTGCCGCCCGCATCGAGTGCGATGCCGGTCGGCGCGCAGAGCGTCGCGGCGCCTGCCGCGCCGTCGGCGTGCCCGCATACGTCGTGCTGTCCGGTCAGCGTCGTCACCCTGCCGTCAGGTGCACGCTTGCGAATCACGTTGTTGCCGCTATTGGCCACGTACAGGTTACCAGTGGCGTCGCGCACGATGCCGGTCAGGACGTGGTAACCGGTATACGTATTCGGGATGTCGGGCGCGCCGGTCATCGTCTGCTTGTCGGCCAGGGTGCTGACCGTGCCCGCTGGCGTGATCGTGCGCAGGTTGTTGAACCACCCGTCCGTGACATACAGGTTATCGTCGGCATCGATCGCCAGGCCCATCGGGCTGCCGAAACGCGCTGCGGTGCCCACACCATCGACGCTGGCGAATTGACCGGCGCTGCCGGCGAAGGTGGTGACGACGCCGGCTGGCGTAATCTTGCGGATGACGCTATTGCCCCTGTCGGCCACGAACACATTGCCCGCTCTGTCGACGACCATGCCCATCGGCCGCGTGAAGCGCGCATTGGCGCCCATGCCATCCGCACTGCCCGGGCCGCCGCCACTACCGGCCAGCAACACAAGCTGGGCGGACTGGCAGTTAACAGTGATCGGGGTCGTTGCCGCGGTGGCGATGCCGGCGCCGCCGATCACCTTGCACCATTCGCCCGCAGGCTGGCGTGCTACGGACAGCGAGTAGGGCGCTCCCTGCAGATTGGTGAAGCTGAAGCTGCCGTTCGCGTTGTAGGCGACGGCTGTGCCGCCATTGTTCACCAGGCTCACGACGGCGCCCGCTTCGAGTCCGGCGACGCTGCCGCCGATCGTCGCCAGCGTGACGGCCGGCGGCTGCGTTGCGCAAGTGATCGCCACGTTGCCGATATTCGCAGTGAGTGTTCCGCTGCCGCCGGCAATCGTGCAGGTCTGCCCCGCAGGCTGGGCGGCAATCGTCACGCCGTAACTTGTGCCGGAAGGAAGGGAGTTGGGAAAGGTGAAAGCGCTGGATTGGCCCAAGGCCAGCGGCGGCCCGCCATTGAGCGCGACGCGGAGTTCGGTGCCGCTAGCCAGGCCGTTCAGGCTGCCTCCCACGCTGTAGCTGGCTGCCGGTGCCGGCACCGTCGCCACAGGAGGGGGCACAGCGCCCTGGATCGGGCTGCTGTCACCACCGCCACTGCTTCCACCGCCTCCACCGCCACAGGCAGCAAGCAGCAGGGCTGTTGCGATCGAGACGATGACAGATTGGCGGTGAACGGGGGAAATGGCGAACATGGCGACCACCCATTTTCAAAATGACAAGCCGCCCAGTGTAGCGATGAATTTAACGAACAGCAACTTTTTGCTGTTGCCCTAACACCCGTTACGCACGCCCCTGTTCGGCTTCTGTCAGGCGTTCGATTCCAGCAGCTTCGCGATATCGCCCGTAATCGCTTCCGGTTCGGTTTGCGGCCCATCGCTGTGCCCATGCAAGGTCGGCGTTAGCAAACGTAACTTCGATTGAAAACCGGCTGTAGCAGCCTAGACTGGGGCGATGCTAACGTGATCGGGGACCAAAATGAATACGCGAAACGTACCTGTGTTGAAGCGCTGCGCGGCGGGACTATTGATCGCTGCCGGGCTAGGGGGATGTGCCGTCTATGGGCCTCCCTACGGCGCCTATGACCCATATTACGGAAACGGGGGCTACCCGACGTATGCCGGCCCCCCTGTGGAAGTGAACCTCGGGCTTGGCTACTATGGTGATCGCAGGGACTATGGCCGGGATGAGCGGGAGCATGGACGACGAGACCGTGATGGCAGGCGCGACGAGCGGCGAGACCGCCATTGAGAACATAGCCTTTCGAGCTACCGTCAACAGATGAGCGAGCAGGGGAGCAACAGGAAGGCCTGATGCTTGTCTGCTTGTTGCTCATGACAGCTGCGCAGTCTGCACCATGGACAAAATCTGCCGGTGAAGACGGTCGCCCTACTAACTGCTGGCAACTGCGGAGTACGTCCGCTTTCGACCTATTGTGGTGAAAAAGTCGGACGGCAACAGTTTTAGGACGTCACAATGGTTCTATAGCTTCGAGATCGTTCGATAGCGGCTGTTTTGATCAGTCGAGGCTGCCAAGGTTTCTATCCAGCGTTCAGCTTAGTCGAGTTTTTCACCACAATAGACCCAGAGCGGACGAATCTGTGGCTTAGCCCAATTACTATTCCGGCTCGTTGCGGATCCTTATGGCACCATTGTAGAGCGACGTCACGGAGTAAAACGCCGGCACGCCAATGCGTGCACGTTTAGGGTCGAAGACGATGTTCAGCTCGCGTGGTGCTGTCCAACGCAATTGTGGTCCGTTAGGCATGGCCTGTTTATCGTCAATTAAACGCATCTTTAGCTGATGGCACCCACCGACGTAGGCGCGGCTGGCCGAGGGATAATTATCTGACGTAATGGGTCTGTTTGGGACGACGAAAACGGTGTCGACACAAGAAGAGCTTGGGAACCCATTTCCGATTTCGGAGACCAAGACCGCAACGTAGGCTTGATCGGGCGAGACAAACGCACGAGAAAATTTTTCTGCCCTGGCAAAATGGCATGTCGCAAATAAAATTATTGCCGTACCGGCCGATAGTGTCCGTAAAGTAGATGACATATTTTCCTGTGAAATTGTTGTCCGGTCTACGGCAGCTGCTATTCAGCCCAGACGATGCTGATGTCCGCTTTTGGCCTATTGTGGTGAAAAAGTCGGACGGCAACAGTTTTAGGACGTCACAATGGTTCTATAGCTTCGAGATCGTTCGATAGCGGCTGTTTTGATCAGTCGAGGCTGCCAAGGTTTCTATCCAGCGTTCAGCTTAGTCGAGTTTTTCACCACAATAGACCCATTGCAGCCCTTGGCATCAGAATCGGTGTAGCTCATTTTTCGAGCGTGTGAGCAGCAATGTGTAGTAGCACGAGGTAAATCGCGCCAGCTATAAAACGAATTGGATCCCTGAAAACATCGGGGAAGTAGCCCATGATAGCGCCCAAGATTGCCACTCCGGCCAAGTAAATACCGTTTTTCGACATTGCTATTTGCGCCCTCAAAATGAGAACAGTCCAGGGAAACTGTGCTGCAGTTGAATAAACGTCTGCGTAGCAGCTTGATGCCCAGGAAAAGTCGAAGAACATCACGAACGTCCGCACCCAGCACATTGCTGACCTCGAACCTTGTTTAGGTGCGTACCCCGAACCGATCTGCAATATCTACTTGCCGGATCCCGCTGCGTCGACATGTTCAAAACTAAAAATGCGGGCAATGCGCCATTGCTTTCCCTGCAATACCATCAAGTGAGAAAAATTCGCATGGCCCACCAGTGCCTCGGGCTCGCCTTTAGGCCGCGCAAAAAAACGGTGTTCGCCGGTGACGATCGCGCCATAAAGGGCCTCGCCTTGGCGCATCGGAAAGAAATGAACAGTGCCAGGTACGGCTTCGCGCCGCAATTTGACTGTAGCGGTTCGCATGACATTGTTTGCTTCGGAAAGCGCTTTCTTGCCGTGCAAACTGCCTCCACGGTCGTGATAGAACTCGACGTCAGACGTCAACCACCTGTTCATTTTGTCGGGATCAGCCTGGTTATAAGCATCCCAATAGGCTTGGTCGGCCGCTTGCGCCGCGCGGTCCCACGGAACCGGCTGATCTGGCCGGGCCAGGGCAGCGCTGGATACGGTGACGAGCGAGGCGAATAACATGAAAGTAAAACTGCATTTGGACATGAAGCTCCCTGGCTAACTTTGTTATAAATGTGGTGTCCGCTTTTGGCGTCTGTCAGGCGTTCGATTCCAGCAGCGTCGCGATGTCGGCCGTAATCGCTTCCGGCTCGGTTTGCGGCCCATACCGCTTGACCACCTTGCCATCGCGTCCCACCAGGAATTTGGTGAAGTTCCACTTGATCAGCTGCGTGCCGAGGAGCCCCGGCGCTTCCTGCTTCAGGTGTTGGAACAGCGGATGCGCATTGGCGCCATTGACGTCGATCCGCGCGAACATCGGGAAGCTGACGCCGTAATTGCGTTCGCAGAATTCGCCGATCCCCGCTTCGTCGCGCGGCTCCTGGCCGCGGAACTGGTTGCAGGGGAAGCCCAGCACCTCGACGCCGCGCTCGTGGAATTCGCGGTAGATGGTTTCAAGGCCGGCGAACTGCGGCGTGAACTTGCACGCCGTCGCGGTATTCACGATGAGGGCGACCTTGCCGCGGTAGCGCGACAGGTCGATGGGTGCGCCGTCGAGGGCGCTGGCCTGGAAGTCGAATACGTTCATGTCAGGATGATACTACTATCATCCCGCATGGCGGTCAGACGAGGCCGAGATGCTCGGTGCCGGCCGAGAAATCGCGGTCCTTCGCATTCTTGCTATTCAACTTGATGTTCAGGCGCAGGTCGTTCACCGAGTCGGCATTGCGCAGCGCGTCCTCGTAGGAGATGCGGTCGTCATCGTAGAGGTCGAACAGCGCCTGGTCGAAAGTCTGCATGCCCAGTTCGCGCGACTTCTTCATGATCTCCTTGATCTCGTGGACTTCGCCCTTGAAGATCAGGTCCGAGATCAGCGGCGAGTTGAGCATGATTTCGATCGCCACCACGCGGCCCTTGTCTTCCTTCTTCGGAATCAGGCGCTGCGACACCAGGCCGCGCAGGTTCAGCGACAAGTCCATCAGCAGCTGCTGGCGGCGCTCTTCGGGGAAGAAGTTGATGATGCGGTCCAGCGCCTGGTTCGCGCTGTTCGCGTGCAGCGTGGCCAGGCACAGGTGGCCGGTCTCGGCGAAGGCGATCGCGTGTTCCATCGTCTCGCGGTCGCGGATCTCGCCGATCTGGATCACGTCCGGCGCCTGGCGCAGCGAGTTTTTCAGGGCTGCTTCGAAGCTGTCGGTGTCGACGCCCACTTCGCGCTGCGTGATCACGCAGTTCCTGTGCGGGTGGACGAATTCGACCGGGTCTTCGATGGTGATGATGTGGCCGTAGCTGTGCTCGTTGCGGTAGCCGACCATGGCGGCGAGCGTCGTCGATTTGCCGGAGCCGGTGGCGCCGACCATGATCACGAGGCCGCGCTTGGACATGACGACGTCCTTGAGCACATTCGGCAGGGCCAGGTCTTCGAACTTCGGAATCTGGGTCGTGATCGTGCGCAGCACCATGCCGACGCTGCTCATCTGCACAAAAGCCGAGACGCGGAAGCGGCCCAGGTCGCCGGGGCTGATCGCGAAGTTCGCTTCGCGGGTCAGCTCGAAGCCGGCGGTCTGCTTGTCGTTCATGATCGAGCGCGCCAGGTCCGCCGTGTGGGCGGCGGTGAGCGGCTGGCTCGAGACCGGCGTCATG